>Ga0210391_10001224_pt1 | contig 23893 bp, 20 predicted proteins | sample IncBWC12OmetaG_FD_160573 | JGI IMG/M metagenome (GOLD analysis project Ga0210391, IMG submission 160573) | Forest soil microbial communities from Barre Woods Harvard Forest LTER site, Petersham, Massachusetts, United States - Inc-BW-C-12-O ...
AGTGCAAATCCACGCTCGGCAAGCACCTCGCTAGTACGTTGGCCGATCCCCTGGGCTGCGCCCGTTATCAGTGCGACTTTCATGAATGACCTGATTCGACTTCCGAGAAGAGAAAATCCTTGCGAAACTATCGTAATAAAAAGTTGCGGGCTTATCACTGAGTATTGAAAACAATCGGTCTTGCGACTTCGTCCGGCAATTCGGATTCGGGGTGTCCCGCCTTCCAGCGCATGGCAGCCGTGATGCGTGTATGGCCGCTGGGATGATCGAAAAACAGAAACTCCTCGACCGGCCCAGGACGAAGTTTGCGATACTCTCCTAACATTAACGCCACATTCGCCGCGCCGTCGGGTTGCCCGGATGCGTTCAATCCATACATGTCCGCTTCATACTCCATAGTGCGCGTAATGGTGTTCGTGACTGGCGTCATGAGAAAAGAGTAAAGCGAGAACACGATGACCGCCAGAGGCAGGACGGCTATGTCCGTCATTCCGCGAATGTCCCATGAGTTGCCCCAGCGCGCAAGGGCAAGGTTGATGCTCCAGTTCAAGAAGGCGAAGCCGACTACGGTTACCAGGCCATACATGATCAGGCCTTTGTACTCATGATTGAGAACGTAGTGGCCCATTTCGTGGGACATAACCATCTCGATTTCAGGCAGCGTACAGCGCTTCAGCAGGTTGTCGTTCAGAGAAATCCGCTGTGTGCCCGCGAAGCCGCCAACATTGACACTGACACGATTTGACTGCCGGGAGGCGTCGAATTCGTAAACATCGGTGGCGGGAATTCCATTCGCGTTGGCCAGTCTCAGGATTGGAACTTTGACGTAAGGATCCTCCAGCGTCTTGTATTGGTTGAATAGCGGGGCGATGTAAACCGGTGCGATCAGACTCAGGAATGCGAAAAACACCATCGTCAAAACTGCGCCCCACACCCACCAACTCTTTCCCAAGACTCGCACTAAAGCAAAGAGGGGCACAATGAGAACGGCTCCGAGCACAAGGCCAACGGCGAATTCCACGGCTTGATCACGCATCCATGGATCGAAGGTCTGATTCAGCAGCCCATACTTGTGCTCGCGGAAATAGCTCTCGTAGATGGTCAGCGGAAAAGTAAGTATCGAGGCAACAAGAATGAATTGAATCCAGTAGAGCGCCGTCTGCACTGGCCGGATGTGAGTGACGCGTTCGGCGCGGTTTCGTATGCCGGTCGACCAGCGCCAGCGTAGCAGTAACCACATCACGAAGACGGTCGCGAGGAAGTCCCACAGTTGCAGCCAATAGCCGCCTTCAAAATAGGCATCGGAACGCGCCCGTTCGGCGGGCGGCATCTTGGCCAGATATGCGTCAACGGCTGCATCGACGTTGAACGTTCGCGCGGTTGTGGCGCGGTCTTGGGCAGGCACAGCGGACAAAACAGGAGGAGCACCTGTCTGCCCATTTGCAAAAACAGTGAAAAGCAGAACCCACGAGAGAACAAGCATTGCGAGTCGCACCATCGCTGCCCTATTCATCTGCAGGAGTATACCCCGGGAGTACATCGTTCTACCGCTATGGAAATAGCGAGTGATCCCTACTCCGCCCGGTACACAACCCTGCCACCAACAATCGTCGCCACAACCTTGCCCGTAAACTGCCATCCATCGAACGGAGTATTGTGCGACAACGAGCGCGACTTAGCGGCCTCGAAGGTCCAGCGCTTCTTGGGGTCGAAGATGGTTACGTCGGCGAAGTTGCCGCGAGCCAGCGATCCGCGGCTGCGAAGGTCGAAGACGCGTGCCGGGCCTGAAGTAAATAACTCGACGATCCGCATCAGAGGGATCTTATGGTCACGGTGAAGCTTGGTGATCGCCAGCGCCAGCGCGGTTTCGATCCCGGTAATGCCAAAAGCAGCGCGCTCGAACTCAACTTGCTTTTCGTGCAGCGCGTGAGGAGCGTGATCGGTGGCAATGGCATCGACAGTACCGTCGGCGAGAGCAACCGTAATAGCTTCGCGGTCAGAAGCCGACCGGAGCGGCGGGTTCATCTTGAAATTCGTGTTGTACTCGCCCACATCCTCGTCGAGCAGTGTAAAGTGATGAGGCGTAACTTCGCAGGTCACGCGGGCCTTGGCGCGCTTGCCGCGCCGCACCGCTTTGAGCGCATCCGATGTGGAAAGGTGCGCGACGTGCAGACGCGATTCGCGAATCTGCTGCGCCAGCGTGACATCTCGATCCACAACGCTAGCCTCGGCGGCCGCGGACATGCCTCGCAAACCGAGCCGAAAGCTCGCCGAGCCTTCATTCATTGAGCAGCCTTCCGTTACGCGGGTATCCTCTGCGTGTTGTACCACTGGCAGGTTCAGTTCGGCTCCGAGCCGCAGCGCCGCACGCATAACCTCGTCATCGAGAATCGGCTTGCCATCGTCGGTGACGGCGACGGCACCGGCCCGCTGCAGCGATGCAAAATCCGTGAGGGATGCTCCGCGCGAGCTGCGCGTGGCGGCAGCAATCGGAAACACATTGACCACGGCTCCGCGCTCGGGATGCTTCAACCAAGCGACCCACTCGTCTGTGTCCACCACGGGCACCGTGTTCGGCATAGTGCAAACCGAAGTGAACCCTCCGGCCGCAGCAGTTGCCGTGCCGGTAGCGATGGTTTCTTTATAGCTTTGTCCAGGCTCGCGCAGGTGCACGTGCAGGTCGATAAATCCCGGAGCCACGATGAGACCGCGCGCGTCGAATTTTTCGTCGGCCTCCGCACGCACCTTATTCGGCAGAGCAATCTCGGCAACTCGCCCATCGCGCAGAAGAATGTCCATGGGCGCGTTGATCTTTGCCGCAGGGTCGATGAGATGCCCGCCCTTGATGAGCAGGCTTGGAGTTTCCCGTCTTTGGTTCTTAGCAGTCGGCATTTAGCACTCAGCTTAGGTCTTGGGTGTCAGTCTTAGGTGTTAAGGAACCAGGGATTTCGAAGGTCTGTGACGCCTAGCACCCAAGACCTAAGACCTAAAACCCATGCAGCAAATCCCTAGCTCATTTCGCCTTTCCTAGGGCCCGCGCCAGAATTGCCATGCGCATGGGCACGCCGTTGTGGACTTCTTCAATCACCACGGATTGCGGTCCGTCCATCACCTCCGAAGTAAGCTCAAGTCCGCGCATAATCGGTCCGGGATGCATGACGATCGCGTCTCGTTTCGCCAGCTTCAGTCGCGCCGTATTCATCTGATAGCGCGCTACGTAATCCTGCAAGCTGATCTTCTGTCCCGCCAGGCGCTCTTTCTGCACGCGGAGAAGCATAACCACATCGGTGCCGCGCAGCGCTTCTTCTATGTGGCGCGTAACGCGCAACCCGGGGCCGAGCGTCGCAGCAAGTTCGGGCACCATCTCCGGCGGCCCGCAGAGCGTTACCTTCGCACCCAGTTTGGTTAGCAGATGGCACGCGGAACGGGCCACACGGCTGTGATAAATGTCCCCGATAATCGCAACCTGCAATCCCTTGATGGACTTTTTATGCTTCAGGATCGTGAAGGCATCGAGCAGAGCCTGCGAAGGATGCTCGTGCATGCCATCACCGGCGTTGATCACCGGAATGTCGAGATTGTTGGCGATCAGGTGAGGCGCACCGGCTGAGGGATGACGAATCACGATGGCGTCGGCGCCAACTGCGCGTAATGTGTAGCCGGTGTCGAGCAGGGATTCGCCCTTTTCGATGCTCGACCCTGAAGACAATACCAGAATGGTGACCGCGCCCAGCGACTTGGCGGCAACTTCGAAAGACGACCGCGTGCGCGTGGAAGCTTCGTAAAACAGCAGCACGATCCGCTTGTTGCGGAGTAGTGGCCGAGCCTTACGAGGATTCATCCGGCGGGCCAACTTCAGCAGGCCCAGGATTTCCTTTTCCTCAAGGTGCTCGATGCCGAGCAGTGAACCGCGCGCCGCTTTGTTCATCGCGTAAGAAAGCAAACCGTGCATCATACGCGGTGGGTGTGGGCGGCGGCAAGGCCACCCCACAGTTTTTGCAACGAATCTAGTTCAAAATGGGGAGTGCACGAATCCTTTTCTTCGTCGCCGCGTAAATCGCATTGCACAGGGCCGGTGCCAACGGCGGGACCGATGGCTCGCCAATCCCTGTGGGGGCCTCCGTACTCGGCACAGCATACACCTCCACCATCGGGGCCTCATCCATTCGCAGCGGTGCGTAATCGTCGAAATTCCCCTGCACCACGCGGCCTTTCTCGATCGTGATTTTCGCGCGCAGCGCGTTCGAAAGGCCGTAAACGATCCCGCCAGGAATCTGCTGTTCGACGATCCCCGGATTCACCAACTGTCCGCAATCAACGGCCGCGACCACGCGATGGACTCGGGGCACTTCGTTCTCCATGCTGATCTCGACCACTTCAGCCATGTAGGAAGAGAAACATGCGAAGCAGGCGATGCCGCGAAAACGGTCCGCGAGCAAGGGTTTACCCCAGCCCGCCTTTTCCGCTGCGAGTTGCAGAACCCCGCGCATCCGCGCCGTGTGCCAGGTCGTCGTGAAATATTGAATGTCCTGATCTTTATCTTTGGCTAGCATGTGCAGCCGGTACTCCAGCGGATCTCTTCCCGCCGCTGCCGCCAGTTCGTCGATAAAGCTTTCGCTGGCAAACCCAGCCTGCAGCGCGTATACCGACCTCATCCAGCCCAGCGGCACCGGCGTTTCAGCCAACACATACTCGAGCGAAACGTTCGGCAATCCATAAACAAACGCGGCTTCGTCCGGCAGATCGGGATCGATGCCATTTGGCCCGGGTTGGCCTTTCTGCCCGCTGATCGACGGCGCAACAATGCGGTGGGTAAATGCCACCGGCCACCCCGCACCATCCAGCACCGCGCTCAACTGGTGCAGGCTCGCCGGACGGTAGGTTGAAAACCGCATGTCGTCTTCCCGCGTCCACATCACCTTTACAGGAGTCTGGCTCGCCTTCGACACGAGCGCGGCTTCTACTGCGTAATCGTGTTCGAGTCTTCTCCCAAAGCCGCCGCCCATGAGCGTGACATTCACTTTCACCTGGTCCGGATCGAGTCCCACTGCCTGCGCCACCGCATCACGACAATCCTGCGGCACTTGCGTCGGCGCCCAGAGTTCGCAGCCTGATCCCTGATAATTCGCCGTGCAATTTCCCGGCTCCATGGGCGCGTGCGCCATGAACGGCAACTGATATTCCGCCGAAATTCGCCGCCCTGAGACCTTCGAAACATCGCCCGCCGAATATAGACTCACACTCTTCTTCGCCGCGGCCTGCTTTAGAGATTCCATTACTGCGGCAGTATTCAAGTCTTTATACGGACCTTCATCCCAATTGACCGTCAGCACGCGCCGACCTTCCATCGCGCCCCAAACACTATCAGCGACCACTGCAACCGCCGCATCGCTGATCTTGCCGATAAAGGTGACGCCGGGAATTTTCCTGGACTCCTTATCATCGAAGCCCAACACCTTGCCGCCGATCGTCGGGCACCGAGAAAGCACCGCATACTTCATTCCCGGCATTCGAAAGTCAATCCCAAAAACCGCCTCGCCTTTCACCTTCGACGGCGTGTCCACACGAGCCAATCGCTGCCCAACAATCTTGTAGTCTTTCGACTGTTTCAGTGGAACGTCGCTTGGGATGGGCAACGCCGCCGCCTTGGCAACAAGCTCTCCATAGCTCAGCCGACGTTTGGAAGCTGTGTGCACCACGCCTCCCTCCTGCGCCGTGCAACCCGCTCGACCTACGCCCCAGGTCAGAGCAGCCGCCGAAATCAGCATCTCGCGGGCCGCGGCTCCCGCTTTCCGCATAGGATCCCACGTAGTCCGGACGCTCGCACTGCCACCCGTGGTTTGGTCTCCGTAGAGCGTGCTGGCCCCCGCCTGCTCGATCTCGATGCGCTTCCAGTCTGCTTCCAGTTCCTCCGCCAGAATCATGGGCAACGCCGTGCGAACGCCTTGTCCCATCTCCGAGCGCGCCACCACGATTATGATTTTGTCGTCCGGCGTGATTCGCACGTAGGCGTTCGGCGAAAAAACTTCCTTGCCCGTTTTGCCACCATGCGGCAGATAAAAACCGACCACTAGCCCTGCCCCTGCGGCCACTCCAGCCGCAACAAATTCGCGACGGTTTAGGGGGCTCATCGTGCGCCTCCCGCGGCTCCAACACCGCCGTTCGCAGCCCGATGAATCGCCTTGCGGATTCGCTCATAGGTTCCGCAGCGGCATAGGTTCCCGTTCATCGCCTGCGTAATCTGCTCGTCGCTCGGATTGGGAGTCTTCGCGAGCAACGCCGCCGCCGTCATAATTTGCCCTGTCTGGCAGTAACCGCATTGCGGAACCTCTTCGGCGATCCACGCTTGCTGCAACACGTGCAAGCCGTTCGCTCCAAGTCCTTCAATCGTGGTAATACTTTTTCCCGCGACTTGCGAAACCGGCGTAGCGCACGAACGGATTGCCGCTCCCTCGACGTGAACCGTGCAGGCCCCGCACAATCCGGCGCCGCATCCGAACTTCGTCCCCGTGAGTTCGAGTGTGTCCCGCAACACCCAGAGCAGCGGGGTCTCCGGCGGAACGCTTACTTTTTTCTCGCTACCATTCACGCGCAATGTGAGGTCGGCCATGTTTGTCTAAAAGTGAATTGTCACCTGGAGGACCATCCTACTCAACCCGCAGGAAAAGTGAAATGGGCACACGCGCAAGAATACCGGTGACTGGAGGCTGAAATGAGAAAGGATTGAACGCCGGGAAGAAGCTTACGCTCGCTTACTTCAGCTCCGCCAGCTTCTGCGTAGCCAGCTGTCCGGCTTCGGTGGTGGGAGTGTCTTTCTTGATCTGCTCATAGAGGCGCTTGGCGTCCAGAGGCTGATTGTTATTCTGGTACAGCTCCGCGAGTTGCAACTCCGCCGTTACCTTACTCACAGACGCGGTCGGTTTGTTCGTCAACTCTTTGTAAATGGCCTCGGCATCTTTAGGTCGGTTCGTATTGCCGTAGACGGAAGCCAGCGCGAGTTTCGCGACGGACGCAAACTCTTTATTGCCATTCGATGCCACTTCCTTAAATTGCTTCTCGGCCGTGGCATTGTCGCCGGCGCTCACCGAAGTCACGCCCAGGAAATAGCGAGCCATGTCCGCCGTCCGTGTGTGCGGATATTTATCCACGACCGCCTGGAATTGATTGTGCGCAGCGGCGGCGCGTTCCTTAGCCGAGGTAAAGCTAGGAATGTCAGGCTGTGCGGGCGTTCCAGCTGGCCGCAACTGAGCCTGCAAAGTCCGCAGCGCCTGCGACATGTCGAAGCTGGCCTTCTCATCCTGCGCGCTCAGGTAATACCAGCCGCCCACTGCCGCAGCGGCGATCAACGCGACCACCACAACCGCTATAGCCAGGGTATTCCGGTGCTCGACGCTCCAGTGAGCGGTCTTCTCGGCAGCTCCGAGGGTCACCCGGCTGAATCGATCTTCTTTCAGTTGATGGCGGGTTTCTGCGCGCACGACGACCTTTCAGTCTCAGTCTTGAGTATCTGTCCTGGTGGGAACTTTATAGTTTAGCAGCCTGAAAACCGCACCGTCAAAGCCCGCCTAGCGCGGAGCTTCTTCCAGCAATCCCTGTTCGAGTTTTTCCTGGCACTCGATGCAATGCCGCGTCCAGGGAACAGCTTCCAGCCGTTTGGCATTAATCTCTTTGCCGCAGTGGATGCACTCCCCGAAGCTGCCTTCGCGGATGCGCGCCAGCGCCCGCTCAACCATCTGCAGCAGCTGCCGCTCATTGTTGCTCTGGCTGAACAAAAACTCTTTGGTATAGGAGCTGGCGGCCCGGTCGGCAATATCCTGAGCAGTGTCTTCGTCAGCCGAGCGGCCGTCCGCCTGCGTGCGCGAAACCGTGCGGCGCAGATCCTGCTGCCTGGTCTCCAGTCGCTTCTTAAATATTTCTAACTTCTTCTTGTCCATAAGTTCACTTCATAATTGCTGCGACGGCTCCCGGAGCCGCCCAGAAGGTTAGAGCCAAATAAAAATCATAAGCGCGGCAATTGAGATGCGTCAACCACCCCATCCGTTGGCGCTCAACGGCCTAGAGTCGTGAGCAGATTAGATGCCAATCCAGAATAAATCGATCTACGCCTGATGACTCGGCACCCGGCTGCATCTATTCGCCCTGAAGCAAACTCTCAGCGTGGCGGGCAACCAGGAGAAGATGTTGCGCCTTGGCATCCTTCTCAATCGCCACAAGCTGCTGCCGGGCTACAGCCGGATGTGATTGCAGCTCAATCTCCGCCAGAGTTAGACGGGCCTGATATTCGAAAGATCGGTATCCGAACTTCTGCGTGGAAGCCAGCATCGCCGTCAGTTCCTTGCTCGCCTTGGCTGCATTCCCGGACCGTGCTTGAGCGTGCGCGTCTGCCAGAACAGCTTCAAACCGCGCCGCCTGGGTAGCCGACTGCTTCGACAGAACCATAGCTTTTGCGGCAAGGGTCTGCGCTTCGGCCACCTTTCCTTCACCCAATAGGCTTCTGGCCAGAATCGCTCGTGCCCACGCGCCATTATCCGGAGCATTGTCTTTATCGAAGATTGCTGCCGACTCGCGCGCCATCTTCTCGGCATCGGAAAAGCGTTTCTCTTCCAGGGCGACCGCGGCAAGCGCGGTATGAATCTGCGCGGCGTAGCCGTCTTCGTGCGCGTCCTGGGCAGACTTCAAGGCCGCCTCGTACTGTTTGCGCGCACCCACGATGTCATCTTCCATCAGCAAAGCATCGCCTAACCCTGCTGCAGGATAAGACTCGCCGGAGACATAGGAGATCTCATGCATCAGGCTTAAAGACCGCTCGTAATAACTTTTTGCAGTCTCGGGGTCGCCAATTTCCACCAGTAGATTCCCCAGGTTGCTCAGGGTGGCGGCCGCACCACGCCGATCGCTGCTCTTTTCGAAGGAGGCCAGCGCCTGCTCCTGCATTTTTCGCGCGCCCTTCAATTCACCCAGGCCGTCAAGCGCATTGGCGATATTTCCATAATCGCTGGCTAAATTGAACCCGCTTCGCAAATCAAGATCGGCACGCAACGCCTGTTCGTAGAAGCTCTTCGCCTCCAGCAATTTTCCCTGGTCATAAAATGAATTGCCGATTCTTTCGAGCGCGGCCCGAACGTGCCGCTGGTCGCCGATCTCGCGAAATACTGGCAGCGCGCTCTCGAACTGCTGCCTTGCGCTCTCGAAGTGACCAGCATCGTAAAGACGATCGCCATTGAGCAACGAACAAACTGCAGCGCCGCCACGGTCGCCGGCCTTGATGTAGAGTTCTTTGGCGTGATCGATCAGCGGCTGCGATTGCTCTGGTTGTCCCATGCGCTGCAAGGCATCGCCTTCCACGCGCAATGCCCCAGCCACAAATAGGCTCGCACCGATCTCGGTTCCTTCCTCCGCGGCCTTTTTCGCCGCGGATTCCTGCAGCTTGTAGTCGCTTCGCCCAGCCGCAACCGACGACTCCGCGAGATCAACGCGCGCCGCCTCCCCTTTGGATACAGGCAACTTGCGCAACTCAGCCATGGTGGCGACAGCATCGTCGGCACGGTCGTTTCCTATCTGCGCTCGCACGAACAGCAAACCATAATCGACTCGATCGGGGAAAAATTCCCATAGCGTGCGGTAATTGTCGCTCGCCGCGGACCACTCCTTGGTCAGTTCATGGTATCGAGCCTCGATCAGCATTTTTTCTTCGTGTGAAAACGGCGTCGCAAGGTCGAGCGCACGTTTGGCTTCTTCTGTCGCTTTCTCGTCGTAGCCCAGGGTAGACCACGCCTCGGCCAGTGCGGAATGCGTTGGCGCGTGGTTCGGATCAATCGCAGCCGCCTTTTCCAGCAGCGTGCGGGCCGACAACGCATCGAACAGCCTCAGCTTCTCCAGACCTTCGGAATAAAACCGCGCCGCCTCCGGATTTGCCGGCAACGATGCTCGCACGCTGGCAGACTCGGAGCCTGAAAGTCCTCCAACGCCCAACTTCGCGCGTAGCGCTTCGCCCGCCCGGCTTACCAGTTCGTCGATTTGCGAAGCGCTGCCCTTTTCCGACACCGAGGCCACAATCTCACCGGCGCTGGTATCTTGTAGGCGCAAATCAAGCCGGATTTCGTCCGCCGCTAATGGGATATACGAGCCGACCACTACATCGTCGCTTCCGAGGTTTTCGCGGATCCGTCTCAAAGTTTCCTGACTGAAACTATCCGCCTCCGGTAGTGCTAGGCTTCGCTTCATTTGCGACACGCTCTCGCCGGAAATCGTTCGCAGTTGATCGCCCTGCCCCAGCTCCGTCGTTAACATTTCGGAAAGCGCCGTGGAAATCCAGGCGACGTCCGCCTTGCCTGCAAGGTTCTTGAATCCCAGCACTGCCACGGAACGGCGGTGACTGCCTGTTGCCAGAGCAGCGCTGTGCCTTTTTGAGCGGTAGATCAGAAAGTATCCAGCAATCGTAACCACTAGCACCAGAACCAAGATAACTCCCGCTGCGACGAGCTGTTTCGTAGCCGATGGCCGGGACACGACGATAGGCAATGTGCCGGTGTTCAGCCGCTCCAGGTCGACCCCAAATTCACGGGCGCTCTGGTAGCGACGGTTTGGATCCTTATCCAGCGCCTTCAGAATGATCTGCTCCAAACCAGCAGAAACCACGGGATTGACCACACTTGGCGGATCTGGAGGCTGGTTCAGAATCGCATTGATCAGCAGCGGATGGTTGCTCTGCGGAAATGAACGCCTGCCCGTCGCCATCTCGTAGAGCACCGCCCCCGCCGACCAAATGTCGCCGCGCTGATCCGTAGGTTCTCCGCGCAACTGCTCCGGCGCCATGTAAGGCAGCGTTCCTGTAACCTGCTGCGAATCGGTAAGCGTGGCTGTCATCCCTGACTCGCTAGCGTGGGGCGCCAGTTGTGCGAGCCCGAAATCGAGAATCTTCAAACGTCCGTCCGGAGTAAGCCGCAGGTTCGCGGGCTTCAGGTCGCGGTGCACGATGCCCTGCTCATGCGCCGCGGTCAATCCCTGCATCAATTGACCGCCAAGATTGATCACTTCTTTGCTTGAGAGCGTGCCCCGGGCTAGTCTTACGTCCAGAGTCGTGCCTGAGATGTATTCGGTAACCAGAAAGTCGGTGTCATCCTGACTGCCGAACTCGTGCACGATTGCGACGTTAGGATGATTGAGCCGCGCCAGCGATAGCGCTTCTTTGCGGAAGCGTTTGCGCGCGGCCTCGTCAGCAAGCAATCCGGGAGACAGTACCTTGATGGCAACATCTCGCTCCAGTTGCTCATCCCGCGCGCGGTAGACGACGCCCATGCCACCCGCGCCAATCTGTTCCAATACCCGGTAGTGCGACAAGGTTCGGTTGAGCATTTCCCGCCCGCAAGTGCGCTAAGGATAGCAGCCCAGTCAAGCCGGAAAAAGCCTCCGGCACCCCGCCGACCCCGAAGATCGCACCCCTCTTCGGCAAGCTTGGGACAGACACCTTCGCCCGCTCCTTTGACGCCAGGTCGTGTGCAAGGCGGTGTCCATGTCACGCCATCCGAATAGATATAGTGACAAATACCGCCTTCACGTTTCTTGGGGTTGTTCAGAAGGATTCTTTTCGATTGAAGACTTGCCGCTTCATCGTCTTAATGAATTGAGGCTCGCCCAGCCGCCGAAGCAGGAAGTACTCATTGACGGGGCGATCATCTGCCAAAGCTGGAACCTCGGGGTCTTCCTGGACGAGACTGGCCAACTGCACCTCGCCGTCCAGAACCGCTTTGAACTGCTGCTCCGAAGACAATGCAGGGCCCCACTCCACCAGGTCTTTCGCGGCGTTCGCAGGCATATGCAGCGCCAATTGCGCGGCGGACTCTTGTGGGATTGAGCTCGTGCTTGCAAGAAAATGAATGCCAGGATTCCCGGGTGATCGAAAAGCTCGCACGCAGGCAAACGATTCTTGCAGGGCCTTCGCCACCGAGGCCCAGGTTGCACGGTCTCCATCCGGCAGCCATTGCTGCAGAATGCCACCTGACCGCAGGTGCACCTTCGCAATCGAGTAAAACTCCTTAGAGTAAAGCAAGCTGGAACCAGCGGCCTGCACCGGCGGAGGCGGATCGATCACGATCACATCGTACTGCTCCGGAGAGCGTTCCAGAAACGATCGACCGTCATCAATCACAATGCGGGACCGCGATGCATCCAGGCCAGGCGCATCCGCGTGGAAGTACGAAAACAGCGGCGGCACACTGGGAACCAACTCCGCCGCGGTCGTCGGAATGTGCCAGGAGAGTGCTGAGCGGTACGACGTTCCCATTCCAAAACAGATGATCAGTGCATTCATCGGAGGCCGCTGCATAAACGCCAACGGCAGGTGAACCATCATCTTTGTGATCGGGGTTAAGCTGGTGATGCCCACTCCATTGATTAAAAGCCGCCTGCCGAAACCCGTACCGGTTGCGACCACCGTGGCCGTATTGTCCCGGCGGACTTGGCGTGGATTGTATTGCTCCTCATAGCCAACCGTGAAAAACGCTATGGCCACTGCGCCCAGCACTAGCATCGACGCTGCCACAAGCCTAGGCAAAGAATTTCGAATCGAGCGCGGGGCAAAAAGCAGTCCCACAGCAAACCACGGAATCGCAAATACACAAAGGGCTACGCGCTCGCCAACCCACGGAAGCAGCACAAACCCTGAAATCAACGGACCCACCACACAGCCCGCGATGTTGATTGCATAGGCGCTGCCAGCTCGGTCGGGATCACCTGCGGAATATAGATCGACAATCATCGGAGTGAGTAGTCCAACCAGAGCTGAGAACGGCGTCACTCCCAACACCATGCGCGTCACTGCCGGCAGCGGCAGGCGAGGGTCGGCGGTGAGAAATGGCAACAGAACTGAAAATCCTAGAAGAGTCCAAAGGAGATAGTCGTCTACGCTGACCCTGTTGCCCTTTTGCTGGTAGGCCCGCGAGCCCAGATAAGTGGCACCCAGGTACGCGGCCAGGATGGACGCAAACGCATAGACCACAGTACCCAGCGGCGGCGTATAGATTCTTATCCAAACAATCTCCACACCCATGCTTGTGATGCCTGTTCCAGCCAGCAGCCACAACAACTTCTTGTCTGTCGCTTTCCGGTTCGGAATAATTTCGATCCGATCCATCTCGATATTCGCAACTCCGCTTTGCGTAATATCGACTTGTGATTCCGCTTTTTGACCGATCTGGTCTTTTCGCGCCGCCGATCGATTAAATGACAACCCAAGTGCGCATGAGGCGAGCAAGAAATTCAGGCTTGCTCCAACATACAAAGTGTGATGAAACCCAAGCAGTTCAATCAGGAACAACGGAATAATGGCCCCAGAAACCGCTCCCAGTACATTGGCGACGTAAAGGTAGCTGAACGACCGGCCGCTATGGGAGGAAGAATTGTTCTTGATGGCGAGCATGGCAAACGGAAACGTCGCGCCCATGCATGCGCACCACGGGATCAAAGTGATAGCGATCCATATGCCCGCCGACAAGTAATATCCCGAAGAAGACAGAGCCATCGGGCTGATGCCTTGCTGAATCAGGGCTCGCCCTGCCGACAACTCGTATGGCACGCTGACGGCCGAGACGCCGATTAGCAGTTCGGTGAGTGCGTAAAGGCGCAGCGCAGGAAAGTGAATCCGATCCTGATATCTGCGCGCCAGAATTCCTGAGCCCCATGAACCCAGTCCGAGTCCAACCATGAATGCGGAAAGCACAATCGAGACCAGCGCGGTCGTAACTCCAAATTGCGCCATTGCCAGGCGAACCCAGACGATCTCATACAGGATGCTGCAGAAACCCGACACGAAGAAAAATCCGAAATACCACCGCATCGCGCAATCGGCTCCAGAAATCTTTTTTGATTAGGAGCACATTTAAGCAGGATGTTCTACGCAATGCAATGTGGAAGAGCTATCAACGGCGAGGGGATAGCGACCTTATATTTTCGCCACTCCTTGGTTCTGAAACTTTACCTCGACCAGCTTGCGGTCCTCTTCCGACACTTGGAACATAGCGCGCGGCTTCAGGCTCATAAAGCTCGCCACAAACACCTCGGGGATCTGGCCGATGCGTGTGTTATAGGTGTTGACGTCGTCGTTGAAGAACTCGCGCCGGTCCGCGATGCGCTCTTCCAATTCGCTGATGCGCATCTGCAGTTTAAGAAAATTTTCGTTTGCCTTGAGTTGCGGATAATTCTCTGCCACCGCGAACAGCCCGCGCAGAGCTCCCGTCATCAGCAAATCGGCTTGCGCTTTCTGCCCAATGCTGGCCGCATTCATCGACGCTGCCCGCGCCTGCGTCACCGCCAGCAACGTCTGCTGCTCATGTTGCATGTATCCCTTCACCGTCTCGACCAGATTGGGGATCTCATCATGACGCTGCTTGAGCAGTACGTCGATGTTGGCCCAGGCGCGATCGTTATCGTTACGCAGACGCACCAGCTCGTTGTAGAGAATAACTACATAGACCAGCACCCCCACCACGAACAGCAAAAACGCCGCCCCCTCGATCACAGTGCCACCCATCGTCGTTTTAACCTCTCCTTCAGCCTAGCGTACCCAGTGAAACAGCAGACCGGGCATGCATGCAAGTGACTGAGGGGGCATCGTCCAAGGTCATTGAACCGACTTCGAAGCGCGGACAATTAAAAAGGGCTGAGCTTAAGCTCAGCCCTTCAGCTTGATTCGCCGACTTAACTCTCGCTACGGCTTATGCGGAGTCAGGTCGCAAGCGTGCTTCACCTCGTCCAGGTTTAATCCTGCGGGCGAAAACTCCGCGATCGCGTAACCGGTTCTGGTCCTGACTTCCACGTTGAACACCTGCGCACCAATCGCGCCCCGCACCGTCCCTTTATCCATTGAGAGAAAGTGTCCCCGAACCCAGTTCCAGCCTTTGTGATCGTGACTTCCGTCAATGCGCACCATGACTTCCATCTTAGGCTGGCCCCAAAAACCCGGATAGTCCGGTCGTCCCAGCCTGGCGCCAGGATTGAAGTCCGAGTATTCATACTTGCCATTGGTGCAAACCAGCTCGACCCGCGGCTTGTAGTCCGGATCTTCTCGAAGATAATTGTTGGCAAGCAGCTCGAATCGGACTTTTTTCGCAGCAGTCATCTTGTCTTCTGACTGAAACTCCATCCACTTGCCGCCAGCACTAACGCCGTCTCTTTCGTCCTGATACGGGCTCATGGCCCCCTGCTGGGCAAAAGTCGCCACACCCATTAAGATCAAGCTCGTCAAAGTGATCCCCGCTACAAATGCATGCTTCTTATTCTGAAAACGGTTCCGAAACAATCGCAGTCCTTTCAAGGTCTCCTCCCGCTCAAGAACATCCTACATATTGAACCCGAATCGCCCATAAAAGTTGCATGACTTTGCACCCTTTTGCCCGGCAATCATCCAAGACGGATAGATTCTTGCGCATACGCCTAGCCAGCTTCGATTATTTTCGATCAGAATTGTGGTAAGCCCTAGAATCTGCTTTACAAGGGCTGTCTATGGCAATAGACTCCTTGAGATCGTTGTCCCCCCGCGAACGTCTCGCACCCCTAACCCCTAGCCTTTGAGAAGGAGAGTTCCTATGTCCCGCTTTGCCCGATGGATTTTTGCTGTGATCATACCGGTCTTATCCACCGGCCTGCTCGCTGGGCAGGTTTCGGTGACCACCTTCCATTACGACAATTACCGCACCGGCTGGAATTCGCAGGAAACCACACTCAGCGTCACGGCGCTGCAAAGTTCGAAGTTCGCGGTTTTGGGGAAGGTTGCGCTTGACGACCAGGTAGATGCCCAACCGCTGATCGTTCCTGGCGTCGTCATCACTGCAGGCCAATTCAAGGGCTTGCACGACGTGGTGTATGTCGCTACCGACAACAACACCATCTACGCCATCGACGCGAATACAGGAAAAGTTCTCTTGAACCCTAATTTCGGGCCGCCCGTGGTCCGGCCGCTGGGTTGTGGCAAAAACAATCCGGATGTGGGTATCAACTCGACCCCTGTCATTGACGCGAGCAGCAACACTTTATACGCGATCATCTACACTCAACAAACTTCCGGTCCGGCATACTTTATCCACGCTCTAGATCTGGGCAGCCTGACCGACAAGGTGACGCCGCAGCTCGTGGCCGCGTCCCATACCCTTACCGACGGTACGACCTACAATTTCAACGCGACTTATCAGCGCCAGCGTCCCGCGTTGTTGCTGGCGAATGGCACCGTGTATGCCGGTTTCGGCAGCTTCTGCGATCTCGCCACAAATCTGTCACGCGGCTGGCTTCTCGGCTGGCAAACAGGAACTTTGGCCCCCCTCGAGGACAACGAAATCCTGGACACGCAGGCGTCCTCGGCCAAGAACTTTTTTATGTCCTCGATCTGGATGTCCGGTTACGGACCTGCCGCGGATGACTCTGGCAACGTTTTGTTCGTAACCGGCAATTCCGATCCAAGCGGCACTGCCTACGACGGCGTAACCGATATCGAGGAGAGCGTAATTAAAGTGTCGCCCGACCTAAGCTCAGTGCTCGACTTGTTCACGCCGGCCAACGTCAAGAATCTGGACGAACACGATATGGATTTTGGTTCGGGTGGCGTGATGGTTCTTCCCGACCAGCCCGGGTCGATTTCTCACCTGGCGGTAGCGGCCGGAAAGACCGGCCAGATGTTTCTCATGAACGAGGATGATCTCGGCGGGTTTTCGCCGACGAAAAATAATGTTTTAGGCACCTATAATATTGGCGCCTGCTGGTGCGGAGAATCCTACTTCGTTGATCCGGTGGATGGAAATGCTCGCGTAGTGGGCAGCGGTGGAACCAGCGTCACGGTATGGAAGCTGCAGACTTCGCCCACTCCTTCGCTGACGAATGTTACGAGTTCCCCAGCCATCAATATGCACGCCAACGGCTTCTATACCGTGGTTTCATCCAATGGCACCGCCAGTCCCGTGATCTGGGCACTGGCCCGGCCAGCCCCGTCAAACCCCGCCCTCGATTTATACGGCTTCGCTCCTGACCTTGGAGGAACGACCATGACACAACTTTTTGAAATTCCAGCCGGCACTTGGGTGAAAGGTGGAACGAACCCCAATATCGTTCCGGTCGTGGCGAACGGAAAGGTATACGTCGCCTCTTACAAGGAACTTGCGATCCTGGGATTGAAGAAGTAAGCCGAAGGGAAACGAGGAGACGAGCAGACAGACGGCTCGAACGCGATCTAACGGTTACTTAATTTTCAGGTCGATGTAGACCTGGGAGCGGTCGTCGAACTGGCTGACTGACTTCGTATCGCTCTTGCTGCCGTTGCGCTGGGCGTAGACTTCGTAGTCGGCTGCCGCCGAGAGGCCGGGAAAACGATACGTTCCGTCCTGGCCAACGATGTAGGTCTTCACCGCATGATTGCGCGTGTTCGTGAGGTAGACGACCGCGTCTTTCACTGGATTATCCTGCTGGTCAAGCACTTTGCCACTGAGCAGCCGGCCTTGCGTCTTGTCCTTCTTGTCGGGCGTGGCATGAGCGCCTACGGCGACCAGCAGAAGGAGCGCGCTGCCGATCAGGCGGGTATTCCGAATAGACAGTCTGCAGCTCATGCGGTCACCTTCCTTTTCTCTCACTAGTGCGTCAGGTGCAAGCTCATATCGATGCGCTCGTCATACTGTACGTGGATGTTGACCTCTTGCGCCAGACGCAATGTCTGGCCATCGGTGGTTTTCACACCTTTTAAGTCGGCCCAGACAACGTAGTCAGCTTCGCCGGCAGGAACGCGTTGCGCGAACTCGCCTGCATGGTCGGAATAGAGTTCCCACTTGGCTTTTTTGTCGGACGCGCGGCGTATCTTCACCCTCACCCCATACACTGGGCGATCATCTGGGCCCCAAACGGTCCCAAAGATCAGCGCGTAGGGATCTGTCGCCTTCAGCTTAGACGCGGGCGCGGCAAGGGCCGTGGATGAAAGGTGAACAGAGAAGAACAAAAGCAGCAGGCAGAGCAGTAGACCGTGGGAAGATGAATGCGCAAACAGAACTCCTCGGTGCGTTCGATTACTCGTCACCGTCTTCGCTTTCAACTTCTTCTTCCTCTTCTACGTAGCCGGCTTCGATTGCCTTCAGCTCCAGCGGACTGGTGGTCACGACTTCGAAATCCGTGCCACACTCGGGACAGGAGACAATCTCGCCTTCATCGACTTCTTCTTCTTCCACGTCGAGATTGGTTTCGCATTCAGGACACAGCACCATGATTCCTCCGCTACCGTTTGGATGCCACGCTCAGACACCCTTCTTAGATACCCTTGATAATATTTAGATTCTTCCCCGCCGTAGGTCAAGGGGCGGGGGCTGTAGAGTGTGAGATTATTATTCACCGGCTGGCCTTGACATTTCTTATGGCGGAGCCTACATGATTTTTCTCCTCAGGAAAAGAGCGTGCCTTCTTTTGTTCGCGCTATCTCTCGCTGCGACTGCGCGGGCGCAAGCGCCGAACAAACAAGAACCTAACCCGGCCAGCCCCATGGTTGTAGATGCTCGCATCTCGGCCGCGCTGCAGCAAGTTTCTACCGATCGTATCCAGACGAATATCGAAAAGCTGGTCAGTTTTGGGACGCGATCGACCATTTCGGCGCAGGATCCCACTTTGATCGCGGCGGGTCACGGAATTGGCGCGGCGCGTGAGTGGATCAAGTCTGAGTTCGAGCGCTATTCGAAAGATTGTGGCGGATGTTTAGAGGTCAAAACAGACAGCTTTATCGAACCGGCTGCCGACCGCATTCCGCAACCCACGGAAATCACTAATGTTTACGCGGTGTTGAAGGGCAGCGATGCCGAGGACACCAAGCGCATTGTGTTGGTAACCGGGCACTACGATTCCCGCAACAGTGACACTCTCGACTTAAAGGGCGACGCTCCCGGCGCAAACGACGACGGCAGCGGAACCGCCGTCAGCCTTGAATGCGCCCGGGTGTTGAGCAAACTGAAGTTTCCTGCGACGATTATTTTTCTGACAGTCGCGGGCGAAGAGCAAGGACTTAATGGCAGCCACCACTTCGCCAAGATGGCTAAAGAGCAGGGCTGGAACGTCGAAGCCGTCTTGAACAATGACATCGTCGGCGGCGACAAAAGCGCACAGCAGGATCACTCCGTGGTGCGCGTGTTTTCTGAGGGATTGCCCGCCGCGGCCACAGAGCAGGAGATCAAGCATATTCGAGGCTTAGGCGGGGAGAATGATTCCGCCTCCCGGCAGTTGGCCCGCTACATCGCCGATGTGGGCCTGGCATACAGTGCAGGGGTTAAGCCGATCCTCGTGTTCCGGCTCGACCGCTATTTGCGCGGCGGAGATCACTATTCCTTCAACCAGCAGGGATTCACCGCGGTGCGCTTCACCGAATTTCGCGAGGATTTTCATCATCAGCATCAGAACGTGCGTACCGAAAACGGCATCGAATATGGCGACGTCGCCAAGTTCGTTGATTTCGATTATGTATCGCGCGTGGCCCGGCTGAATGCGGCGACTCTGGCGTCACTCGCATCGGCGCCCGCGCCTCCTGCGAATGTGCACCTGCTCACCAAAGATCTGGAGAACGATTCCACCTTAACGTGGGAGGTGCCTGCGGGGGGTCGCGTCGCAGCGTATGAAGTGTTGTGGCGTGCCACAACCAGGCCGGAATGGGAGCACGCGCAAAATGTCGGCAACGTTACCCGCACAACTCTGAACCTTTCGAAGGATAATGTCATCTTTGCTGTGAGAGCCCTCGACGTCGAGGGGCACCTTAGTTTGCCGGTCGTGCCCTTGCCGGAACGCTGAGTTCGGTATCTACTGCATACAGGAGCGAATTCCTTTGCGCGGTCGAGAAATGACGTTGAGTTTCCCGCCCTTCACCCAGGCGGTGATCTGGTTGCTGGGCATTAACACTGCCGTGTTCCTGGCGTTGTCAGCGTTCGGTTCCATCGCGGTGATCCGGTGGGTGTATGTGACGCTCGGCCTCGTGCCGAGCATGACGGTTTTCCATTTCGCTATCTGGCAGATCGTTACCTACAGCTTTATCCACGTTGGTTTCTGGCACTGGTTTGGGAACATGCTGGGAATTTGGATGTTCGGCTCTACGTTCGAAAGCGCGTGGGGCACGCGCCGGTTTCTGGAATTGTTTTTCACGGGTGTGATCGGAGCCGCACTCACAACGATCGTCCTTTCGTTTGCGCACATTCTAATCACTCCCGATACTCCAACGGTGGGCGCTTCCGGCGGCGTGTTCGCAATTTTGATGGCTTTCGGGATGGTGTTTGGCGAGAACGAAATCATGATGATTCCGTTCCCCTTCCTGATCAAAGCTAAGTACTTCGTGCTGATTCTGATCGTAGTAACCGTGGCCTTTGCCATCAGCGGCGGCGGTGGCACCGCTTACTTGGCCCATCTCGGAGGCTTGCTCTTCGGATATTTATATGTGAAGTTTTCGCCGGCGCGAGGCATGTCCGGTCGATTCTCGCTTTCGGAGTGGTGGTACGGATTGAATAACTCGTATTACCGCTGGAAGCGGCGGCGGGCAGCTAAGAAATTTGAAGTGTATATGAGCAAGCACGACCGCAAAGTCCACTTCGATGAACACGGAAATTACATCCCGCCGGATGATGGTCCGCGCAAGGGCAACGGCGGATCGAAGTCGGGGTGGGTGAATTAAATCCTTACTCTGCGAAAAACGTTTGGAATTCCCGCAGCACTTCGGCCGTCGACTCGCCCCGCACAGCCTTTCCTTTGAACCCTAAATCGTGACCAGCGCCCTCCACGGTCAGCAACTTCGTCTTCGCCGGAATCAGCTTTAAGGATTGCTCAATCTCCGCGATCGAGCCGAAGGGATCCCGCGTGCCTTCGACGAACAGCGCCGGAGTATGCAGGTGGAAAAAATGTTGCGTGCGGAGTTGCTCCGGCTTGCGGGGCGGATGCAACGGGTAAGAGAGCAGCAGCAGACCAGCGGGCTCCGGCGGCGCTGTTTCCGCTGCCTTTTCAGCAAGCTCGGCGCAGAGCATGCTGGCTTGTCGTCCGCCATACGAGTGGCCGCCAAGAAAGAGGCGGCCGCTAACCAAATGCTTGATCGCCATCAGCGCATTGCTAAGTCCGGCGCGGTCGCGCTTGGCATCGCCCGGTCCCGGTGGGCCGTAAGGGCGATCCTGCCGATACGGAAGATCACACCGCAAAACGACAAACCCAGCTTCCGAAAAAGCTTCAGCCAACGCAATCAGCAGCGGGGCTTGGCAGTTCGATCCGGCACCGTGAGTCAGCACTAATCCGTTGCCATTGGGTTTGGCGGGACGATGTAATAGTCCGCGCACGAACGGCTCAACCGAAACATCGGTGAAAACCTGCGGACTGGATTCAATCGAAATGGAGGCTGGTTGATCTTCTTTTTTCGAGCAAGATTTGAAAAATCCTGAAGCCTTCATACGCCGACTTCTTCCAGCTTCTCGTAGATTTTCAGGATCTGAATTTCGTTTCCCAGCCTAGCCCAGCAGCGCAGCACCTCAGGATCTTCCTGAGCCGTGGCCCGAGCCTCCTCCGAATTCCAGTAACGAAGCAGCACGTACTGCGAGTCGCTGCTGTGGTAGAGAAGATCGCGCCCGTATCCTTTGGCCGAAACGACGGCATTGAGTTCGCGCATCGTAGAAAGCGATGCGGCTTCCATGCCGGGAAGAGGCTCCCAGATCGCGATGGATAGATACTCCTGCGACATACCCCGCGATTATAGCTTCTGGCGGGCGGCAGTGCGCTTGCTGGTGCGGTGCGAAACGGCGCTGGCTTCTTCGGCGGTAACCACGTGCAGTCGCATGAAGTTTGTTGAGCCGGAAGCTTGGCGCGTCCCCGCGACCACCCCGAGGACGTCATCGGGTTTGAGCAAACCGCGGCTCAACAGTTCGTACTCGGCCACGTCTACCATGCTATCGCTCGAAAGCCCCTGGTCGCATTTCATGGGATGCACACCCCAGTACATGTGGATACGCTGCGCGATCGTGACATTGTGAGTGAATGCGTAGATGGCGGCCTGCGGGCGATACTTCGAAATCATGCGTGCCGTGTTGCCGGTCTCGGTAAAGATGGCGATCGCTCCAATGGGCAGATCCTCGGCCGCATGGGCAATAGATTCGCAAATGGTTTCGGCAACGGACAGGCCACGCCGGTCGCGGCGTCGCCGCTGCGTAAACTCACCCATGTTGCTCTCGGCCTCGATCACGATGCGTACCATCATCGCCACCGCTTCGCGCGGATAATGCCCGCTGGCGGTCTCCGCGGACAGCATGACGGCGTCGCTGCCGTCGAAAATCGCATTGGCCACGTCGCTCGCCTCAGCTCTCGTAGGACGCGGGTTTTCGATCATCGACTCGAGCATCTGCGTAGCTGTGATCACCGGCTTGCGCCATTGAGCCGCACGGTGGATCACGTGCTTCTGGATGACCGGAACTTTTTCCGGCGCCATTTCAACGCCCAGATCTCCGCGCGCCACCATCACGCCATCGGAAGCCTCAAGGATCTCTTCCAGATGATCGATCGCCTGCGGCTTCTCCAGCTTCGCGATCAGGGGAATATTGCTGCCATGGTCGGCGACGATTTGCCGCACCATGTTCACGTCGGCGGCCGAGCGCACGAAGGAAAGAGCAACTGCATCTACACCCTGCTTCAATCCAAACTCCAGATCTTTGTGATCTTTTTCGGTCAAGGCCGGAATCGACAAGGCGGTGCCGGGCAGATTGATGCCCTGATGTTCGCCGAGGGTCCCGCCATTCAAAACGTCGCAGACCACATCTTTGCCGCGCACGGTTCGTACCCGCAGTTCTATCAGACCATCGCGCAACAGAATGCGTGCGCCTACGGTCACTTCGCGGGCGAGATCGGGGAAAGTTGTAGAAATTCGAGTCGCGGTGCCAGCTGTATCCCGCGGCGTGATGATGACCGTCGAGCCGCTCTTCAGCACAACGGGTTCGTGCCGTTCCAGGTGTCCCGTGCGGATCTTGGGCCCTTGCAGATCCTGTAGGATGCAAACCGTGCGTTCCTCTTTCTCGGCGGCACGGCGCAGGCGTTCGATGTTGCGGGCATGATCCTCGTGTGTGCCGTGAGAGAAGTTCAGCCGGGCGACATCCATGCCTAGGCGAAGCAAATCTCGCATCCCCGCCTCGGAATGGCAGGCTGGGCCGATAGTACAGATGATCTTGGCTCGCCGCGCGGCGGGCTTTCCGGCGGCCACTGCCGACGAAACACTCTGCGGGACGGGGAAACTTTCTGCTGCGAGTTGCGACTTGCGTGCTTTCATCGGTTTCCGGAGGAGCAGCGCCTTGTTCAGAGAAGGTCGTTCGCTCAAGAGAAAGCCTATTGTAATTGTTTAATGCTTCTTAATCTGCGGCGTGCCAAAGAACAATTCAATCGCCTTCATTTGAAATTTCTGTTCTAGAGTCTGGAGTGAAGATCGGCAGTTTCGGCGTTTTCTACAGCAGGGCCCAGCGTTGTACCTACACTTTCGGAGAACTGATTGCGATCAACTCTTTCCCCAGCATGGCGCGCGGGAATAGCATCGCGTTGAACTCAGCGCCAACCAGAATCACCAACGAAACCATATACATCCAGACCAGCAATGCGATGGCTGCGCCGAGGGATCCATAAATAATGCTGTAGTCGGCGTAGTGCTGCAGATAAAAACCGAACAGCAGTGTCGACGAGAACCACATACCGGTGGCGAGCGTAGCGCCGGGGATTACGCTATGCCAAGGCTGGGTACGCGGAACTGCATTGTGGTAGATCAGCGCAATCACTGCAATGCTGGTGAGCGTGGCGATGATCCAGCGGATCGAGGTCCACATCAGCAGAATGTACGGGCTGAATTCATGCGCGGTATAGAACAGGATGCGAGTTTCTATCTTGCTGCCGA
>Ga0210391_10001225_pt1 | contig 23893 bp, 20 predicted proteins | sample IncBWC12OmetaG_FD_160573 | JGI IMG/M metagenome (GOLD analysis project Ga0210391, IMG submission 160573) | Forest soil microbial communities from Barre Woods Harvard Forest LTER site, Petersham, Massachusetts, United States - Inc-BW-C-12-O ...
CCGACTGATGAATTGCCCGACATTCAGCTTCCGACGCCGCAAGGCAGATCAGATCATCAGCGTACCGCACCATCGGAATACTCGCCCGTTGGATCGTACGGTCAAAGTTCTTCAGAAGCAGATTCGCAAAGAACGGTGACAACGGCATTCCCTGGCGGATCCCGCGCCCGTCCTTTATTCCGGCATCACGGATTCTCTTCGCAATGGAGCTCGTCGGTTTATCAATTTCGCAGCGGCTGGCCGCCATCAATATCGGATGCAACGAGCGGTCCCGAACATGGCGTCGGATGCTGACCTCCAGCACGCTCCTGTCGACTGAGTCGAAGAAAGTCGTGATGTCAGTCTTGTAGACCCAGTTTTTCTGGCGACGCAGTTCGCGGGCGCGAGCGACGGCTTTCTTCACTGATTGATTGGGTATGAAGCCGTAGCTCACCTCGTTGGCAAGTCCGCATCGGTCGTCCTTCGCGAGAAAGCCATTGATCGCACGTTGAACAATGCGATCCCTGACAGTAGGTACGCAGATGATTCGGTACTTGCCGTTGTCTTTTGGGATTGGAATTGCGCGGAGAGCCGAAAACTCATATCCGATCGGGCCGCGCATCGCCTTCATCAGGACTCTGCACCCGACCGTCGGATTTCGATCGAAGTCGATCAGTGTCTCCTGATCAACGCCAGCGGATTTTCGAGATTTGGGGCTCGCTTTGGAAAGCATAGAGCCCCACGCGCTTTGCAACGACTCGGTACCGGAGATCCATAAGAGGGCCGATCTCAACGTGCTCATCCCTTGAGCTGTATGACGCAGGCTTCCGGCAACACCCCCACCCGCGCACTTAAACGTCTTGAACCCGCCGCTACGTTATCGAAGCATCGGGATCGCAGCCGCTCAGGCCATCGCCTTCACGACCACCGACCCGGGCGCGAGCGTGCCGCCATGGACCCTTCAGAGCAACCCACGCCGATGCGTGGTCGACACTGACGGACCCCGACGAGCGCGGCCTCTGCGATTTAACATATTCCATTCGACCCTCCAGGTGCCAGGCATTGCTGCCGCACAATATGGCTAGGACGACCGCAACACGAAAAACGAGGGCCACCCGCTTTCCAAGCCTTCCGCCCGCACGGAATTCACCGCGCGACCGAGTCCCCGTGTCTGCATCGTCGCCAACCGGCCGCCCCTGGAGGCCCTTACCAGCCTCCCGGAACTTCTTGGGGGTTGAAGGCTGGGGGCGGCCGTGCCGGGGCCCCAAGTCTTGAACCCGCCGCTTCGTTATCGAAGCATCGGGATCGCAGCCGCTCAGGCCATCGCCTTCACGACCACCGACCCGGGCGCTCGCACGCCGCCATGGACCCTTCAGAGCAACCCACGCCGATGCGTGGTCGACACTGACGGACCTGTGCAACATCGGGGTGAAATTGCGAAGTTCAAGGGATCGTTTGCATAAAATGCGGATCGAAGACCTGCACTTGGCGGCTAGTTGCCGGCCGCCGGGTGCATGTCGGGAGAAGAATCGAGTCCGGGACTGAATGTGTCCGAGCTCAATCCTTCGCGCACGTTGCCACTGACAAACCGAGTAGGCGCCTCGAGTTGCACCTTCTAATCGCAAGAATCCCACTACCAACGAGCCGACGAGTGGCCGCGGGATCTCCTTAGAGCACAGGATAGGCACACGGACTTCACGCCAGTCGTCTTTCATCAGGACGGTCTGGTGGCTCAGTCATCATCATCCTGGGCTTCGACGGAACCCACTTCGAACACGGACTTTTCACGGTAGGAGTAGCCGGCGGTGGGCTTTGGGGTGTAGTCCTGGCCCAGTTTCCAGGCGCTTGACCACTGCGAACCCAAGAGGCGGCCGAATGACTTCTTCATGTCTTCCAGGTCCCCATGATAGTAGGGGTTATGCTTTTCGTATGCTCCGGTGCGACGCGCGGAATGCAGGGGATCAAGCTGATTCACGTAGCCTTCGGCCCAGGTGAGAAAATTGATGGTCTCCTCCCGGAAACGCACGGGCAGGGCCTGTGATCCCAGGGCGCGGCGCGCGGCCACAACGTACCGGCGCAGGTAGCGCGCGCGATGCCAGGCACCGGCGTCGGTTTCCAGCTGATCAATCAGCTTGTCGTTGGCCTCCTGGAGGGCCTCCCATTCCTCTTTGCGACGTTGTCGCTCCTTCTCCTCTCGTGCCTCCTTTTCATCCTTGGCGCGCCGTGCCTTGGTGGCCAAGGCCAATTCATAGAACCCAAGCAGGACCTCCGGAAGCTGTTGCTCCACCTTCTTGCCTTTGCGGTCATACCAGCTGCGTCGAACCGGACCCCAATACCTTCGATAGGTGTCAATGCGCACGACGCGCAGGGCGCCCGTCGCGACTTCCACCTTGCGCGGGGCGTGATAACTGTATTCCCGCTTCTCGCGCGCAAGTTCGTGCGCGGAGGGCTCCCGCGACTCGATCCGGAAGCGCTCTTCGATCAAGAAGGCCACTTGCTCGCCCTCCACCAGGAGGCGGCCCTTGTTGGGTTCGGTCGCTTCGCCTTTATGATCGGCGTTTGGCGACTTTTCCTCGACCTCGGCTGGCCTGCCCTGCTTCTGATTCAAGATCAGGGGGTCATCGAAGGTCCAGCCAAGAGATTCAGCAGCGCGAAGCAGCGTGTCTGCTACCAGAAGCGCGCGATCCAAGACGGCGTCGGTAACCACGAGATCCACCAGCGCGCCGGTCTTCTCGCCGCGCTCAAAGGTGAGCTGCGAGCGCTCCGCGTGCTTGCGACGCAGCGCGGTGCGCTTGATGGGTGGCAGCGCCTCGAGAATGGAGGTGCTAGCCGCGATGACCAATTCCTGAATTTGCGTCGGGATGGACTTCGTGCCGTCGGGGGACGACGTGGCATTGAGCTCCTCTCGCGCGACCAGGGCGCTGGTATAGGCGCCAATGGAAGGCGCGACCTTGAGGGCGCTCTGGTCGGACCATTTCTCCTCGCGCTTGGGTAACTTCGGCCGGTAGGGCGACTGCCCCGCATCCACCCGCGCCCAGTATCCGCGGCCCGGCACCGGAATGCCCAATCGCTTGCAGCGCTTGGCGAGCCCCCGGTCGGAAATACCGAAGTCCTTCGCCAGCTCCAACATCGGCTTTGACCACACCAACTCATACAGATCGTCCCGAGACAGCGTCAGGGGCACCTCTTCATCATCCGTCATCGTCGCTCGAATTCTCCAGTGATTCTAAAAACGCCCACCGTACCCTCTCGATCACCACGAATCATTCAATGATCAATGGCGATACTGATTAAGAGGCCTCCCCCTGGCCTAAAGGACAAGGGTTACAGGGGTGTACGCGACACTTTATCCCCGCTTCGACGTCTGACTACACGCCCAAGATTCGTTGTTCCGCGTTGTTCCAGATCAGCTTGACACCTGAGGTATCGCCGGATAAGCTGCATTCACGTCGGAACAACATGGTACAACGTCATGACCGCTGAATCTTACACGGCATCCAAGGCACGGTCGAATCGCCCCGGTTGGTCCATCTCCTTCCGGCACCCCCTCCGAACCGATTCGCGCGGACGGCCCGGCCTCAAGATTAGGAGGGGGCTCGGGACGTCCGAGGTCGAAGCCGCCGATCAGATGGTCGCCGAGATGAATGAGTTGTTGGGCGACCCTGCTTGGTGGAGCGCGACGCGCCGGCAGGAGGCAGAACTCAAGTTCTCGAAGGTCGTCGTGGACGCGTTCTACGATGAGATCCAGGCCGGACGTGAAGAGCCTGTCACGCTGCGTGAGCAGCAAATTCGGATGCCTAATGCGGTGGAGGATGCCTACACGCGTGTTCTCTTCGTGGGAACGACGGGCGCCGGCAAAACATCTCTGGTCCGTCAATTGATTGGATCAGATCCCGAAACGGACCGCTTCCCATCTACCGCGCCGGCGAAAACGACTGTCTCGGATATCGAAGCAATTCTGGCGGAGGGCGAGTTCGAGGCAGCTGTTACTTTCTTTACCGAATTTCAGGTGCAGGCCAACATCGAGGAGTGCATCTCGGACGCCTGTATGGCTGTACTCGACGAATCGCCGCCGGAAGTGGTTGCCGACCGCCTGCTCAATCATCGAGATCAACGCTTCCGGCTCAGCTATGTTCTCGGGTCTTGGCGGGAGAATAGTGTTCGGGCGGACACCCAGGCGGACCTCTCATTTGAGGAGTCGGCGCCGATCGAAGTTCCAGACGAGGAGCCATTGGCCGAGAGTGAGCGAGCGGAGAACAAGCGAGTCCTGCAAGACTATGTGGACAGAATAGAGGAGCTCACTGAGTCTGCACAGCAAGCAATGCTTGAGGCTCTCGGAGTTGATCCTAAATCCGCAAGGGGCGCTGAGCTGGAGGCTGCGCGGCAGCTCGTCGAGGAAAACTTTGAGCTCTATCTGCAGAGGGAAGATGGATTTCATGACCTGGCCCAGGACATCCTGGACAATGTCCGCGCGCGATTCGATCTCGTAGCGGCCGGAGAGTTACGGCGCCGCCGGTCCGGCTGGCCAGAATTGTGGACCTACAAATCGGCCGATCGCACCGACTTCATACGCCAGATTCGCTGGTTTTCAAGCAATTATTGGCCACAATTCGGCCGACTCTTAACACCTCTCGTTGACGGTATCCGGGTTAAGGGGCCACTGTTCCCGACATTCTCAGACGAACGCCCGAAGCTGGTACTCATTGACGGACAGGGGCTGGGCCACACACCTGATTCCTCCGCGAGCGTAACCACCCACATCACCCGGCGCTTCGGATCGGTCGACGTAATCCTGCTGGTCGACAACGCAACGCAGCCGATGCAAGCGGCATCCCTCGCTGTGCTTCGAGCCGTCGCGGCAAGCGGGCATCATGAGAAGCTGGCGATTGCGTTCACTCGCTTCGATCAGATCACGGGGAAAAGTCTGCCCACGCTCGCCGACAAGAGTGCCCACGTGATGGCGTCTGTCCGAAGCGCGCTTGTCGGAATTCGGGACAGCCTCGGCGCACCTGTTGTTCGAGCCATTGAGCATGGCATTTCTGACCGGTGCTTCATGCTGGGCGGCGTGGATCGTCAGCTCAGTCGCCTACCCGCGCGCGCAGCCGAGTACATGCGCCAACAGTTGCGGTCGCTAGTGCAGTTCTTCGAGCAGGCGATCCTACCGCCTCCGCCTCCAGAGGCGAGGCCCATCTACGATCCCACTGGGCTTGCCTTTGCGGTCCAAGAAGCAGTGAATCGCTTTCAAGGGCCTTGGCTGGCGCGCCTCGGGCTCGGAGCATATGAAGGCGTTGGTACATCTCACTGGGCGACCATTAAGGCGCTGAATCGGCGTATCGCTGGAGGGCTCGATGTTGAGTACAGCAATCTGCGCCCTGTCGCAGACTTGATCGCGCGGCTCAGTGAATCGATTTCCCGCTTCCTTGATCGGCCCATCGGTTGGAATCGTGAACCCAGCGATCCTCAGGAGGAGCAGTCCGCGATCGCAGAGGTTCGGCGAGCGGTATCTACCGCTATCCATGAGCTCGCGATGCGGCGCCTCGTCGATGAGCAGTTGGGCGACTGGCGTACGGCCTACGATGGCCCCGAGTTTAGCGGCAAGGGATCAACATTCCGCCGCGCACAGGCGATTCAAGGAATCTACGATTCCGCGGCACCACTACCAGATGCTGTCATGACAAATGCCTCCATGACGTTCTTAGCAGAAGTGCGCGGGATCGTCGCAACGGCCGTCGAGTCTGCCGGCGGAACGCTGCGTCTAGGCGAAGCCGCTTGATTCCACCGTGGCTAGGATAGATTGGAACGACTCAGCCGAGGATGATCGAAGCTGTCGGTGGTATCTTGCTGTCGGCATAGGGTGGCGCAAATTTGCAAAGGAGTAGCGGATGAGGCCGCGACAACTTTGGTGGCAGGACAATTCGGCTGAGCGATATTGGTTGGAATCGACCGATCGCCCCGATATTGGGGCGAACTTGAAGGCTCCTGCCGCCGACGCGTCCGGCAGAACCAACTGGCGCTACACCTTGTTTCGCGAGGCGAACATCGACGACATCGTCTATCACTACGACGTCCGCCAAAGTGCCATTACCAGTTGGTCGCGAGTCGCCGGATTGCCCGAGGAGCTACCGATCGTCTGGGCGGCGCGCGGATCCTATGCGAGGGAGCGGGGTGCCCAAGAGTCAGAGGTAGTCGGCTATTTGGTCCCCCTCAACTCGCACTCTCGGCTCCGCCAACCCCTCACGTTAGAAGCGCTGCGTAGCCGAACGGGCCAGATCAAGGCGATTCTGCAAAAGCTTCCGGGTAAGACCCGACAAGCCCACTACTTCCCGTTCGAGCTGTCAGAGCGTCGACCTTTGCGATTGCTGCAGGGCTACGCATTCAAACTTCCCGCGGAATTTGTGGCGGCATTTCCTCAGCTACTTGATCCTCGACCTCCGACGGTTCTGCCAGACACGGACTGGACGGATGCCGAGATCGCCATCTGCATCGAGGGCTATGCCGAAATGTTGGGGAGAGAGGCTGCAGGCGTCGCCGTAAATGGCAACGCAACCACTCGGGAAATTCGTGACCGCCTGCCGACTCGGAGTGAAGGCGCCTTGATTCGGCGTTTGCAGAGCATCTCCACCGTCCTCGTATCACAAGGGCGTGAACCCTTGCGACGATTTGCGCCCCGTGAACAAGTGGGTCGTGGCATGGAGAAGCGCATTGCGAACCTACTCGATGAAATTCAGCCAACCGCCGACCCGGATGAGCTCGACCGCCGAACACGCCGGGCGCGTACGCGACTCAAAGACCCTACCGCACCTCCGCCGGCGGGAAGTATCCAAGTGATCACGGTGGAATCGACCGTCGTGCGCTTCCGGCGCCGTGCCGATGTTCGCGCGTGGGTGCTAAACATCTCTGGCGGGACGTGCGAAGGCTGCCAGCAACCGGCGTCGTTCACGACCGATGACGGTGAGCCCTATCTTGAAGTCCATCATGTCCGACCGCTCGTGCGCGGTGGCCCGGATACAACCGACAATGCGATTGCTATCTGCCCGACCTGCCACCGGCGCCTGCATTTCAGCCAGGAACGAGAGGCTTTTCGTGCGGCGATCTTAAAGCGCATCCGCCGGCTCGTAGACTACCCGGATAAGCCCCTACCTACCGATGCGGAGATCGCCGCTGGGCAGGCCCGCTGAACGCCGAGTGACGAGCTACCGGCCCCCATATCGCCTCAGGATCGAATACACTGCCAATTGCTGAGCTAGGCGGGTGTCGCTTGGGTGGACCGAGGCTCAATAGCTCTTTATAATCAATAACTTGTTTCGTTCAGCACCGGGGAACACTTTGGCGAAAATGGCCGCGCAGGAGCCGAAGTTTGCAGCGCTCGGATCGCCGGCAGGGAACATCGACGTTCGCCTCAGTTACAAGATCGTTGAGCTCTTTTCGGAGGGGCTGTATGCCAGCCCCAACAAAGCGGTCGAAGAGCTGGTGGCGAATGCCTTTGACGCTGGGGCGCTCAAGGTTCAGGTCCTCTATTCGGCCAATCTGCACGCCCAGGACGCCAGCATTGTCGTCGTCGACGATGGCGCAGGCATGGGGATTCCGGGCCTCAAGCAACATTGGCTCATCGGCATCAGTAACAAGCGCCGCCTGGAGACGCTGCCCCGCAATCGCCAGCAGATCGGGCAATTCGGCATCGGCAAACTCGCGACGTATGTGCTTGCCAGGCGTCTTACCCATATCAGCAAACACCAGGGCAAGTACTACTCGACGTCGATGGATTACACGGCCATTGATCGGCGGGTTGAGCGCGAAGTCGAGCCGCTAGTCCCGATCAAAATCACGGTCCGTGAATTGACCGAGGCGCAGGCCAGGGAAGCGCTGAAGACGTGGACTGACTCCGGGGCCTTCAAGGCCGCCGGCCACCCGCTTTTTGGCAAGGGCTCATCGGGCTCCTGGACCGCTGCCATCATGTCCTCGCTCAAGGACAAGGTCCATGAGATTAAGCCGGGCGTGCTCGAATGGGTGCTTCGAACGGCGCTGCCGCTGCGTCCCGATTTTGAGATTTGGCTCAACGGCAAAAAGCTCATCCCAAGCAAACATGAAAAGGGCCTGATCAAGAAGTGGCAACTCGGCAAGGACATTACGAAACTGCCGAAGCCGGCTCCGCCAGGTATTGAGGCGGAAGAGGACAAAAACGTCGCGAAAACGCACGACTACCGCTTTGGTCTGGACGTGCCCGACCTCGGGCGTGTCACTGGGTGGGTCGAAGCCTACTCGGACTTGTTGACGGGAAAGTCCGAGGCGATCGGGCGAAGCTCCGGCATTTTTGTCTACATCCGGGGTCGCCTCATAAACGCCGATGATGGGCACTTCGGGATTTCGCCAAACGAGCTGCGCCATGGCACGTTCGGGCGATTCCGGCTGATCATTAACATCGATAGTCTCGACACCGAGCTTCGGTCCAACCGAGAGAGTGTGCGCGAGGGCCCACGCCTTTCAACGGCCCGGGACGTCATACACGCCATCTTCAATTTCGTTCGCCCCACGATCGATCAGCACGATGAGGAAGAGGCTCCAGGCGCGAAGTTGGCACGGAAGTTGGCGTCTAGCCCCGCGAGCCTCTCTCGTCAGCCGATTGCCGCCTTGGCACGGGCAGTCGTCGAGGGAAAAGCGAAATCACGCTTCTTGCTGGTTCCTAAGTGCAAGACCGACGAGGAACGAGATGCATTTCTTGGCGGCCTCGATGAGCGGGCTGCGGCTCCTGCGACCTTCGTGTCCGGCCTCACAATTGACTACGACCTCGCACGCGATGCCGGCATTGCGCAGTTCGACACAGAAACAGGAAAAATTCGGGTCAATGCCTGGCATCCCTTCGTGGCAACCTTCCACGATGAGTTCTCCAACAAGAACTCGCGCCAGCCGCTGGAACTCCTGGCCATGGCGGAAATCCTGACCGAAGCGCAGCTGCATGCCTTAGGCGTAGCCCCGGAAAAGATCGATGACTTCCTCACGCTCCGCGATCAGCTCCTGCGGAACTTTGCTTCCGAGTCCGGCCGTCAAAGCGCCTTCGCCATCGCTCTGTCCTTGCAGAACGCTCGCAATAACCCCGAACTCTTGGAAGCCAAGCTCTGTGAGTCATTCACGAGCCTTGGATTCGATGTGACCCCCATTGGGGGCAAGGGCAAACCCGACGGAGTCGCGACAGCGCTGATCTCGGGTGAAGACGGCGGCCAGGCCTTGCAATACGCTGTCAGCTTGGAAGCGAAGAGCACTGAGAAGGATGAGAAAGTCGTCGCCGCCGGCACGGTCAAGGTGTCGGCCGTCGCGCGTCAGCGCAATGACTATAGCTGCCAGCATGCGCTCGTGGTCGGCCGCGCATTTCCTACGAGCCAAGGAGATAAATCCGCGCTCTCGAAGGAGATCAACGAGGACCGGGAAAGTACGAAGGCCAAGGGCGAACCCAAGACGATCACACTGATCACAATCGATGACCTCGCAAGGCTCGTGCGGTTGCGCCCGGTCAAACAGCTTGGGCTTCGAAAACTGAGAGATCTGTTTCTGAATTGTCGGTTGCCCGAGGAGGCTGCCGCCTGGATTGAAAAAATCGAGAATCAGAGGGTCGCCAAGCCACCCTATAAGGCAATCGTCGAAACCATCGAGTCCTTGCAAAGGAAATACAAGAGGATGGCAGTCAAGTACGCGGCGTTGATCGTAGCATTGGGCAACCGATCGCCAGCCATCGAATACGACACCGAAGAGAAATTGATCGACCTGTGCAAGGCGATGGCCCAGATGGCGCCCGGCGCCATCTTTGCGAGCGCCACCACTGTCGAGTTGGACCAAAGCGCCGCGAATGTCATGAGCGCCATCGATGCCGCGACCAAAGAATACGAGGAGACGAGGTAGTCCCATGCTGAAGTTCCACAACAGAACGATTTACGAAGCCTTGGGAAGAGACCCCGTGCATCCGTTTCCCGCACGGATGGCACCTGGCATTGCGCTGCAGGTGATGTCAGAGGCCGAAGAATGCCTCCGGGTGCTCGACCCGATGATGGGGTCCGGAACCGTGCTCGCGATGGCTCGGTCACAAGGACACCAGGCCATCGGTTATGACATCGATCCATTGGCGGTGCTGATTTCCAAGGTCTGGACGACCGCGACAGATGTCGATGAGGTGCGTGAGGAAGCCGAGGACGTGCTTGAGAGCGCACAAAGCCTATTTGGCTCGCTAAGTTACGGAGACGCGTATCCTGAAGACTCAGACGAGGAGACCCGGAGCTTCATCCGATACTGGTTTGATGGATATAGCCGTCGACAATTGACCGCATTGTCACACTCAATAAGTCAGATCCGGTGCACGACGACCCGGAATGTCCTTTGGTGCGGCTTCTCGCGGCTCATTATCGCGAAGCAGGCGGGAGCGTCCTTGGCGATGGACTTGTCGCACAGCCGCCCGCACCGATCGTTCACAACGGCGCCGGCGAAACCCTTCCCGGGGTTTCTGAACTCCGTTGATCGAGTCCTTGAGAATGTGATTAGTCGTCGTGAATTGGACCGCGGGCACGCACCCAAGGCCTGCATGGGGGACGCGCGGGATTTGCCATTGCGAAAGGGATCAATCGATCTTGTGCTGACTTCTCCCCCATACCTTAATGCCATCGACTACATTCGTTGCAGCAAGTTTTCCTTGGTATGGATGGGAATGGGCGTCGGTTCGCTTCGGGAGGTCCGCGCGACGAGCGTTGGCACTGAAGTAGGGGCTGATAAAGAGCAGGACGACCCCGAGACCGAGCGGCTGATCGATTCGCTCAACGTCAGAGACAGCATGACGCCGCGACATCAACGAATCCTGGCTCGGTACATCGGGGATATGCGGGACGCGATGACCCAAGTCGCTCGTGTCTTGTCGAGCTCCGGCAAGGCCGTCTACGTCGTCGGCGAGAATACTCTGCGCGGCAGTTACATCCGAACGTCGCGCATCGTGTCGGAACTCGCCGCGACGGTCGGTCTTAAGCGCGAAGAGCGTAAGACGCGTGAGCTCCCCGCCAATCGCCGTTATCTGCCGCCACCGTCGGCCCGGAAAGGGATGCTGAATGCCCGCATGAGACGCGAGGTGGTGCTCACGTTTGCCAAAGCGGCCGCCTGAGGAGAATCGTTGTCGCTCTGGGAAGCGCTTAGGTTTCCGCCAGCAGCGCATTCGCGAGCCGCTCGAAATCCAAATCAGCCACCTTGTTCTCAAGCTCACCACCCAATCCCGTCACGGCGTACATTTCCCGGCGCCGTCGGGAGGCCCGCATCCAAGATTGCACTCCTCGGGGTTCGCCCAAAAGGCGCATCGCCGTCTCGTTCGAAAGCGCAACTGTACCGTCGCTTCCGCACACCAAACACAGCAAGAGGCTTTTTTGGGCGGCATGGGACGCACATGCCTCGACCTGACGCTCTGGAAAGGTAAAGGTCCAAGGTGAGAGGCGTTTCGAGCAGAACTTAACCAGGAGAAGTAAGCGGCTGCCCACGTCAAAGGCGCCCGCGCCAATATCCGGTCTCGCCTGGACGGAAATTGGCTGATTGAGCTCCTTAGTGAGCCGAACGAGTGCTGCGCCATAGTAAAAGTCCGCTTCCGGAATCACGGCAACTACTGCCCTCGCGCGCGAAGAAACCTGATGTTGCCGTGATAGCGGTAAAAGACCCGAGCTCTTCCCTTGTCGTTGAAGAAGATCTTCAGGTGATGCACCGCCTTCGGGTACTTGGACTCCTCGCGATCGGATTTACCGATGAGCCCTTTATCGCGCGAGATGGCCACCTTGTCCGCATCGGAATACGCCATGATCGACTTAGAGGCGTGAATGGCAATCGATTCATCCCCTGCCGGCGAGAAGCGGCCGATATACTCACGCAGGAAGGCCGGGACCGAGGCCTCCCCCAGACGCTCCGCCAGCAACTGAAGGCGCGTCAATCCGGGCTTCGCCGCCACGACAATCTGTTCAACGTCAGTCGAGTACTGAAAGGGGTGAAAGCTCATCTCTCCGCTGTCCATGTCGACCCGCGCCTGGTCGACACTGCTCGAGGCGACCGCGGCAATGCGGGCATCTTCGAGCCACACGGGCGATCCGTTGCCTGAGCGTCGGGAACCCAAGGCCAGCGTGTGAAAGATGAAGCAGCGATGCCAATCGAGGTAGAGGGATTCCGGAATGGTGAGTTCGAAGTACTTGAGGTCGTATAGTCGCCGGCCGAACATGCGCGCGCGCTGAATGTAGGTGTCCTGCTGGATCTTGTGCTTCACGTCTCGGGTGAAGAACATGGAGAGCAAATTGTCGAAGGTTACGCCGCGCGAAACAATATTCCCGCCGACTATGACCGTGAAGAGGGTCGCGGGATTGGTTGCGGTCTCGTACTCGGTCGTTCGGCGTTCATCATCGCTGTTCATCACTATGATGGCATTGCGATTGATGTTCGAAATGACATAGGTCACGAGATCATCGGCCGCCGCGCCGTATCGTTCACTCGCTATGTCCCACATCTCTCGCGTGTATTGCGCGAACTTTGGCACCGTGGGGCTCTTGAGGAGGTTGAACGTGTCAACAAGCTGCCGGTAGTCCTCGGAATGATCTACCCGCCGGCCGCTTGTATGGACCAGCATGGAATAGTTGGCTTCGGTCGTGTTGATTTGCCGGTTGAGAGCTGCCACGTTCACCAGAAACCCAAAGAGGGCCGTGCGTAAGAACTGCGGTTGATCGCGCTCGTCAGGCATCAAGGTGAGCCGGAACGCCAACGTGTCGAACGCGTCGATATCCGTGGGGAAGAATATCGAATGTCCCTTGTATTCCGTGTGTGGCGGAAAGTCGACCCAGAGTTCGGTCTCGTTGTCGAAGGTACGATTTAAGTCCAAGCGCGCTGGCGTGGCGGTAACACCGATGTACGTGCCATTGTTTCCCAAGAGGTCGCCGATGAGTTGATTGATCTTAGTTCGTTCTCCTTTGTTGACGGCCGCATTGGGCGTCGCATAGTCGGCCTCGTCATCAATCACGAACTTGTGCTTCACGCCATCGACTTTGTCGATGAGTTTGCGCAGATCGCGCCCGTTCTTCTTGCAGAACACCACGAATTCGCCTACGTCCACGCTTACGGCGGGATCGAGTATCTCTGCAAAGCTGCGCGGGGCCGGATCGAGACCAGCACGGCGGAAACGGCTCAGGTTTTGATTGAGCAGTTGGACGCTGTCATTGAGGAGCACAATGACCATCCGCGCCCCGTGATCCAAGAGACGCGCGGTCAGAGCGATCATCATTTCCGTCTTACCACTCTGAGGCTCGCCGTAGATGACAAACGGTCGATTCCCAGCAGCCTGGACATTGGCAAGGGCCTCACTCACCGTTCGTTCAATGCTGGCTGTTTCGTGCCCCTTGTTTCGTAACTCGGTAAGGCGTCTCTCGTAGCGGGATTGGGGTTGAGAAACTTGCTTGAACTTGGAGATATCGAAACTCATGCGTGGAGTTCTCCATTGGTCAAGATCAACGCTGGGGCGCTCGGAATGAGGCAATCACCTACTGCGGTGGAGGCAGTCTACTCCTGGCGGAGACGCATTATGTCCAAATGCCTCACATTCTGGTGAGCACGATGCAGTTAGTATTGAGCTTGTCTCGTGCGGGACTTCACGTTTTTTCCCCATGTATCCCCTCCCGGTCAGCGCTATCACGCTAGCGGGCAGCGTTTTGCTCCCGAATGCGAACTGCAGGCGCGTTCTGTCTCAGCTGAGCGGCGATCTGCTCGCGTTCCGTCTGAGACGGTGTCATCTCAGCTAGAAAACGATGAATGTTCGCAGCCAGTTCGGGGTGACCTTGCGCCAGAAGAATGTCGCTAGCTGAGCGCCAGCCACGCTCGATCGTCCTGCGGGTCTTTATTATCTTGGACTTCCCGAATTCAATGCGTAGTTGACCTTTAGACAGATCGGCCGCCACTGATTCTGCGCGAGCACGCGCATTACTGGACTGGCCCCGTAGGCTTGCGCGATAGATTCCGTCTTTAGGCGCCACTCTAGACTCACCTCTCACCGCCCGCTCCGTTGCATTTGCTTCGACTCCGAGTGCCCGCAAATGAGTCGCGAATTCTCGCCGCCAATGGCGAAGGGTCTGTTTGCGAACGTGCAGGCGGACCCCTTGCTCGCTGACGGCTTTCAACAACATATGTACATGTGGGTGAGGTTCGTCGGTGTGGAGCACCATCGCGTATCGGTGCTTGAGTCCAAACTCCTCCCGGGCAAGATTCTTCACGGCGGCCAACACCTTCTCCGGGGGAGTTCCGGCAGGCATGGAAAAGAGCAGCTTGTGAACGAGCTTCTGGGACCCACCACCTCGGACACCGAGCTCCGACCGATTCCGACGTGCCTCCAGCTCAAGGTCCCAATCATCCAGCAAGTCCTTCGTGGCATCTTCCCCTGAGAGCTGGCGACCATCGTCCGTCTCGACCTCCCGCTCCCCATCGTCTCGGTCACGCAGATAGTCGATATGCCGACCCACCGCTTTCAGATCCTGACCTCCGCGGCTTAAGACTTTTACTATGACTTCCGGCACCCGTCGGACCGTGCGGGAGATCAGAGCGATCTCACCGGGGGACAGATGATCGCGACGACCGGGACCGCGGCGGGCGTAGCTGCCCAGGTCAAAAAGCGGCTGGTTACTCCGGGGGATCGACATATCCCTGCTCCCAGGATTTGAGGTTTGCGGTGAGCAGGCCTCGCACGTGGTCCCGAAGTCCCTCGCAGACCTTCAGGATCGCCCGCATATCCTCCCGGTTGGGACCAGGCACCCGCTCGCCGCGATTGCTCGCGTGTGCAATCTGGTTGAGGTTACGGCCAATGCTCCCGAGCTCGGCGACTGTCCGCTTGAGGGCTAGCAATTCCTCCTTCGGCAGTGGAGCCAACACCCTCAGATGTGCTCGCACCAGTACCGAAACATATGTCGCCGCCGGCATGCCCCGCGCTGCCGCTCGTTCGCGCAGCAGCAACTGGTCAGCGGGGTGCAAGCGCACAGTCACCCGCGAGTCCCGTAGCCGCCGGCTGGCTGACGGGACCGTGACCGTCTCTCCCGCGTCGGAAGTTCGCAACATCAGATCAACCAGGCGTTTAAGCAGACCTGAATCTGACAGACCCTGATGCCGAGCGACAGCGGCGAAGCGCTCCTTCGTTCTGCGGCTGACCCAAGTCTTCAGTTGCGCGCCGTCGCTCATCGTAGGCGACATTTGTACCAAATAGCAGCCGCCAGGCTATCCTGCCTTTCCAACAAAATGCAGCGAAACTGCTTCATCGAGCAACGCAACGCATCTAATCAAAGGCCACATCCGGACGCATCGTAGCCAGGCTTAGCTCCGATCCTGATTCAGTCGCCAACTTCTTCGGCGGCGGCAAAAAAAGAGGGAGAGAGCGCCAACATCTGACGCTCCCTCCCCGTTTGGAATCAAGCCGCCAGCAGATCGGTGGCCAAATCCCACAGCTGACTGTTCAGCCTGACATCGGCCTTGATCGAAGTGATCCGCCGCGTCCGGGTCAGCCGACTGCCGACAGTCCTACGGCTCAGCCCGCCCCGTAACAGATGCTCCTGCACCCGGTTGAGGATACTCCACAGGTCCTCGCCCAGATCCTCCACCCGCCGGCAAGTCAGCAGCTGCGACGGCTGCATCCCTGCCTGGACCGCCTCCGGGTAACGCAGCGCCAGGGCCTGTTCGGCAAATCGGATCTGTTCGTCCTTGAGCAATCGCCGGTGCTCCATACGTTCGACCTCGGCGGCCAGACACTCGAAGTCCTCAGAGAGTTTCAGGGCGCCGGTGACGACTTCGTCCACAACGTTGCCCCGGTGCGACACGCAGTAAGCCGGGAAGGCACCGTGAGAGACGATGAGGCCGTTGGTGCACACGACCCGGAAAATGCCCATCCGCAACTGGTAGGCGCTGGTGCCGTCGTGGCTATTCAGGAACACGACCTCCGGGACCGATCCCCTGAGCTGCACTGTCTCGAATCGGCGCCGGAGCCGAACGATATGCCGGGCATGCAGCGGGCTGGTGGACCGGGTCCGGGTCTGCCGAGCCTCCACGGGGACGAAGCCTGCGCTCATCAAGCCGGCCAATACCCGTTCGCTGGGGACAAAGGTGTACTTCGGGCTCATTCGCTCGTGCGCCGATGGTGCAAACACCGCCGGCGCCCGTTGGCGCACAGTGTCCAGGGAAAGGCTGCCGTCGAATGCGCTACCGCTGGAGGAGAGAGACAAGGTGACGTTGGAACTCATGATCGGGATCTCCGAGATGGTCTTGGGCGGGATTGCCCGCAGGTGACCTGCCACGGCGCGCGCAGTGGTCAAGGATCGAAGACCGCCGGCAGGCGGCGGGGCGTCCACGCCCCGTCCTTGACGACGAGCACGGCGTGGTACGCTTCAAGCATTCAGGTAATCCCGCCCTCCGATCTCCTTCTCCCGCGCCGCCCCAGCGACCCACAAGAAAATCCCGGGCACCGCAGCTAAGCCGGCACCCGGGTTAGGGCCACGGAAGTCGTCAACTTCTAGTCAATCGCAGCGAAGATCTGCCTCGTTTCGGGGTGACTGCCGGCGAACGCACGCAAACGGTAGAAGTGCTCCGAGAGCACGGCATCCTCGGTGACCCGGAACGATAGGTGGCTGTAGGCAAATAAGCACACCGTGATGCCGGCGGCATCCGCCGACAATGTGCCCTGGTATCCATTCGTCTCAACTTCAAACCAGAACGGCCCTGCCTCGGGCGCCATGTAGAAACCGCCGTTGTCGAGTTCGTAGAAGTGCCAGAACCCGCCTTGGTATTCAGGCACAAAGCTGCGCATGAAGTCGTACACCGCGTTCTCGAAAGCCAGGGCGCGCATGCCAAAGTACCGGCCCAGTGTCCCCAGCCGACGTGAATCATCGATCTGCCGTGCGATCACCGCATCGGCGACGCCTTGTACAGCCGTACCATTGATGTGAGTATTCATGAGAGGCTCCAGCGTTGGATTTCGGGCGGGATTGCCCGCGCTGTTGACATCACGGCGCGCGCAGCGGTCAAGGATCGAAGACCGCCGCGGGCGGCGGGAGCGTCCTCGCGACCGTCCTTGACGGCGAGCACGGCGCGATAGAATCGGTTCACAAGCAAACCCGCCCTCCCACTCCCTGTCGCATCTATGATCTAAACTTCCCGAAACATAATTAGGGACACGCAAATGACCGAACGAGTGCTGTTCGTAGACCTTGAAAACGTGCAGAAAGTCGACCTCGTACGAGTGCCAATTGATGTGCGCGTGATGGTCTTCTACGGCGCGACGCAGAAGAAGCTCCCAGAGGAACTCGTTGTGCAGGCTCAGCCGCTGGGCGCACGTCTGAAGTGGATCAAGATTTCAGGTCAGGGATCGAATGCGCTCGATTTCCATATCGCTTTCTATCTGGGACAGGAACTGACCGGTAGTCCCAGCTCGCAGTGCACGATCCTCTCTCGCGATACGGGCTTCGATCCTCTCGTTCGCCATTTGGGAACGCTTGGGCATACCTGTCGTCGAGTAGGTTCCTTGATGGATGCTTTTCCAGAGGCGGTACCAGCGCCTGATGCAGATCCCTTCGCTCGGCTGGTAGCACTTCTTCAGAAAGAGAAAGCGCGTCCGACCCGCCCGAAGGGACTCGCAGGAAAGGTGAAGTCTTGGTTCCCCCATTTGAGCGAGGAGCAGCGATTTTCCCTAGTGCAGCGCTTATTCACCGAGTCTCGAGTGCAGGAATCTGGAAAGTCGCTGACCTACAACCTGTAATCAAAAAGCCAAGACAAGTCATTCGGGTAACGCTACGTTTGACAGGAAAACGGCGTTGAGTACAAAGGCGCGGATAGTGACGCCGCGCCGCAGCGCCACCATCCGCACTCCACATTCTAGATAAGTCCCGATTCCGCGAAGGACGTGATCCCTTCGCAGCCAACAATCAGATGGTCCAGGACGCGGACATCTATCAGCGCCAGAGCATCCTTCAGGCGCCGAGTAATAAGTTCATCCGCCTGAGACGGTAAGGCCACACCCGAGGGATGATTGTGCGCAAAAATTACAGCAGCGGCATTGTGCTTAAGCGCCTCCTTGACTACCTCGCGTGGGTGCACGGAGCTGCCATCGATCGTGCCACGGAACAACTGCGAATGCGCAATCAGCCGGTGTCGGGTGTCGAGAGCGATCATGCAGAACACTTCATGCTCCAGTTCCGCGAGCGCCACACGCAGGTAGTCCCTGACAGCTCCCGGGGAATCCAGCGAACTGCCCCGACGAAAACGGCGCGAGAGCACTCCACGCGCTGCGGTGATTACCTCCTGAGGTGTCGCCGGCCGGTAATCGGCACGGTCACGGACGTACAAAGTGCCGGAGGTGGTGGATTCGAATGACATGTTGAAGCTCCGAGAGTCTTGGGCGGGATTGCCCATCTCGGGTCCATCACGGCGCGCGCAGCGGTCAAGGATCGAAGACCGCCGTAGGCGGCGAGCGCGTTCCCCGCGCTTGTCCTTGAGGGCGAGCACGGCGTGATATGTTGGGAACTTCAGCAAGCCCGCCCTTTCCGTTTCTGCTCTTCCCGAAAATAGCAGTCTGCGACTGCAGCATTCACCATTGGAGTGACGAAGCTATCCCGGCATACGCGACACCTCTATCACGGGCCGTCGGGATTGACACTTGTGGCATCGAAGGCAGGCGCGAACTCGGCCTATGGCCACGCCGGCACCCAACATCCGCTGTATGGGACGTGCAAAGATCTCGCGCTCATGTCCACAGGAGCACCGCGCGATAATGATGTAGTGGTGCGCGTAAGCGGGCAGGAGGGCATCATCTGGTGGGACAAAAGGGTTCTCGGGGTCCGCCATTGAAAAATCCTAGCGCCAGTGTCTATATCCTCAGCAAGTCCGACTATGACGAACTGGACGGCATCCAGTAGGATTGGCTCGGCCCTACTGTACGGAATGCCCATGTGCTATTCAGCCCAGGTTGAAGCGAAGTGGAAGCGCTATGTCCGGGAGATGGAGGCGCGAATTGCCTGGTCAGATTTCCGTGAACTAGCACAATTGCGCCTCTCAGACCCCGCCAAATTCCGGTTGCCTCGCGGGTTTGACCTGGAGTTCGCTGAGCCGCAGACCGACGAGGAACACGCGATCAAGGACCTCATCGATCAGTACAGGGGAGCTCAAGTCACAAAGGTTGAGACGGAGTTATTCGCACAACGAAAACGTCAGGGTGAGGCGCAGCGCAAGATCGCCGTCAAACAGACAAAGGCGGCAGCTGAAAGCATGCGGATCGCCACCACCAAGGTGCAGCTCGCTATGCGGAAGTTATCCCTTTTGACCGACGACAAACCGGATGCCGACGACTACCGTATCTTCCCACGCAATTACGCGCCGATCATCCTCGTCCAAAATGGTGAGAAGCTCATGGCGCCGGCGAGATACCTGCTCCGTCAGCCCGGGAAGCCGCCCTTTATGGATGACAAGCTTTCAGGCAACTACAACGCGAGGCGCGACAACCTGACAAAGTTTTGGCGCCGGGAATTTGGCACAACCCATGCCGTGATGGCGATTCGATCGTTCTATGAGAACGTGCGAGACAAGAACGGAGAGAATGTGGTGCTGCACTTCAATCCGCGGGAGCCTGACGTCATGCTGATCGCGTGCCTCTATGCGCAATGGTCCGATCCAAAGTCCGGCGAGAGGCTGCTGTCCTTCGCAGCGGTCACGGACGAGCCGCCGGGAGAAGTTGCCGCCGCTGGGCACGACCGCATGGTCATCCGGCTGACGCGGCAGAATGTTGATCGTTGGCTGACTCCGCAGGGGCGGTCAGACGAGGAGCTACAAGCGATCCTAAGCGAACGCCAGCCTGCATACTACGAGCATCGAGTAGCGGCGTAGCCACTTCGCGCTCCTCTCAATTTTGCGGTGAAAGTTGAATGCAGGCGGCGGGGTAGCGGTCCAGGCCAGAGGGATTCGCATTCGCGAGCATGGGTTGACGATAAGAACGGTGTCCGCCAGCACTCGCGCATAACCCGCCCGGTTCCGGCTTGCGTGGCAAGCTCGCATTTCTGCGAGAACGTGCCAGTTTTGCGTATTGCCTCGGCTCCTCGGGTTGCCGAGCATCAAGTAATGAGTGCATGGATCGAGGCGGAGATTAGAGCGAGGATCGAGTGCAAAAGTTGCGGTCTCACGAGTGAACGGCGCCTGCCGATTCGGATTCCGGATCAGATTGCATTCGTAGCGACCGAGAAGGCTTACGTGACCTGTGTCCGATGCGACGGACGCGCGGCGATGTATCTGCAGCGCGTGCCCGGAGGGAATCGCTAGATTGGGTCGTCGAGCCTCATGACCTGCCGCAGTCGCTCCTCGAGGACCCCGGCCAACGCGAGGGCGTCATTCAGGGCATCCACGGGATCTCTTTCAATCGACTCGCGCAAGGCTGCCTTGAGCCAGTAAGAGGTAGCCGGATCCGAAAGGACTTGCTCAACACCAGGATCTGCGGCCGGTGTGCTCATCGTACCGGATCTTCGCGCTTCGGGTTGCCGGCCGTAGCCGATGACGGGCGTTCCGCTGGCCGCTCGCGCAGGGAAGTCGATGGCAAGGGCTCTCCCTTGTGAATGGAGGCCGACATCGCCCCTTTCACAAGCTCCAGGAAGCGGTCGCGATCCTCGGGGTTGGCGATCCGCTGGGCGGCAAATTCTTCGGCTGCGCGGACACTCAGAAAGGTAGATTTCAGTTCCGGATGGGCGCGCACGGATTCGCGCAGATCGGCCTGCTCATCGCGGAGGCGGCGCGCCATGCGCGCCCGCTCGGCAAAGAAACCGACCTTCTCCACCACCCATCGGGTGCGATGTGCGTGTCTCTCCTCCTGCCGGATCACGCGCCCCTCGGCGTCGCGCTCACGGGCCGTCACCGTCACCGCCTCGCGCGCGATGCGGCGCGCCCCGACAAGGTCGCCCACCTTGGGGCGGGTTTCACCCTCGGTTAGCGCACGCCGTAGGTCCTTGCCCCAAAGGATCCGTTCGCCGCGGCTCGTGAGGACTTTCACGAAATAGGAAGGATCCTCCTTCGCCCGAAACTGGTAATTCGCGGCGCCATGGTCTTTCAGGCGCCCGATCAGCAGCTGTCCGCCTCGGCGGGAATTGAGCTCACCCCGCCGGCCCGGAGATTCGCGTGGCTCGTCGGAGTCCGCCACGGATCAGCTGCGCACCGGGGCGCTATCGCGCTCGGGCGTACGTGCGGCGCGTGCCGGCGAGCGCTCGCGCAGACGCACGGCAGGCAGCGGTTCGCCGCGCGCCACAGAATCGGCGAGCGCGGAGCGAACCTGCTGCACGAATCGCTCGCGATCCTGGGAATCACGAAACCGCTTCGCCGCAAGCTCCGCCGCGTGCACCTGCAGGTACGTACCGACGAGTTCGGGATGATTCTTGACGGCCTGCTTGGGATCAATCGAGGCGTCCCGAACAGTACGGGCGGCCTGCGCACGGGCGTCGAAGAAGCTTCTCTTCTCCACAATCCAGTGGTTCCGGTGCGTCTCAAGTTCGCGCTCGATGAGTTCGCCGACCCCATCCCGCTTTTGCGCGCGTACCTTGACCGCCTCCTGGCGTACGGCGCGCAGACCCACATCGTCCCCAATCTCGGGCTTGGTCAGTGACTCCTTGAACGCCCGCCCCAGATCCACGCCCCACACGGTCCGTTCCCCCCGATCGGCTTCGATCTTCACAAAATAGGACATCGGCTCGTGTGGGTCGTGACGATACGTCGCCGAACCGTGATCGACCAAACGGCCGGTGATGAGTTCCTCTGGCTTACGGGTGGGACGTTGTACCTCCGCGTCGGCTTGCCGGTCGCCGGCCGTGACGCTGTCCTCGGTAGGGGCGGGTTCCTGTCGATGGAGCGTTCGGACCAGGCGGCCGCGCTCAAACTCGGTGGGCGTGTAACCGCGTACCTCGATGCCGGCCGCGTGGCCGGCGAACCACGCCTCGCGCCGGAATCGCTCGGTCCCGCGCACCGTCACCTCGCCCCAGCCTCGGGCTTCTGCGATCAGAATGAGACTGCGGACAACCTCCGTGTTCTCGCTTGCGGTGGTGAGTCTCGTACCGCGATCGGTGAATGCACGCGCCCCATCTGGAAAGTAGTACTTATTCTTGACCTGCACGAAGCGCCTTCGCACCTCTTCGGGCACGGTGTGGGTTGGCAGGGTAGGGCGAGCTTCTGTTGTCTGCGCCCCGGAAGCGGCAGCATGGGGATCACGTTCCTGCAGTCGCTTCTTGGAGGGGTGGATCGAGTTCTCGGCGCCATTGGAGGCATTGGGTCCCTTATCCTGGTCTGGCATGGCTCCTCCTTACCGTGTCCGAAGGCTGTCGAGGAAACTCTCGACCGCGACGTTGAGTTCCTCGGACGTGAGCCGCTCGCCGTCGGCTTTCCGCGGGATCTTCACTTGATCGAAATCGACCGCGAAATCCTCGAGGGTCAACTCGTCCAGCCGATTGATATCGGCAATGTTCGCCTCGCGCGTGAGGATCACCGACTCGGCGGGCTCGCGAGATCGCGAGTCGGTATCGGCGGTCGGTCCCGGCCTGATGGCGGACACGTCCGGCTCCGTCGGCTGCTCGGCTTTCTCGGCGCCGATGGCCAATGGCAGAGGCGCCGCGCGTTCAGGGGGCGGCATCACTCGCGCCGTGAATCGCCGATCCGCAAAGTAGCGAATCTTCCGGCAGCGGATCGGCCGCAGGCCCTCATAGAAGATGATCGCCTCATGGCTGCCGAGCTCTTTGACCTCCTGAGGCAGGAGCAGCGCCCGGCGCTGCTCGCTCACATTCTGGCTGCACGTGCGTTGGCCCTTCCCGCCCGTGAACCCAAACAGAGGACTTGAGATGGTCTTCGCCCGTACGGTTGTATAGCCGAGCTCATCAGAGATCTCCCGGGCATCGTTATGGTCCTTCGCCGCGAACACAATGCGGGCCGCTAAGCTCTTCAACATCGTCTCAGCGACATGGGCGCCGTACACCTCCCGCAGTTGCGAGGGGGTCTGAACGACCATCATGACCCGCACGTTGTAGCCAGGCAGGTACGAGATCGCCTCCCCGATGATGGGAATACGCCCCAGGGCGGCAAACTCATCGAGCAACATCATGACCTGGTACTTCAATCGAGGGTTATGCTCCGGGAGTTCCCGCGTCTGAAGTCCAATGGCCTGCTGGAAAAGCAGGTTCACCACCGGACGCAATCGGTGCAAATCATCCGGGTTCACGCCGACGTAGATCGACATGCGCTTTGCGCGCAGCTCACGCAGATCAAAGTCATTGCCCGAGGTCACCCAATCGAGGATGGGGTTTAACCATAGGTCCAGGCGCGAGGTGAAGGTCTTACGAATGGAACTTGCCGTGACAGGAGCAAGGTCGATCACATCGTAGAGTGCGCGTACGCACTCGGAGGACAGCGGGAACTTTCCGCTCTTGCGTCCCTCGACAATCCGCTTCCAGTGCTGGCCGAATCCCTCATCATCCGAAGCCATGCCCTGCCTTAAGACTTCGCCTACTGTCTTCGGGAGCGAAGGTGTCTCAAAAAGGTAAAGCGCTATTCCCAAGAAGAGGGACCGCGCGCTCGCGGTCCAGAACGGATCTACGTTCGGCGGATCCGGATACAGCATCTCCGCAATGCGCTGCAGGTCATTGACGCGCCGCTCGGGATTAGCGGCGACGTAAAAGAATGGATTCCAACGCGCGCTCTGGCGCGACTCAGTGAACGGATCAAACAGGAAGCACGCCTGGCCGCTCGCGGCACGAAACCCCGCCGTCTGCGCCCAGTTCTCCCGTTTGATATCAACGCAGATGACCGAATCCGGCCAGTTCAGAAGATTGGGGATCACGACTCCCGTCCCCTTGCCGGCGCGCGGTGGGGCTGCCAGGCACACGCCTTG
>Ga0210391_10001226_pt1 | contig 23888 bp, 17 predicted proteins | sample IncBWC12OmetaG_FD_160573 | JGI IMG/M metagenome (GOLD analysis project Ga0210391, IMG submission 160573) | Forest soil microbial communities from Barre Woods Harvard Forest LTER site, Petersham, Massachusetts, United States - Inc-BW-C-12-O ...
CCGAGCCCGCTCCTTGCCCGGATGGGATCGATTACACAGCGTATAGATCGTTCGATGGATACTAAGTCTTTACCTTAGCGATGCTTGGCTGGTACCGGACAGCAATCCGCTGGACAGATGTCGGGGCGCGAGCCGAACGCTCCTAGAGAAAGTCGTGGCTGATTTTCGTCGGTTCGTTCGCAAATCAGTTCGCGAATCATGGTGATGAATCTGGGATGCGTGCCTACGGTCTGGGCTCGCACCATATTTAGGCCTAACTCTTCACACACTTCACGCGCCTGCGTATCCAAATCGAAAACAATTTCCATGTGGTCGGACACGAAACCGACGGGCGCGATCACAACATCTGAACTCGTGCTGCAAGTTTTGAGTTCCCGCAGGCAATCGAGAATATCTGGCCCCAGCCAAGGTTGCGACGGGGGGCCGCTCCGGCTCTGGTACACCAATCGCCATTCTTTGTTTTTGCGCCCCAACTGTTCTGTCACTAAGCGGGCAGTTTCCTGGAGTTGCCTTTCGTAGTCGCAGCTTTGCGCCATCGTCAGCGGAATGCTGTGCGCGGTATAGATAAGGTGCGTTGCCTCACGCCGGTCCGGTGGAATCTGCTCCAGCGCTGGTCGCAAACGATCTACTACGGCCTCGATAAATCCCGGATGATCGTGAAATGCACGGATCTTGTCGACGACAGGCGAGCCATCTCCAATCTCATCCTGCGCGCGAGCTATGTCATCGCGATACTGCCGGCAACTTGAATATGAACTGTAGGCTGACGTTACAAAGGTCAACGCGCGACGCACTCCGTCAGCTTTCATCTGGCGCAGCGTGTCGGCGAGCATGGGATGCCAGTTGCGGTTTCCCCAATAAACGGGCAGGTCAGGACCGTGCTCGGCGAGCTCGGCCTTGAGCGCCGCGATCAGCTGACGGTTCTGATCATTGATCGGACTCTTGCCGCCAAAACGATAGTAGTGCTCGGCAACTTCGAGCATGCGCTCACGAGGAACGTTTTTTCCGCGTAAGACATTTTCAAGAAATGGCATTACTTCGTTGGAGTTCTCGGGGCCACCGAAAGACGTAATCAGGATTGCGTCATATTTCATTTTCACGGTTCGTGCGCGGGCCACATGCGTCTGCTTTCCATACTCGCATGTTCCTTCTACTCCTGCCTACTCCTGCCAGCGCGCTAATAATCGCTCTTATACGGTAATCACTGTAGTGTTTTGGAGGCAAGAACAGCTGCAAATTTCACGAGCAGTTATCTTTGCGGACTATTCGTTCCCCGTAAGGCTCCTTGTCATCGAATGCTACCCGATTGCGGATCGTACCCTACAGCGTCACTAGGATTCTTCTGTGCGTAGCTCTTGGATAGGATTCTGGCTGCAAGATTCTACTGGAGGGTTTGTCATGCTCAACTGGGCGATAACGTTTTTGGTAGTGGCGCTGATCGCTGCGATCCTGGGTTTTACCGGCGTAGCAGTCGCAGCGGCCGGTATTGCGAAATTGTTATTTGTAGTCTTTTTAGTCCTGTTCGTAGTCTCTCTCCTCACTCATCTCGGTCGACGAGGCAGCAGAGTCTAGTGGGCCATGCTGTACCGCTTTGCAGCAAAGAGGCATGGCCCGGATGATGCGAGGCTTGAATTCACTCGGGACTATGTTTCTTTGTATGTCACGAAGGAGAAAAAATCTATGAAGTTGACTCGATTGATTAACACCGCGTTTCTTTCTTTGCTTCTCGGAGCTGTCGCTCTGATCGGCTCACAGGGACGGCTTTACGCCCAGGACCAGAGGGATGACGCCAAGCCCGATCAACAAGACACTCGGCCTGATGCCAACAAACCAGCCGCAGATGACGCGAAGTCGCCGCGACAAGATGAGGCCAAACCCGCTCAACAGAACGAAGATAAGGCAGCCAAGCAAGAACAACAAGAAGACAACAAGAATATTAAGAACGACAAGAATATTAAACAGGAGCAGTCCGGACAATCAGCTCAAAATGCTCCTCGCGGGGCCGATCGCGGCAGTCGTATTCCCGATGACAAGTTCCGCGCCAATTTCGGACGCCAGCATACCTTTGCAGTCCACACAACGACAGTCGGAGGACAGCCGGGCTTTCAGTATGGTGGATATTCATTCACCCTGGTCGATGCATGGCCGGCGGGCTGGGCTTATACCGATCAATGCTACATCGACTATATCGACGGGCAGTATTTGCTCTTTGACCTAGCTCATCCGGGCGTTAGCATCGTGCTTGTTGTAGTGATGTAACTGCGTTTAAGTCCGTTCCGAAAATAAATGGCCTTCCGTAAGGACAAGTCAGATTTCGTCCACGGAAGGCCTTTTCGCGATAAGCCGCCAATGATTCAGATCTTGGAGAACCATGCTGAGGCGTCCGGCTCATTGTTCGTCAGGGGAGATGTCTCTACTTGTTTTGCACCTGGGCCTTGCTTTCATCTTTATGACCAAAATCCACCCCAAAGTGAGGTTCTGACTTCGTACCGGTAATCTTGATTGGAATTTCCGTGCCGGCTCCGTTCTTGCTGAAGAATCGGTCCGCTGGTTTTAGCAATATCGACTTCCAGCCGGTCACCATCTGTGAAAGCTTCGCATCCATTCGAGCGTTGCCGTGAAAATCGAATTGGTTTCCGTCAAGGCTGTAAGTGCCGGTAAGAGCCACTTGCGTGCCAGGGATCTGGTATTGCAACTCAGAGAATGTAATCAGACCGTTGCTCAGATTAAATGTGCCTTTCAAGTCGGAGTGTATGTTGTCGGGAATTTTGTCCTCCGCAAGCTGTGGCTTCCCTTGGCTTCTCATACTGAATGCGTCGACTTTGTCCTGAATCTTTTCGTTCGTGAAGTGCGCCCCGGACACCTGAAAGCTGCCGGCTAATTTCAGTCGATTGTCAACTCCGAGCTCACCGGGCGGCAGATCAAACTTAGTCTTCAAATTAACGATGCCGGTCATGATTGGAGGATCGGTTCGTATTGCCAGTTTCAGCAGGTCTTCGATCTTTCCCTTCTCAATGACGACGTCGAGCTCCACAAGGTGCCCAGGCGGAACTTTCGTACGCACGACCGAGCCATTTGCTTCCAGCCATGAATTTAAAATTCTCGCTTTCACCGGCTCGAGGTAGGTGTCTCCGCTAGTTCCATCCACAATAGCGTGGAAATCAGTATGCAAGGGCACGGCTCGACCGCTGATAGCGAGGCGAAAATCTGGCGTGTCCGTCTTGCCATCGACGACAATCTTGTCAAGAATGCCGCTATAGCTTCCCGTGGATGAGAGAATTCCACCCAGTCCTTTGATCGTGCCCAAATCTGCGTGGTTGAAAGAATAGGTACCGCTTACCGCGGTATCACGAGGGCTATCGGCCTGCCATGGGCCAAAGAGTCCGCTGGAGATAACGTGTCCCACGGGCTTGGGATTGGTGAGGTCCGCGTCGAAATGCATTGGAGAACCTGGCCCGATTGTCGTCATTTTTAGGCTCTCGATGTCAAACTCGAGTGGCAACTTGCCCGGCTTCAGAGTGTTGATGATTAGTTGTGCTTGATCGAAGAAAAGACGATCCACAGTGATCTCTATCTTTCCATTCTTTGGACCCATGTTACTCATCTCGCCACGCTGTTCTCTGGGCGGCAAATTCAATTGCAATCCTTTTACGTATACGGTGTCGACATGATGGGGATAGCGAAAAAGCTCCACTATCCCCATACGAAACCGGAATTCAGTAACACTGATGATCGGCTGAAATCCAGGCTCGTGATTGTTGGGATCCTTGGCTCCGAAAATTCTAAGCCCATTGCCCGAAACTTGGAGCCCCTTGAACAATGAAACATGAAATGCGTCCAGCTCGACTTTGCTCTTGAATCTGGTCGATAGAGTTTCAATCACGGTTGCGCGCAAGGTCGGTTCGGCGCGATAGATTGCAATGACCAAAACGGTGGTGAAGATGATTAACAACAGAACGATTCCGCCTATCCATCGCCAAAGGCCACTCCGCCTGCTCCGAAGCTCGGTTTGTTCGCTTTTCGACATCAAGGAATTCGGTGCTCAGTGTCTTGCCGAGAGAACATTAAGTCTACCTGACCGAGACAACGCCAACTCTCCGCAATGTAGAGCATCCGAAAGGTGACAGACCGCGGGCCGGCTGGAATGCCGACCTCTATCTCTCAATCTAATTCAGATTTGGGACGATGGAATCGAATGCATTCTGTATTCGAGTCCATCGTGTGCTGTAGCAGGAGGAATTCGGCCCAGAAATGATCACCGATGTTTGAAATATTGAACCGCCCGCTCATGGGCTTCTGCAGCTTTTCTTGTACCGAATGTTCCGAGATTGCGCCGACGGCCGGTTTTGGGATCTTTCTTGCGCGAATATAAGCGGTATTCCCCGGATTTTAGTTTCTTAATCATGGCGCTTCTTCATCATGGGTAAAAAATCATCAAGCGCACTGCAAATTTGGCCCATCCCGGGGCCGAGAGCAGCAACGTGGACGATCAATGCTGCCGCTCCTGGCCGCGATCAGGGCACAGCACCACGCTAAGCTACTCTCCGTAAAAGCTGTGGATTATCGAGAACTTCGGCTTCCGCTTGGAGCCAATCCTCTACGTCGGAGCCGGGCGTTGCCCCTCGCTGCTCATAAATTAGATACGCGCGCCGTCTAACCTCCTCTTCCAAGTCAATAGGAATAGGTTTTGATCGGGCGAATGGTTCTTGTTCCGTGCGCTTCATTTGATCTTCCTTTCTGCGAGCTTAGCTCTCGCATGTTTTGTGGACCTCCGTGTCTCCATCGAGATAAAGAGTGCCGAATTGTCCGTTGTTATCCTTAATTTCTTCACTTCGAATTCATACCTTGAATTCAACCTTACACCTGCGGCGATGCGTAGCAAGTACAGTAGTTGCTGTACTTGAAACGGCGACAAAACACCAAACCGGCAGAATGCACATCGATTCAAGCACACGAAGGCGGCGGGCCGGGATAACGATACAATGTCAACGATTGTCGTTGACGATCATGATTTTGGAGATCATCAGCAGAAAAACTGTGATTGTCATCCATTCACAGCAGCGGCCGTGCCGCGGCCAAAAGGATCGTATTCAGCACAAGCCTTGAGCCATAACCCAAGGAAGTCTAGGAGCTCAGCGGGAGGTTTAAGCCACAACGATGCTGCCGTCCGTCGCCATGTGGGACGCACCAGCACGCTGATGCCGCGGCCTTGCATGGCCAGGAACGCGGATTCGTCAGTCGTGTCATCGCCCAGATAAGCCACTGGCGCATTGGGACTAATTTCACTCAATAAGATTCGAACCGCATCCCCCTTGTCGGCGCCCGGCGCGCGAATTTCCACGCCACCGTCGAATGCCAGTAGGTCAAGTCCGCTGTCTTCCGCGATGGTCCGCCAACCGAGCAGTACACGGGAGCGGAGATTCTCCGCCTCGATCTCGCTCAGGCCACGCCAGTGAACTGCAATGCTTCCGGCCTTGAATTCCGCGGCATGGCGGAGTCGCTGGTAGCCGAGCCAGCGGTCGGCATCTGACAGGCCTCTGAGTGTTCGCTCATTGACGGGCGACATTTCCATGCTTCCATCTGTTTTGAGACGCTGCAGTCCGTGGATTCCCCAGACTTCGGGACGAGGTTGAATATTGAGAAGAAGGAGCACCTCGTTCGCATCTCTCCCGGAGACGAGAACCACCCGCGTACGGCCCTGACCCATGATCTCTTGCAATAAGAGCGCAACTCCGGGATACATCTGCGCTCGATCCCGCTTAACTTGGAATGGCGCCAGCGTTCCGTCGTAATCAAGCAGCAACACAGCTTGGGAGGAATCGGCCACGGCTCTCAGAAATGGCGCAAGTCGGGATTGTACTTCTGACCTCAACCCATTGCTCCTTCCTCACTCTTCACGGATATAGACGAGCGGATCACAACCAATCGGATCATGCAGCGGACACGCCGACACTGACCTTTCCGTGCGCATCCTCGGGAGCATCCAAGCGGATTTCACAAAGTTCGGTGACCAAGTCTCCGGCCCAGCGATAGATGTTGTGCTCCTTGATTAGCTTGCGCATCCGATGCATGCGCATTTGTTTGTCTTCCGGCTCCATTTCTAGGGCAGCTCGGATCGCTTCAGCGGTTTGATCGATGTCGTAAGGATTTACCAGTAAAGCGTCGCGCAGTTCGCGAGCCGCTCCAGTGAACTGGCTGAGTATGAGTACGCCCCGCTCATCCCTGCGTGCAGCGACAAATTCCTTAGCCACAAGGTTCATTCCGTCGTGCAGTGAAGTCACCAGGCAAAGCGCAGCGGCACGGTAATACGGCTCGATCTCTTTGTGGCTGTGCTGACGTTTGAGAAACACAATCGGTTTCCAATTTCTATTCTGGTAACGCCAATTGATCCGTTCTGCTTCAGCCTCAACTTCGGCCAACAAATCGTGATAGCGCTTGATATGAGTACGGCTCGGCGCCCCGATCTGCACGAACGTGAACTTTCCCTGATAGCTGGGATATTTCTCGAGGAACCGCTCGATCGCCAGGAACCGCTCAAGAATTCCCTTGGTATAGTCGACGCGATCAACGCCAACTCCCATGAAGGTCGCTTCTACGCCGAGACTCCGCAGCAGGGCCGTACGTTCGAGATAGTTGAAGCCATGATTGTTGCTCTCGGCATCGTCGTCGCCGGCAAAATCGACACTGATCGGAAAAGGACGGACAGTCGTGCGATGGTCCTGACGAAGCACCGAAAAATGCTCCCAATCCACACGCGACTCGACCACGCGGTCCACGGTCTCCAGGAAATTGTTGCAGTGCGATTGAATGTGGAACCCAATTAGATCCGCACCCAACAAACCGTCTACTAGTTGGCGTTGCCACGGACAAATGCCAAACGCTTCCGGGTTGGGCCATGGAATATGCCAGAAAATTGCCACGCGCGCATCCGGCCGCTGCTCCTTTATCAATCGGGGTAGCAATGCGAAGTGATAGTCCTGAACGAGCACCACGGGGTTCCGGACATTTTCGATTTCTTCCAGGACGGCGGAAGCGAACTTGCGGTTGACGTCCTGATAGTACTGCCAGTCGGATGCCCGAAAAAGCGGACGGGTATGGGCGATGTGGCAAAGCGGCCAGAGCCCTTCATTGGCAAAACCGTAGTAGTAGCCTTCCTCTTCTTCCTTGTTCAGCCATACGCGTCGCAACGTGTAGTGAGGATCCTGGGGAGGAACACGCAATCGGTCGGCAGCGTCCACAACCTCGGCGTCGGCATTGCCGCTGCCGTGTGCGATCCAAGTTCCATCGCATGCGTTGAGCACGGGTTCGAGCGCCGTGACCAGGCCACTCGGCGGAACCACTACCTCAAGCGTCTTTCCCTCTCGCTGGTGCACATAAGGCTCACGATTCGAAACGACAAACAGATGGCCATCTTGTAAACGTGTGCGCAATTGCACCGACAGACGATCCGCCGTCCACATGGATTCTCCGGCCTCGCGCAGGCGAGCTTCATTTTCTGCTGCGTTCCGGGCGTGGTTCAAGCTCTCGGCCATAGTTGCAACTTCGCGCGCCAATGGCCGAAACATGTCGAGATCAGGCACGCCCTGACGGAAAGAAACTTTGCCTGTGCGTAGGGCACGCATCCACAGCGCAGCTCGTGCAATCGGACCGGCTATGCTCCAGCGGACGATCAGCAGAGTAATGAAAACGATGAGAAAGACTTGAGCCAGCACGCGGAAAAACGTCCGCCGCCAGACCAGAAGGATCTCCGCCCGGATATAGCTTACGTCGTGCACCACAGCCAAACTGCCCAATACCCCGTCTCCACGATGAATGGGTAATGCGAGAATGTGAACCTGCATCCGTCCAAGCCGCGTGAACGAACTTTCTTCGCGATTCTGCGTAATGGATTGCGTTACGGGAAGTGGATTGACGGTGAGCGTTTTAGCAAGTTCCGGAGTTATGGCTACCAGCGTGCCCTGCTTGTCGTAAATTACGACCCCCAACAGATGTTCGCGGTTCGCAAATTGCTGGACGAGTTGCTGCAGTTCCTTGTCCGATTTCTGGTTGTCCTTTGTATTCCCCGAACTTGACTTCCACGACCGCTCAACGTTGCCTACGAGGCTCTCACCAAGCATCTCCGCGCGACGCTCCATTTCGTTGCGCAGAGACTGCTTTTCGCCTAATACTTCATAGTAAGAAAAACCAGACGAGACCACAGTGATGCCGAGAATGAGAGACACAATGAGCCGAAAACTCAACAATCTCATGCATGGTCCTTATTACCCGGAATTTTGACGCCTCGGGACGCAGATAGGTTGTTCCCGTTTATGAGAGTGGGAGATGCAAGCCCCCTGCCAAAAAACCTCGCCTTAAGTCGTTGATAGGGCACGACGAGGGACGTTCCACAGTGCAAGGATGACCGGTGATGCGAAAATTGTTCCGCATCACTTTCGGAGTCGGCCTCTATCATACTCTCGGATCTGATAACCGCGCAGCGCGGGTCCCGCTACGGATTTGAGCGAGCAGGCGCCCTCGCCGTCAAGCAATCTCTGTGGATTTCCTCTTATCGCGCGGAGGCGCGAGTCAAGGCATGATGCGGATTCGTTCGAACGATTTGGCGCAACAGTCGGTCCGCGGCTAGCTTATGGGGAGTCGCGGCCGGGGAACTAGCCCAGAAGTTTAAGCGGTCGGAATTCGAGCATGAATCCAATCTCACGATAAACCAAGATTTGATTTCACTGCCCGGATTTCACTGTCTTCAAATAGGCAACAACAGCTTCGGCGTCATTAATGTCCATGCGGAATTGCGGCATCGGAGCCCGCAAACGGCCACCTGTCGTCCATATGCCGGTCATCAGCAACTTAATCATGTCGGCGTCATCGGCCGGGGGAGTGCCACCGATCCGAGGTGCGTTAATAGGCCAGTTCACATCGTGGGTTGGCGATAGCCAGAGGATAGGCGCACCCTGCAGCCATCGTGTCCGATCGGGATTCCCATTGCTATCGCGCGGCGTGTGACACTGGCCGCACATGGCAACGCCTTCCACCAGATATTTGCCGCGAGCCACCTTGGTATCATCGGTGTCTTTTTCGCTCTGACGTACTGACTTATCATTCTGCGCAACGGCAGGCTTGGCAGCACCGGAGATCAACTCGAGAATGATTACCGCGGAAACTGACAATACTGCCAACGGAAACACACGGCGCTGGCGCTTGCTGAATTGAATGGAAACGTTTCGGAACACCGATACCCCTCCTTATTCGTATCACCCACGACGATCCAGTGTAATCCGGGAATCGCATTTTGTGCTTGGCGCGAATTGCGCACGGTACGAGAGTGGAATTCATTCGGCGAGAAAAGATCCGGCCGGCATGTTTAATCCGCTCTCGACAATGGTGTTTTTCCCGTCCTATTGCTGGATAGTTGTGTCCGCCTTGTCCGGCTTTTGTGTAACCTGTCGCGGGCTTGGAAGTTGCGAACGATCCCACCCGCCGCCCAACGACTCCACCAATGCCACGGCGGACGTCATCTCTTCCACTTGAAGATTATTCAGTGTCTGCTGGTCCGATAAGAGCGTGGTCTGGGCAACCAGCACGGCGATGTAGGGATCGATACCGGTCTCATACCGGGCTAGTTCTAGATTCAGGGAGGTCTGAGCAGTATCCACCGCCTGCTGCTGCTGCTGTATCTCCTTCGACAAGATGCGAACCTCGGCAAGCGAGTCTTCCACCTGCTGGAATGCGCCCAGCACTGTCTGACGGTAATTTGCAAGATCCGCATTGTAAGTCGCAACGAATTGTTGGACGGTAGCGCGACGCAGGCCGGCGTCGAAAATAGTTTCCGAAGCCGACGCACCGACGGAAAAGAATCGGCTAGGCCAGGAGAGCCAATGAGTGAATACCGCACTCTCAAAACCGCCTTCGGCACTCAAAGTCAGATTCGGATAGTAGGCTGCATAAGCGATGCCAATGGCCGCATTGGCTTCCGCCATAGTGCGTTCGGCGGCGGCGACATCCGGCCGTCGTTCGAGCAACTCTGAAGGCAGACCTACGGGGATCGGCGGCGGCGCGGTAGTCATCGGCTTCACGGGAATGGAGAAATTTGTTGCCGCCTTACCGATAAGCACAGCAATCGCGTGCTCATACTGTGCCCGCGCGATTCCGACATTGGTTGCTCCCGCCTGCGCGCTCCGCAGCGCGGTTTCGGCTTGGACTACCGCAATCTGATCGTCGATACCGGTTTCGTAAAGTCCTTTCGTTATATCGTATGTTTTCTGATCCGCGTCCACGGTGTCGTTGAAAATCTTTTGCAGCATGTCCTGACCACGGATTTGGAAAAAAAACTCCGCCAAGCTAGCCTGCTCAGTCAGTCGTTCGTTCTCGAGATCGGCCGCGCTCACCTGCGCGGCGTATTGAGCTTCATGCACGGTGTTGCGAACTTTCCCCCAAAGATCAGGCTCCCATGACGCTTCGAGTGGCAGCGTGTAGAGCGAACTTTGCAGGTTCGAGTTCGAGTTATTGTTGGTGCCAAGGTTTGCCGAGCTACGTGAATGGGTGATTGAGGGTGCCGCTGCCAACGTCGGAAAATATTGCGAGCGGGCTTCGCGCACAATCGCGCGCGCCTCCATGTAGTTCTCGAAGAATTCTTTAATGTTCTGATTGTTGATATCGAGTTGTTCTTCGAGAGCATTCAGCTCCGGATCGTTGAAGATCTCCCACCACTTACCGCGGAGCTTGGCGTCAGCAGGCTGAGCGACCGTCCAGCCTTCATTCTCTTTGAACTGGGTGGGCGATTCCTTGTAGTCCGGAGCGGGCGCCTGCGCCACCGGCGGATGGTATTTGGGACCGACCACACACCCGGCCAACATCGCCAATAAAATTAACGCGGATGCCGCCAAACTCAACCGAGTAGCGTAATCCGCCAGTTTTCGCCGCAAGATGATCATCATGATTGCACCTAACCAAACTTTCAGCTCTGTCCCGCCGCTAGCTAGCCTCTGGAGCGGGAACCGCAACCGATCCATGTAGTTTCTTGTGCACCCAAAGTCGCGCGCGATCGAGATACAAGTACACAACTGGGGTGGTATAAAGCGTGAGCATCTGGCTCATAATCAATCCACCTACGATGGTAATTCCAAGCGGCTTTCGTAGCTCGGAACCGGTGCCCGTGCCGAATGCCAGCGGCAACGCGCCGAACAGCGCGGCCATGGTCGTCATCAGGATCGGACGGAAGCGCAACATGCAGGCTTCAAAGATCGAATCTCTCGTGCTCTTGCCTTCCTGCCGTTCGGCGACCAATGCAAAATCGATCATCATAATGGCGTTTTTCTTCACGATGCCGATTAATAGGATGATGCCTATGATAGAAATCACATTTAAGTCGATCTTGAACAGATAGAGCGCCAGTATTGCGCCCACACTGGCCGAGGGTATCGTAGAGAGAATAGTCAGCGGATGCACCAGACTTTCATAGAGCACGCCAAGCACGATGTAAACCGCAAGTACCGCCGTCAAAATCAGCATCCATTCGGTGCTCAACGATTGCTGGTAAGCCAGGAGTGTACCGGCAAAGAAGCCGCGAATCGTCGAAGGCGTGCCCAGTCTTTGCTGCATTTCAGCGATGCGCTGCGTAGCGTCGCTCAAGGAAACCCCATTTGCCAGATTGAACGACACCGTCACGGACGGAAACAATCCCGTGTGATTGACTGCCAGCGGTGTGGTGCCCGCCTGGGAACTCGCAACGGCTGCGAGCGGCACATTTCCGGCACCAGCAGAATTCATGTATATGTACTTAAGTCCCTCAGGACTCTGCCAGTACTGCGGCGCCACCTCAAGGACCACATAATATTGATTCAGCTGTGTGTAGATGATCGAGACTTGGGATTGACCGAAGGCACTGTAGAGCGAGGAATCGAGGGACTGCGTCGTGATTCCCAGTTTAGCTGCAGAGGTTCGATCATAGGTGACCAGCTCCTCCAGTCCACCATTCTGCTGATCAGAGTTCACATCCTGGAGGCCGGGAAGTTTCTTCATCTCGCTCAACAGGATCGGTCCCCAATGCGAAAGATCCTGAACGTTATCGCACTGGATGGTGTATTGGTAAAGAGCATTACTTCCCCTGCCTCCGATTCGCAGATCCTGGGCTGCCTGTAAAAAGGCTGAAGCCACGGGCAAACGATTCATCTTCGGACGCAGGCGGTTGATGATGTCCGCGGCACCAATTTTGCGTTCATCGAGCGGCTTGAGAGCGATGTAGATGAATCCCGAGTTGGTGGTGCCGCCGCCGCCCGTGAAGGCGATCACATTGGCGACTGCGGTATCGCTTTTGATCACCCCGACCAACTGCTTGATGGAATTATCCATTACAGGGAACGATGCATCCTGAGAACCCTGTAACCCTCCCACGATCGCACCCGTGTCCTGCTGCGGAAAGAAGCCTTTGGGTATTTTGATGATGAGCACAACGTTCAATGCAACGATAAGTATTAAAACAGTCGCCATGAGCGCAGAATTGTCGAGCACCCATTCCAGCGTGCCACGATAAGTATCCAGCATCCAGGCGAAGAACTTCTCGCTCCATTGATAAAGCCTGCCGTGTTTTTCTTCCTTCGATTCCTTTAGCAGGTGCGCGCACATCGAGGGGGTGGTGGTCAACGAAACTACCATTGATACGACAATGGCTGTCGAAAGCGTAACGGCGAACTCACGGAAAAGACGGCCGACAATACCTCCCATCATGAGAATGGGAATGAAAACCGCAATCAGCGACATGCTGATGGAAAATACCGTGAATCCGATTTCTTTTGCACCCTGCAACGCGGCCGCGAACGGTTCCATGCCCGCTTCCAGATGACGCGAGATGTTCTCCATTACTACGATGGCGTCATCCACCACGAAGCCGGTCGAAATCGTAAGCGCCATCAGCGAAAGGTTGTCGAGGCTGTAGCCGAACAGATACATCACGGCAAAAGTTCCAATCAGGGAGACGGGAACGGCAACGCTGGGTATGAGCGTGGCGCGCGGGCTACGCAGAAATATGAAGACCACCAGAATGACCAGACCCACAGAAATCATCAGCGTGCGTTCCACGTCTTTAACCGATGCCTTAATCGTGGTCGTCCGGTCGAGGACGATGGTGGTATCGATGCCCTGGGGAATCGAAGCCTTCAAAAATGGCAATGCGTCCCGGATATTCTGATTGGTCTGAATAATATTGGCGGCGGGCTGCCGGAAGATGATCATCATGACCGCAGGAATGCCGTTCAGAAACCCGCCGGAACGGATGTTCGAGACCGCGTCGGTGACCTGGGCCACATCCGAGAGCCGGACCGCGGCTCCGTTGTGATAGCCGATGACTATCGGTTTGTACTCGTCGGCGGTTGAGATTTGGTCGTTGGCAATTATGTCCGCCGTAACGGCGCCATCGATCAACTGTCCTTTGGCGAGGTCGGCATTCTGAGTACTCAACACGGCTTGCACGTTGGACATCGACAGGCCGTAATTATTGAGCTGCGTTGGATTGACATCGACGCGCACGGAAGGCAGCGAACTGCCGCCCACTGAAACCTGTCCGACCCCATTAATCTGCGAGAGCTTCTGCGACATTACCGTCGAAGCTTCGTCATACAATTTGCCAGTATCGTATTTGCTGGAGGTCAGTCCGATGATCATGATCGGAGCATCGGCGGGATTCACTTTGCGATAGGTGGGATTGGCGGGGAGATTTGCCGGCAGATAAGTGCGGGCCGCGCTGATCGCTGCCTCAACATCGCGCGCCGCGCCATCGATATTGCGGCTCAGGTCAAATTGAATTGTGACTGATGTGGTTCCGAGCGAACTTGCCGAGGTCATTTCCGTGACGCCCGCAATGTGGCCAAACTGCCGCTCGAGTGGAGTGGCAACGGAAGATGCCATGATCTGCGCGCTCGCGCCGGGTAGCGAAGCGCCGACCGAAATAGTGGGAAAGTCGACCTGAGGCAGCGGAGAAACCGGAAGCACCGTAAATGCGATCGCCCCAGCGATGAAGATGGCGATGGTCAGCAAAGTCGTTGCCACCGGCCGCTGGATAAAAAGGCTGGAAGGGTTCATGCCGGCTCCGCGGGTTGCGTCGTGCCTCCCGGTTTTTCACCCGAGGTTTCGCCGGAGCGTGAGCCCGAGAATCTTCGCCCTAAGTTGTCGAAGAAAATGTAAATAACCGGCGTGGTGTAGAGCGTGAGCGCTTGGCTCAACAAAAGCCCGCCCACCATGGCAATTCCGAGCGGACGTCGAATCTCCGAACCGATGCCCCTTCCAAACGCCAACGGAATGCCGCCAAGTAGCGCGGCCATGGTGGTCATCATGATCGGGCGGAAGCGCAAGAGGCTGGCCTCATAGATTGCATCGGTCGCGTTCTTACCGTGCTGCCGCTCCGCCTCGAGCGCAAAATCCACCATCATGATTCCGTTTTTCTTCACAATTCCGATCAATAAGATGATGCCAATGATCGCTACAACGCTGAGATCCTGGCGGAATATCATGAGCGCCAGCAGCGCGCCCACTCCAGCGGAAGGAAGCGTCGACAAAATGGTTACAGGGTGGATGAAGCTTTCATAGAGCACACCCAGAACGATGTACACCGTGACCAGAGCAGCAAGAATGAGCAGAGCCTCATTCGACAGCGAATTCTTAAACGATGCCGCCGTGCCCTGGAAATCCGCCTGCAGGCTGGCCGGCATGTGCATGTCCTTTTGCACCTTGTCGATGGCAGTAATGGCACTCCCAAGAGCAGCATTGGACGCAAGATTGAACGAGACGGTGACCGAGGGGAACTGCCCTTGGTGGTTGATGGACAATGCCTCGCTGGTGCGCTGAAAGTGTGTAAATGTACTCAGCGGCACCGCGTTGCTAAATTGCGTAGTCGACGTCGTATTCGGAGAACTGGGTCCTGAACCCGTCGAACTGCTAGGCGATAACGCATTCGAAGGAGGATTCAACGTACCTGCAGATGGGGTGTAAAGCACCGAAGTAGTGAGAGCATTTGAGCCGGCCGAGGATGATCCGGAGGCCGCAAAAGAGGACGAAGCTCCAGGACCCGAGGTTCCGGACGAGGCGTTGGACTGTATATACAAATGTTGCAGCGTATTCGGATCCTGCTGGAACTGCGGTTGGGCTTCAAGGATCACATGGTACTGGTTAAGCTGCGTATACATCGTGTTGATCTGGCGTTGTCCGAAGGCGTCATACAACGTGTTGTCGATGGTGGAAGGAGCGATGCCAAGCCGCGAAGCCGTCGCCCGATCTATCACCAGCGAAACCGCAAGCCCACCGGTTTGCTGGTCAGTCGCAACATCCTCGATCTGCGGTAGAGCTTTTAGCTTCGCCACAAAGCGGTTGGTCCAGTCGTTCAGTTCGTTCGCATCCGGATCTTCGAGCGTGTACTGATACTGGGTGCGGCTCACGCGATCGTCCACAGTAATGTTCTGCACCGGCTGCATATAGAGTGAGATGCCCTGCACTTTTTGCAGGCTGGACTGAAGTCTCCTGATCACATCGGCCGCGCTGAGGTCGCGTTGAGCCAGCGGCTTCAAATTGATCGACATACGACCACTGTTAAGAGTGGTGTTGGTACCATCGGCTCCGATAAACGAGGATAGACTCTGGACCGCCGAATCCTGGAGGATGACTTTGGCAAGTTCCTGCTGCTTCTCCGCCATTGCCGTGAAAGAAATAGTTTCGGATGCTTGCGAAATACCCTGAATGACGCCGGTATCCTGCACCGGGAAAAATCCCTTGGGAATCACAATGTAAAGAAAGACGGTAAGCACCAGCGTGCCGAGAGCCACCAAGAGAGTAATGGTCTGATACTCCAACACGACCTTGAGTGTTCGCCCGTAAAAGGCAATCATGCGCTCGAAAACGCGCTCGGACGCTTGGTAAATGCGTCCCTGTTGCTCCTTGGGCTCATGCCGCAGAATGCGCGCTGCCATCATTGGAGTCAGGGTCAGCGAGACCACGGCAGAAATAATGATCGTGACCGCCAGAGTCACGGCAAACTCGCGGAACAACCGTCCGACAACGTCGCCCATGAACAACAACGGAATGAGCACCGCAATCAGCGAGATCGTCAGCGACATGATCGTAAAACCGATCTGTTCCGCCCCCTTTAATGCCGCCTCCATCGGCTTTTCGCCTTCCTCAATGTAGCGCGAGATGTTTTCGATCATCACAATGGCGTCATCCACCACAAACCCGGTGGAGATGGTGAGCGCCATTAAAGAAAGGTTGTCGAGGCTGTACCCGAGGGCGTACATCGCCGCGAGGGTGCCGACCAGCGACAGTGGTACGGCTACGCTGGGGATGATGGTGGCGTAGAGACTCCGCAAGAACAAAAAGATGACCAGCACCACCAGTCCGATTGTGAGCATCAGTTCAAACTCGACATCGTGCACGGAGGCCTGGATCGCAGTGGTCAGATCGGTAAGCGTTGTGACCTGAACCGAGGCGGGGAGGTTGGCTTCGAGCTGCGGCAACAGCCGCTTGATGCTCCGGACCACGTCGATGGTATTAGCGCCCGGCTGGCGTTGGACATTTAGAATGACGGCGGGCGTCAGGTTCATCCACGCTGCCTGGTTATTATTCTCAATACCATCAATGATTTCCGCTACGTCAGTGAGCATGACGGGCGCGCCGTTACGGTAGGCAACCACAACGCTGCGATAGTCGAGGCTGCTGACGAGTTGATCGTTGGAATCGATCTGATAGTCCTGCCGTGGCCCGTCGAAGTTACCCTTCGCCGCATTCACGCTCGCCTGGGTGAGAGCAGTGCGCAGATCCTCAAGATTGATGCCATAGGAGGAAAGTGCGACCGGGTTTGCACGAATGCGCACTGCCGGCTTCTGGCCACCGCTGATGCTCACCAGTCCGACTCCATTCAGCTGCGAGACTTTCGGAGCCAGTCGCGTATCGACGAGATCTTCGACTTGCGACAAGGGTACGGAATCGGAGGTAATGGCGAGCGTAAGTACGGGGGCGTCTGCCGGATTCGTCTTGCTGTAAACCGGGGGAGCCGGCAAATTCGACGGCAGATAGCTCTGGGCCGCATTGATCGCCGACTGCACCTCTTCTTCGGCCACGTCAATGTTGAGGCTTAAATTGAACTGCAACACAACTACCGATGTGCCTCCCGAACTGGTCGAGGTCATCTGGCTGAGCCCTTGCAGTTGGCCGAACTGCCGCTCGAGCGGCGCGGTCACAGTCGTCGCCATCACCAACGGGCTAGCGCCGGGATAAAACGTCAGGACTTGGATCGTTGGATAATCGACTTCTGGCAGAGCCGAGACCGGCAACTGCGTATAGGCGACGATACCGACGAGCATGATCGCCGCCATAAGCAGCGACGTCGCGACCGGCCGCAAGATAAATGGTCGCGACGGACTCACTGGGCCGGACCCTCGCTTGTACTTGTCGGGATTGGCTTCTTGGAAACTGCGACCTTCGAGTTGCTCTGAAGTTTCTCGAAGCTGCTGTCGGCTACCACGTCTCCAGGGTTGATGCCATCAACGACCGTCATGCCGCCGTCTGTGACTCCTGGCTTGACATTGCGGATCTGGGCTGTGTCATTTTGAATTAGGTAGACGAATGTTGTCTGACCGTTGTGCTGAATAGTGGAGGATGGAATTAACGTCACGCCTTCCAGGGTTTTCACCAGCAGCCGGGCGTTTACGAACTGGTTGGGGAAGAGAGCTCCGTTCTTATTATCGAAGACCGCGCGCAGCTTAACCGTGCCGGTGGTGGTGTCGATCAGGTTGTCGAGCGTTAGAAGTTTTCCAGTGGCTATCTTGGACTGTGATGCTCGGTCGAAAGCATCCACCGCCAGCCGTTTTCCGTGTCGCATTTGCTCCTGCACTTGACCGAGATTATCTTCCGCAATGGTGAAGACCACAGTGATCGGTTGCTCCTCCGTGATCACCACCAGGCTCGTTGTACCGTCAGCCTGGACGACATTCCCGGGATCAACCAAACGCAGCCCAACGCGCCCGCTAATCGGCGCCGTAATGTGACAAAAGGCGACTTGGACTTTGTCAAAGTTCACCGTGCCCTGATCATTTTTTACCGTGCCTTGGTCTTGCAGCACGATTTTTTCCTGATCGTCAAGGGTTTGCTTTGGAATGCCGTTCCGCGCCCAGGCGTCGCGGTACCGGTCCAAGTCCATTTTCGCCTGCTCAAGGATGTGGGTGTCGCGCTCGAGCGCGCCTTCCGCTTGCATGAGCTGCGCTTCATAAGGTCGCGGATCGATATCGATCAATGCCTGGCCCTTTCGAACCAGTTGACCTTCCTGATAGTGCACCTGGGTTATCAAGCCGGTGACTTGGGCGGTGATGGAGTCGGTATGGACCGGCGTGACAGTGCCAATCGCCTCTAGGTAGACTCCAATGTTTCCCTTTTTTGCAGTCGCAATGTTGACGGTGACCGTGCCACCTATGGCGCGCCGGGATGTTGAAGCTGATTGGGTGTCGTGATGACGCAACACCAGCACAAAAATAATTGCAAAAACCAGAAGGATTGCCACCCACACAAAAACCCGTTGCCACTTGGATTTTTGGGGATGACTTTCCGACCATTGCTGGCGCTCGTTCTCAGTGGGTGAAGCAGGAGGTTTGGTTTCCATCCGACCTTCTTGCATCCTTGATTTAATCTTATAGCCTGCCTAACCGGTGAGATTTTGTAAAGTCGGCAAGCGGCGCGATTCAGGGCTCATAGTCAACTCTTTGATCGAAACACCCTTTGGCTCTTGGTGCAGTAAAGAATTGGTAACGGAACGTAAATATTCGTAAGCGCCTATTCCCTATTCTAATTGTAGGGAAACAAACTGTTAGAGGACCAAAATGACACTTTTGCGATCAGATTGACCGTGAAAGTTTGATCGTTCGGGTGTAGTTAGCTTCCGTTGTCCTCTGGATGGGAATTCAACTTGCGGATTCCCCTGGCATTTTGATCGCGGACTTTCCGTGAGATTCCACGGTGAAGTTAATGGGTTAGTTCCTTGATTTGCACGCCGTAAGGCTCTAGCGAGCTCCCGGTAGCGTAATTCAGGGCCGCCACCGCCAGTTGATAGCCGATTTCAGCTTGCAAACGACTCTGCTCTGCCGCCGCTAGCTCGGTCTGCGCTTCGAGCACCAGGAAGATCTGCCCCGTTCCCAGTTCATACTTGCGCTGCTCAGCGGCCATCGTCTTCCGCGCCAGATCCACGGCTTCCTTGCTGGCCGCCATGCTTATCTTTGCCTGCTCGAGTTGGTGGACCGCGTTACTGACGTCGTACGTGATCTGCTCCCGAATCTGCCTTTCGGTGTATAGGTCGTGACGACGCGAAACCAAAGCACTGCCAAGAGCGGCTTGCGCACTCCGGTTCTTGATCGGGAGGTTCAAGGTAAGCGTCAACCCGTACGACGGATATCCAAAACCGAACAACTGGTTTAAGGAATCGCCGAATCCTCCCGTAGAAGTCAATACCGGCGGGCTGACATCGAGATCGTATTCATTGCCTCCCTGGCCATTCCCGGAGTAGTTTCCACCCAAGCGCAAATCCGGTAACAGATTGTTGTGGGCCAGCAGGATGCTAGTGTCATCGTTGGCCAATGACAGGCGCACTACTTCAAGTTCCTGGCGTTTTCCCAAGGCCTGCTCGAGTGCGGTGGCAATATCGATGTTCTGTAATTCGATTGCGGGTTCGGCTGCCTCGGTAAGATCGAGATCGAGTGCCCGAAAATAAGGATCGAGGTTGGCGCCCACAGTTTGCCGAAAAGCATCCTCGGTCTGCTTCAGAGCGTACTCGCTCTGGATCGCCTGTACCCGTCGACTGGCCACCTCCGACTCCGAGCGATAAATGTCCAGCGGCGGCAGTGCCCCGAGTTCCAGAGCGCGCTTGTCGTGCTTGTAAGTAGCCTCGGCCGCATCCTTTGACGTTCGCGCCACTTCCAGATTACCGCGCGCCTGCACCACATTCCAATACTGGTTGACGACCAGCTGAATGGTGTTACTAACCTGAACCTCAAACATCGCGCGGGACCCTCGCAGGTTGCGACGTGCGATAACAAGTGGCGCACGATTTGCGAATAACCAGCGGTTACGCAAGAGCGGTTGCGTGAACTGGAAGCTGAGAAAAGAAGAGATGGACGGGTTGTAGAAGTTGAAAGTACTGTTTGATGAGAGCTTATTTACATTGAAATTGGCCTGAAAATTAGTTCCGGTCTCAAACGTCTGGCTGTAATTGACCTGCGTCACCTGATTCAGGATGCTCAGAGGAACCGTTGAAGGAACTCCCGAAAGTGTTGTAAACGGCTGCGAAATCGAGCGCTGTGCGTTGAAGCTAGCTTGCACCAGTGGATCAAAGGGAGAATGCGCGCCTAGCAGCGAATATTTAGCCGTTTCAATATTCAATTCCTGGAGCCTGACGTTACTGTTGTTGACCAAGGTCAGAACGACTGCATCTTGCAGCGTCAGGCGGAGTTTGCCATCGACAACATGCTCCCGCATATATTTCGGCCCCGGCAGCGTATCCGAGACGGTCTGGGAATTGGTCAGGCCGTTGAAAGTTTCTCGCTGGTGAACGGTTTGCGCCGCCACGACGCTTCCAACCAAGCAGAAGAGAATAAGGCATGGCACGACGCGGAGCTTCATTCTTTCCTCCAGAACCGAGCTCAATAGCTCACTCGTAACGAATCGCTTCGACAGGGTCCAAGCGCGCGGCCTGCACCGCCGGATAAATTCCAAACACGAGCCCCACAGAGATTGAAACCACAAACGCCAGCAGGATAGAACTTGCTGTCACAATGGTCGACCACCCGGCAAACCATGCGATCAGGCGCGACATGACAAAACCAAAAACAATGCCGAGGCTTCCGCCTACAAACGAAATCATCGTCGCCTCAACCACAAACTGCCGAACGATGTCTGACCGTCGAGCTCCGACTGCGCGGCGCACGCCGATCTCCCGTGTTCGTTCCAGAATGCTGGCCAGCATGATGTTCATAATCCCGATACCTCCCACCAACAGTGAGATGGAAGCAATCGCAACCATGACGATATTAAACAGTTGCTCCGTATGTTTCCGTTCAGCGAGCAGTTCAGCAGGCACAATTACACTGAAGTCGCCCGCCGCATGGTGGGAAGAATCTAGTATGGCTCTGACCACTTGCGCGACTGCCGGCATGTCTGCATCCTCGCGCAAGTGGAGATAAATTCCATCAATTTCATCGCGGACGTCGCTATAGCTGTCTTCCAGCCGAAGGACTGCCGCAGTTAAAGGAACATAGATGATGTTGTTGAGATCTTGCGTCGGAATTCCAGCTACTTCCGTCTGCGAGCTGAGCTGCGGACTCGCCACTCCGATCACACGAAACCACTGCTCATTAACCTTTATGTACTGGTCGATCGGGTTAGAAGCTCCGAACAAACCAGACTTGGCGGCGGCTCCCAGCACGCAGACCGGCGCACCACGGTTCTCCTCGCCGTCGTCAAAAAACCTGCCTTCCAATACATGAAGTCCGGCGATGGTTGTGTAGTTCGGGCTGACTCCGTAAACGGTCGGCATATCTTCCTGGGATTTCGGGAGGGTCTTCGAAGGCGTCATCCGTTTGCGCGGAGTCGAAACCACGATGTCGCTTACGTCATCGCTAATCACCCGATAATCCTGGAAAGTGAGGCCGGGAGAGATTTTGCGAATCTTTTGATGAGCTTGCCATTCGGTGGTTTCCTTCGCTTCCACAATAAGGTTACGGACACCCATCTGCTCGATTAGCGCCATAACCTTTTGTCGAGCGCCGGCGCCAATCGAAAGCATGGAAACTACCGCCGCCACGCCGAAAATCATGCCTAACATCGTCAGGAGTGAGCGGAGTCGATGGACAAGAAGGTTCTGTAGTCCCAGACGCACATCCGGAAACCACAGTTGGTAGCCGCGGAGCACTCTCCCAGGATTAGGCGATGCAATGGAGGACATTAAGGCGTTCCCCCGCCGATGCTGGGTGCGGCAGTCGCTGAAGCGCCCGCTTTTCGCGGTGCTGTCGGATCGATCAGAGCAACTTCGGTGCCTGCCTCCAGACCTTCTATGGCAGCCCGGCTCTCACCTTCACTTTGAATCTTGACCTCGTGTTGTTCGAATCCGTTACCTTTTCTCACGTAGACAACGCGCTTGCCATCTTTCAGGAACAAAGCTTGCCGGGGAATATACAGTACGTTCTTTTTTTCATCTCCTCGAACCACGATTTGAGCGGTGAGACCAGGGCGCAGCCGTGAATCGCCCTCCAAAAGTTGAATGGTGACGTCAAATTTGCCACCTAAATCCTCGTCCCAGAACTGACGCCTCGACATTCCGCCGACGTTCTTAACGCTGCCACGAAAGGTGCGGCCCGGCAATGCGTCGAATTCCACCTCGGCCGATTGCCCGGTTTGAATATTGTTACGGTCGCGTTCATTGATCTTGCAGCCGATTTCCATCTCTCGTGAGTCGATGACCTCCGCTATGTTACTGCCGGGCTCAACCTGGTCTCCTTCACGGTAGTCAGGCAAACTCATCCCTTCAAAAAAGAGCCCGCCGCTCGCCTCGCGGTTCTTTTCAATGGAGACTAGCCCATCCATAGGGGCGGTAACATGCATCTTGTTGATGTTTTCCTGCGCCTGATCCATCGCCAGCTTGGCTTTATTTCGTTTCTCCTGGGCGAGGTCAATTGTGGCTTGGCCGGATGCAGTGTGCGATTGGATATCCTGTTCCAGTTCCGCCAAGACTCGCTGCGCCTGTTCGAGAGCAAGCTGATTCTTCTTGGCATCAATCGCGCTCACTAGTTCATTTTTCTGAACATCCAGTTCCGCGCGCCTCACATCGAAGCGATCTTTAACGAGCGATACCTTATCTTCCGCGGTCAAAACCGCGGCGTCAGCCTTGGCCTTAGTGATTTCCTGATCTGCCTGCAGCAACTCTGAGCGGTTCTGTTCCAGCTTGTAATGCTGTTCACTGGGATCGAACTCGATGACGATGTCACCTTTTTTCACCGCCACACCCGTATGAGAGAGTCGAGTAATCTGCAGGGCGCCACCGCCAACGGGAGGCGCAATGAGAGTACCTGTGTGGGTCGCGCGCAGCTCGCCAGTGGCAACCACCTGCAGATCCAGATCTCCACGTTTTACTTCGCTAACCGGAATCTCGCCGTCGGCCGAAGGGAGCTTGGCTCGCCTTGCTGCAGCCACTATGCCGATGCATCCCACGAAAATAACTACGAATAGTCCCCACGCGATAACACGGCGGCGTTTCATTTACGCGAGATCACTCCTTCACCGACGGATCTTTCAGCGCCACGCGATCGCCTGGGCTCAGACCCTTTGCCACAAGAATGCGGTCCCGGTTTCTTCGCCCGATCTCAATCACGTGTTCCTGGAACTTCGATCCCTGCCACACGTATGCCACCGTCTGCCCCGATTTCTGAAACGAGGCCTGCACGGGAATGGTGAGCGCATCCGGAACTCGGTCTACTACCACGGTCAACTGGGCCGTCATCCCAGGCTTCAGCCGCGCGTCCGCCTGATCCAGAGCGATCTCCAAATCGAAGTTTCGCGGAAATGGCCAGCCCCCGGAAAAATCAATTGAGGCAATCGTGCTGATCTGCTCGATCTGGCCCGTGAATTGACGATCCGGGATCGCATCCAGTTGCGCATTTACCGCTTCCTTCAATGCCAGTCGGCCACGCTCACAGCGACAAGCTGGTGGCATTTCGCATCCACGGCGTCACGCCACAAATGATCGCGTTTCTCCATCAAGCCGCTACTCACCCAATGAAGACACGCTGATTGCGATGAGAATTCACGGTGCCACGCCGGAATGGATGACGGAACTCAAGAGCCGCGGCTACGATCATGTGGACCTCGAAAAACTAATC
>Ga0210391_10001231_pt1 | contig 23803 bp, 22 predicted proteins | sample IncBWC12OmetaG_FD_160573 | JGI IMG/M metagenome (GOLD analysis project Ga0210391, IMG submission 160573) | Forest soil microbial communities from Barre Woods Harvard Forest LTER site, Petersham, Massachusetts, United States - Inc-BW-C-12-O ...
CGGGCCGCTCGACGTATTGCTCAACTGCGCCGGCTTTGTCCATCACGGCACAATCCTCGACGCCGACCCGATCGAGTGGGATGCGTCCTTCGCGCTCAACGTGCGCTCGATGTTCGTGATGATCCGCGCCTTTCTGCCCAAGATGCTGGAGCGCGGGACGGGCGCCTCGATCATCAACATGGCCTCCACCGTCTCCTCGGTCAAAGCCGCGCCCAACCGCTGCGTCTACGGCGCCACCAAGGCGGCGGTGATCGGGCTGACAAAATCGGTGGCGGTCGATTTCATCGCCCACGGGATCCGCTGCAACGCGATCTGCCCGGGCACCATCGAAACGCCCTCGCTCGAGGACCGCATCGCGGCGCAAGGGGTGCGCGTCGTCGGCGGCAGCGAGGCGGCGCGGCGCGGCTTTGTCGAGCGCCAGCCATTGGGCCGGCTCGGCACGCCCGAGGAGGTGGCCGCACTCGCCCTTTACCTCGCCTCGGACGAGTCCTCGTTCACCACCGGCGCGATCCATGTAGTCGACGGCGGCTTTACGCTGTGACCAGCTTTATGCTGTGAATTCCAACAGGAGGCATTGCCGATGAAGCTTCTTCGCTACGGCCCGCCGGGTCAGGAAAAACCCGGCCTCCTCGATCGCGACGGCAAGATCCGCGACCTGTCCGGCATTGTCGGCGATGTCGATGGCGCGGCCCTCGCCCCGGCCTCGCTCGCGCGGCTCAGAGCGATCGATCCGGCGAGCCTGCCGCTTGTTTCGGGCACGCCGCGGCTCGGGCCGTGCGTCGGCTCGGTGTCCAAAATCGTCGCGATCGGCCTCAACTATCGGCTGCACGCCCAGGAGGCGGGTGCGGCGATCCCGACCGAGCCGATCTTTTTCATGAAGGCCATCTCCTCGATCTGCGGCCCGAACGACGACGTGATCATCCCCAAGGGCTCGCAGAAGACCGATTACGAGGTCGAACTCGGGATCGTCATCGGCAGCCTCGCGCGTTACGTCGCCAAGGCCGACGCGCGCCGGCACGTCGCCGGCTATTGCGTCGTCAACGACGTCTCCGAACGCGAGTTTCAGATCGAGCGCGGCGGACAGTGGACCAAGGGCAAGAGCGCCGACACTTTCTGCCCGATGGGCCCGTGGCTGGTCACGGCGGACGAGGTGCCCGATCCCGGCAAGCTCGCGCTGTGGACCGAGGTCAACGGCGAGCGGCGCCAGAACAGCAACACCGGCGACCTGATCTTCCGGGTCGACGAGATCGTCAGCTATGTCAGCCAGTTCACCACCTTGCTGCCGGGCGACGTGATCCCGACCGGGACGCCCTCGGGTGTCGGCATGGGCTTCAAGCCGCCAAAATTCCTCAAATCCGGCGACCGGGTGCGGCTCTCGGTCGAGGGGTTGGGCGAGCAGAACCAGCGCCTGGTGGCCTACGCCGGGTAACCAGCCGGGGCGCGCGGATTGGGCGTAAATGGGGCGGCAGTAAGGCGAGGTCACGGCTAGCGTGGGGCAGTGGGTTTGGGTTAAGGTTTGCCGTTTGGCAGGCTAGCTGGATTCTGCCCTACGCTCAGAGGCACCATGTACGAACGCCGCCCCAGCTTCTTTCGCGAGGACACCGCCCCAGGCCGTCGCGTCGAAGCCAAAGTCAAGTGGTTCAATCCCAGCAAAGGTTTTGGCTTTGTCACCTTGTCCGACGGCTCGCAGGACGCGTTTCTGCCGATGGCCGTGCTGCGCCGCGCCGGCTATGAAGACGTGCGCGAAGGTGCGTCGGTCTCGTGCGAGGTCGGCGCGGGGGCCAAGGGCCCGCTGGTGACCAACGTGCTGAACATCGACAACAGCACGGCGACGGCGCCGCCGGTGGGCGAGGGCGGTTTCGATCGCCGCGCCCCGCGGCCCGCGATGTCGCTCGACGGCACGGTGAAATGGTTCGAGCCGGAGAAGGGCTACGGATTTGTTTCGCCCGACGGCGGCGGCAAGGATGTGTTTATCCACATCACGGCGCTGCGGCGCAGCGGCGTCACCGGCCTCGACCCGGGTCAGCGGGTCCGGGTCGAGGTGGTCGACGGCAAGAAAGGTCAGGAGGCCGAACGCGTCACCCTGATCTGAAGGGACGCGGGCGGAGATAACCAAATGGACCCGCAGGGTCCGGCGCCGCCGGACCATTGCGGCGGGTCGAGCGCCGTCCCGCATGGCGGCGATAGGGAGGACAAACATGACGCGCACGGTGCGGCATGCTACGCGTATCCTGACAACTTCGCCCAAAACCGGCGGCTCGCAAGGGCTGCTGCGGCGGACGGCGTTTGTCCTGGCGGTTTGACGAAAGCGAGACGATGGACTTGCACGACACGATCCGGACCTACCGTCTCTTTTCAGGCTCTTACGACATCTTTTTTGGCCCGGTCTTTCACCCGGGGCGCAAGGAGGCGGTGCGGATCGCCAACGACCGGCCGGGGCAGCGGATTCTCGAAGTCGGTGTCGGCACCGGCCTGTCGCTGCCGCATTTTCGGCCCGATTCGCGGGTGACCGGGATCGATGTGTCGGCCGAGATGCTGGAAAAGGCCAAGCGCCGCACCGAACGTCTGGGCTTGGCACATGTCGACGGCCTGCATCTGATGGACGCGGAAAACCTCGAATTCGCCGAGAATTCGTTTGATGCCGTGCTGGCGCTATACGTCGCCTCGGTAGTGCCCGATCCGGCGCGCTTTGCCGCGGAAATGCGCCGGGTGTGCATCCCCGGCGGGACGATCGTCGTCGTCAATCACTTCACCAGCGACAACCCGGCGGCGCGGTTTATGGAAAGGCGCCTGGCGCATCTCGCCCGCCATATCGGCTTTCACGCCGATTTCCCGTTCGACACCTTCCAGCAGGCGAGCCGCCTGTCGATCCGCGAAGTCCGGCCAAGCAATCTCTTCGGCTATTGGAAGCTGTTGCGCTGCGTCAACGAAAAACCCGCCTCAAGCCCCGGTTAGACGCTTCTCCCACTTCGCGACCTCCCATCATCCGGCGGCCGGATACCACTTGGGACGGCGTTTTTCGGCGAAGCTTGCGAGCCCTTCGGCGGCTTCCGGCAACCGGCGGCGAGCCGCCGCCTCGTTGGCGATGCGCTCGCGAAATCCCGGCGTGTCGGGTATTTCCGCCACCTCGGCGACCAGCGCCTTGGTCATCGCCGCGGCCTCCGGCGCCGCCATCAGAAGCTCGTCGACAATCCGTGCGGCGGCGGCGTCGAGCCCCGAGGCGGGGCAGACCTCGTGTACGAGTCCAATGCGTCGCGCTTCGGCGGCGGCAAAACGCTCGCCGGTCAGCGCCAATCGTCCCAAGACCCCCGAGCCGAGGCGGTCGGCGAGCAGCGGGATGATCGGCGCCGCGGTGATGCCCCAACGCACCTCGTTGATTGCAAAGACCGCATCCTCGGCGGCGATCACGATGTCGCAGGCAGCGGCGATCCCGACTCCGCCGCCAAAGCAGCCGCCATGGACCACCGCGATCGTCGGGTGCTGGAAATGCCGCAGGCCGTCGATCGCCGCCATCGTGCGCCGCGAGAAGTCGAGATTTTCTTCGGCCGGCGCCGTGCCGAGCCGGCGTAGGAACGAGAGATCGGCCCCAGCCTGAAAATGCCGCCCGGCCCCGCGCACCACGGCGCAACGCTAACCAGGCTCGCGCGCCAGCCGGGCCACCGTTTCGATCAGGCCGTCGATCAGCGCGTCGTTGTAGGCGTTGCCGACGGCCGGCCGGTTCAACGTCACCGAGGCGACGCCGCGCTCGTCGATAGTGCACAATACCGTGTCGTTGACAGGCATATCCTGCCCCTAGCCGTCGGCCGCGCCCGCCATTGCCCGCAGCCGGATCTCGTGGAGCAACTCCTCGACCACAGCACCAGCAAAGTCGAGGCAGACCTGGTCGACGAGCCGGCCGTCGCGGATCTTCGCGGCGACCGAGGTGATGATGCATTCGCGCGCCAGCACGACCCGCGCCATCATCGAATCCAGCGCCACCTTGATGTGTTCGAGGCAGCGGGCGCCGCTCAGCGCGCCGGGCGAGGTCGCCATGATCGCCACCGGCTTGTACGCCATGACCGAAGTAAAGGCAGGCCGCGACGCCCAATCGAGCGCGTTTTTTAACACACCGGGAATGCTGTGGTTGAATTCGGGGGCGCACAAAACGAGGCCGTCGGCCGCCGCGATCGCCGCGAGCAATGCCTTGACCGGGGCCGGGCGCTTGTCGCCTTCGAAATCCTGGTTGTAGAGCGGGATCGGCGCCAGGTCCCAGATCGTCAGATCGGCAATGCCGGTAAATTTTTCGCGTAAGGTTTCGAGCACCGCGTTCGAATATGAGCCGGCGCGCAGACTGCCCGACATTCCAATCAGGCGGGCCGGTGCTTTCTCTGTCATCGTGGCGCTTTCCTCGAGCAGCGGTGAGGTGCGTGTGATAGCCAATGGCGCTCGGCAGTGGCAACCTCTTCACGCCGCCGATGTCGGTCTCGCGACTGCCGGGAGAGGGTTTCGTCCGAAATGACCTTGCGTGCTTCCCGCCGCGGTCTGGTGCCGCCGTTTATCGCGATGGACGTATTGCGCGCCGCGACCGAGCGCGAGGCCGCGGGTGCCGATGTCATCCATCTCGAAGTCGGCCAACCCGGTACGCCGGCGCCAGAAGCGGTGCGCGCGGCGGCGCGGCGGGCGCTCGACGATGCCCGCATCGGCTACACCGACGCGCTCGGTACAGTAGCGCTGCGGGAGGCGATCGCGGCGCATTATCGCGCGCAATACGAGGTCGCGGTCGAGCCCGGCGAGGTGGTGGTCACGACCGGCTCTTCCGCCGCCTTCCAGCTGGCCTTTCTCGCCGCATTTGAGGCCGGCGACCGGGTGGCGCTCGCGGCTCCCGGCTATCCCGCCTACCGCAACATCCTGAGCGCCCTCGGCATCGAGCCGGTGCTGATCGAGGTCGGCGAGAACACCCATTATCAGCCAAACCCGGAATTGCTCGCCGAGGCGGGGCCGCTCGACGGGCTGATCATCGCCAGCCCGGCCAACCCGACCGGCACGATGATCAGCGCCGACCATCTGGTATCGCTGGCGGATTATTGCCGCGAGCGCGGTATCCGCCTCGTTTCGGATGAGATCTATCACGGTATTACTTATGAAAGCAGGGCTGCTACGGTGCGCGCCTTCAGTCGCGAGGCGATCGTCGTCAACTCGTTTTCGAAATATTACAGCATGACCGGGTGGCGGCTCGGCTGGATGCTGGTCCCGGCCGATCTCGCCCGTTCGGTCGAATGTCTGGCGCAGAATTTCTACATCTCGCCGCCGGCGCTCTCGCAACTTGCAGCGATCCCGGCCTTCGAGTGCCGCGCCGAGCTCGACGGCCACGTCGCGCGTTACCGCGCCAACCGCGACTTGCTGATCGAAGCGCTCGATGTCGCCGGCCTGACGCGGTACGCGCCCGCCGACGGCGCCTTTTACCTCTATGTCGACATTGCCGATTTGACCCGCGACAGCGAGGAATTGTGCCGGCGCCTGCTGGCCGAAACCAGGGTCGCGATCACCCCCGGCCTCGATTTCGACCCGATCCGCGGCGGCAACTGGGTGCGCCTGTCGTTCGCCGGCTCGACCGGGGACATCGCCGAAGCCGCGCGGCGCCTCGCGGATTGGTTGAGGCGCGGCGGATAGCGGCTCACGGGCCGAAGACGACGGCGTGCATGATGCGGCCGGGCAGCAGGGTGAAGGCGCCGGCGATGACCAAAGCGCCGGTGAACAGCATCAGCATTGCCTGACGGTGCCGCCTGACGTTGTGGCGGCGGGCGTGCCAGATCGCCAGCGGCAAGGTCGCGAGCACCAGCAGGAACAACAAATGGATCGGGCTCCACGGCCCCCACAGCCGAATGGTGTGGATAAACAGCGAGCTGGCCGCGACAAGCAGCATCAGCGCCGCCCATGACCAGCCGACAAAAACGGTGCGGAATCGTGCCCTTTGGCGTGGCGAGCTGAGCCGCGCCGACGGCAAAGGCGGCGAGCGCCGCAAACGCATGGATTTGAATGACGGCCGGGGCGCCGAGAAGTGGGGCAAGGGTCATGTCTGGGGGTTAATGTAAATGTTTATTACATTCACATACAGCTTGCGGCGGTTGTCGTCAAGGGCGTCAAGAATGCCAGTTGTTCGGCTGCGCGCGCGGGATTGACAATCTGCCAGTTAAGAACAAAATAGCAACATGGTGGATTTTCATCGAGCATGACGCACGATCTTCTGTCGGTGCTGCGCGAACGGGTTCGGCGGCTCGAGCGGCCGACGGCGGCGGCGCATGGTGTGCTGCCGTTTGGCGTCGCCGCGATCGATCGGGCCCTGCCGGGCGGCGGGCTGCCATGCGGCGCCGTGCACGAAATCCTCGGGGCAGGTGGCGACGAAGAGGATGGCGCGCTCGCCGCCGCCTTCGCCGCCGGCATCCTCGCGCGTCTCAATCAGGACGGCATCGTGTTGTGGTGCCTTGGCCGGCCGGATCTTTACGGTCCCGGTCTTGCCGCGTATGGGCTCGATCCGGCGCGGCTGGTGGTGGTGCGGGCCGCGCGCGACGCCCAAATCCTGTGGGCGATGGAGGAGGGGTTGCGCTCATCAGGCGTCGCCGCGGTGGTGGGCGAAGTCGGCGCCCTGCCGGCGGTGGCGAGCCGCCGATTGCAGCTTGCCGCGGAACGCTCAGGCGTCACCGCTTTTGTATTGCGGCGCTGGCGTGACGGCGGGCAGGCAGCGCGCGAACGCAATCTGCCGAATGCCGCCGCGACGCGCTGGCGCATCGCCGCGCTGCCGTCGCAGCCCATTGCCATTCCCTCCCCGGTTTCCTGGCTTCTGTCTCCAACCATACCCATTATTCGTCCTCCCCGCGGAAGCGGGGATGCAGGTGCAGCCAGCGCAACCTTCATGACTCCAGACCCCCGCTTTCGCGGGGGCGACGGGTACTACGCAAAAAAACAGAATACTCGCGGAGAAGGGGCGGGGTGGGAGCCCGGGATCGGGCATCCGCGCTGGCGGGTCGAGCTGTTGCGCTGCCGCGGCGGCGAGCCGGCGTGCTGGGGGGTGGAAGTCCAGAAAGGGAAGGTGGCGGATGCGACGGATTCTGTATCTTTGGCTGCCGCACTGGCCGATCGACCGGCGGCGCCGGTCGGCCGCGCTGAAACCCCGGCGCAAAGACTCCGCCGCACCGGCTGAGGAGGGTCCGTTCGCCACGGTCATCGACGCCGCCGGCCGGCGCCTGCTCGCCGCGGTCAACCCGGCCGCGGCCGCCGCCGGTCTTGCTCCCGGAATGCCGCTGGCGGATGCGCTGTCGTTTGTGCCCGGCCTCGCCACCGCCGCGGCCGAGCCGGCGGCGGATGCCGTGGCGTTGCGCCGGCTGGCGGAGTGGTGTGGACGCTACAGCCCGTGGACAGCCCCCGATGGGCTCGACGGCATAAAGATCGAGGTCACCGGCTGCGCCCATCTATGGGGCGGGGAGGAGGCTCTCGCCACCGATCTGATCGCCCGGCTCGATCGTCAGGGCATCGCCTGCCATATCGCCATTACCGACACGCAGGGCGCCGCCTGGGCATCCGCCCGCTTTTCGCAAACCGGCGGGCGCGCGGTCATATCGCCGCCGGGAGAAACGCGCGCCGGCCTCGCCCCGCTGCCGGTCGAGGCGTTGCGTCTCGACCCGGCGACGGCGCAAGGGCTGCGTCGGGTGGGGTTGAAGCGGATCGGCGAGCTTTATGCGATGCCGCGCGACGCGCTGGCGCGCCGTTTTGGCGACGCCGTGGCCCGGCGTCTCGACCAGGCGGTGGGCGATCTGCCGGAGCCGCTGTCGCCATTGGGCGAAACCCCGGCCCGACGGGTGCGGGTGAGCTTTGCCGAGCCGATCGCCGATCCCGCCGATCTGGCGCTCGCGGTCGACCGGCTGGCCGCGGATCTCGTCGCCCGGCTGGCCCTGGAGGAGACCGGGGCGCGTCGACTGGTACTCGGCTTTCACCGGGTCGACGGCCGGGTCGAGCGGATCGCGCTCGGCACCGCACAGCCGAGCCGCGACCCGCGCCACCTCGCTGCCCTGTTCAAGGAGCGGCTCGACACCGTCGATCCCGGTCTCGGCGTCGAAGACATGATCCTTGCCGCCTTCGCGGTCGAGCCGTTGCTACCCGAGCAGATCGATCTCGGCCCCCACCCTAGCCCTCTGTGGCTCGCACAGGGTGATATCAGCGCCTGTCCTTCAATCGAACCCTTTAGACCCCTGGACCCCTGCTTTCGCGGGGGCGAGGGAAGAAGGCAAAAGCCGGTCGAAAAGGGAATGGAGGGAGGCGTCGCAGCACTCCTCGACCGGCTCGGCAACCGGCTCGGGCTCGCCGCGCTGTCGCGCATCGAGGCTCGCCAAAGCCATATCCCGGAGCGCGCGTCGGCAAAGGCGCCGGTCGATGCCGGCCCCCACGCCGGCTCCCACCTCACCCTCCCCGTCGCGGGCGCGACGGGTCCCCTCCCTCTCCCCCCGGAAGGGCGGAGAGGGTCTAAAGCTCCCTCTCCGCCCCTGGGGGCGGAGAGGGTTGGGGTGAGGTGGGGGATCAACAAACCGGCGCGGCCGACCCGGCTGTTCGAGCCGCCGGAACCGGTTGAGGCGTCGTGGCTATTGCCCGACGACCCGCCCTTTCGTTTCACCTGGCGGCGCCGAGCGCATCGGGTGAGATGCGCCGACGGGCCTGAGCGGGTCGCCCCAGAATGGTGGCGGCCCGAAGGATCGACCGCGACCGACGCAATCCGCGACTATTACCGGGTCGAGGACGACGAAGGTCGGCGCTTCTGGCTGTTCCGGGCGGGCCTGCCCGGCGGCGCCCAGCCGCCGCGCTGGTATGTCCATGGCGTCTTCGCCTGAGCCGCATCCCATTATGCCGCTTGAAATACGGCCGTCATTGCGAGCGCAGCGAAGCAATCTCGCGCCGACGGTACTCCACTCCATCGAGATTGCTTCGGCGCCTGTTGGCACCTCGCAATGCCGGGTGGACGGCCCCCTGACGGCATCGATGTGCCACAGGCCCGACCACCACAATCACCAGCCGATATCATCGGCTGATTAGCAATCCCGGTTGGAGCCATCTCCGGCCGGTCACCCCGCAAGGAGCAGGAGGCAGCGACGGCACAATGGTCAGGACCTGGGTCGGGACACGCCGATTTGTCATCGCGCCACAAAGCGCGCCGCAATGCTGGGCACCCGATCCGCGTAACCCATCGCGGCCAGCGGTCAAACCAACGACCGCAGCGACAGGCCGAATACATGACCGCTCCAGACCGATGCCAGTGCCGCCAAATTCCCCTTGCCCAACGGGGGCCGTCCATACATGACAAACCGTTCCGTCGGTTATGCCGAACTGCAGGTCACGACCAATTTCTCGTTCCTGCGCGGCGCGGCGCACCCGGCCGAACTGGTCATGACCGCGGCGGCACTCGGTCACCGGGCGATCGCGGTTACCGACCATAACAGCGTCGCCGGCATCGTGCGGGCATATCAGGCGGCGAAGGAAATCGGCCTCCGCCTCGTCGTTGGCTGCCGCCTCGATCTTGGCGACGGCATGAGCCTGCTCGCCTTTCCCGAGGACCGCGCCGCTTATGGCCGGCTGACGCGGCTCTTGACGTCAGGCAAGCGCCGCGCGCCCAAGGGCGGATGCCGTCTCGACTATGCCGATGTTGTCGCGCATGACGAGGGCCAGATCGTCGTCGTGCTGCCGCCGGACGACCCCTACCCTCTTCTTCCCCGTGGGCGGGGATGGGAGGAATTCATCGCCTTTGCCGCCCGCGTCGCGATCGATTTCGGTGACCGCGCCTATCTCGCCGCCCATCATATCTATCGCGGCGACGATGCGCGCCGCCTCGCCCGCCTCGCGGCGCTGGCCGCGATGGCGAGGCTGCCGCTGGTCGCGACCAACGACGTGCTCTATCACACCCCCGAGCGGCGGCCGTTGCAGGATGTGCTGACCTGCATCCGCGCAGGCTGCACGATCGGCGAAGCCGGCTTCCGCCTCGCCGCCAATGCCGAGCGCCATCTGAAATCGCCGCAGGAGATGGCGCGGCTGTTTCGCGGCTATGAAGACGCCGTGGCGCGCAGCGTCGAGATCGTCGAACGCTGCAAATTCAGCCTCGATGAGTTGCGCTACGAATACCCGGACGAGACCGCCGAGGACGGCCGCACCCCGCAGCAACGCCTCGCCGATCTCGCCTGGGCGGGCGCCGCCGCGCGGTTTGGTGATTGTCCCTCTCCGCCCTGCCGGGGGGAGAGGGAGGGGCCCATTGCGGAGCAATGGGAGGGTGAGGTGGGTGACGGCGAGCGCTCTGGAATCCTCCACCTCACCCCGGCCCTCTCCCCCCCAAAGGGCGGAGAGGGAGAAAATCAGCAGCCGCGCTCTTGCGCCCAGGCCGGCATTTCCGAGAAGATCCGCCATCTGATCGAGCACGAGCTCGAGCTGATCGAGCGGCTCGATTACGCCCGGTATTTCCTGACCGTCCACGACATCGTCGAGTTCGCGCGGCGCCGCGGCATCCTGTGTCAGGGGCGCGGCTCGGCGGCGAATTCGGTCGTCTGCTATTGCCTCGGCATCACCGCCGTCGATCCGGCGCGCATCGACGTGTTGTTCGAGCGCTTTATCAGTGCCGCGCGCAACGAGCCGCCCGACATCGACGTCGATTTCGAGCATGAGCGGCGCGAGGAGGTGATCCAGTACATCTATGAAAAATACGGCCGCGACCGGGCCGGGCTCGCCGCCACCGTGATCTGCTACCGCTCGCGCTCAGCGATCCGCGAGGTCGGCAAGGCGCTGGGCCTGTCGGTCGATGTCGTCGCGGCCCTGGCCGGGATCGTCTGGGGCTGGAGCAACGACCCGATCGCCGAAGAGAGGGTGCGCGAGGCCGGGCTCGACCCCGGCGACCGCACCTTGCGCCTGGCGCTTGACCTCGCCGCCGAGCTGACTGGCTTTCCGCGTCACTTGTCGCAGCATGTCGGCGGCTTTGTAATCACCCGCGGGCCACTGTCCGAATTGGTGCCGATCGAGAATGCGGCGATGGCGGACCGCACCGTCATCGAATGGGACAAGGACGATCTCGACGCGCTCGGGATTCTGAAGATCGATGTCCTGGCGCTCGGCATGCTGACCTGCATCAAAAAGGCGTTTGCGCTGATCGAGCGGCATTTCGGCCGCCGGCTTGATCTCGCCACCGTGCCGGCCGAGGATCCGGCGGTCTACGAGATGCTGTCGCGCGCCGATTCGCTCGGCGTCTTTCAGGTCGAAAGCCGCGCCCAGATGACGATGCTGCCGCGGCTTCGCCCGCGCGAATTCTATGATCTCGTGATCGAGGTGGCGATCGTCCGGCCGGGGCCGATCCAGGGCGACATGGTGCACCCCTATCTGCGCCGGCGCTCCGGGCTTGAGCCGGTCGACTACCCGTCCGAGGCGTTGCGCCAGGTGTTGGGCAAGACCATGGGGGTGCCGCTGTTCCAGGAGCAGGCGATGAAGATCGCGATCGTCAGTGCCGGCTTCGCGCCGGAGGAGGCCGACCGGCTGCGCCGCGCGATGGCAACCTTCAAGCGTAACGGCGACATTCATCTGTTTCGCAACAAGTTTGTCGCCGGTATGGTCGCGAACGGCTACGAGCGCGACTTCGCGGCGCGCTGCTTCAGCCAGATCGAGGGGTTCGGGACCTACGGCTTTCCGGAAAGCCACGCCGCGAGCTTTGCGCTGCTCGTCTATGTCTCGGCCTGGATCAAATGCTTTTATCCCGAGGTTTTCGCCTGTGCGCTGCTCAACAGCCAGCCGATGGGGTTCTACGCGCCGGCGCAGATCGTCCGCGACGCGCGCGAGCACGGCGTCGAGGTGCGCCCTGCCGATGTCAATCACAGCTTTTGGGACTGCACCATCGAGCTTGCAAGGGAAGATTTATCTCCCCCCTCGCCCGGACTTGATCCGGGCATCCACGTCTTTTCCGTCGAGGAAGGAAGAAGGAGGGCGTGGGTGGCCGGGTTGAGCCCGGCCAAGGCGGATTTTGAACTGGCGTCACCGACGCGGGTCAAACCTGCGGACTTTGACTTTCGCGGGAATGACGAGTGCCACGGCTGGGCATTGCGCCTCGGCTTGTGCCAGATCAAGGGGTTTAGCGAGGCCGACGGCGAACGGCTGGTCGCTGCGCGCGGCTTGGGCTACCCGAACCCGCAGGCCTTGTGGCGAAAGAGCGGGCTCGGCCGCGCCGCACTCGAACGCCTCGCCGAGGCCGATGCCTTCCGCTCGGTCGGGCTCGACCGCCGCCGCGCGCTGTGGGCGTTGAAGGCGCTCAACGAGCCGCCGCTGCCCTTGTTCGCCATCGCGCAAGAAACCCATCCCGACACAGAAAGACCCTCGCCCCCCATAGGGGGGAGAGGGCAGGGTGAGGGGGACGCCTGTCTACCGTCAGCGGTGCCGTTGGAATTCCCCGCCTCACCCCAGTCCTCTCCACCCCCGGGGGCTGAGAGGGGGGAAATCCACGGCGCGAGCGAGAACAGCGAAACCCGCGCCGCCGCATTGCTGCCGCAGATGCCGCTCGGCGAGCATGTCGTCGAGGATTACGCGAGCCTCGGCCTCAGCCTGAAGCGCCATCCGCTGGCGTTTTTGCGCAGCGAACTGTCTCGCGAGGGCCTCGTGACCGCCGCCGACCTCGCCCGGCTGCCGGTCGACCGACGCCTCTCGATCGCCGGGGTCGTATTGATCCGCCAGCGCCCGGGCAGCGCCAACGGCGTCGTCTTTGTCACAATCGAGGACGAGACCGGGATCGCCAATCTGATCCTTTGGCCAACCATCCTCGAACGCTTCCGGCGCGCCGCACTGGGCGCCACCTTGTTGCGCTGCACCGGAAAATTGCAGCGCGAGCAAAGCGTCATCCATGTCGTCGCCGAGCGGCTCGAAGACATGACCCCGCGGCTCAATACTCTGCGCGAGCGCACCGGCGACGACATCGCGCGGCCGGCGGCGAAACCGCCTTTTGCCATCCCGGTCAAGGCGCCCGGCTGGGACGTTCGCGACATCGTCGTCCCAAGCCGCAATTTTCGCTGACGACCCTCGCCTGCCACGCTCTGCGGCGCGACGCCAGCAGCGGGTTCGATCCCCCTGGCGAGTTGTCCCGGACCGCTTCCGCCGCGCGCCGTTTGGTGCCACCTTGTCGGATCGGTGATGAACAAAACGATCCCCGTGATGCCCAACTGCCCGATCACCGGTCTGCCGGCAAAACGCCTGATCCAGCGGGTCAGCGCACGCCTGATCGGCGGGCTGTGGCGACACGCATTCGGAGTTTCCGCAGACCGGCAACTCGCGAGTATCGCGCATTTCGGCTTGTGGGAATCGATATGTGGGCTCGCTTTCTTTGATCCGATGCTGCAGGGCGATGAGACTTTCTATCTCGACCTGTATCAAGGCGGCGATTTTCACCACATTTTGGCTGCTCCGGGGCTCGCCAGAAGCGAATTCAGGCGCGTCGCAGAGATGATCCGACCGCGGGAGAACGTTCTGGATGCCGGTTGTGGGGAGGGCGGGTTGGCCCGGCACCTGCCGCACGCAACCTATGTCGGTCTCGATCCGAATTTTTCCGCTACAGAGCCGCAGTTCGATGTCAGGAATGAAACGGCCGCCGTGCATGGCGCATCGCATCCAGAGGAATATGACGCGGTCTGCGCGTTTCATGTCATCGAGCACGTATCGGACCCCTTTGGCTTCGCTCGCGATCTGGTAAAATGCGTGAAACCTGGCGGACGCCTCTTCATCGCGGTGCCTGGCTGGCCGTCGCCAATCACAGACATCCCAAACTTCGTATTCAATGCGCCGCCTCATCACCTAAGTTGGTGGAACGAGAGCGCATTACGCGCGCTCGCCGACCGGCTCGGGCTTGTCGTCGAGACCGTCGAGGCTGTCCCGTTCGCGTCTCACGACAGCATCATTTATTGGATGGGACGTTTCGCTCCGCGACTGACCGGGGACCGCTACTTCCGCGCCCACTGGACATGGTATGGCGCGCTCGCCTGGAGTTGGTTCGCCGGCCGCGCGTGCAATGCGCTGTTTGATGTCCCGGCGGCGGCAAAATCCTCGGGTTCGCTGCTCGCGGCGCGCAAGCCCCTCTAACCAGCCGACAGTGGTCTCCGACATCCGGATGCGGTCTCGATGATGGCATGGATTGCGGCCACCGTTGCCGTTTTCTATGCCCTCGGCTTGCTTGCCCTGGCCCTCTTCTATGCCGCGCATTTGCAAATCCCGGATGAGCGACCCAGGGCGGACGTCGCCTTGGTGTTGCCGCTGACGGGGCCGAGCCCGAGCCTGGAGGAATTGCTGGCCGCGTTAGCCGCTCAGTCGCTCCGACCCCGGCGGCTGATCGTCGCGGTCGAGTCGCGCGACGATCCCGCGTATCGGCGCGCGGCAGCCCTCGGCGGCAATTACGCCGGGCTGAGGATCGAGCTGGTCGTTGCCGGCTTGTCACCATGGCGCAGCCAGAAATGCACGAACCTCCTCGCGGCGTTGAGGCAGCTCGACGACAACGATGCCTACGTTGTCCTGTTCGATGCCGACATCCGTCCGCAACCTTGGTGGCTCGCGGCACTGGTAGCGCCGCTGGCCGCAGGGCGCGCCGATATCGTCAACGGCTATCGCTGGCAGATGCCAAAAACCCTCTCGCTGGCTACGGCGCTCGTCGCAGCGATCGATCATACGATCGCAACCCTCCCTCGCTTGAGCATGACGAGAGCGATTTGGGGCGGTTCCCTCGCGCTGACGCGTCACGCCCTTCAGATCCTCGATCTGCCGGCGACCATCGGACGAGCCCTGACCGAGGATCTGCCGATTGGGGAGCGGGCTGCGGAAACCGGTTTACGCGTACTGACGCGCCGCGCGATTCGGGTCCCGACGCCGCTCGACGGCCGCTTTCAGGAACTGTGGCGCTTCGGTCGCCGCCAATACCAGCTGATACGGATCTATCGTCCCGGCCTATGGTCATACGCGGCTATTGTCGTGACCACCGACCTGATCGCGCGTCTCGTCCTCTTATCGATGCTGATCGTGGCAGGTGCATCGGGACCCGCCTTGTCGGCGATCCTAGTCGCGGCCGCCTTAGGGTCGATCGCAACAGAAATTCGGCTGGCGGTCGGAAAACGACTGGGTGTCGCCGAGCCGATCGGGTTTCGGCTATCGCAGCATCTTCTCGTTTGGCTGATTTTGCCGGTCCCCGGTTTTCACGCCAGTGTGATTTGGGGCGGCTTCGTCAGTTCCCCGGTACGGTGGGCCCATATCCACTACCTCGTCGACCGCAGCGGGCGAGTAGTGGAGGTAATGCGCCGCCCGCATTCCGATTAATCGGTCTGTTCGCGAGAATCGATCAGCATTCGCAGATCGTCGCCGGGTCGCAGGCTCAGCCGGCAAACCGGCTCGACAACGGCGTCCGAGGCAAGGCGAAGCCGCACCCGCTGCGCCAGGGTCGCGAGGCATAGGATTGCTTCGGTCAGACCGAAAGCGGCACCCGCACAGATCCGAGGTCCGGTGCTGAACGGAATATAAGCGTGCCTGACCAAACTTCCGGCATTCTCCGGCAGGAACCGCTCGGGCACGAAGTGATCGGGACGCTCCCAATACTTGCGATGCCGGTGCAACAGCCACGGGACGACCATAACCAAAGAGCCCGTCGGTATCGACCGGCCACGAATCCTCTCGTCTTGCAGCGCTTGTCGGGCCAACACGGGTACCGGTGGGTAGAGCCGGATCGCCTCCTCGAAAGCCGCGCGTGTATAAATGAGTTCGGGAACGTCCTCCAAAGTCGGCAGTCGGCCTCGAAGCACCCGTGCCAGCTCGGCATGCAGGCGATCCTCGGCCTCCGGCGCCTGCGACAGCAGATACCAAGTCCAAGCGAGCGAATTGGCCGTCGTCTCGTGGCCGGCCATGAAGATGACCGCCGCCTCGTTGCGCAGAGCGGTATCGTCGAGCCGCTCCCCGGTCTCGGAATCCCGTGCCTCGAGCAAAAGGCGAATCATCGAGGCTTCGCCATCGGCGAATCTCTCGCGACTGCCGCGAATGATCTCGTCAAGAACCTTGTGGATTCGCCGGGCGGCGCGATGGATCGCGGGGGAATGGAATCTCGGCAGCCAATCCGGCAAACCCACCAGGTAGGCGAGGTCCAACTGCCCGATCAGCCGTTGATATTCGCTGAAGGCGGATACGATCTCGCCCGCATGTTTGGACCCGAGGTGCCGGCCGAACACCGTCCGACAGATGATCTCCGCCGTCAGCGCCGCCATTTCGGCCAATGCGTTGATCGGCGCGCCCTTGGGGATGTCCGCCCACCGGTTCGCGGTTTCGTTCGCTGCTTGGACGATCAGCGGGGCGAATGACGGCAGCTGCGAGACGTGGACGATCGGCGCGACGACCCGGCGCCGGCGCCGCCAGATCTCGCCGTCACTGATGAACAGTCCGTCGCCGAGAAGCGGCGCCAGCGCATGTCGCATCTGCGGGCTCTTCCGCGCAAAACTTTCATGGCGCTCGATAAACGCGCGCGCCACCGTGTCGGGGCTGTTGCAAACGAACAGCATCCGGGCAAGCAAGCGCGACGAAAAGAAATCCAACTCGAAACACCAATCTTCCCAAATCGCGAGAAGGTTGCGGCGGGCGAGGCGCAGGGTGGAGAACGCGGAGAGCGGCCTGTGAGGCCGTTCCGGGTAAGGCGGGACGAAGCCGCCCGCACCGGCGCCCGCGATCGAATGCGCGTCGCGCTCTGTCATCAGCGTCCGCTCTGGCGCGTCTCGCCGACGGCGGCGCGGGCGAGCGCGTCGGCGCGCTCGTTTTCGGGATGGCCGGCATGGCCGCGCACCCAGATCCACTCGATCCGGTGGTGCTGTGCGGCGGCTTCGAGCCGCTGCCACAGATCGACGTTCTTGACTGGCTCTTTGTCGGCTGTGCGCCAGCCGCGCTCTTTCCAGCCATGGATCCATTTGGTGATGCCGTCGCGCAGATATCGGCTGTCGCTGTAGAGCCGCACCCGACACGGCCGCTTCAACGCTTCGAGGCCGCCGATCGCCGCGGTCAGTTCCATGCGGTTGTTGGTGGTCGCCGGCTCGGCCCCGCTCAGCTCCTTTTCGACCCCGCGATAGCGCAAGACCGCCCCCCAACCGCCCGGCCCCGGATTGCCGCTGCAGGCGCCGTCGGTGAAGATCTCGACCTCACCCGGATCAGGCGCGCTGCCCTCAGACATCGAGACCGTAATCGCGCACACTCGCGACGGTACGGTGAAAGCGCAGTTTGCGCAGGAATTCGAGCGGGTCCTTGGGTCGCACCAGTGCTCCCGCCGGCTGATTGAGCCAATCGAACAGCCGCGTCAGCAAAAACCGCAACGCGCTGCCGCGGGCGAGCAATGGCAATGCCGCGAGTTCCGCCGGGGACAGCGGCCGGGCATGGCGATAGCCGTCGAGCAACAGGCGCGCCTTCGTCACATTGAGGCTGCCATCGGCCTCGAAACACCAGGCGTTGAGGCAAACCGCCAAATCGTAGGCGAGAAAGTCGGTGCAGGCGAAATAAAAATCGATCAGCCCGGAGAGTTCGCGATCGCGGAAAAACACGTTGTCCGGAAACAGATCGGCATGGATGACCCCGGCCGGCAGGGCGCGTGGCCAATCGCGCTCGAGCGAGCACAACTCGCTAGCCAATTCGTCGGCGAGCCCCGGCTGCACTTCGCCCGCCCGCGCCGCGCATGCTTCGTACAGCCGCCGCCAGCCGGCGACCGAAAGGTCGTTTGTCCGGCGCATCGCGAACGACGCGCCGGCCTGGTGCAACGCCGCCAATGCCCGGCCGACCGCGGCGCAGTGAAACGGCTGGATGCGCCTGGGCCACATGCCCGAAAGAAACGTCACCATCGCCGCCGGGCGGCCGCACAGCTCGCGCAATGCGGCGCCGTCGCGGCCGTGCACCGGGGTCGGGCAGGCGAGCCCGCTCTGTGCCAGATGCTCCATCAGCGCGATAAAGAACGGCAGATCGGCGCGCGCCACCCGTTTCTCGTAGAGCGTCAGGATGAAATTGCCGTGCTCTGTCGTGACCAGGTAATTCGAGTTCTCGACCCCTTCGGCGATCCCCTTGCACGACAGCACCGCGCCAATGTCGTAGAGCGCCGCAAAGGCCCGCAATTCGTCATCCGCGACATCGGTGTAAACGGCCATCGGCGGCAAGGCTCTCCCGGGGCGGCGGCCCGGGCTTGTCTGCCGGGCGAGGCTCGCATATACAGTCCGGCGCTTGGCGCGCCGCCGGAGCGCAGACACCGGCACGGACGAGGTGGGGGAAAGAACCAATGGCCGAACCGATTCCAGCGCAAAAAGAGCCCTACGGCATCAATGTCGAAGCCGGCAAGCGGTATTTCTGGTGCGCCTGCGGGCGCAGCGCCAACCAGCCGTTTTGCGACGGCTCGCACCAGGGCACCGGGCTCACCCCGGTGCCGTTCACCGCCGCGGCGAGCGAGGAAGTCTGGCTGTGCGGCTGCAAGCAGACCGGGGGCAAACCCTTTTGCGACGGCACGCATAACGGCCTGTGAGCCCGGCGCAGGTTGGCCCGGCGCGGGTTGGCCCGGCGCGAATTGCAGGCGGCGCGGCACTCCTCAGCCTCCTGGCGCTCTCGGGCTGCGGCTGGTTGGGGCCGTCGAAGCCGCCGCCGGCGTGCCCGAGTGCCGTCATCCTGCGGCCACTCGCCAATACCGCGGTATTCGGCGCCGCGGGAGAGGCGCGCCCCGACAATGCCGCGTTTTACGGGTTGCTGAGCGAGGTCGACCGCACATGCGACTACAGCGGCGACACGGTGAAAATGACGCTCGACGTGATCGTTGTCGGACAGCGCGGCCCGGCCGCCCATAGCGACGCGGTCGACCTGACTTATTTTGTCGCGGTGACCGGGCCCGGCCAGCAGATCCTCGCCAAAAAGCCGTTTTCGGTGCACATCGCCTTTGACCCCGACCAAGTGCGCGCCGGCGTCACCGACCACATCGTCGAGACGATCCCGCTTTCCGGCCACCAGGGGAGCGACATCAGCCTGCTGCTCGGCTTCCAGCAAACTCCCGAAGTCGTCGAGTTCTACAAACATTTCCGCGGCCGCTGACCGGCGCCTTCCGCCCGCTCTCGACCGCTTCCGTCGCGACCAATGCCGCAGCAAGAGCGGCTCCACTCGAACCGCCTCGTTCAGCAGCAGCGCGCCGGCGGGCGCGCGGTTCTAGCGCATGGTCGGCATGACGTATTCGGCGCCGGCGCGGACACCGGTCGGCCAGCGCGCGGTCATGGTTTTAAGATGGGTGTAGAAGCGCACGCCCTCGGGGCCGTAGACCGCCATGTCGCCGAACAGGGAGCGCTTCCAGCCGCCAAAGCTGTGGAACGCCATCGGCACCGGGATCGGGACGTTGATGCCGACCATGCCAATCTGGACGCGGTTGGAAAACTCGCGCGCGGCATCGCCGTCGCGGGTGAAGATCGCGACCCCGTTGCCGTATTCGTGGTCGTTGACGAGTTTTGTCGCGTGCTCGAAATCGGGGGCGCGCACGACCGACAGCACCGGCCCGAATATCTCCTCCTTGTAGATGCGCATCTCGGGCTTGACCTCGTCGAACAGGCAGCCGCCGAGGAAAAAGCCGTTTTCGTAGCCCTGGAGCTTGAGCCCGCGGCCGTCGACGACCAGTTTCGCGCCCTCGGCGATCCCGAGATCGACATAGGAGCGCACCCGGTCGAGATGTTGGCGGGTGACGAGCGGGCCCATTTCCGCCTCGGGATCGGTGCCGGGGCCGATCTTCAATGCGCGCACGCGCGGCACCAGCTTGTCCATCAATTTGTCGCCGATCCCGCCGACCGCGACCGCGACCGACACCGCCATGCAGCGCTCGCCGGCGGCCCCATAGGCCGAGCCCATCAGCGCGTCGGTCGCCTGGTCGAGATCGGCGTCGGGCATCACCACCATGTGGTTTTTCGCACCGCCCAACGCCTGCACCCGTTTTCCGGTCGCCGCGGCCGAGGTGTAGATGTATTCGGCGATCGCGGTTGAGCCGACAAAACTGACGGCGGCTATTCCCGGATGATGCAGGATCGCGTCGACCGCCGTCTTGTCGCCGTGGACGACGTTGAAGACGCCGGGCGGCAAACCGGCTTCGGTGAGGAGTTCGCCGATGCGCAGCCCGGCCGAGGGGTCGCGCTCCGACGGCTTTAGGATGAAGGTGTTGCCGGTCGCCAGCGCCATCGGGAACATCCACATCGGCACCATCGCCGGGAAGTTGAAGGGCGTGATGCCAGCGCACACACCCAAAGGCTGGCGCACCGACCAGCTGTCGATGCCGCGCCCGACCTGCTCGGTGAACTCGCCCTTCAACAGATGCGGGATGCCGCAGGCGAATTCGACGACCTCGACGCCGCGCGTGATCTCGCCCTGAGCGTCGGAGAATACCTTGCCGTGCTCCTCGGAAATCAGCCGCGCCAGTGCGTCGTGGTCGCGGGCCAGCAATTCGAGGAATTTGAACATGACGCGGGCGCGGCTGAGCGGCGGGGTCGCGGCCCAGCCGGGGAACGCCGCGCCGGCGGCGCGCACCGCCGCGTCGACCTCGCCCGCCTCGGCAAAGGCGACGCGCCGCAGCTTTTCGCCGGTCGCCGGGTTGTACACGTCGCCCCAATGCCCGCTCGTCCCGTCGACCCGCTTGCCGCCGATGTAATGCTGAACGTCGCTCATCACCCGACCCGCTCGCTGCTGTATTCGATGGGGCATCATAAGCCCCACCGCCGGGACGGGGCAGCGGATTTTGCTCGAAGGTGGGGAAACGTAGGGCCGATGTAATCCGCCGTCCCGGGTTGTCCCTGGTAGGCGGACCGCCGGGTTCGCCTATCCTCCTGAACACCACGGTCGTGGGGCTGGGCCTACTTCGCCGAGGCCGCGGCAAGGACGCCACCCCGTCCAGATAGACGGCGCGGCGGCACTCCCGACGCCGGAGGAGCGGCGTTCATGGAGGAGTTCGGCCAAGTTTGATTTGGACTCGGCCGGTGCGCTTGGTCAGCACCGCCCAAATATTATCGCTGGTCGGGATGCGCCCAGTTATTCGATAGCCGGCGTCGAACCCGGCTTCGCCCCCCATCGCGGAGAGGCTTCTCGACGTGAAATAATTGAGGTGGTCGGGATAACGAAAACCGCACCATCGTCTACCCATAATCTGTCGATTGAGCGAGGCATAGTTGGGTACTTTGATGACGGCGATACCGCCGGGCGCCAATACGCGCTGCAGGTTCTTCAGAACGGGCAGCGGGTCCGCCTCGTGCTCGTGGTATCCGCGAAGCGAGGTGGCGGCAAAGAATCCGTCGCTGAACCCGCGGAGTCCTTCGATACAGGGCGCGCTGATTACGTAACCGCCGCGTTGTCGGAAGATGATATCGGCCGCGCCCGCAAGGCGGGTGGAGATTTCGATGCCGAAGGGTGTGTAGGACGGCGGAAATACGCTCAGGGTTCGGCCGCTGCCACAGCCGAGGTCAATGACATTCCCTTCCCCTTCGCGGCCATCCTCGATATATCCCAGCACCGTATGTCAGGGCAGGAGATGGAGGCGGAAACGGGTGCGCTTGCTGGCCTTGTAGGAGATCGGCCGGATTTCGGCGCGCCGCCGTTCCCCGGCCTTGCTCGTGCGCTCCCAGGCCATCGCCTCGAATTGCAGTTCAAAATGGGGTGCGCTGTCGATGTACACAAAGCCGCAGTCCGCGCATTCCTTGATGCTCCACGGTCCGTGGGAATAACGAGTGGCGGGGATGTTGTCGTTATTGCGATTGCAAAGCGGGCAATCCCGCCGGCGGACCGGGATGACGCCGAAATCCCTGGTTTCGATAGTCCTGAGGCCGTCCATGCAGATCCCCCATGCCAACGTTCATGGTAAGGAATGCAGACGCAACTGGGAAGCTTCACAGCGTGCTTACGGGCAATCGCCAGCAAACAGCCATGGGCTCAGCTTTCGGAGCGCGTCGCGCGCGAATAAGTCGCAGCCGTATTCCGGCGACATGACGGTGCGTCGAAACGATAGATTCTTGGATTTGGCGTGGACGCTATGACGTACCAAAGAGATCAAAACCTCCGCTACGTAATTCCCAAAGCCTGAGTCGGAACGATCGCGAAGCGATTTCCACGAGCCCAAAGGCGCGGATTGCATCCCCCTTACCGCCGGCCGCTACGACGCCTTCGTGCGGAACGTCATGAAGTGCGGCCGCGGCTCCGGACGCGAGTGCGCGAGCCGCGCTTTTCGCCCAACAATCCGGCCAGTTTTTCTCGCCGCCCAATTGCTCGGCGTCGAGGATCGTGACAGCAGTGCAAGCACGCAAACGGTGCAATCGTCGAGAACGAACCATGAATACGGCTGGCCGCAGGCGCGGTCAGGCGGCGCGACGGTGGCGGCTGCGCAGGCGGGTCTTGCTGGCGCCTTCTTCCTCGAACAATTCGGCCAATTTTTCGAGCATGACGCCGCCCAGTTGCTCGGCGTCGACGATGGTGACGGCGCGACGGTAGTAGCGGGTCACGTCGTGGCCGATGCCGCGTGCCTTTATCGGCTTGTGCGGCTCAAACGAACCGGGCGGTCAATCGGGACAGCCTTTTGCAAGTGTTTTATCGTCGTCGCTGAAATGATAGGAGACGCGGATCGAGCCTATTTGCTCGACCGGGTGCGTCATGTGGGTCAGACAGCCGAAGCCGAGCGTAACCTCGAGCGTGTCGTCATTTACCCATTTTAAGCGTTCTTCAACACCGAAGCTGTCGGTCTCGACCAGCGTTGTCCAAAACCAGCGATGGGCGCGGCGCAAGCGAACCACGGTCCTGTCAGGATCCCGCAACCGATCCGAGATGTCTGTTCTTATGTAAACCTCATCGGCGCGTTGGTTCTTCGCCGAATCTTCCTCGAAATTATGCGCGCCTACCACTGAACTCAAAAGTATCAACATTTTCACATATCGAACCACATGATATCCGCCGGTACCCAGCACAACCATGATAACCAGCGAGAGGGCCAGCCGAAATCGACCGTCCCGGATCCTCGCCCGCCAGCCCGGCAAGATCGCTACCGCCATCTTCCTGATTTGGCATCTCTCCAGCCACGTTTGATCCACTCCAGCTGATCCTGTGTATCGTAATTGCTGGAGTTTCGCAGAGCGTAGAGTTTAGCGAGCGCCAACGTAGTATCCAGAGTATAACCCGTTCCCGACATGTAAACGCCGACCGCATAATTGGCCGCTGGTGTATAGGCTTGATAAAATTTCCGATTAGGGGCGTCCCTTTGAAAGTCGTAGGCGCCGGCTTGGCCGATCGCCGCGCGAATATAGTCGTATTGCTTCCAAGACGGGAACTGTGCAATGGCTTGGCCGGCGGCGAAGATTTGTCGAAAGTCGGCGTTTGGTGGCGCGATCAGCAATGTCGCTGGATCGCCGCCTCGGATCGGTACGCCGTCCTGCGGGATGACCACTTTCGCATCCTTGGGCGGCTCTTTGATAACTCTATAGTGGCCGGATCCTATCACGGCCCCGCTCGCGCTCGTTGGCAGCCGTTCCGGTTCTGCCGGCGAAGCGGAACCACCGACTTCACCGCTACCATCGCCACTGGTCCATTGGCCGCCGTCGGGATTGCCGGCGGGAACGCGCGGCTGGCCGGGGTTGAAGCCGGTCTTCACGAGGTCAAGCGGCGCGAGGTCGAAGCCGCATGCATTCATTAGCTCACGCGGCGTAACGCCCTCCGTGAGCAGTTTCTCGCCGAGGAGCAGTCGGAACGAGGCCTGCTCCTGATCCGGCAAGGGAGGCAGGCCGGTCAGCGC
>Ga0210391_10001233_pt1 | contig 23741 bp, 20 predicted proteins | sample IncBWC12OmetaG_FD_160573 | JGI IMG/M metagenome (GOLD analysis project Ga0210391, IMG submission 160573) | Forest soil microbial communities from Barre Woods Harvard Forest LTER site, Petersham, Massachusetts, United States - Inc-BW-C-12-O ...
AATCACCGGTGGCAGTCAGACCGCCGGGCTCGTGGGCTATTTTCGCAATTTGCTAAGGAGACTCCGGCGTATTTCGGAAACGATGCTCCGCAGGCATAATGGTCCGCGAGGAGAACCACAGTGCCGCGAAGATCCCGCAACGTAGACCTAACCCAAGTATCTGAATGGGACGACGGCCGCCTCTTCCACAAAGACGACTACCTCGCCGCTGAAGAACCGCTGGAAATTCGCGTCGGCGACGACCCGCTCAGCGTAACCATGCGCACCCCCGGCCACGACCGCGAACTCGCCGCGGGCTTCCTCTTCACCGAAGGCCTAATCCAGAGCCGCGAACAAATCCTCAAACTCGACCACGCCGAACCGCAAGACGGGACAAATCACCGCAACGTTATCGCAACAGAACTGGCGCCGGAAGCCGCCCCCGATTTCGCAAGAATGAGGCGCCATTTCTTCGCCGCCTCCAGTTGCGGCATCTGCGGCAAAGCCTCGATTGATTCCATCCGTTTGCGTTTGCTCGCCGCACCCAATCCGGATTTTCGCCTCGACGCGGAGCTGCTCGTGCAAATGCCCGATGCGCTGCGCTCCTTGCAAGACGTATTCCAACGCACCGGTGGCTTGCACGCGGCAGCGCTGTTCGACGCACGCGGAAAATTGCTGGTGCTGCGCGAAGACATCGGCCGCCACAACGCTGTGGACAAAGTAATCGGATGGGCGCTGCTGGAAGGCCGCATGCCGCTTTCCGATTCCGTGCTACTGGTCAGCGGGCGCGGCGGGTTTGAAATCGTGCAGAAAGCGATCGTGGCGGGCGTGCCGCTGGTCGCTTCCGTTTCCGCGCCGTCCAGCCTTGCCGTGCAGCTGGCGCGCGAACTGCGTTTAACGCTGATAGGCTTCTTGCGCGGCAGGCGATTCGTGATTTACGCAGGCGAGGAACGCGTGGCAGCCCCAGGACCAACAAAGTGATTCGCGATTGAGCGGCGAACGGTTGTGCTGCGCGCAACAGCGCCGCGCGCTTAATTCACAGCTTTGCGGAAGACGTCCGGCGCCAAATCTTTGTGATGCAGCCGGATCATTTCGCGAAACGCCTCGAACAGTTCCCGGTCCCACCAGCCGCGTTCCGCCTCTTCTCCCATCAAATCCAGCGCAACCTCAGCCGTGAACGCCACCTTGTACGGCCGGTCCGTAGTCAGTGCATCATACACATCGGAAAGCTGCAAAATCCGCGCCGTCAGCGGAATCTCCTCGCCCTGCAATTTGTCTGGATAACCCGTCCCATCGTGCTTCTCGTGATGATGCCGAATAATCGGCAGCACCAAACGAAACGTTTTCAGCGGTGCGCAAATCCGCTCGCCCACCACCGGGTGTTTCTGCATCACTTTGGTTTCATCCGACGTCAACGGCCCCGGCTTCAGCAAAATCGAATCCGGCACCGCCACTTTGCCGATGTCGTGCACCACTCCCGCGCGGCGCAGCGCCTTGATCTGTTCTTCCGGCACGCCCAGCCGCTCGCCCATGCGCGCGGACATTTCCGCGAGCCGCTCGCAGTGCCCGTGCGTGTATGGATCGCGCGCCTCAATGCTGTGCGCCAAACTAAATAGCACCGCCTCGGCGTTTTCCAATTCATCCGTGTACTGCTTCAATCGCAGCAACGATCTGGTGCGCGCCAGCAGTTCATTCAAGTCAATTGGCTTGCTCAAAAAATCGTCAGCGCCGGCGTTGATACCTATGATGCGATCTTCGGTGGTCGTCAGCCCGGTGACCAGCACCACCGGCGTCAACCGCGTTTCGGGCGTCGCTTTGATATGCCGGCAAACTTCGAAGCCGTTCATCCCCGGCATCATGATGTCCAGCAGAATTAAGTCCGGACGAAATGTCGCGCACTCTTGAATCGCAGTGGGACCATCGGCGGCGTCGCGCACCTGGAATCCCTCGCGCCGCAGCAAGAATTCCAGCGCCGCGCGCGCTCCCGATTCGTCATCCACAATTAGAATCTTTTCGTACATAGCTGCGTGTTAAGACCCTCGAGCAATTCCACAAATTCAGATTTTCGAGCTTTTTTAAAACACACTCCGGGCCGCACGAATCACGGCGCAATCGGAGTTTCTGGCGAGCTGGCTCCGCAACTAATCCAATGTAACCTGTCCCCGAATTTCCAACAACCTTCAATTGATTGGATGATTCGAAACCGGATAACGATGCCAATGAGCGGGCGCCCGCCTCACGGCGCAACCGCCGCGCCGCCCTATTCCCGCCGCAAGGTAGCCTCAATCAACCCGTGCGGCTCATCCGTGGGCAAAAATACCTCTGCTGGGTTGTCCATTCCAAACGGAGAAAGATCCACCAGATTAAAATGCTTATTAGGCAAAGAAAGATGTATCTCCCGCACGCGATCGAAGTTGTTCAGCACCGCCTCGCCCATCGCATACAAAGTGTGCTGCAACGACTGGCTATCATGCTCCGCAAAAGCTTCCAGCAGAGTCTGCCGCACGCCATGCCACAGCGGCCCGAACTCGATGTCACTTCCCTCGTACAGCCAATCCGCGTGAATGGAAGTAGAAAGAATCCGGTTGCGATCCTCTTTCAACGTCGTATAAGGATCGCGCAAAAAATTATCAAACGCTGATTTCGAAGTCTTCAGCACCACCAGTCCCGCAATCCCCGCCCGCATCGCCGTTCCCTCGCGGGTAGCGTCCAGCGCCGCCGTCCGCCGCTCCTGCCCCCCGCGTAAAAATGCCGAAGCGTGCGGTTTCCCTCCCAGCGCAATCCGCCCCCACAGATTTTCTTCCACGCCAATCTGCACCCGCGTCACCTGCGGGTTGTACGTCAAAAAATGCTCCACCAGATGTGTGCAAAAATCCTCAATCGAATCTACCGGATACTGCCGCGCCAGCGCATACACCGTATTCTTCATCGTGTCCGTCGGCAATATTTTCCGGTTGTCGCCCTTCGTGTGCGCTGCCTCGAAATCGCCCGCAAACGAAATCCCCACCGTCAGTTCGCGTATATCGTGCCGGCCGTCCTGGCGCACTGCGCGCAACAAGCGCACGCGCGCTTTGCCGTAATTGTTTTTTCCCAGCTTGATGGCCATTCTTCAGCTCCCGCGATACGTCGAATATCCGTACGGGCTCAGCAGCAGCGGAATGTGGTGATGCTGCTTCGGGTCTTCCACTTGAAACACGATGGAAATTTGCGGGTACAGCCCGTGAATTTTCCGCGCGTGAAAATAAACGCTCGTCTCGAACGTCAACCGGTAAATTCCCGCCACGAGCGTTCCCGGCTCCAGCAAATGGCGCAGCCGTCCGTCCGCATCCGTCGCTCCCTTGCTGATTTCCTGCCAGCCGCCACTCTTTTGAATTTCCAGCGCGACTGGCACGCCCGCCGCGGGGCGTCCCAACGATGTATCCAGCACGTGCGTGGTGATCTGGCTCATGATCCCAGTAATTTCTCCAATCGCAGCCACGTGATTTTGCGCTGCTCTTGGCCGGCAATGCGCATTTCAGTTTCCGCATCGTGCCCCAGCCGCTCTTGCAGGGTTTTCAATATCTGCTCGCTCGATTTTCCCGTCGCGCAAATTAAAAACACATGCCCGAAAGTCGCTTCGTAAGCCTGGTTCGCCGCGCCCAGGACTGCCAGCGTTTCCGCCGAAGCCTTCTGCGCCAGCGCCTGTTCACCAGCGGCCCACTCCCGCGCCGTCACCGTCTGCTTCGCCCTCGCTTTCGCAGCGCCAATCGCCGGGTGGCTGCGAAATATCGTCAGCCAATCATTCCGCCCGAGCGCCTCGAAAGCCTCCTCCGCGGAATCCCGCAAAGCGGAACCGTCAGCGAACGGCCTGTGCGCCAGCACGCGCTCCACCCATTTTTTCGAGCCGCAACAATCAAACAGCGCGCTGGCAAACTGCTTTCGCGACAAGTTATTCAGCCGCGCAATTCCTGTCAGCCGGTCCGCAGCCTGCGCTGCGCGTCCAAATACCCGAAACCGCGCGATCCCGCCGTCGGGATAAATATTCAGCCGCACGTGCGTCGCCGCGCCCACGTCGCGCAGCTGCCGGCGAAAAGTATGACTGCGATTTGGCTTCAGCGGCACGCGGGGTAGCAACTGTCGCCAGCTCGCCTCGCTCCACCGCGCTCCTTCCGCCCCAGCTCCTGCCGCCTCGCAAACCTCGATCGAACAGCTGTCCGGAAAATTCCCCTTAAAATGCGCCGTGTCCACTTCCACGCGCCGAATCGTCCCCGCCATTCCCAGCTTCACGATCGCCCAATCGTGTCCCGGCCCGCGCCTGCGCCGCGTTTCCCACCCGTCGCTCATGATTTTGCTGCGCCCCGGCATCAACATATTCAGCGGCTCGCTGTAGAATCGATCGCTCGTCGCAATCACCCGCCCGCCATTTTCAACCGCCGCCAAATCCACCTCGCGCTTGGCGATTCCCGCCGCGTTCGGCACCACCTCACCATACAAACGCAAGCGCGCCACGCCGCCATCGGGATAAATCCTGAAGCGCACGTGCGTAAAACGCCTCGCGTGCTCCACCATCACTGGATTTACCGCATCGCCTTTCAGCACAGTCTCCGGCAAAATCTCTTCCCAATGCGTCGCCGCGGCCGCCAGCTTTTTCTTTTCGTCCCGGTAAGGCGCCGATCCAGCCAGATCGCATCCCTCCAGCGAAAACCGCACTGGATAATTTCCGGTGAAAAAACTCGTGTCCACGACCGCCCCGCGCAGAATTCCCGGCAGGCCCAGGCGCACAATGCACCAATCGTATCCTGGAGTCCGTCGCCTCCGCGTTTCCCAGCCGTCCATCCACTTTCCCTTGTCGGTGTATTTGCCCTCGATAAAAACCGGCTTCGCCTGCTTCAACAAATTTTCCTTGGGCGCGAAAAATTCGTCGTTTGCCTCCACCACGCGGCCGCCCAGCCGTTCCGACGCCAAATCCACGAATTGCGTGAACTCGTTCATACTGCGCCTCGATGCAGCGCATGCCCCACCGGCCCCGCGGAAAATTCCCCGCGATCAAATATCTTTCGCCCGCGTAAAAATGTCGTCTCCACGCGTCCCAAAAGCTCGCGCCCTGCATAGGGCGTCAGTTTGTGCCGGTGATGCAGCTGTGCCGGCTGCACGTGAAATTTCGCCTCCGCGTCCCAGATCACAAAATCAGCATCGCAACCCACCGCGATCGTTCCTTTTCTTCCCGCAAGTCCGGCCAGCTGCGCCGGCCCCGCGCACAACCACCGCGCAAGATGCGTCTCAGCATAGCCGCGCGCACGTGCCTCGGTCCACATAGCCGGTAAGCTCAGTTGCAAGGAAGCAATCCCGCCCCAAGCGCGCAAGAAATCTCCCTCCTCCTGCAGCTTCATCGCCGGAGGACAAGGCGAATGATCGGTCGTCACGAAATCGAGCGTGCCCTCGCCCAGCCCCTGCCACAATTTTTCGCGATTCTCCTGCTCGCGAATCGGTGGCGCACATTTAAATTCCGTCGCACCGTCCGCTATTTCTTCCGCGGCAAAAGTCAAATAGTGCGGACAAGTTTCCGCGCTCACCACGGCGCCGGCCAATTTCGCGCCGCGCAACACAGCCAGCGCATCCGACGAAGAGACATGCACGACATGAATCCGCGCTCCGAACTCGCCGCCCAGCCGCAGCAGCAGCGCCACAGCTTCGTTCTCCGCCTGGCGCGGCCGCGCCGACAGCCACGTAGCGTACTTCTGCGGCGAAGCGCTCCTCGGCATAGCAGCGACAGCTTTCTCGATCGCCTCCGGCAATTCCGCATGCGCCAGCAAAGGCGCGCCCAGAGCCGCCAATTTCGGTAGCGCGACGCGCAAATCCGCTTCCGTCACATGCGCGAACTCATCCACCCCGCTCGGCACCAGAAAACATTTAAATCCAAAGACGCCCGCGTCCCACAACGCCTGCAGTTCCTCGGAATTTCCCGGCACCACGCCACCCCAAAATCCGGCATCCACCCAAAGTTTCCCCGCCGCCGCTGCCAGCTTTTCGCGCAACGCCGCCGCGGTTGTCGTCGCGGGAATGCTGTTCAGCGGCATTTCAATCAACGTGGTCGCGCCGCCCGCCGCGGCCGCACGCGTCGCCGAGGAAAACCCCTCCCAGTCCGTGCGCCCCGGCTCGTTGATGTGCACGTGCGTATCCACCAAGCCGGGCATCACGACAAAATCTCCGGCCTCGTGCACCGTCGCGCCGCTAACAATTTCATCCAATCCAGTAAGAGCCGCAATCACGCCCGCGCGCACGTGGATCGCAGCCGCGCGCTCGCCGTCCGGCGTGATCACGCGCTTCCCGCGCACAATTAAATCCGCCGCTCCCGGCAAACTCCGCAAATTGTCCGAAGAATTTTGCATCGGCGCTCAACCCACCAAAGTTTCCACAAATTCCGCCAGCAAATTCCGTGCGACGCTTCGCCGATACCTCGCCGTCGACCGCATATCGTCAATCGGCGCGATCTCCGCGCCCAACGCGTCTTGCGCACCTCGCAAATCCACGCTCCCCAATCGTTGCCCGCGCAATAATTCCTCTGCACGCACCGCGCGCAGCACCGCCGGCGAAACGCTCCCCAACGCAATTCGCACGTCCGCGATCCGTGCCGCTTCCACCCGCGCCACCCCGGCAAAACAAATTTTCGAAATTGCCTGCGCCCGCCGCGTCCCCACTTTGCGAAAATATTGTTTCCGCCCGGCCCGCACCCGCGGCAAACGAATCGCGCGAATCAGTTCCCCCGCCTGCAGGTTCATCTGCTTATACCCGGTGTGAAACGAGGCATAAGGCAGGAAGCGCGCCCCGCTCATCGAAACCATCTCAATCTCCGCGTCATAAACAATCAAAGCCGGTGGCGAATCCGCGGCCGGCGAAGCATTTGCGATATTCCCGCCCAGTGTGCCGCGATTCTGCGTCGCCACGCTTCCGGTCTCAGCAGCCGCGCGGCACAACAACGGAAATTCGCGCGCCAATATTTCGTGTCGCTGTACTTCCGCGTAGGTGGTCAAAGCCCCCAGCGTCACATACTCCGCGCTCACAAAAATTCCGCGCAGCTCTTCCAGATTCCATATATTCAAAAATTTCTTCTGTGGCAATTTCCCCGCTTCCAGCAAGACCATCAAATCGGTTCCGCCCGCGAAAGCTTGCCACACGCCCGGCGCACTCGCCAGGCAATCCAGGGCTGCCGCAAGATCCCGCGGCGTTTCCATTTCGTACGCCGGCAGAAACGCTCTCACGCGCGCGACTCCGTCTGCCGTACCGCTGCCACCACCGATTCAAAAATCTTCATGTATCCCGTGCAGCGGCACAAATTTCCGGAGAGTCCCTCGCGTATCTGCGCGCCATCCGGCTGCGGATGCTGCGCCAATAAATTCACCGCCGCCAAAATCATTCCCGGTGTGCAAATTCCACACTGCGCCCCGCCATGCGTGATAAACGCCTGCTGCAGCGCATGCAGGTTGTCGCCAATCGCCAGCCCCTCAATCGTGCGAATTCTCGTTCCCTCCGCCTGCAACGCGGGAACCAGGCAGCTGTTCACAAGTTGCCCATCCAGCTCAATAGAACAAGCGCCGCATTCCCCCTCGCCGCAACCTTCCTTCGTGCCGGTCAATTTCAATTCCTCACGCAACACATCCAGCAGCCGCGCCATCGGATACGCTTCGAACGACGCCGCCGCGCCATTCACCACACAAGACACGCGAATTTTCCGCGCAGGCTCAGGCATGGACAGCCTCCAGCATTTCCAGCAAGCTCTCCGCTGTAATCGGAATCCGTCGCACGTCCACGCCGGTGGCGTGGGCGATCGCGTTGGCAATCGCCGGAGCAGTTCCGTCCAGCGGCAGCTCGCCGATGCCCTTCGCGCCCGCCGGCCCGCGCCCACAAGGAATTTCCTCGAAGTAAACGCGTATTGCAGGAAGATCCACCGAAGTCGGCATCACATAATTGGTCATCTGCGCGTTCACCATGCGCCCTTCCTGCCAGACCACGTTTTCGTACAACGCGAATCCGATCCCCTGCGCCACGCCGCCCTCAATCTGTCCCGCGGCGAGCACCGGATTGATCACCTTCCCCACCTCCTGCACCGCCACGAAATCATGCACGCGCACTTCCGCTGTCCGTGTGTCCACAGAAACTTGGGCGACGTACACCGCCCACGCATACGCGCCATAAGCGTCGCCCGAATATTTCTGATCGTCCCAATGCAAGTCGCGCGGGTGATCGTACTTCACAAACGATTTCAGCGCGCCATGCTTCCCGATGTACAAACAGCAAGCACGCGAAAAATCCGCCGCGCTATATCCATCCCGCAGCAAGCCGCGCTCCCTCAGCAACTGCAGCAAACCGGCCGCCGCCGTCTCCACCAGCTTTCCTACGATCATCGCCGTGCGCGAAGCGACGGTGGGTCCGCTGTTCGGCACATAAGCCGTATCCGGTTGCACGATCCGAACCTGCTCACAATCCAGCCGCAGCGCCTCCGCAGCAATCTGCGCAAAAATCGTGTTCGTGCCCTGCCCCATTTCCGTGCTGCCGGCAAGAATGTGCACCTTGCCGTCGGCCGTCGCCTCCATCGCTACTTCCGAAGCCAGATATTCTTCGCCCGATCCCGTAAATCCCGCGCCATGCAGAAACGACGCAAACCCAATGCCCCGCTTGATCCCGCCGCGCGCACTCGAATCAGAATTTGTTTGGGCAAAAAGTTTCCGTTTCGCGTGGTAGCCGCTCAACTCAAAAGCGCGCTCCATCAAGCCATTCATATCCACTTTTTCTTTCACCACCTGCCCCACTGCCAGCGTCTGCCCCTCGCGAATAAAATTCCGCCGCCGCAATTCCTGCGGCGTGATTCCCACAATTTCCGCCACACGATCCAAATGCCGCTCCAGCGCAAATACACTCTGCGGCGCCCCAAATCCGCGAAACGCTCCGTGAGGCGGCGCATTCGTAGCCACCGCCCGGCTTCGTATGCGCACGTTCGCACAATCGTATGGCCCCGCAGCATGAATCGTTCCGCGCGAAAGCACCACGGGCGAAAGCGTTTCATAGGCGCCGCCGTCCACCGTGAAATCAATATCCATCGCCAGCAGCTTTCCGTCGCGCGTCACGGCGGTCGCGTGCCGTGTGCGAGACGGATGCCGCTTTGTCGTCGCCACCATATCCTCCGCGCGATCGTAAATAATTTTCACCGGCCGGCCGGATTTCCGCGCCAGCAGCGCCGCATGCGCCGCGATCATCGAGGGATATTCTTCCTTCCCGCCAAATCCCCCGCCTGTTTCCGTCTGCACCACGCGTATGCGTTCGCGCGGCAAGCCAAACAAAATCATCAGCGCCTTATGCACATAGTGCGGACATTGCAGCGAGCCCCACACCGTCACGCCCTCCGCCTCGTTCACCTGGGCGATCATCCCCTGCGGCTCAATGTAGAGCTGCTCCTGCGCGCCGGTTTCGTACACTCCCTCGACCACAAATTCAGCGCCGGACCAAGCGCGGTCGACGTCGCCCTTTTCCACGTCGAATGATTTGAAAATATTGTCCTGCCCCCAGATGATTTCCTTGCGCGCCATCGAATCCTCGATAGAAAACACGCCTCGCAGCGGCTCAATCTCAATCCGCACACAGCGACGCGCCTCTTCCAGCAAATATTTATCGTGATGCGCCAGCAACACGATCGCTTCCTCAGGATGGTTGACGAATTCAGCAGCCAGGCAGGGCTGATCTTCCAGCAGCAGCGCGATGCAATTTTTTCCAGGAATGTCTTTTGCGGTAACAACCGTAAATTCGTGCCAAGGAAGCCCGCCTTCGAAATGAATCGCGCGAATCCGTCCGCGCGCTGCCGGACTGCGCACCGTCACGCCGTGCAGCATCCCGGGAAAACTCAAATCGTCCACGTAGCGCGCGCGCCCGGTGACTTTCTCGCGCCCTTCCTTGCGCGGCACCGATTTTCCGATCACACGCATTTCCAAATCAGCCGGCCTTAATAGCGAATTTTGTCGGACTTCTCCCGCCACGCGCGAAATGCAGCCGCCGCGTCTTCCTGCCGCAGTTGAATCATCGGAATTTTCCGCTCCGCGTGCGCTAAACGAAGCTCCTGATAGATAAACGCATCGTCAAACCCCGCCTGCGCCGCGTCCGCCGCCGAATTCGCGAAATAAACCCGCGCCGGCCGCGCCCAATAAATCGCCCCCAGGCACATCGGGCACGGTTCGCAGCTCGAATAAATTTCGCAATCCGGCAATTCAAATCTTTGCAGTTTCCGGCAGGCCTCGCGAATCGCCATCATCTCCGCGTGCGCGGTAGGATCATTCGTGGTCGTAACGCAGTTCGTTCCCTGCGCGATGATCTCCCCGTCTCGAGCGATCACCGCGCCGAACGGTCCACCCCGCCCCGAGCGCACATTCTCCAACGACAACGCCAGCGCGCGCGCCATAAAGCTGTCACACATTGGATCGGCCGTTCGATCGGGCATCAGTCCGGGTGCTGCGTTCCAACTCGCTGCCCGTGATTGTAGCGCAGCACGTCACTTCCGCAGGAATGAGAATGTCCGGAGGTTCTTCGGGTCCATACACGCAGCCGCCATCACACCATCGCATCACGCGTGCTTGCCCGCCGCGATGCCATCGTCGCAAAAGATCTTTCCTTCCGCCGCCAAAAATAAAGCAGCGCGCTCCCAATCAAAATCAGCGCCACGCTCAACCCCGCCCACATTCCCGGCGCGCCCCATCCCCAATGAAAACAAAGCAGCGCCCCCAGCGGCAATCCCACCAGCCAATAAAAACACAAATGGCAAAGCATCGGCGTCCGCGTATCGCCTGCTCCGCGCAAGGCCCCCGTCGCCACCGTCTGCATTCCATCAAACAATTGAAAAAACGCCGCCACAAAAAGCAACTTACTCGCCACCGGAATCAACGCCTGGTCCGGCGTGTACACGCGCACGATTCCGCGCGGCACCAGCAGAAACGCAATCGCCATGCATCCCATGAACGTCGTCCCCAGCAGCATCGCGGTCCATCCCGCGCGGCTCGCCGCATGCGGATCGCCGCGTCCCAGCGCTTGCCCCACGCGCACCGCCGCCGCCGCGCTGATTCCCAGCGGTACCATGTACGTCAGACTCACCGTATTCAACGCCACCTGGTGACTTGCGAGCGCCGCTGCCCCCAGCCTGCCGATCAGCATCGTAGCCACTGCGAACACACCCACTTCCAGCCCAAACTGTGTCGCCGCCGGAAGTCCCAGATACACCAGCCTCCACACGCGGGGGAAATTCGGCAGCCGCGTCGCGTTGCGCAACCCAGTTTTATTTCGGTGATCATAATAGAGCGCGTAAGCCAGCAGTACACACGACATATAAACGCGCGCGCCAAACGTGGACCACCCCGACCCCACCGTGCCCAGCGCGCGAAATCCCAAATGCCCGTACACCAGCGCCCAATTGCCCACAAGATTGATCAAGTTCGCGGAGACCAACGCAAACATCACCGGCTTCGCCAGATTCATTCCCTGCAAATAGCGCCGAAAGACAAAATAAAGCAGCAGCGGCAACGTCCCCCAATTCAGCGTCCGCAGGTACGGCAGTGCCTGCTGCAAAACCGCAGCCTGTATATCGAGCGAGCGCAGCACGGGCTCGAACAGCCACACCGCTCCCATTAGAATCGGGCTGATCGCCAGGCTCAGGTAAACGCCATTCACCAGCGAGCGGTGGCAATCCTCCACGTCGCCCGCACCGTAAGAATGCGAAACCAGCGTGTCCAGTCCCAGCATCAATCCCGTTCCGAAAATCGCCGCGGAATTAAAGAGAATGCTGCCCAGGCTCACCGCGCCAATCGCCACCGCGCTATTCGCTTGCCGTCCCACCATCATCGTGTCCACGATCGCCATGGTCATCCATCCCAGCTCCGCCAGCACCAGCGGCAGCGCCAAGCGCAGCATGGGACGCGCTTCTTCGGCGATATAACGTGTGAACAAGCGTTTAATCATGAAAAATAATCCCGGCGAATCAAACGAGAACCACTTCGGGCAGGCGCAGCAGAGGTCAGCTCACGCAGTGGCGCAACAATCGCCCACAAGTTTATACTCGTTGTGGCCCGTGCGTCTCTCCCAACCGAACGCGCACACTCATTTTCTGTTCTTCGCAGTTGATGTTGTAGCGGACACCTGCTCTTGAGGCGGGCGCCTTTGTCTGGGCCGTTGTAGCGGCGCAGTTCCGTGCGCGATCGGTGTTGCGGCAACAACCGCGGCAACAAACAGAATCGCGTCTAGCGACAAATTCTCGAGCCCGCCCTGTTTGGCGAATCAAATTGGAGGAAATCATGGCAAAAATAGAAAAACGTGTCGCCCTACCCGGCAGCGAACGAGCTCTGTTGCCCGGCTCTCGCAAAGTCGGCCCATGCGACCCGCAGGAACAAATCCAGGTAACCGTATTTCTCCGCCGTGGCTCCTCTCCCAAACAATTTCCCGACCTAAAAAAAATCGGCAAGCTGCTGCCCGGGCAACGCCAGTATCTCTCGCGCGCGCAATTCGCCTCCCGCCACGGCGCGCGTCCCGCAGACATCAAAAAAATCCGCACCTTCGCCACGCAAAATAAATTGAAAGTCGTCGCAGTCAGCCGCCCGCGCCGCTCCGTTCTTCTCAGCGGCACGATCGCCGCATTCAGCCACGCGTTCGGCGTCGAACTGAACAGCTACCAGCATGCCGCCGGCACCAGCCGCATGCGCAGCGGTACGATTCAAATCCCCGCCCAGCTCAGCGGCATCATCGCAGGCGTCTTCGGCCTCGATAACCGTCCGCAAGCCAAGCCGCATTTCCGCATCCGCAAACAATCGCAAAATTCCGCCGCACGCGCCCAAGCTGCAAGCGCTTCCTACAACGCCCCGCAAGTCGCGCAAGCCTACGACTTCCCCGCCGGCACCACAGGCAGCGGACAAACCATCGGCATCGTGGAATTATCCGGCGGCTACAACTCCAGCGATCTCAGCACATATTTCAAAGATCTCGGCATCCAAACGCCCACCCTCACCGCCGTCTCGGTAGACGGCGCCACGAATTCGCCCACCGGCGACGCCGATGGCCCCGACGGTGAAGTCGAACTCGATATCGAAGTCTCCGGAGCCGTCGCCCCCTCTGCGCAAATCGCCGTGTACTTCACTCCCAATACGGACCAGGGTTTTCTCGACGCGCTCACCACCGCCGTGCACGACACCTCGTTGCAACCCGCCGTCGTTTCCATCAGCTGGGGCGGACCGGAAAGTTCCTGGACGCAGCAAGCGCTCACCGCTTTCAATTCCGCCTGTGAAGATGCTTCTACGATCGGCGTCACCATCCTCGTCGCTTCCGGCGACGACGGCTCCTCCGACGGCGTATCCAGCGGCACGCCCACGGTAGATTTTCCCGCCTCCAGCCCCTACGCCCTCGCCTGCGGTGGAACCAAGCTCACGCTTTCCGGCACCGCGATTTCCAGCGAACAAGTTTGGAACGAACTTTCCTCCGGCGAGGGCGCCACCGGCGGCGGCGTCAGCGAAGTTTTCGCCCTGCCCAGTTACCAGCAAAGCGCGGGCGTCCCGAAAGCGCCGAATGGTTTTGTGGGCCGCGGCGTGCCAGACGTTGCCGGTGACGCTGATCCCGAATCCGGATACAACGTGCTTGTGGATGGGCAGCAGACCGTGATCGGCGGCACCAGCGCGGTCGCTCCGCTATGGGCCGGCCTGCTAGCGCGCATCAATCAGTCACTGGGAAAAAATGTGGGCTACCTGAATCCGCTGCTCTACACCAAAAATGTCGAAGCCGCCCTGCACGACATCACCGTAGGCAGCAACGGCACGTATTCCGCGGGACCAGGATGGGACGCCTGCACCGGTTTGGGGACACCGAATGGCGCCGCACTGCTGGCAGCATTGGGCGCGCCAGGCGCGCCAACGAAGAAGAAGAAAAAGAAAAAATCCCCCACCAAACACAAAGCTGCGCGCGCAAAACGCCGCAAGAAATCCTGAACGCAACGCTGCGATCAACGTTGTAGCAAAAAGGCGATTAGGGCCGGGAAGGACTTTCGTCCAGGTGATCCCAAATCACGTACGTCGCGCCTGCCAGCGCGCCCGTGAAAATCAAATAGAAAGCCAATTTACGGCGCCGGCGCTTTCGCGGCTGAATGATCGGGTTGTCCCCGCCAGTGCTTGCCGGAGACGTCTGCTCGGCCTGTTCCCATTCCAAGGTCACGCGGTAATTTTTCCCGGCGGGAATCGTATGCAGCTCACCGTCATTGTCTAGCACCAACGCTCCGCGATACGCCGAAATCACGACCTCCTGCGCGCTCATGATCGTCACCTGCCCGTAAGCGGGCTGCCCATCGGCCGCGCGCAAAATTCCCTGCGGAATTTCCAGCTCGATGTTGTCCGCGCCGTTCGAAGAAAATCCCACCGTGCCGCGCGTCACCACCGCATGAATCGCCGTCGCATTTTGTGCTAGTGTCGCCGCGCTGTCCGCCAGCAAATACAATTGGCTGCCGCCCAGCTTCAAGCGCAGACCGCCGCCCGCATCCGTCCCCACCGTGTCGCCGCGGTAAATGGAAGTTCCCACCTCCAGCTTCGCGTTGTCCAGCTGCGCTTCCTGCGCCTGGATCACCGATCCCAACGGCTTTTCCACCGCCGCGAACGCCGGAAGATCCAGCAAGCTGGCCGCCAGCAACACCACCAGACACAATCGCGCCATCAATCGCACAAAGCCTCCCAGAGGTACGAATTCAACGTAGGCGCTGTCAACGGTGTGGTCAACGATCATGCTGCGCGTTGGTGCGTACAAATAACGTCGTAGTGGACGTGTAGTGGAAGTTTCGCCGCGCAACACGCGCGCAACGAAGCGCTTAGCTCCTTCCCAACAACGATCCCGCGCGAACAAAAAACAAACATTTCCTGTCCGCAGTACAATACGCTTCTTACGCCGCAACGAAATGCCGCTCAGGTAGTATAGTTTTGCGGGTGCAGGGGACGGGCTATGGAATTCCGGAAGCAAATGCGCAGATTGATTTCGGTGCTGTTTTTTCTCGCGGCGATGGGCCCGCTCCAGATCGCTGCCCGCGCGCAATCGTCCGCCGCAACGCAATCGAGCTCAGCGAACGCGGCGAACGCCAACGCCCATCATATAGACGACCAGCAAATCCTTCCCAGCCTCTATGCGAATCTTCAGTGGCGCTGCATCGGCCCCTTCCGTGGAGGCCGCACCGTAGCCGCCACCGGTGTCCCCGGCAATCCAAATCTCTTTTACATCGGCGTAAACAACGGCGGCGTCTGGAAAACCACCGATGCCGGTCGCACCTGGTTCCCCATCTTCGACGGTCAGCCCACCGGCTCCATCGGCGCGCTAGCCGTCGCGCCGAGCAATGCTGACATTATTTATGTGGGCAGCGGCGAAGGTCTCCGCCGTCCCGATCTTTCCACCGGCGACGGCATCTACAAATCCAGCGACGGCGGAAAAACCTGGCAACACCTGGGCCTGCGCGACGGCCAACAAATCACCAACATCATCGTCGACCCGCAAGATCCCAATCGCGTTTTCGTTGCCGTCCTCGGCCATCCTTACGGGCCAAACTCCGAGCGCGGCGTCTTCCGCTCCAGCGACGGCGGGGGAACCTGGCAGAAAATTCTCTACAAAGATGATGACACCGGTGCCACCGACCTCGCCTTCGATCCCAAAAATCCGCAGATTCTCTATACGGACATGTGGTCTTCCCGCCGCCCGCCCTGGACCACCGGCAGCCCGCTCGAAGGCCACAGCGGGGGTCTGTTCAAGTCCACCGACGGCGGCGAAACCTGGAATCCGCTCAGCAAAGGTCTGCCGACAAACGCGCAAGGCCTGGGTCGGATTGGATTTGGCATTTCGCCCAGCAATCCAAATCGCATCTATGCGTTGGTTGACGCCGCGCCCGAAGTAGGCGGCCTCTATCGCTCCGACGACGCCGGAGAAAGCTGGCAGCGCGTCAATCATGAAGAGCGCATCTGGGGACGCGGCTCCGATTTCGCCTGGGTGCGCGTCTCGCCCGAAAATCCTGACATCATTTATATCTGCAACACTTCCACCTATCGCTCCAGCGATGGCGGCGTGAATTTTACCGCCATCAAAGGCGCTCCCGGCGGCGACGACTATCACACCGTCTGGATCAATCCCGAAAATCCGCGAATTATTCTGCTCGCCGCAGACCAGGGCGCCACCATCACCGTCAACGGCGGCGAAACCTGGAGCTCCTGGTACAACCAGCCCACCGCGCAGTTCTATCACGTCATTACCGACAATCAATTTCCCTACTGGGTATACGGCGGACAACAGGAAAGTGGCTCGGCCGGAATCGCCAGCCGCAGCGACTGGGGAGAAATCACTTTTCGCGATTGGCATCCGGTCGGCACCGAAGAATATGGATACGTGGCGCCCGATCCGCTGCATCCCAATCTGATCTACGGCGGCAAAGCCACGCGCTTCGACATGATTACCGGCCAGACGCAGGACGTCTCGCCCGTAATTCTGCGCAGCGGAAAATACCGCTTCAATCGCACCGCCCCGTTGATTTTTTCGCCCGCCGCGCCGCACACGCTCTATCTCGGCTCGAACGTCTTGTTCAAATCGTCCGACGCCGGACACAGCTGGCAAATCATCAGCCCCGATTTAACGCGCGAAGATCCCGGAGTTCCCCCCAACATCGGCAGTCTGATCGCGGACGATCCAGCCCAAGGCAAACATCGCGGCGTGATTTATTCGCTCGCGCCTTCTCCACTTGATGCAAATCTAATCTGGGCCGGCACCGATGACGGCCTCATCTGGCTCAGCCGCGACGGCGGCCAAAACTGGCGCGAAGTTTCTCCGCCCGGGCTGACTGCCTGGAGCAAGATCGCGCAACTCGACGCTTCGCACTTCGATCCCAACGGCGTGTACGCTGCAGTGAACCGGTTCCGCCTCGATGATCTGCACCCGTACATCTACCGCAGCCATGACGGCGGCCAAACCTGGGAAAAAATTACCAATGGCCTGCCCGACGACGCCTCCGTGAACGTCGTCCGCGAAGATCCCGTCCGCCAAGGCCTGCTCTTCGCCGGTACCGAGCGCGCCATCTACGTTTCCTTCAACGACGGCGACTCCTGGCAATCCCTCCAACTAAATCTGCCCGCCACTTCCATGCGCGATCTTGTGGTCCACGGTGACGACATCGTGGTCGGAACGCACGGCCGCTCCTTCTGGATCCTCGACGACATCACTGCTCTTCGTCAGGTCACCGAGCAAACCGCCGCCGCGGCCGCCTTCCTCTTCAGACCCGGAATCGCCTATCGCGTCCGCCGCAACGTCAACACCGACACACCGCTGCCGCCGGAAGAACCCGCTGGCAAAAATCCGCCTAATGGCGCCATCATCGACTACAACCTGCAGTCCACCGCCTCCGCTCCGGTGAAGCTGCAAATCCTCGACGCTAATGGAAAAATCGTGCGCAGCTTTTCCAGTAGCGATAAACCGGAATCCACCCTGGAGCAGCTCGGAAGGGAATTAAACGTCCCGCTTTACTGGATTCGCCCGCCGCAAATTCTCTCCGCTGCCGCGGGCGCGCACCGTTTCGTTTGGGATCTGCGCACTGCTCCGCCCGCGTCGCTCCGCCACGAATATCCCATCTCTGCTATCGTGCACGATACGCCGCGTCTGCCCGTCGGCCCAGCCGTCATGCCCGGCATGTACACCGTGAAACTCGACGTCGCGGGCCAAACTTATAACCAGCCGCTCGAAATCAAAATGGATCCGCGCACTACTGCGCCCGTGGACCAGCTCGACCAGCAATTCCGCCTCGCCTCGCGAATTTGCGAAGCCATGAACGCCAGCTTCGCGTCGCTCGGCCAGGTGCGCGCCGTGCGTGCGCAATTGCGCGACCTCGAACACCAGGCGCCCCAAGGCCAAGTAGCCGAAGCCATCCGCGCCCTCGAACAAAAAGTCACGCCATTGGAAGGAGCCGCCGCGGGCTTCGGCCAATCGGGTCATCCGGACAGCTTCGCGCAATTGAACGGTCAATTCGGCCAGATGCTGGGCGTAGTGGACGGCGCCGACGCCGCACCCACGCAAACCGCGCAAGACACAAGCGGAGATTTGCAGCGAGCGTTATCCGCGCTGCAAAATCAGTGGGACGACATAAAAGCGCGCGACATCTCCGCGCTAGACGATCAACTCCGCCACGCCAATCTCCCCATCATTAATCTCGCCGCAACCCTTGAGCCCGAACAAGAAACCGCCGGCGACGACGAACCCTAAATCCCGTCAATCTTCGCAGCTAAAATAAAATCGCTCTCCGTCAACCCGTCAATCTTGTGCGTCCACGTCGTAATTTCCGCCTTCCCCCACCCCAACAAAATATCCGGATGATGCCCCTGCTCCTCCGCAATCGCTCCCACCTGATTCACAAACGCCAGCGCCTGCTTAAAATCCGGAAACGTAAACTTCCGCACAATATGATGCCCGTCCACCACCTTCCACTGCGGCACCTCTTTCGCAAGAGCCTCGAGTTCTTTTCCAGCCAGCGGCGGCACACCACCACGGCACGGCACACAACTCTTCTTCGCAAGCTCGCTCATCGTTCGCTCCCTCCTGAATTCACGACCGTCTCCGATTCTACAAGAACACCGCAGCGCACGACAGGCGACGCCCTGCGCGACATCATCGGCCAAAAAATCCCGCGATGGCATCGCCCCAACCCATTCTGCTATTCTCTTGCGCGCGGCCATTCCCCAACCGCCGCTGACGCGACCCGTCGTGAACCCTGCTCCTGTGAGGACCCAACATGCCCGATGAACTCGGCGAACTAAAAGAACACGCGGAAGAAGCCGCGCACGAACCCAGCCTCGCCCCCGTCACTTTGACCATGGCCATTCTCGCCGTAGTCATCGCCACCGTCACATTGCTCGGCCACCGCGCCCATACCGAGGAAGTCCTGCTGCAAACGCGCGCCGCCGATCAATGGGCCTACTATCAGGCCAAAGAAATTCGCCGCCGCAATTACGAACTATTCCTCGACGAGCTTTCCGTTTTCTCTCTTCAGGACGCCAAGCAAGTGGAAACAATCAAGGAAAAGTACAAGAAGGAAGTCGACCGATACGCCGAAGAGCTGAAAGAAATCGAATCTGAAGCCCGCGCTAAGGAAGCCGAGGTAAAAGTCGAAGAAGCTCGCGCCGATCGCTACGATCTCTCTGAGGTCCTGCTCGAAGCCGCGCTGGTGATCTCCTCCATCACCCTGCTGACGCGCAAAAAAATCTTCTGGCTCTTCGGCATCGTCCTGGCTGTAGCCGGATTGGTCGTAGGCGTCACCGGCCTGATGATCCACTAACCCCCTGGGAACGCCAATCTCCCGATGGGCGGTTCGCGTAGCGCACAACCCGCCTCACTGCTACCGGGAAGCCGCCGACCGCGCCTCCAGATACTGCCGCACATACTCCCCAAACGCCTTCTCCAATTTCAAAGTCACCGGCCCTGGCGCCGCCGCGATCCTCTGCCCATTCACTTCGCTCACTCCCAACATGCTCCGGTTCGTCGAAGAAATAAAAACCTCGTCCGCCGCATACAACTCCTCCGGCCGCAACGCGCGCTCTTCCACCGGAGCCCCCACGCCAGCTCCAATCTCCAGCAACACACTGCGCGTAATCCCCTGCAAACATCCCGCCGACACAGGAGGCGTCGCCACACGCCCACCCTGTACGCAAAAAATATTCGCCGCGGTACATTCCGCCACTTCTCCGCGCTCGTTCAGCAGCACCACTTCATCAAAACCCGCCTGCTGCGCCTCATAATAATTCCAGACATTGTCGAGCCACGAAATCACCTTCACTCCGGCCAAGGGAGAAGCCGCGTTCCGTCCATGCTCGCGCAATCCCAGCCGCGCCGGCTCGCGATACGCAGGCAAATCCGCCGAGCACAGCAGCAAATCCACGCGCGGAAAATCCTCATCGCTCCGCCAGAATCCCACTTGGTTGTAAACCATATAAATCCGCGCCGCGCCTTCCCTCACCTGATTCGCGCGCAACACCTCGCCCAACTGCCCGCGCACCGCACTCTCCTCAAAAGGAAACGGGCAATGCGTTCGTTCCGCGTCGCGTTGCAATCGCTTCCAATGCCGCTCGAACGCAAACGGGATCCCCTCGTAAATCCGCACCGTCGTGAACAACCCCCAGCCATTCAACAGCCCCGCCTGCCCGGGCGAAAGCCGCACCTCCGCCACCGGCAGCAGCCGGTCATTATGAAATACAAAACGATGAATCATGCGGCCTCCACAGTGCTCACTATTCTAGCGCAGAACGCTTCTGCCATAGGTAGCTTCGGCAAAAGCCCGGCGAATCTGATTCACGCGCCTTCGCTTTCGACCGCTAAGGCGGTGTGCAAGTCTATTGACACCGACCGCGTCTGCGCCTAGATTGTTGTTGTGTTCATAGGGGGTTGCCGTGCGCCGCGTCCTTGAATCTTTCTTAGTCGCCATCCTGTCCGTGGGCTTGCTGGGTGTTCCCAGTTTCGCCGCAAATGAAAAACCGCTTGGCCTGGTTACTCAGGCCACCGAGGCCCACTTGGGTTCTGCCGCGGTCGCGATCGGGACCACGGTGTACCCCGGCGATACGCTCGCCACGGACGAAGGCGGCACCGTTCGCCTCAAAGTGGGTGGCAGCCAGTTCTATTTGCTCGCTTCTAGCAGCGCCACGCTTTCCGCAGGCTCCGCTGTCGTGAACGCCTCCGTCGCGCGCGGCACGGTGGGCTTTTCTTCCAACGGCACCGATCAGCTCTCGCTGGAAATTCCCGAAGGAATTGTGCGCGCTGCCAACGGCCAGCCTGGTTACGGGCAGGTCACCGTTATCGGGCCGCGCGAAGTGATCGTTTCCGCGTATCGCGGCACGCTGGTCCTGGACAACGACGGTGAGCTCCACGAAATTCCCGCCGGAAAATCTTATCGCGTCACCATGGACCTCGAGCCCGCCTCCGAACCCCAGGGTCCCGCAGGCGCAGGCGGCAACAACAAAGTCGTAGCGCCCCGCCGTCGCCACTTGCTCTTCGACCTCATCGTTCTGGGAGCGGTCGGCGGCGCCAGCTACGCGCTCTGGTATCACCTCAGCGAAAGCCCCTACAACCCCAACCCATAATAGTCCTGCACTTCAGGAATGCATCGCATCTCCGGTGGTGTGCCGAATCGTGCGGTTCTTACGTTTGCGGAAAACTAGAACGATGAAGAGGGTTAGACTTGGCAGCGGACGCCTGCCTTCTAGGCGAGCGTAGCTGACGTTACCTTTGAACTTGTGGCGGCACACATCAGTGACGACCTGAGACGGATTCCCATCACCGCGAGCGGGCACCCCACTCTACCGCATCGACCAACACTCCCGCAGCACGATCTTCGGCTCCGAGCCCTCTCGGCGTCTGTTTGCCCCTGTGGCAGAACTTCGAACTCCACCAAACCCATCCTACGTATGGCAAGCCCGAATCCCCGTCTTCTCAAAATATTGCTGATGATATTCCTCGGCGCGATGAAACTCCCCCGCCGGCACAATCTCCGTCACGATCGGCCGCTGGAACACGTGATCCTTCTCTAGCACCGCTTTCGACGCGCGCGCCTCTTCCTCCTGCTCCGCATCATGATAGAAAATCGCCGACCGGTACTGCGTCCCCACATCGGGACCCTGCCGGTTCATCGTCGTCGGGTCATGGCTCTTCCAGAACACCGCCAGCAGCTCCAGGTAAGAAACCTGCGCAGGATCAAACTCCACCTCCACCGCCTCGGCGTGCCCGGTCCGCCCCGTGCAAACCTCTTTGTAGTTCGGAGTCTTCGCAGTCCCGCCAGTGTAACCAACAGTCGTGGATGTCACGCCCGGTACCTGCCGAAACGCATCCTCCACTCCCCAAAAACATCCCGCCGCAAAAGTTGCCTTAGCCATAATTAGAAAACTCCTTCGATATCAATTTACGAAACCAAACCGCGAATCTCCATGTTGCCACAGCACTGCGAATCGGTCGAGCCGCCCGAAACCCGGTCGCGCCCAGCCGCCCGTCCTTCCGCCGAACAAATTCCCTCCGCGCCAGAACCTGCACTTCTCGATCACGGCTTCGCCGCGCGCGTGCGCTCGTTTTGCGCCGCCGGTTCCGACGAAAACAACACACCAATCCCTTCCGCCAGAGTCGGATGCGTGAGGATCGCATCGCGCAACGTCGCATAAGGCAAGCCCCCAATCATCGCAATCTGCACGGCGGCCATCGTCTCCCCCGCGCCAACCCCGACCGCCGCAAAACCAAGAATGCGCTCGCCGTCGTTTTCCACCAACGCCTTCATAAATCCGCGCGTTTCACCAAGTGTCCGCGCGCGCAGCACCGCTTCCATCGGAATCTTGAACAAGCGATAGGCAATCCCCTGCGCCTTAGCTTCCTTCTCACTCAAGCCGACGCGCGCGAACTCCGGATCCGTAAAAAGGCAGAACGGAACTTGCCTGCCCGTCGTCACGCGGTTACCGCCGCTCAGGTTGGCGTGCACCACCCGGAAATCGTCAACACTGATGTGCGTAAACTGCGGGCTCCCCGCCACCTCTCCGATCGCCCAAACGCCCGGCGCCGTCGTCTGCAGCCGTTCGTTCACCTTGATGTATCCGCGCTCGGTCACTTCCACTCCGGCGAGCTCCAGCCCGATTCCCTCCGTGTTCGGCTTCCGCCCCGTAGCCACCAGTAGATGACTTCCCTCCAGCGTTTTTTCCACGCCATTTCGCTCGATAATCACCTGCACAGCGTCGCCGGATTCACCTGTCACCCGCTTCGTCTTCGCATTCAAGAAAATTTCCACGCCCTCGTCTCGGAAGACTCCGGTAAGAACTCCCGAAACATCGTCATCCTCTCGAGAAACCAGCTGTTCGCTGCGTTCGATCAGCGACACCTTACTCCCGAAGCGGCGCATGGCCTGGGACAGTTCTAATCCGATGTAGCCGCCGCCAATCACCAGCAGATGTTCAGGAACCTGACCAAGTTCCAGCGTCTCGATGTGCGTCAACGGCTGCGCTTCAGCAAGCCCGGGAATCGGGTCGATCGCCGCGCGCGTCCCGGTGCTGACGATCACATTCGTCCCGCGCAATCGGCGCACTGATCCGTCCCGCAGCGTGGCCTCCACGGTTTTTGGCCCGACAAACCGTCCGCTCGCGAAAACGAATTCCGCTCCGGTCTTCTTGTAATTGTCGAGGTACATTTCGTTCATGCCCGTCACCATCCGGCGTTTGCGCCCTCTCACCACGGACATATCAATGCTGAAATCGCCGACGCTGATCCCGAAATCCTCACTGTGGCGAACGTATTCCGCCACCTTCGCGCTGTGAATGACGTTCTTGCTGGGTAGACACGCAATGTTCGGGCACGATCCCCCGATATATTTGCGGTCGAGCACTACCACGCGCTGTCCTTCGCCGGCAAACGTCCAGGCAGCGAGTGTTGCCCCCGTGCCGTCGCCCAGAATTACCACATCGTATTCCTCTGGTCGCGCATCCTCGACTCCCGGAAAAGATCCTGCCGCAGCAGTTGCATTAGCCATGATTGAATCACTCCTTAAAAGTTTGTGTACGAACCCGCGTCGCAAACCCTTATGTTGCCAAATCGCAGCGAACTGGTCGAGAGCCCAGCCCGACAGAGGCGCTGCTGGCTTAACGGCGGAATGTCGGATGTCTGTGCCTCGCGGAAGTCCGCCATTTAATTGGGGCGAACACGGACCCAACGGGCGACTGCCTAGACCCTGGAGAATCACCGGGACGCGAGCT
>Ga0210391_10001235_pt1 | contig 23725 bp, 27 predicted proteins | sample IncBWC12OmetaG_FD_160573 | JGI IMG/M metagenome (GOLD analysis project Ga0210391, IMG submission 160573) | Forest soil microbial communities from Barre Woods Harvard Forest LTER site, Petersham, Massachusetts, United States - Inc-BW-C-12-O ...
AAACGGTCAGGGGGATCACCTGCGCGAACGCCGAAAGCGACTCGCAGAGCCGCCTGCTGAGGCTCGGGAAGACGATCGAGTCGCTCCAGCATCGGGACACACAGCTGGTGGAGCCCAGCGAACGGCAGCTCCATCTCCGACTCGACACCGTCGATCTGCGCGAGCTGGAAGCCACCGGCCTGCCCCACGACGTACGCCATCAATGCTGTCTTGCCGACTCCAGCCTCGCCGCGTATGACGATGACCTCGCTGCGGCCCTGGCGGACGCTCGCGAGCAGCCGATCCAGTGTTTCGCGCTCGCCCGTTCGGCCCCGGAGCGTAGGCACGCGCATGGCCGGCATCGACCCCCAAGCGTATAGAGAAACGGCCACCGCGGTTCTCCCCGGGGCCGTGGCCAGGGCATCCCCAGATGCGACCACCGCGCTGCTCGAGCAGGGTGGCACGATGCCTACGATCGCGTTTGGTGGATTGGCGATCGTCGCGGCGGTGGCGCTGGCGGCTCCGCTGGCGCTTGGGCTGTTCCCGAGCATCCGGTTGCCGGCGATCGTGCTCGAGATCGTGCTCGGGATCGTGATCGGTCCTCAGGCGCTGGGTTGGGTTTCGATCGACACGCCGATCCGGGTGATGAGCCTCCTCGGGCTCGCGTTTCTGCTCCTGCTCGCGGGCCTCGAGGTCGAGTACGAGCGCTTTCGCGGTCGCCTGCTGCGCCTCACCGCATCGGGGTACGCGATCTCGTTCGGACTCGCGCTGCTGATCGGCCTCGGCCTGCACGCGAGCGGACTGGTCAAGTCGCCGGTTCTTATCGGCATCGCCCTGTCCGCCACCTCGGCAGGGATCGTGATACCGGTCCTCAAGGACGCGGCTCAGGTCGAGACGCCGTTGGGGCAGCTCGTCGTCACGGGCGCCTCGATCGCCGAGCTCTCCCCCATCATCTTGCTGTCGCTGTTCTTCTCGGGACAGACCACGAGCATCGGCGCGAAGCTGGTGCTGCTCGGTCTCTTCGGGCTGTTCGTGCTCGCCGTCGGAGTCGCCGTCCTCGGCGCCGAGCAGTCGATGCGCATCTCCGCGACGCTCCTGCGTTTGCAGGACACCACCGCGGAGATCCGCATCCGCGCGTCGTTCCTGTTGCTGACGATCTTCGTCGTGCTCGCCGAGCAGCTCGGCCTGGAGGCGATCCTCGGCGCCTTCCTCGCCGGTGCGATCGTCAAGCTCGTCGACCGCGACCAGAGCACCACCCACCCGCAGTTCCGCCAGAAGCTCGAAGCGGTGGGCTACGGCGTGTTCGTCCCGGTCTTCTTCGTCGCGACGGGCGTGCAGTTCCAGCTGAACGCCCTCTTCGCGAGCGCCACGAACCTCGCGCGCGTACCGATCTTCCTCGCAGCCCTGCTCGTTGCACGCGGACTCCCCACGCTCCTCTACAGATCGCTCGTCACCCGCCGCCAGACGCTCGCTGCGGCGCTGCTGCAGGCGACCTCGCTGAGCTTCCTGGTCGTCGCCGGCCAAATCGGTGTACAGCTGCATCTTCTGCGTCCCGCCGTCGACGCCGCGCTCGTCGCAGCCGGACTCCTATCCGTGCTGCTCTTCCCGCTGACGGCGCTGACCCTGCTCCGCACCACAGAGGTGAAGGCGCGATGAGTGCCTGAATCGCGCTCGCGTCGCCACTCGCTACCCGATTGTGAGCTGCCCGGCGAGCATCTGATCGACCCGTTGTTTGATCGAGCTGGCCGCGTCATCTCCGAGCAGCTCCCGTGCCTGATGCTGTGCGGTGCGCCACGCGGGTCGCAGCTCGGCGAGCTTCTCGGCGCCCGCGTCGGTGAGGGTCAGCATCCGTCCGTTGCCGTGCTCTGCGTGCTCGATCTGGATCAGACCTTCGTCCTGGAGCAGCCGCGCGTTTCGTGAGCCTGCGCTAGGCGACGGCTGCCGATTCCTGGACAGCGCTGGCTGCTTCGCGAATCACGTCGAGTACGAACGCTGGGTGGGAGAGCATCGGGACATGGCTGCTGTCGACGTCGTAGGCGGTGGCGCCCATACGGTTCGCCACGAAACGCTCGAGGTCGGGATTGACGGTTCGGTCATTGTTGGCGACGATGTACCAGCTCGGCTTCGACCTCCAGGCGGTGCCCGCAGCCTTTTCGTTGAACAGGTCGACGGCCGGCACACCTTGGGTCGACCAGACGAGCTGCTGCTCCTCCGCGGACAGGTCTCCAGCGAAGCAGTCGATGCCGTCCGGGAGCAGCCAGATGCGACCATCTGCAACCTCGATGTGCGCAAACACGTCGGTGGTCGGGAACTTTTCTTGCAGGCTCTGTGAGGTCTCGTCATCGTCCGGAGCGAGCGCGGAGATGTAGACGAGGCCGGCAACGCGCTCGTCGGCTCCTGCGGCTGTGATGACGGTCCCGCCGTATGAGTGACCGACGAGGATCGCCGGGCTGCTGACCCGCCCCAGCGCGCGTTTGACCGCGGCGACGTCGCCGTCGAGCGTGTCGAGGCTGTTCTGAGTGGACACGACTTCGTGACCCTCAGCCTGCAGCGTCGGTATCACCTTGCTGTAGCACGACCCATCGGCCCATAGGCCGTGGGCGAAGACGACGCTTGGCTTGCTCTGCGCAGACATGCTGATCCTTTCGGTAGTACCTGCGGCACCTGTGGAATCGAGCAGGAGCCCGACTCGTGGCGCCCGCGTTCTCTTGAGTCATGCGACTGTTTCTCGAAGGGTGATTAGGCCGCAGTCGAGGACAGCAACGCCATCGGCACCTCGACGCGGAGCGCCTCCAAGAGCGCCGCCAGCTTTCTGTTGCCCATCAGGTAGGCGATACAGTCGTTTTCGTCACCCGCGAGCTGCATCACTCCATGTACGTCGTTGCGCCAGTAGATGAGAAACCCGTGCGTGGCCCACTCGGCATGTGCATCTATGACCTCGGCCCAGCTCGCTCGGCGTTGCACGAGCGCGACGACTTCCTCGACGGGATCGGCGGGCACCGCCTGCTCGTAGAGCTGCTGGAACTCGCGAACGCCCGGGACCTCGACGGTCAGCCGTCTCGCTGTGTAGGTCTCATGGCTCGTTGCCACGCGCGCAACCTAGCTCCGCGCGGCGCCCGTCGCTTCAGTCATATGACTGCTTGCGCCTATCCTCCGCAAATGACCGTCTCGAGCCCGCCGGAGGTGGCCAGCGAGCTGATCGGGCGCAACGCCGAGGTTGCGCTCCTCGACGCGCTTCTGGACCGCGTGCGCGACCGCGGCGGTGCGCTGGTGATCGGCGGGGAGCCTGGGATCGGAAAGTCGGCGCTGCTGGAGCGCGCGCGGTCACGCGAGCTCCTTGGGTGTTCGCACGCTCGCGACCGTGGGCGTCGAGTCCGAGTCCGAGCTCGCCTTTGCGGGACTGCACCAGCTGCTTGGGCCGCTTGGCAACCGCATTGACAGGCTTCCCGATCCCCAGCGACGAGTGGCGCGAGGAAACAACGGCTTGAACTGTGCATGCGGCGGCGTGAAGCCGGCCGACATGCGCGCGACTCGGTTGGTGGCTACAAGCGCGAGACGAGTTCCGCCACGATCTCCGCGGCGGGCTGCGGCCGATTCGCAAGCGCAACGCTCTGTCCCGCCCACAGCGACATCGCCTCGATCTCGCCGGTTGTCCCAACGAGCGGGGGCGCGGGGGAATATCGAACGATTGGTTCACCCGAAGCGAAGTGCGCTATCACCCCTTCTGCCGGCCGACTACCCAGCGGCGGGCGGCCCGCGGCCTCCCACATCTCGGCCGTTGAGTTGTGGATGGCACGGTGGGGGGAGTCCGGCCAGCCCACGTCGTAAAGGTCGGGATACCACTCTGCATCGGTCTCGGTCGCGGCTATCAGGCGGCGCCGATACTCCCCGTGGATCGGCATCTCGTCGGCCAGCAGAAATCGGGTGCCGAGCCAGGCGGCCTGCGCGCCGAGCGCGAGCACGGCCACGACTCCCCGAGCATCCCCGATCCCACCGGCCGCAATGACCGGGACCGGTGCCACCGCGTCGACTACCGCCGGTACCAATGGCAGCGTTGCCACACCACCCCATACGTGCCCGCCGGCCTCCCAGCCCTGCGCAACGACGATGTCCACTCCACATCCGACCGCGCGCCGCGCTTCCTCCGCACTCCCGACCGTGTGCATCACAAGGCCTCCGGCGTCGTGTACCGGGTCGACATAGCTTTCGGGATCGCCCCATATGAACGACACGACCCGCAGGCCAGCAGAAAGGGCCTGGTCGAGTCGACGGTGCTGGTCCGAGGTCAGAGCGAAGTTGCCGCTAAACGGACGATCGGTCAGCGCTGCCGTTTCACGGACCCAATCGCCAGCGTCATCGGCCCACCACAACGCCACGCTGCCCAGAGCGCCGGCATTCGAGACCGCGGCGGGCAGGCGTGGATCTGCGGACACCGGCGCAGAAACGATCGGGTGGTCAATCCCCAGCAACTCGCACACCGGCGTGTGGATGCTCATTGCGATCGCCCCTTTCTGGCGCGCGCGGCGCCGATTGACTAGGCTCAATGTAGACCCGGATGGCTCCGATGGCGTCCCGGGTCAAGACTGGGCCACACCCGTCCGACGGACCGGGATCCGGACCCGTGACCGCCGGGCGCGAGTGGACGGACGGCGGCCATCGCGTCACTCCTCAACCAGCGACAGGAGCAGATCATGCGCAGCGACATCGCCCCCGGCGGCAGCTTCCCCGACTACGAGTTGCCCGACCACGAGGACGTCACGCGAAAGCTCAGCGAGATTCAGGGCGACGATCCCCTGATCCTCACGCTCGCGCGCGGGAACTACTGCCCCAAGGAGCACCAGCAGCACCTCGAGCTCGCTGCCAACTACCCCAAGGTCGCGGTGGCGTACACGAAAATCGCCACGATCTCGACCGACACCCATCACGCAAGCCAGGAGTTCCGCGCGTCGGTCGGCGCCCAGTGGCCCTTCCTCTCCGACCCGGAGCGGACCGTCCAGAAGGACCTCAAGATCCAGGAGTACACCGACCCCGAGCACGACCCGATGGTCCCCCACACGCTCGTGCTCAAGCCGGGGCTGGTGATCTACAGCATCTACAACGGCTACTGGTTCTGGGGACGTCCCTCCTTCGTGGATCTCTGGCACGACCTCCGGACCGTGACCAGCGAGATCCGCCCCGACTGGGATCTGAGCAAGCCCGGGCTACGCGCAAAGTGGGATGCAGACGACTACGCGCCGTTTCACGGATGGGACAAGCGCTCCCCCGAGTCCGTGCCGACGTCCTATCAGTCTTGACACCGGGCTGTTGTCACTATGACCGGCCGCCGGTGATGACTCAAAGACGGCGCGCACGCCCAGCGGAGGCTATGAGCTCAGCTCCCGGGCCCTGAGTGGCAGCCTCCGCGGCGAGCCGGCGCGGAGCACGAGGATGTCCACGTCTGAGCCGATCAGGTCCGCGACCATCAGCCGCTGGATGTCTTCGACGCCTTCGACGCGCTCTCCGCCGAGCTCGACGATCAGATCCTCGGGACGCAGGCCGGCCGCCTCCGCCGGGCTGTCGGCCATTACCTCGAGTATCTCCACGCCTGTTGCCTGAGCCCGCTCGCGCCGCGCCCGCGCCGGCAGCGGGCGCGGTCCACCGGCGATACCCAGGTACGCACGCCGCACGCGGCCGTGGTTCATCAGGTCGCTGATCACCTTGCGTGTCGCCTCGTTGATCGGCACCGCGAGCCCGAGCCCGACGCCCGCCACCGCGGTGTTGATCCCCACGAGCTCCCCGCGTGAGTCGACCAGTGCGCCACCAGAGTTGCCCGGATTCAGAGCGGCGTCCGTCTGGATCACGTTGTCGATCATCCGCACTGTGCTCCCCGACTGGGCCGGTAGCGAGCGCCCGAGCGCCGAAACGACGCCGGCTGTCACCGAGCCGGCAAAGCCGTGAGGGTTCCCGATCGCAACGACGAGTTGCCCCACCCGCAGGTGCGCGGCCTCGCCCAGCGGCGCTGGGATCAGGTCGTCGGCGTCGCTGCGGAGCACCGCGAGGTCCGACAGCGGGTCGGCGCCGGTGACACGGAAGCCGATCTCACGCCCGTCCACGAAGGTCGCCCGTCCGAGCCGGTCGCGCCCAGCCACCACGTGAGCAGACGTCAGTAGGAAGCCATCCGGCGTAAGCACGACCGCGCTGCCCGCGCCCGCAGGGACCCGTCCGCGAGAGGTGGCGCGGAGCACGCGCAGATTCGCGACGCTCGGTCCGAGCCGCTCGACGACGTCGACGACGGTCCGTGAATACGCGTCTAGCGCCGCCGCTTCGCGCGAACGTCCGGAATCTGCATCCGGCTCAGGCCCCGCCTGCGGGCGTGCGTCGGCCGGGTCGGCGACCAGATTGAACGTGGCGCTCACCTTCCCTCCTCGGATTTTCTCTTCGGCTGCATCGCATCCCACGATACGAAGCCTGCCGCCGGCGATCCGGCGGGGAGCGCGTTGCGGGCGGACGCTGCGGGAACCCGTCCGGCGCCTACCTGTCGGTGGCGGCTTCAGCCTTCGCGGCGAGCTCAGCGCGCGCCGCCTGAGGCGATGCCGCTCGCGCTCGGCGGCGCGACTCGCCGTCAGGAACCGTCGTTCACGAGTGCCTGATAGGGCCGGCAGGGCTCGTTGCGCAGCGCCGGGCAGGGCGGCAATCCGGTAGGAACGTTGACACCGGGCACGATCGGAAGGGTGAGATTGGCGGGCATGCCGGGCCCGAACGCGATCGACACGTTGGCCGTGGTGCCTTCTGGCTGCGTCTGGCTGAACGACCACACGGGCTGGGTGCCGTTGGGTGCAGAGATCGTGACCCGGATGCGCGAGCCTGCTCGGTAGACGTGCCCCTCGAAATACAGAGGGATCGTGACCGGGACGAATTCGTCAGCCGGCATCGCCTGCAAATCAGACGCGAGGAAGGTCGGAATCGGCTGGAGCGACGTGGGGGTCTGGTCGAACATGTTTGCCGAGGTGGTGGCGAGCTTGCGCTCACTGGCGCGGATCCAGCCGTTTTGGACAAAGGTCTCGTTGCCGTCGGGGCGCACCTCGCTGACCGTCGCCTGGAGATCGACGTTTGGAGTCGATGACTGCACCCAGAGGTTGACGGCGCCCGCACCGATTGCCGTTGTGTCGCTGCTGAGCGGCGCCGACACATAGGACGCGGCGGAGCCTGTCGCAGGCTGCGCCCATTTCCATTCCCACTGGGACGCGTCGCCCCAAAGCCCGCCTGAACCGGTGTTGGTCGAATAGTCCGTCAGCGGGGTGGCGCTCGCATCCGAGGTGTAGGAATCGACCCCGTGGGCCGCTGCCGGCTGTTCGCTGAGTGTGCCTTTCGCCCCGAGGTACCACGAGCGAGCTGTCGTCCCCGGGATCGGGAACGCTGAGAACGATTGTTCGAACGCGGGATAGGGGTTCCCGGGCGTCGCCCCGCCGGTCGGCGAGGTCCCCGCGCCGTTGTCGAACAGCACCCGAACCTCTGGGAGCGCCATGAAGGCCGACAGCGCCTTTGCGTATGACAGCGGTTGCTGGACCGGGTCCGCCGGCAGCGTGACGTTGTCCCCCGCAGGGACTCCCAGCGCCATCCTGTAGATGATCGGAGCTGCGAGATGGACGATCGCCCGGTCGTAGATCGGCGCTCGGTGCGCGACGAACAGCTCCAGGAAGTCGTACAGCCGGTCGAGGGTATATGGATCGACCGAATCGACGTGGGCGCCGTTGGTGAACGTGAACCACTTTCGTTCGGTGCCGGTGAAGTGCTGCGCCAAATCGGCGCAGTGCCCGCCGGTCTGCTCGTCCTCCCACTGGCACGCCATGAACGTCGGCACGTCGATCTTGTGAACGAACGTCACCGGGTCCAGCGGGTCGGCCACGGACGGGCTGTAGGTCGCGTTTTCCTTGATTTCTGCCAGCAGGTTCGTCGCCTGCCCGTGCAGGTCCTGGTTGCCCGCGCAAGTCTGATCACCTGCCTGTATCTGTTCGTAGGCCCAGTGCTCGCCGCTTGCGGGACCGGCCGGTTCGGCGTCGTGCTGTCGTTCTTCGGCCCACGGCACCGCGAAACCGGTGTTGAGGATGCCACCGGGATAAAGCGTCGTGGCTGTTGCGTCGAGTACCGACAGCGGCGCGATCGCCGCGAGAGCCGGGGGCTCGAGCTGAGCGGCGAAAAGCTGACTGATCCCGCCGTAGGAGATGCCCAGCATTCCGACCTTGTGGTGGAGTACCCACGGCTGATGGGCGATCGTCTCGATCACGTCGTAGGCGTCGAGGTTCTCCAGCGGTTCGAAGAAATCGAATGCGCCGCCCGAGCAGCCGGTGCCCCGCATGTTCACGTCGACCACCGCGAAGCCCATCAGGTTCGCCAGTTCGGCGATCCCGCTTTCCGGGCCCGCGGGGTTGGCGTAACCGTACCCCGAATATTCGATCAGCGTCGGGTAAGGCGCCGTGGGGCTCGCCGTTTGCGAGGCCGGGAGCTGGAAGGCTGAGCGCGAGCCAAACACGCCCGCCGGGATGCCAGGTGGATGGACGTCGATCGCCAGCTGGGTACCGTCGCGCGTCGTCAGGTACGTGTAGCCGCTGTCGGGGATCGACTGCCTGTAGAGGCCGGGATCCCACGGCGCCGCAGCTTGCGTGTGAACGGTGATCGGCCCCGATTCTTCGCTGGTCGAGCTCAACCGGACGCGGTAGCGCCTTCCGGGCACCACGTCCCGGAACAGCAACCCGCCAAGCGAGTCCGCGGTCTGCGTGGACACCGTTTGCCCATTCGAGCGCAGCAGCGACATCTGAGCGCTCGGCGCCAAGCCGGTGACGTACACCTGTTCCACGCTCCCGTGCGCGCTGAAGGCGGACGCAGCCGCAGCGGCGACCAGCCAGACGGCGGCTGCCGCAAGCGTTACGACGGCGCCGACACCCGTACGACGTCGGCGCGCGGACGCTGCGATGAAGCGGCTAGCGCGTCCCCCGCGCCGCGACACCATCCGATCCCGCACATCCCCAATGTACGTCCGCATCTACTACACAGTAAACAGCACTCGAGCGGTTGGCGGCCCCGTGACCCGGCAGCTGCGTCCGCCTATTGCTCGCGCGCCGGGATGGGCCCAACGAATGCTAGGCGCCCGGGAGCCGGGGAGCAGGTTGGCGAAGCAGTGGATGTGACTCGAGGGGTCGTCGCGTTCGGCGCTACGGTAGTGATGTGAGTACGGGCTCGCAGTCTCAGCGCGTCGAGTCCGCGCGGCCTGCCGGTGAGACCGTCGGGAGGCTGCTGTCGGTCAATGTCGGCATGCCGAAAGACGTGTCGTGGCAAGGGAGAACCGTCTTCACCGGCGTGTTCAAGGATCCCGTCACCGGTCGCCGCCGAGTCGGCAAGCTCAACGTCGAGGGTGACGGTCAGGGCGATCTGGCGGGGCATGGCGGTGAGCAGCGTGCGGTGTTCGTTTACCAGATCGGCTCCTATAGATTCTGGGAGCGCGAGCTGGGACGAAGCGACTTTGTGTGTGGACAGTTCGGCGAGAACTTCACCGTGGAAGGACTCGCTGACGACGAGGTGTGCATCGGTGACCGCTACAGGATCGGCACTGCGATCTTCGAGGTAACCCAACCGCGCGTGACCTGCTACCGCGTCGGTATCCGTATGAACGACCCGCGGATCCCCGCTCTGCTCGTCTCCCATCGCCGGCCGGGCTTCTACTTCCGTGTGCTCGAAGAGGGCGAGGTGCAGGCGGGAGAGGAAATCGTCAAGCTCGCGTCGGGACCCGAGCAGATGCCGGTCGCCGAAGCCGACGCGCTGCTATACCTCCCCGGCCACGAGCGCCAAGACTTGCTCCGCGCGCTGCGGATTCCCGCCCTCAGTCCGGGCTGGCAGGCCTCGTTCAGAGCCCTGCTCGATCAGGAACCCGGAACCGGCAACGACGGGCTCGCGGCAACCAGCCCTCCGCCCGCGTGGCCCGGCTTTCGGCCGCTGACCGTAACGGCGATAACGCACGAGAGCGACTCGGTGGTCTCGATACGTTTCGAGGATCCCAAGGGCGCTCCACTACCGGCCGCCCGCCCGGGTCAGTACCTCACGCTGCGAGTCCACCCAGACATGCGCAAGCGGGCGCTGTTGCGCAACTACTCCCTCTCCGGACCTCCCGCCGCGGACTACTATCGGGTCAGCGTCAAGCGCGAACGCGGCGGCTCCGCCAGCGGCTACCTGTGCACTCGCCTGTCCGTCGGCGACCAGCTCGACATCGCAGCACCGCGTGGCACGTTTATCCTCGACCGGACGCAAGCGCCGGTGCTGCTTGTCAGCGCCGGGATCGGTGCCACCCCCGTTCTCGCCATGCTCCAGGCGCTCGCTGAGGAGCACTCCGATCGAGACATCTGGTGGCTTCACGGCGCACGCAACGGCCGCGAGCATTCGTTTGCAGCCGAGGCTCAAGCGCTTCTGGCCTCGCTCCCGAACACGCACAGCTACGTGTACTACAGTCGTCCCGGTCCGAATGACGTCACGGGCCAGGACTTCGACGGCACCGGCCGTCTCACCGGGTCGGTTATCGCCAAGCTCGAACCGCCCAGCGATGCGCAGGCATACCTGTGCGGGCCCGCGCCTTTTATGGACGAGATCAACGCCGGTCTGGCGAGCCTCGGGATCGAAGCCTCACACCTCCACACCGAGCCGTTCGGGCCTGCACCGAGTGAGACGCCGGGCATCGCAGCGACGCCCATGCGGCCACCCCACCCGCCAGTCGGCGAGGCGGGCAACGGGCCGACGATCGAATTCGCCCGCAGCGACCTCGCAATCCCATGGAGGGAGGACTGCGCCAGCCTGCTCGAACTCGCCGAGGCTTGCGACGTTCCAGTCCGTTGGTCGTGCCGCACCGGCGTCTGCCAAACCTGTGAGACCGCGCTCATTGCCGGGAGCGTTGGTTACAGCCCCGACCCAGTGGAGCCGCCCGCCGACGGAAGCGTGCTCATCTGCTGCTCACAACCGCGCGGCGACATCGTGCTCGACCTGTGACCAGCTCGCGAGGCTCCTAGCGTGTCCGCTCGCGGTACGCGCGCACCTTCGTACGGTTGCCGCATACCGCCATCTCGCACCACACCGCCGAATGGTTACGGGAGCGGTCGTAGAACGCCCATTCGCAGGTGTCTGAGCGACAGGCCTTCACGCGCGGCCAAGTGCCGTCGGCGACGGCTGCGGCGACCCGTGCGATGAGCGCGGTCAGCGCGCCGGTGATCCCACCCGTGTCCGGTCGCACGTCGACATCTCCCCCTTGATCGAAGTGCACGCTCAGTTTGCCGGCTCGCGCTGTCCGCTCAAGCGTCGCCCACGCGTCAGGGCACTGCTGATTGCCGTTGTTGGCAAGTGCGAGCGCGCGAAGCGCCTCGCGTAGCTCGATCGCCGGCCTCAGGTCGGATTTCTGGGCGTCTGCGCCGTCGTCGGACAGCAGGTCCTGCGAGCGCAGCCAGCTCGAGAGCTCGCTGGGTGACGTGAGCGAGTCGACTTGCTCCTCAACATCCAACGTGTTGATGAAGTCGATCACCGCCTCGAGGTCGTGGGGGATTTCTGAGGGAGCTGACATTGACACCGGTGTTTTGTTATAGTCGGTTACGGAAACCAGCCATCGTATGACGGAGGTGTCCCATGAGTGTACCGCTGAAGCCCAATGTCCTCGGCCCCCCACGCCTCGCCGCTGAGAGTCGTACTCGGTCGATCCAAAGGCCGATGCCGGCCGCGCTTTCACGCCTGCTTGCGCGCTCGCTGGCCCCGCGACTCGACGGCGCACTGATCGCAGGCGACGACCCGGCTGGCTCGACCTTGCTGGCCGCCCGGGCGGCCCTTCTCACTTCAGCCCGAATGCGCGGGTCGCTCGCAGACTCGCTCCACGGTCTCGTTCGCGCTGCCCAAGGCCCTCAGCGTCGCTGGTGGGCGCTCGGGTCGCGCGCCGCCGTGCTCGCAAACGCGTCTGAGCTGGACGCGCTCGCGACGTTGCTCGCAAGCCAGACGCCGCTCTATGCGCGAGGCTTGGCGCTGCTCAACGAGCTGCTGACGGACGGCACGGGACCCGCTTACCGTGGCGATGCGACGGCGCTCTCACGAGCGCTGAGCGACGCCCGCACCGCACTGAGCGCCTGAGTAGCGATACGGGATCGGCTACCGCGAACACCTCGCCGCACCAGGCGCGACGTCAACGGCTTCAGCCCGCAGGCGCTGTCCCCGACGAGTCGGCGATCACCTCGCCAGTGAGCTCATAACAGGCGGCGAGCAGGCCGTCCTGGATGACGCGGTCGGCGACGGCGGGGTGGGTCTCGCGTGGCCTTCGATGGTAGAAGTGGCGGCCGCTTTGGCGCGCGAGTGGGTCGCTACTGGTTGCGAGCCAGACCTGCGTCTCGGCTCCGGGGCCGATCTCACCGGGCGCCTCGCGTCCCCCCATCTTCGTCCGCACCCAGCCAGGCTCCACGGAGCTGCTGAGGACGTCCGGCCAGCGGCGAGCAACCGCCGCGGCGAGCACGGCATCGAAGAGCTTGGAGTCGCAGTACGCCTGGTAGGCGTCCCAGCGCCGGTGCTCCCACTGCAGATCCCCGAGGCCTGGGTCACCTGACCTGTGCAGACCCGAGCTGAGGTAGATGAGCCGCGCCGGGCGGTTCACGAGCGCAGTCAGCAGGTAGGGCGCAAGGACATTGATCTGAAAGACGTGCTCGAGGCCGTCCTCGGTCTCGAGCCGCGCCCGCTCGCGGTAGCCGATACCGGCGTTGTGGATGATCGCGTCGAAGACGCCTGCGGCGTTGAGCAGTCCGGCCAGGGCTCGCGTGCTCGTGATCGAGGAGAGATCGCCAGGAAGCGCTGCCGTCGCTCCCGGCACGCCGTCCAACGCCTGCTGTGCGCGCGCGTCATCGCGGGCGTGCAGGATCACTTCGTGGCCTCCGCGGACGAGTTGCTTCGCTGCCTCGCGGCCGAGCCCGTCCGCTGAGCCCGTGACGAGCACCCTGGACATCAGACGAGCACGGAGCCGCCGTCCCCCGTGACGATCGTGCCGCTGCTCACGCGGCCTTCGGGGGTGAACCTGCCCGAGCGGTGATGCGGTCGTAGTTGAGCCGCATCAGCTCGATCACGTCGCGGATATCGTCTGCGCTCTCGATGCTGCGCGCGGCCGGGCCGTGCTTGTGGGGGAAGACCGGGTGCGGCGCGATCCGTCCCTGCGCAGCTAGCTCCTCCCAGATCTCCTTGGAGAAGAAGAAATGAGCGGCGTGGTCGCCGTGCAGGTGGCCGATCTCTCTTCCGCCGAGCTTGAACGCGAACTCGCCGCGGCGGCCCGGCCCCGCCTCGATGCCCGGCCACGACGTGACCGCGTCAGTGATCTGTTGGCTTGCGGTTGGTGTCTTGCTCATCGTGTCTCCATGCGCTCGAGGATCCTTTGCCTTCAACACTACAAACCGCCCCGTTCAGCGTGGTGCGGATACGCGACGCCAGTCCGGACCGCGCGGCTGACCGCACACTCGCGTGTCTTCAGTCGGGCCGCAGCAGACCGACGGCGTGACACTCACCGAGATCCTCTGCCATATCCTCGGAGGTGACCGTGTCGACGCTCGACGATTCTCAGACGCTCCGGGCGTTCGAGTCCGTGCCGGTCGGGCTGCCCGCCGGCCTGGAGATCACGTGGCTGGGAGTCTCGGGCTACTGCCTCACCTACGAGGGCGTGTCGCTGTATATCGACCCGTACTTGTCACGTGTCCCGTTGCGCTCTCTGCTGCTGCGACGCACAGCGCTCCCCGACCCCGTGATGCTCAACACCTACGGACGGGCGCCAGGAACTGTCGCCGGCGTCCTCGTCGGACACACACACTTCGACCATGCTGTAGACGCGCCGGCGATCGCCGCGCGACATCGCGTGCCCGCCTACGGGTCGAGCTCGCTGGCGCGCCTGATGGCATTGCACGGCCTTGGCGAGCTCGCGATCGAGATCGAGACGCATCAGCCCTATGAGATCGGTCCATTCCTGGTGACCTTCGTGCCCAGCCGGCATTCCAAGCTGCTGCTCGGGCGCAAGGTGCCGATGGACGGGCCGCTGACCTGCGAGGCGCTGGATGGTCTCGTGCCGACCGCATACCGTTGCGGACCCGTGTACGGCATCCGCCTGGAGGTCGGGGGGATCTCGCTCTACCACCAGGGAAGCGCGGACCTCGACGACGAGGAGCTGCGACACGACCCCGTCGACGTGTTCCTCGCGGGCGTCGCCGGCCGCGAGGTGACACCACGCTACTGGGAGCGCGTACTTCCACGGTTGGACCCTCGTGTGATCGTCCCCACCCACTACGACGATTTCTTTATCCCCCTCGGTGGCCCCGAGCGATTCGTCCGCAAGGTCAACCTAGCCGGGCTTCACGACGAGATCGCCGCAGCCTCAAGCGACGCGACCGTCGCCGCGCTGAGGCGCATCGACACGATCTGAAGATAGACATCCGGCCGACAGCTACATCGCGCGAGAAGCAGCTGACCCTGCTCGCAGCCGTGCTCGGGACGAGCGTGGTGTTCCTCGACGCGAGCGTAACCAGCGTCGCGTTGCCCGCGATCCGACGCGACCTTGGTGGCGGTCTGGCGGGCCAGCAGTGGGTGACGAACGCGTATCTGCTGACGCTCTCGTCGCTGTTGTTGATCGGCGGCTCGCTTGGAGATGTATTGGGTCAGAAGCGCGTGTTCTTGGTTGGCGTTGCCGGCTTCGGGCTCACTTCGGCTCTCTGCGCCGTCGCGACGTCGATCCCGGAGCTGTGCGTGTTCCGTTCGATGCAGGGGGTGTGCGCGGCGCTGGTGACGCCTACCGCACTGGCGGTGATCATCCACGTGTTTCCCGAAGACGAGCGGGCCAGGGCGATCGGGACATGGACGGCGCTCAGCTCGGTCGTCGGGGTTATCGGGCCGTTCATCGGGGGAGTGCTGATCGCTGCCGGCTCGTGGCGCCTGATCTTTTTGCTCAATGCGCCGCTCGTACTCGTGACCGTGATGCTGATTGCCCGTGGCGTGCCTGGGAGCGCGAGCGCCGGCGGCGCCGGGCGCCTGGACTTCCCCGGCGCCCTCTTGGCGGCGATCGCGCTCTCGGGTTCGGTGTTCGCTGTGACCGAGGAGCCTGCGCGCGGATGGAGCACCCTGGTGGCCGGCTCGCTCGCGGCAGGGATTCTGGGAGGCATCGCGTTTGTTGCACACGAGGCGCGAGCCCGGGCGCCGATGCTCCCACTGAGCCTGTTTCGCGGGCGCAACTTCACGATGGGAAACCTGGCGACGTTGACCACCTACCTTGGACTGGGCGGTGTGATCTTTCTGCTGCCCGTGTTCCTGCAGGAGGTAAGCGGCTACAGCCCCATTCAGGCGGGGCTTGCGCTTCTGCCGGTCACCTCGCTGCTGATCGTGCTCTCCCGCCGGTTCGGTGCGCTCGCCGACCGCTTCGGATCGCGGGTGCTGATCAGCCTCGGGGCGCTGGTTGCCGGGTGCGGCCTTTTGCTCCTGGCGCGCGTCGATCAGCGCGCCGACTATGTCAGCGAGGTCCTGCCGGCGCTGCTCGTGTTCGGGTTGGGACTCGCGATGCTTGTCGCGCCGTTGACCGCCACGGTGCTTGGGGCAGTGGAGGAGGATCACGCGGGTGTCGCCGCCGCGGTGAATACCACGCTCTCACGCGTCGCGCAGCTCTTCGCGGTCGCCGTGCTGGGAGCCGTGGTCTCTCTTGCGTTTGCCAGTCGCGTCGACGCGACGCTAGGAAGATCCGCGATCGATCCCGCTGGCCGCGCGGCGATCAGCCGCGCCGAGCGACAGCCTCTCGGCGCACTCAGCCTGGAAGGAGTACAGCCTCGAGAGCGGCTTCTTCTCAGCGCGGCCTTCGACGATGCGTCGGTGCACGCGTTCCGCGTGGCGGACACGATCGCGGCCATCCTCGTCGTGAGCGGAGGTCTCGTTGCGCTCGCCGGGATCCGTAATCCCCGCCGCATGGTGGCTGCCGAGCTGTGTCCAGCTGGGGCGCTCTGCGGAGCCAGCCAAGAACTTGTCAGTACTGACCAGTCTCGAATCTTGGACCGGGGTTTCGTCGACCGCGCCGTCGAAACGCCGTCACATTAGCCCGGTTCGCGGGCCTGCATCGGCAGCCGGAAGATGAGCGCAAACGCGGCGGCGACCGGGGCCAGACATGCCCAGGCGGTGATCGCGAGTGCGTGCGTCGGCGAACTTCTGACGAAAGCTGAGAAGAAGACGGTTCCCAGGGCGGCGGCGACCGAGGCCGACGTCCGCCGCGCCGCCGGGCGCACCACCGACGCGGACCGCGACGATGCAGTCGCCCGGATCCGCGACACCTTCGTCGGCTTCCGGCCACGCGTTTCCCGCTCCTAGTAGGCCACGCCTCCGAGCTCGTCGCCGGTGCCGGGGGCTGCCAAGGTGTGGGCACCGTTGCCGGGACGCCGAGGTTGAAGTGACGCTGGGCGGGGTCGGGGCGGCGGTCCGTGTTCATGACGTGAAGGTAAACAACGCACGCCGTGCAAAGGACCCGGCTGACGCGCTGCGGGAGCCGAATAGACTCCAGCTTTGCTCCGATCTCTAGCTTAGGAAGGAGGTTCCGATGACCGCTAAGGCGGCTTTCGAGCCTGACGAGTGGAAACTCGTGGAGGAGGGTCCGACGAGCGCTGCGATGCTCGTGATCACATCTCAGCGCGGAGGGACGTTCCGCGAGACGTTGGCGATGGGAAAGGAGTACTCCGAGGCGCGCCGGCAGCATGGCCAGAGCGAGCTGCTTGACGAGCTCGTTGGTGCTCGACCCCACGTCGATCACACGCGCTTCCACTCGCCCGAGGAGTTGACCGCGCACGTGGTGGCGCGGCTTCAGGAAGCTGTCGCTGTCCTTCAGAAGAAGGCCGAGGCGCAGGAGGTGGAGGACTACAGGACCTTCGTCGTGAACCTGTCCGAGCGCGTTGCCGGGGCACACTCCGAGGGCGCACAGCCGGTGAGTGAGCATGAGCGAGCGGCGATAGAGGCCATCAAGGGGGCGCTGGGGTAAGAGACGTTCCGGGCGAGAGGCGCTCGGCCCTCGAGGGCGGGCAACACTCCCCCCGACAGACAGCTGCGCTAGTCACGTGGCTTGGGGCGCCCCGCTCGTGGGGGCTCGCGTCGAGGCGAGGGCGGGATGGCAGCGCGGGGGACGAGCTGGCGCGCTCGCCACCCGCCTGCACGCGGTCAGACCGTAGCCACTGCCTTGCGGCGCGCGCCGAGTCGCTCTTCGGCGTAGGCGCGCCCGCGCTCAGAATCACCGGTGGCGAGCGTGGCGATGTCTGCGAGGGTAGCGATCTGGCCAAAGCCTCCCCAGGTGCCGTCGGGCACCTCTGGTGTGAATACCCACACGCGTCCCGGATCGCGTTCGTGCGCGCCCTGCTCGGCGTCGAGTACCGCTTCGGTGATGTCGTGAACCATCGCTTGGCGACGCTCGGGCTCGTACTGCCCCTCGGGCACCGAGGCGATGAATCGGTAGTGGGGCGCTCCGGCGCGCTCGCCTGCGACGTAGACAGCCTCGGGGCGGTGCACGAACAGCCACGCGATCGAGCGGACACGTGGGTTGGTCGGGTCGGCCCCCTCGTTCGTCAGGAGCATGTCTGTGAGGTCGCGGAGCAGTTGCTCCTCGGCTGCTGCCGTGAGCGCACCGGCGGGTATGTAGGCGTCGAGCATGGGCATGCGGAAGGGCCTCCTTGCGGCCGAGCGGCCGCCGTCGCTTCGGGTCCAATTATCACTCTCTTTATAGGAGTGACTATCGCGGCGAGACCATACACGACTCGCTTTCCTTATGCAAGCGATACAGTCTGGGGGAATGAAGCGCACCTCTCTCAGCGACCACCCGTGCTCGATTGCAAGGACGCTGGACGTGGCAGGCGAGTGGTGGACGCCGCTGATCGTGCGCGACATCGCCTACGGCGTACGGCGCTTCGGCGAGATCCAGCAGGACCTGGGCGTCTCGGCAAACGTGCTCTCAGACCGCCTCGACGGACTGCTCGCCGAGGGCATCCTCGAGCGCCGCCTGTATCAACAGCGTCCAGAGCGCCACGAGTACCACCTGACCCAGAAGGGCGCCGAGCTGATCCCGCCGCTGCTGGCGCTGATGCAATGGGGCGATCGCTGGCAGTGGCCAGGTGAGCGCGGACCGGTGCGCGTCACTCACGGAGAGTGCGGGCACGAGGTACGCGTGGAGGTTCGCTGCGAGCACTGTGAGCGGGAGGCGCAGACAGGTGAGCTGCGGGCAAGCGCACGATCCGGCGTCGTCAAGCAGGTCCCCGCCGACCATCAGCCGGGGAGTGTCTCTGCGCGCCGGCTTGTGGAGGCGCAGCACGGCGTGTCACTCGAGCCTTGAACTGGCGTCCGCTCAGACCGGTCGGGCCAGGAAGCCGCCGAAGCGTTTCATACGACAGTCGCGGCGATCGAAGTGCCAGGACGATGTGCCGAGTTGCTTGAGTGTCAGCGGCGCGTTGCGGGGTCGAGGCTCAGAAGGCCTACGCGCTCCACCCGCGCGGCGCGCTCGGCGTACCGTGACGCTGCGATCTCCTCGAGCGCGAGCGCGTCCTCATAGGCTTCCCAGGCTTGCTCGGCTTTGGACCAATCCGCGTCGACCCAGGAGCGGTAGGCGAGCGTGACCCGGGTGCAGTGCTCGCGCCATCCTAGGTAGGCGTCGTTACCGAGCTGCACGGGTCGTCCCCGCTTGGCGTCATGCGCGAAGCTCGTGATCGGCCCGCCAGGAGCCGCTGTGGCGTTGGCAGGGCGGTTCGCTTGGCCATCGAGTCTGCCGCGAACGTTGACGTGAATGAACGTCCGGACTCGCTCAAGCAGGCGATCGGACTCCCGCTTTGGCGGCATCAGGCGACTCGGAGGGGCCGCGGCGAGGCGACTCTCGACGCCGTTGCTGTTTCGTGCTGGCATCTCTGTCTCCTTCTGTTGTGTCCTTTCAGCTGGATCTAGGCCCGCCGATGGTGGTTGACCACCTCAATGTTGTTGCCATCGGGATCGAGCACGTACGCGGCGAAGGTTGCCTCGATGACTCCGGCACGGGCTCGCAGCCGCTGGCGCTGTACTCCGCCGCCCAGACACCATGATCAAGCACAGCATCGAGATCAACCGCCCGGCCGAGGAGGTGTTCGGGTACCTCGATCAGGTTGAGCGGCACAACGAGTGGCAGAGCGCGCTCGTGAGCACAATTGTCGAGACTGACGGCCCCACGCGCGTAGGTACGCGAGTGGTCGAGCGCCGCAGCGTTCCGGGTGGGTCGCGAGACTCCCATACGAGATCACAGAGCACGACCCCCCCGCGCAAGGCCTCGTTCCGCGGCACCGCCGGCCTGATTCGGCCCGTCGGCACATACACGGTCGATCCGACGGGCGAGTCGAGCTCATGCATGAACTCAGAGCTCGACCTCAAGGGTCACGGAATCGGCAAACTGTTTGCAATCCTGGCGCGCCGGCAGGCTGCCAGGCAGGTGTCGATAGACCAAGAGAAGCTCAAGGAGCTGCCTGAAAGCGGCGTCGCGGCGGCGGGTGCGAACTGACGCCATAGCGCACACTTCCGGGGCACTGGGCGTCGGGGTTTGGGGTGAATCAGGCGCGATTCGGCTGGGTTTGGGCGGCGGCTTTCCGGATGCCGCCCAGGCGGCGTACGCCGCTGCTCGTGGCCCTCGCTCCGCTCGTGACGCTCGAACGGTCAGCGTGCCGCGAGCTCGCTGGGGCGCCCGACGGCTGCGTGCAGAATCCAGTTGACGATGCTGATGATGACGGCTGCAAGCGCTGCCCACCAGAAGTTGTCGATTGCGAACTGGGGAACGATCCAGTGCGTCAGATAGAGCATCAACACGTTGATGAGGAAATAGAAGATGCCCAGCGTGACGACGATGAAGGGGATCGAGAGTATCGCGAGGACGGGCTTCAGAAACGAGTTGACCAGCGTGAAGACGAGGCCGGCGACAAGCGGGACCCACCAGTCTGCGCCGTAGCTGAGACCCGCCAGCAGCCAGGTAGCCACGTAGAGGGCGAGCGTGTTGAACAGCCACGTGATTGCGAGCGCCGCGAGCACAGCGACAGCGTAGTGCCGGGAGCTTCGCGAATGGAGCGAACCGACCTCAAGTCGAACCGCTCGGCACGCCTTCCCGGCGAGCGCATGTCGCTGAACGACGTGGACTAGCTTCCGGCGAGTCGTCGATCTCGTTCAGGGGCGGCGGAAGACTGAGTGGGTGCCGACGCGCCGCCAGATGACGTGCGTCTGGTCCGGTCGACCGCTGTGCCGTACTCGAAGGTCGCACGGCCGTCCGGCGCCCAGGTCATCTCCCAGACGCCAGGATGGCCCTGCACTCGCTTGACGCGCAGCCGTGGATGGAAGCTCTGGCCTCCGTCGGCGACGTCAGCGATGAACTGTGCAAGCGCTTCGCGGAACGCTCGCTGCTGTTGCGGAGTCAGTCGGTCCCAATCGCGCCACAACGACGCCAGGACTTCACGCGTCGGCATCGAGCGGCTTCGTCCGCTCGTCCAGGGCCGCTAGGAGCTCTGCATCGGCGTCGAAGGACGTAACGCGACCCGTTGCTAGATCGTCGTCCGCCTCGCGCTCCTTCTCCTGCCACTCTCGCGTCCAGAACCACGCCTGTTCAGGGTCTATGCGGCCGGCGCTGATCTCGCCCAGTAGGACAGCAGCGCCATCGATGGCGCCGTCAGGCAGACGGTCCACCAGCTCGTGTAGCTCAGCCTTGGTCATGCTCTGATTGTCGCACGGAAGCGTCCAGTGCTCGACGGACGGTTCGTCTGGTGTCGATGCGACCCGCTGGAGTTCTGGAAGGAAGGTGGCCGGACCCCGTTCATGGGTCCACCTGTTGTGAGAGTCGGTGGTTGTTGTTGTGCTGCAGGTTAGGGATGTCGCCGTCTCGCGGAATGAGCCCGAAGGGCGAACGCAGGGAGGCGGCGAGCGCGTCTTGTCGGGCCCTCCATGCCCTGGCGAACTTGGCGGGTGCTTGCATGCCGAGTGCTGAGTGTGGCCGGTGCTCGTTGTAGTCCTCGCGCCAGTCCTCGACCATCACCTGCGCCTCGGCGAGGCAGGAGAAGATCTCGACGGCGAGCAGCTCGTCGCGGATACGTGAGCCGAAGGACTCCACGTAGGCGTTCTGCCACGGCGAGCCGGGCTCGATGTAAGCGCTGCCCGCACGGGAGAAGCGACACCAGTCCCGCAGCGCGTTGGCGGTGAACTCCGGGCCGTTGTCGCAGCGGACGAACTCGGGGCAGCGGCCACGTGTAGCGACGATCCGGTCCAGCACCGTGACGGTGCGGTCGGCATCGATCCGCCGGCGACACTCCACGACGAGCGCCTCGCGGGTGAACTCGTCGACGACATGCAGCAGCTTCAGGATCCTGCCGTCGGCGGTCTGGTCGAACTGGAAGTCGATCGCCCACACGTGATCGGGGCGCTCAGCGGCCAGCCGTGCAGCGGGCACCGTCGAGTCTCCCAGCCGCCGGCGCTTTCTGCGGCGCACAGGCACACGCAGGCCCTCCTCGCGCCACAGCCGCTGCACCCGCTTGCGGTTCACCTCCCAGCCCTCACCGCGCAGCGTGGCGTGCGCGCGACGGTAGCCCCACCGCGGCCGCTCGCGGGAGATCTCACGCAGCCGGCCACGCAACGCCCCGTCATCAGCGGCGACACACGGCTCACGACGCTGGGTGGAGCGGTGCTGCCCCACGTATCGGCACGCCCGCCGCTCCGAGAGCCCAAGACGGTCCTGGAGCATCAGGACCGCGGCTCTACGACGCGACGGGCTCACCAGTTTCCCTTCGAGATCTCCCTCAACGCGAGGTTCTCCAGCTCCTTGTCGGCGACCAAACGCTTCAGCTGCGCGTTCTCGCGCTCGAGCTCCTTCAACCGCTTCACATCGTCCGCCTGCATCCCGCCGTACTGCGCACGCCAGCGGTGATACGTCTGCTCAGAAACCTCGAGCGCCTTCGCGACCTCCGGCACCTCCATACCCTCGGCGACCAGCCTGTCCGCCTCTCTGAGCTTCCTGACGATCTGCTCCGCGGTGTGTCGTCTGCGCTTCACGTGTCTGGTCCTCCTCTCGCCCATTTTGCATAGACAGAAGGACTCTCACACGGACCGGACCGAACCTACGGGGTCGGGCCATCCCACCTGCATCATCGTATTACCCGCTCTACAAGAGCTATGAGACAGCGCCGCGAAGATAGAACTAAGGGGCTCATAGCTGGCAACGTTTTGCTACTCGCGATATTTGCGGCCTGTGTTGATCTCCAGCATCACCAGAATCCTCACTTGTTGAGAAACTTCGGGATCGCTGAGATAGCGTGCATCACATGCTATGTGGTAAACGCCTTCTTAGCGATGGCTGGGTCGGTCGTAGCCTCTTCCGTCGCGATCCTGATAGATCAAAAGACACTTTCTTTGTACCGATGTGGGTCGTCGTAGCAATCAACGGCGTGTCGATCGCCTATCTCGTATGGCAGACCGGCGGTCCTGCCGTAAGTCCCTATACAACGATTCACGCTTCGCTACTCGTCGTCGGACAGCAGCTGCGAAAAATGGGGCCAGTCAATCCGACCTCGAACATAGCTCGTCTGATTGGGGATGTCTTCTGGGGGTTTCGCCTCTATGTTCTTATCGCGGGCGCCTTTTACGGTGCCCTAATCTACCTTCAGAGAGAGCACGCCCAGTCGGTCACGAAGCCTCCGACTATGCTCGCAGTCGGTGTCGTTGCTGCGCTTTTCTTTGTCAGCAGCATGACTAATTATATTACCCACATGTTCAGGTCGGAAGCGGGCGAGGCGAAGGCGGGCGCCGTCGTGTGAAGGTGTTGACCGGAGCATAGTGACACCATAGATACAACAGAGGCACTAGACGACCGTCGCAGCGGCTGCTGTCGAAGTCATCCAATACCGATCGTACGACGCTCGCCGGAACTTGGCCCTGGCTGTGCGATGCGGTCCGCATCGCGCGAACGGAGCACGATTGGCGTTGAATGTGGGCGTCTCTCGTTCGCGAGGTAGTCATACCCGCAATTGACACCGGAAGCGGAGGTCGATAGACTGCGTGCCACGATGGCCCTGTTCGAGTCGATCTTCGACTTGCTTGAGGGATATGACCCCTACGGGGGTCGTCCGTCTGACTTCACGCATCGGTGTAAGTTGCCCAAGCGGCGAGAGTTGGGCGCCCGTTGGGTCTGTCCGCGGTGCGATTGTCGGTGGATTATGCGCCAGGGCCTGCGGCAATGGACGAGCCTCCATCAGGCAGACAGCCGACCCCCGCACGAGACGACCCTCGTCGGGGAAACGAAGTCCGCGGTCACTCGACCTCGCTGGTACTTCGACAGCGGCAGCTATAAAGAAGTGAGCAGTCGCAAGAAGTAGAGTCGGCGTACACCGCCGGTTGTGCGACATGCGTGGTGTTGTACCTCACCGCAGGTCTAGTCGGCCCCGGTGCCAGGCGTCCTGTTGACCGCGGTGTCGGATCGCCCGGTTAGAAACACGACGATGAAGACCAGCCCGGCTTGGGAACCTTGGAGACGGCGGCCTGGAGAGCCTCAAGCGCCCAACCAACCGGCGTGCGTCGGCAAAGGCCTCGTCCGAACCACGACGTGGGCGCCCCAGCTCACTTGACGCGGGCGCGCCCAACTGCTAGCAACCGCCGTAGCCGACACAACAAACGGGGGGTCGAATATGTCTGCGTGTGGCATGGTGCGGGGTGGGTCGCGCTCAGTGCTGAGGTTCTC
>Ga0210391_10001236_pt1 | contig 23688 bp, 26 predicted proteins | sample IncBWC12OmetaG_FD_160573 | JGI IMG/M metagenome (GOLD analysis project Ga0210391, IMG submission 160573) | Forest soil microbial communities from Barre Woods Harvard Forest LTER site, Petersham, Massachusetts, United States - Inc-BW-C-12-O ...
GGGGTGACGCGAACGGGGAGGAAACGGTCCGGCCACGATACGCGGGCGATGATTTGTTCGAGGCTGAAGACGCGGCTCACAACGATATCCGGGTCAAAACCAACGACGCGAGCTCTGAGGGCCTGCTGGAGTTGCAAGGGATCACGTGCGGTGCGAACTAACAGGGCATTAGGCGTGACGTTCGAGTTGTAGGGGAGATAAACGCTGGCGCGGTCTTCGCCCTTATATGCGCCGTGCTTGCTATCGGCGACCACTCCTACGACGGCGTGCCACGGCTCATTGTTTTTTGGCGGCCCGAAGCGGATGCGCTTGCCCAGAGCACTTTCGTTAGGCCAATTCTTTTTGGCGAAAGTTTCGCTCACAACGACAATGCGGGGAGAATCGAAATCGTCCTCGGTGAAATCGCGGCCCTGGAGCAGCGGGATGGCGAGTGTGTGGAAATATCCGGGAGCGACCACAATGTGGTTGATGAAGGTCATGTCCTTGATGTCGAGGGGATGGCCTTCAATGGTAAAGATGCGGCCCCAGCCATCGCTCAGCGGAATGCCGGAACCAAAGGAAGTAGAAACGACTCCGGGAAGGGAAGAGACTTCTTCCGTGAGGCGGCGGAGCATCGCACGGGCGGGTTGGCCGTCGGGATAGCGATTTTCAGGATAGTCGATTGTCATCGTCAAAACATTTTCAGGGCGGTAGCCAAGGTCCTGCATGCGCAGCGCCAGGAAACTGCGAATCATGAGCCCCGCTCCGGCGAGCAGTATCACGGATAAGGCGACTTCACCAACCACGAGCCCATTGCGCAATAATTTGCTGCGCAATCCGGAAGTCCCTCCGCCACCGCCCTCTTTGAGCGAATCTGTGAGATCGCTGTGGAAGGAACCGAAGGCCGGAATGATGCCGAAGCCAAGAGTGGTGAGCAGAGAAATAGCAAACGCAAAACTCAGAACGCGGTGATCAGGGGAAAAATTCATCCACAGCGGAAGATCAACTGGAATGAGCGAGAGCAGCGCCGGGATTCCCGCATAGGCAAGTAGCACGCCCAAGGCGGCGCCGGCCACACCGAGGATGAGGCTTTCCGTGACGAGTTGGCGAAGAAGCCTGCGGCGCGTCGCGCCGAGCGCGGTGCGAACGGCGATTTCACGGACACGCGCGGAAGCTTTAACGAGGAGAAGATTGCAGACATTGGCGCACGCGATGAGGAGCAGCAGACCGACCGCTACCAGGAGCGTGATGACAGCCTTGCGATACGATCCGGCAACAAAATCGCGGAGAGGGATCGCGCGGGCCACCCAGTTGTTATTGACGGCCGGATTTTCGCGGTGAATCTGCTCCAGGAGCGACTCCAGTTGGCTGGTTGCCTGTTCCACGGATACGCCCGGCTTGAGACGGGCCACGGCGCGCAGAAAATAATTCGTACGCGCGGCTTTTGCCGGGTCCATCTGAAGAGGGAACCAAAGCTCTGCGCGATCAGGAAAATGGAAACCCGCGGGCATAACGCCGATGACAGTCGGCCGCGAGTCGTCGATTTGCAAGCTTTTGCCGAGGACGTGAGGATCGCGGCCGTAGCGCCGCTGCCACAGCTCTTCGCTAAGGACGACGACTTTCGGACCGTTCGGCAAATTATCTTCGCGTGAGATGGCGCGGCCCAGCAAAGGTTCGACGCCAAGCACGCGAAAAACTCCATCACTTACTACTGCTGAGGGGATGCGCTCGGCGGAACCTTCTCCTCTGACGGCAGATTGCCCCGAATCGTAAACTCCGATGTCATCAAGAAGGTGATTACGCGAGCGAATGTCGAAATAATTGGGGAAGGAAATCTGCGTGGTTTCTTTGGGATCTTTTGGGCTGGATTCCGTGACAGCAATGATGCGCTCCGGTTGCGGGTAGGGAAGTGGGCGTAGCAGAAGACCATTAGCAAGACTGAACACGAGCGTCGTCGAGCCGATACCCAGAGCGAGAATCAGGATGGCGGCAGCTGTGAGAGACAGGTCCTTGCGCAATATGCGAAGTGCGTACCGGATATCATGGATGATCATGTGATAGTGCTCCCTGGGTGCTTGATAAAAAATTCCTAAGATGGCTTGAAGCCAGACCAATAGCAAACCGGTGATCGATCGTTCCTCGCGCCAGCGGTCCACGAAGGCGAGGCAAAGTTCGCGGCGGTATTCGTCTCGAAACTCAGCCGGGTACAACCATAGAAACGGCTGATAGAGGCGGAGAATGCCAGCTTGCGAGGTGTGGAGACGAGACATAGCTCAGGCTCGTTTGCGCACTAAGCCGGAAGCTCGAGCGTCCGAGAGCAATTTTTCTAGATGACGAGCTTCTTCCATGGCGGCGCGACGGCCGGTTTTGGTAAGACGGTAATAGCGGCGGCGTTCGTCGTCGTGCTCAGGATCGGGACGCTCTTCCAATTCTTCGATGAAGCCTTGTTCGAGGAGGCGTTTGACGGCGCTATACAGAGTGCTGGGGCTGAGGCGAATCTCTCCGCCCGTTCTATCACTGATTTCTTGCATGATGGAATAGCCGTGGCGGTCGCGATCGGCGAGCGCCACGAGAATGTGGAAAGTATCCCGGGAAAGAAGAAAGGGTCGCATGGTCAAACTATAGCAGGTTTCGCTATAGCCGACAAAGGAGTATTTGTGACACGCCTTTGGTTAGGTAGGCAGGTAATTCGAAGAGCTGCGGCAATTTCGAAGTACCGTCAAGTCCCGTTCATGCATCGAATCAGTTTTTCCGTGAAAAGGAAGCGAGCCGCTCCAAGCTGGGATATTTAAGGTTGTCACTCCGCTTGCTTGGGCCATCTGTCGAAAAGAATTAAAAATCTGCCTCGGAAAGATACTGCTCGTGGAAGCCCCGAAGTTTACCCAGCAGGAGATGGCGGGATTAATTGCAGAATCAGTTGCTTGGATGCATCAGCAGCGTGACAAATACCGTCCGGTCTGCAATGCACTTTCGGAAGGCGTCAAAGTAAAACTCCAGCCGTTTTTTCCTGCGGAAATCCTAGATAACCTGCGATTAAAAGATCTGTCCAAGGCGGGCGAGACAATTCCGTACCCTCCTTTTTACGAACGCGTTCGCGCGGGAGGCGCGCGCGTCGTGCCGGATGCCGCGCACATGACGGCGATTCCTTTCATCGATGTCGCGCTTTTCAATCGGCAGCCGACACTGAGAACGGTGTTCCATACACTGATTCACGTCACGCAATTTTCAATCGTTGGCTTGGAGAAGGTCATGGCAGGCTACTTCAGAGCTCTGAACGACTCTGGCCTCTGGATGGTCGTGCCGTACGAAGAACAAGCTTACAAACTGGACGCTCGCTACACCAAAGATCCTGACGACGTATTTTCGGTGGAAGCGGAAGTTCGGGAATGGCTGCGCAACGGAAAGTTTTAGAGCCGCACGAAATAAATCCAAGCTCAAATCATTCATACGCGTGACCGGAGGCGTTACAGCGCGGAGACCATGCGGGCGATCGCGTCGTCAAACGTCGATTTGCTATCTAAATAGGGCTGCCAGAAGCGGACGAGAAGTTGGAAGTAGGCGTTCCACCCGCGCTCGTAAAGGCCTTCGCGGATGGCGTAGGGCGTGTAGATTTCCCGGGGGGCGGGACGCGCACCGTTAAGATTGGGACTGACGATGTCGGGCTGTTCTTTGCTGGCCGTCACCAATAGGGGTCTGATCACTTCGCCCGTCGTATAAAAGATAAGCGCATGCCAGAGGTCTCGGGGAATGGCTTTATCGCGCTGGTGGCATTCGCGAATGATTGCCGATTCCACGGGCTCCGCGATTCCGTGCGAAGCCTCGTGGAAGAGCACTTCAAATGCCGCATCGTCCTGGTTACGCGGATCGGTGCTGGAAATGGTGACGCGCAGCGGGTCGAGCGTGGTGTACGCACCCGTCGAATTTGCATAGGCGCACACATCCACGCGAATTTTCGCCTTTGGCCATTTGGTCTGATAGATGTCCGCGAGGCGCTCGGAAATTCCAACACCTTGTTCTTCGATGAGAGGAGCGACGCGCGCGACCCAACGGCGATTCGCACGGTCCTGGTCGGCCCAAAGATGCGCGCGATAGACAGCCGCAGCGGCCTCCAGCACGTGGGTCAGCTTGGGGGGCAGGCCGGCGTCACATGTTTTTTTTCGCGTGCCGGAGAGCTCGTCACAGTCCTCAAAATCTCCAAGCTGGTTTTTTAGCAGGATCAGGTCGTTGTTGAAGAGCAAATCTTTATTCGCGTAATTTGCGACGTAATAGTCGACGGAACTGTCCCAAGCGAGGCGCTCAGCCGGGGTTAACGGCGTGCCGCCATCTTTCATGGTTTTCAGCTTTAACACGGGGATTCCGTTGCTCTTTTGAGCTGGCACAGGTGGAGTTTCGCGCAGCTTGGCCTCGTAGTAGAGCGTGTGGTGCAGATTGATCCAGAATCCGCTGTGGAATTCGAAAACGGGAAGTGGCCCGTAAGCGGAGCTGGATTGTTGCGACATTGCAGCCAGCGGGGTTAGGAGAGCAAGACTCAGAAGCAGGCAGAGATTTCGGATGAATGCTGGGCGCATGGGGAATCGCACGATAGTAGCGCCAACTCCATCGCCGCACAAATCTGGGATTCTTTCTTTTCCCTATTTCGCAATAGCCGATGTAATATGCCCGCTTATTTTGGGGACGATTGCTGACGGGAGAAACGGATGAAGAAATTGTGTGCAGCGGGTTGTATTGCGGCGATCTTGCTTGTGCCATGCGGACTGTTCGCGCAGCAGTCGGCGCAACTTCCGGCCCTGAAACAGGAAGCTGTGGTGGAAGTGGACAAGCTCCAGACGCTGACGCAGCAAATGGTGGACGAGATTTTCAGCTTCAGCGAATTGGGATTCCAGGAATACGAGACGTCGCGCTATGTCACGGGCATCCTTGAGAAAAATGGATTCCACGTCGAGCACGGCGTGGCCGGCGTTCCCACAGCCTGGGTAGCCACGTATGGAAGCGGCAAACCGGTCATCGCGTTTATTACAGACATCGACTGCATTCCTCGTGCTTCGCAGAAGCCGGGAGTGGCCTATCACGATCCGATCGTCGAAGGCGCGCCGGGGCATGGAGAAGGGCATAACTCCGGGATGGCCGTCAACGTTACAGCGGCTTTAGTTTTGAAAAAGCTGATGGACGAGCATCACATCGGCGGGACGATCAAGCTTGTTCCTGGCGTCGCCGAGGAATTGCTTGGCACAAAGGCGTTTTATGTTCGCGCGGGATTGTTCAAGGATGTAGATATAGTTTTGGGCGCGCACGTGGAGTCGGAATTTTCGACGTCATATGGCACGGGGAACGGCGAGTGGAGCGGGCTCGTATCCGTGCAGTATTTTTTCCATGGCAAAGCAGCGCACGCCGCAGCGGCGCCGTGGGAAGGCCGAAGCGCGCTGGATGCTGTCGAGCTAATGGATACAGGCTGGGATTTTCGCCGCGAGCATCTGCGCCCGGCGCAGCGTTCTCATCGCGTCATTGTTAATGGCGGCGATCAGCCAAACGTTGTGCCGTCAGAGGCCGCTGTTTGGTATTACTTCCGCGAGTTGGACTATCCGCACATCAAGGATCTCTATGATTTGGGAAATATGATTGCGGATTCGGCCGCGAAAATGACGGGCACAACGGTCGATCACAAACTGGTGGGATCGGCGTGGCCGCCGTACTTAAACAAGGTAATCGCGGAGACGCAGCAGAAAAATATCGAAGCTGTTGGCATGCCGAAATGGAGCGAAGCGGATCAGACGCTGGCCAAGGCACTTCAAAAGGACATCGGTGCGAAAGTGGAAGGGCTCAAGGAAAAAGTTGATCCGCTCGAGGAGCCAGTGAAGAAGCCCACCGGCGGAGGCTCCGACGATATCGGCGATATTTCCTGGAACGTGCCGATGGTTTACTTGATGTATCCGGCAAACATTCCGAATCTGCCAGGTCATAGCTGGGCGAACGGGGTGGCTATGGCTACGCCTATTGCTCACAAAGGTTCGACAGCGGGGGCCAAAGTGCAAGCCTTAACTGCTCTCGATTTTTTTCTTCAGCCGCAGCTTGTGCAGCAGGCATGGGATTATTTTAAGAATGTCCAGACAAAGGACATTCATTACGAGACGTTCCTCAGTCCCGATGACAAACCAGCTATCGAGATGAATAAGGAAAAAATGGAGAAGTTCGCGCCGCAATTGAAAAAATATTATTACGATCCCGAGCGCTACAAGACTTATCTCGAACAACTAGGGATTCAATATCCAACGGTGAAGACTAACCCGTAGCGTTTAAGCACGTATGCAGCTGATATTAGTGCTCGGGCAATTTTGGATCCGATGAGGACCCCACTGCGCCTTGATGGTCCGCGGCGCGCAGTGCTCCATTGGAATCCCGAAAAAAGGAGCGGTGGCCTGTGCGGCCATAGGTCAATGGCGTTGCGGCGAGTTCAAACTTCCCCGGCGCGCCCAAGCCGCTGGCGCCGACAATGACGTAGCGGAACGAATAGCCATTTCTCATTCCCGCGGCTAGATCGGATTCTACGAGTCCAGCGGCATCTCCGTTCGCGGGACCATGCAGGGGGGGACCGAGACTTGAGAGAGTGTTAGGAAGCCGCGCGTATTTGAGGCGAAAGGCTTCGACGGCTTCGGCGATGTCCTTGAGAGATTCAATGGCTGTTAGTTCATTTTTGTCGGCTTCCGCGGAGTCCCATTCCAATTCCAGGGAAGGTAGATCGAGAAGAACCACGCCGAGCGAGAGGATCTTCCACTCGCCGTTCTCGCGGACCAGACCCATGGTGACCTGGATGGCGCTGGCGTCCGTAGTATCCGTCGCATCGCGCAAGTTCACCGGCATAAACGCCACGTTGTCACGGGTGTCGGCGCCGCCGATCTGGATTTCCGCGGCCCCCGCGGGCGTGTCGCAGCGAACGATGGGCCGGCCGGAGGGATTGCTGGTCGCGGTGGGTTTGCCCGCTTCGTTGAGCAGCACGAATCGTTTCATAAACGCTACGCGTGCTGCCGGCGCCATGCGCGTAAACGATTCTTTGTTGCGTACGGTAAGGTAACGCTCAAAGTCATTTTGGCTTTGCGAACAGGCTGCCATCAGGACATCGCGGAGTGCGGCTAATGGTCCGCTCGCCGAGGCGGTTGGTGCCGCGGGAGGCGAACTCAACTCCTGCGCGGGTGCCGCATTCGTTAGTGATAGAAAGAGTGCGGTTCCAGCCATCGCCTTAACAATCGGAATATTTTTTCTTGAGTTCACATCAGTCCTTTGCGGCAGTTAGGATCGCCGCCAGATTCTGGGTAAAGGCGGATCGGGGCATCACTTCGTCGCAGCCCGCAGCTTGCGCCTGCGTTGCGAGGTCGCGTTGCACGTGAGAGAGAAATCCAATGACCTTTAAATCTTTTTGCGCGGCGCGCACGCGCTCGATGGCCGCGAGGGGCTGGCTGCGTGCGTTCAAATCCACGATCACCAGCTTTGGCGTGGGTTCCAGCAGTTCGAGGAGCGCGTCACCATTCGTGGCTACTTTTAGCTCCAGCCCGAGATGTTTCGCCGTCTCTGCGACCTTCATCTGAAAAAACAGGTCGTCCATCAGTGCCACGATTCTTTCCACGTGAGCGAGTCCTCCATGCCTATTACTCATTATGCGCCACTTCAACTTTTCGGCGGCTTTTCGAGTAAGATGCTCTCATCGCTTGGGAGGTCCCCCCATGCAGCAAGGTGTAGCCCGAATCACCGAGCCGGCGGTCACCGGATCGATCCAGCCTGCTTTGTTGCTCCTTGAAAAGACGCCGTTTCTGCTCGAAACGATGCTTCGTGATTTGCCGGAAGATCTGCTGCGCTGGAAGCCGGCGCCAGAGCGCTGGTCGATCGCGGAAGTGATTGGGCACCTCGCGGATATTGAACTGGTCTATGCCGACCGGACGCGCCGCATCGTTACGGAAGACACGCCGAGGCTGCAGAAGTACGATCCCACGCAAACCGTGGTGATCGGTGATTACGTGCGCGGCTCAGCTACCGAAAACCTCGCATTTTTCACGAGGACGCGGCGGTCAACCGTAATTCTCTTGAGAAGCATCCCGGCCGATTCCGGTGAGCGCGAGGCGACGCATTCTGAACTCGGCGATATCACGCTCCATCAGATGCTCAGCGAATGGGCTTCGCACGACCTAGGGCATCTCCGGCAGATCGCGGAGCTTTACAGGGCGCGCGCGTTTCACCCTTACGCAGGGCCTTTTCAAAAATATTCCAACCCGAAACCGTGAAGGAACATCCGGAAGATGCGCGGCTAGCCGCCGCAGGTCCACGCGAGGTGACTCTTTACACGCGACCGGGCTGTCATCTTTGCGAAGACGCCAAGGCCGCCATTGCGCCACTACTGCACGAATTCGGCGCCTCCCTCTACGAAGTAAATATCGACAAGGATGCGGTTCTCGAAGAGCGTTACGGTTGGGATATTCCCGTGATCTTTATCGGCGCGCGCAAAGTCGCCAAGCATCGCGTTGATGTGGAACAGTTTCGTCGCCAGCTTCAGGAGGGAGAATCGAAGTGAGTGTTGGGGTCAGACAACAGCTTGTTTAATGGCCGCCGCTAGGTTCATGTGCGCCCACGGTTTTGTCTGGCACGTCGCCGACACGGCCTTTGACGCGGTCGTAGACGCTGATCTGGCTCACCGAGCCAAGCGCTTCGTTGTAAAAAGTCGGGACGCCCAACGCAGTAAGCAGCTCTTCGTTGAACCTTCGCAGATTTTCGAGATGAGATGCCAGCGCAGGCAGCTTCAAACCATCGTCGGTCAGCAAAAATTTCTGATACCCTGCGTCCCAAAGCCGCGTGAACCGGCCCTTCAGCATAATTGTCGGCACGACCGTCATTTGATAGAGGTCGTCCGTGCCTTTGCGAAACTCCGCGCCGCTGCCGTATTTTTCCACGCGCACCACGCCTCGCGTGCTGCCGACGGCAAAGCCGAGCGCTGCCAAACGCTCAATTTGCTTGCCTGTGAACCGCTGTTCGACATTCCACATAGGGCTCCTAGCCTAGTAAATGCGGGGAGTTCTGTAAAGCGGACGTGGTTAACAATTTTGGGAAGCTCCTTGAACGATGGATTCTCGCCAAGCATTCTAAGGTCGCGGAAACACTTCTCAAGTTTTGGCCGGAGACCACGAGCGTTCCCATGTGCGCCACAGCGAAACGTCGCCAAGCCCGAGCTGATTCCACCACAAATCCAGCATCTTTTGATCGAGGCGCAGAATGCCATTGCGCGTGACTCCAGCGGGAGGCGGAACGAGCGTTGCCATGCGATCGTAAACCGAACCGCGCTCCGATACTTCAACACGAGCGAGTAAATGCCAGACGGTAAGCGCGTCGCGCTGACGAGATTCCGCAAGTATCTTACTGAGCTCGGCGCTCCGTTCTTCCGGAGTGCTCGCAGCAAAATCAAATTTGGTCAAAGTATCGCGAAACGAAGCGGAAGCATCGTCAAAATACGGAGTGCCCGGGCCAACTTTTGGCCTCGTCGCGCAAACTGCGCCAGCGGGGATGAAGGCTTCATGTCCATCCAACTTGAAACCAACCCAACCCAGTTTCGTTCGCAAAAGTCCGGCGCCTGAATCGTCCACCTGCAGCGTATAGGAGCAGCCGAGGTCCACCGCGATCGCGGAAGGCGTGTCCACCGTGAACTCACCCGGCATCGCCCAGATGTACGCGTGAATCGTGCCGCGATCGAGCGCGAGCCGATTATGCCCGTTGCCCCCGGCGACTAAACGCAAACGCGTGTTAGGTTCGACGTTCACCGTTCCAACATCGGCGATGGAAATGTTGGCCTTGGAATGGCTGTCGGTCACGAGAGTTTGGCCGACGCCGAGCTTGGCGGCTCCGGAACTCATTCCAAAGACACTTGACTCCACCCGTGGTTTGCCCGCAACGCGTTCGACGTCCCACCCAGACTGGGAGTTCACATTGGGTTTCTGACTCCATCGAAGAATCCCAAACGCGGCCATAAACAGGATGGCCACCGTGGCGGCTACGAGTCCGAAAGATAAACGCGATGGCATAAACCGCTGCCAAAATCGTGGCTGCTGTATTGCCGTGATCTCGGGGAAATCCGGCACCTGACCTTGATAGCGGAATTTGGCCAGCGTGTTTTCCAGTTTTTGAATCTCTGAGTCGGGTTCGCCGGAACCGTCCCAGAGGTAATCATCATTCATGGCTGATTCCTTCTGTTCAACAATGTCTTTGTCCGCGTCGTTGAGTTTCTGCCGCCGAAGGGCTCGGGCTGAATCGCACCGCCCATCGATGCTTGGCTTAATTTCTCTCGAAGCTGCTGCATGCCTCTATGCAAATTTACGCGAACTGAGCCTGGAGTCAGGCCAGTGCGCGCTGCGATTTCCGGCCCCGTCATGCCCTCCACCAAACGTAGGATAAGGGTTTCGCGATAGGCGTCAGGAAGGCTGCGAACGAACGTAAGGATCGCTGCTGCTTCCGCGTCCGGAGCAGTGTTCGCCGCCGGCAATTCCGCTTCATCTTCTGGCAAGCTCTCCGTTACTGCGGCAACTGCACGCGTTTGGCGGTAGTGATCATTCGCGCGATTTCGGGTGATAGCTGCGAGCCACGGTCCGAACCGGGCGGCGTCGCGCAGATCGCACAGCCGGGGAAGCGCGCGCAGAAACACGTCTTGAACGAGATCGTCCACATCATCTGCAGGCACTCTCGCTAGCAAGATGCCGTGTACCATGCGTGCGTACTGCGCGTACAATCCGCCAAATGCGGCGCGGTCGCCTCCGCGTGCAGCCAGCACCAACGAAGAATCAACCGCAGGATCGGGGGCAGGCGCGGTGGTCACCGCTCGACAGTCCCTGATTGTGAGGCGCGAGTCAACTGAGGTTCCAGCGTGTGATATGCCGACTCCCGATATCATCCTGGTGTGCAGGACGCAGCGGTCCAAAGAAGTGTTAACAATGACCGCGCCGTGAAGCCTCTTGCCCTGTTCCCGCATACGAACTATTCTCTAGTCTTTGTAGGGTGATTGTCTCTAACTGCCGCTAAACTCAGGCCATACCATCAAACTGGCATGCCGCATCTAATTCGGAGTAAACTGGTCGCATATCTTGGAGATTACGAAGCGATTTTATAGCATGGCCACAATCAAGCACATCACCGCTGCAATCGGCGAAGTCTCCGCCCCACAAGAAAGGGCTCAGGGCCGGGCAGGACAGTCCCTATTGGAACTGATTGGTAACACGCCACTCCTGCGACTCACGAGAGTCGGCAGCGAATTCCCCCATGTGGAATTCTATGCCAAGGCAGAGTGGTACAACCCCGGAGGTTCCGTCAAGGACCGGCCAGCTTTCAGCATGATTCAAGCGGGTATGGCCAGCGGCGCTCTCCGCCCCGGCAAGACCATCATCGATGCCACCAGCGGCAACACAGGAATTGCCTACGCCATGATCGGCGCGGCGCTCGAGTATCCCGTGAAATTATGTCTACCGGACAGTGCCTCTCACGAGCGCAAACGCATCCTCAGCGCACTGGGGGCCGAGCTGGTTATTACCTCTGGCGACGAAGGCACCGACGGCGCAATTCGGCGCGTTCATGAGATCGTCGCGTCGGCCCCGGAAAAGTATTTCTACCCGGACCAGTACAGCAACCCCGCGAATTGGCAGGCGCACTATCGCACAACCGCGAAAGAAATTTGGGAGCAGACCGGCGCCCGCATCACGCATTTCGTGGCGGCGCTGGGCACAAGCGGAACCTTTGTCGGCGCCTCCCGCAGGTTGAAGGAGCTAAATCCATCAATCCGCTGCATAAGTCTTCAGCCCGATGCAGCCTTTCATGGACTGGAAGGCTGGAAACACATGCAGACCGCTCTGCGCCCTGCGATTTATGACGACACGCTCGCGGATGCAAATCTCGAAGTATCAACCGAACAAGCCTATCGCCTCGTGAAGCGTATCGCGCGGGAAGAGGGTCTGCTGGTCAGTCCCAGCGCTGCTGCCTCGCTGCTCGGCTGCTTCCAGGTCGCAAAGGGCCTTGCAAGGGACGAACGCGCCGTCATTGTCACCGTTTTTGCTGATTCCGCGTCAAAGTATCTGACTGAACGTTTTTGGGACGAGGAGTGATTTCACAATGAGCGAAGCACTCGAACTCGGGGTCACAGCCGAGCTTGCCGAAAAGATCCGCGAGCACGGCGTCGAGACCTATCCGTATGAATGTTGCGGCGCGCTGCTCGGAACGGAGCACGATGGGCTCGCGAACGACCCGAATCGGGAATCTCGAAAGGTTTCTCGCGAGGTTCTGTCTCTTTTTCCGCTTGTAAACCGCCGCGATGATTCGCCGCGAAATCGCTTTGCTGTAACGGCGGACGACGTGCGCGAAGCCGAAAAAGCAGCGAGCGCGCAAGGTCTTGAGGTCATTGGCTGGTATCATTCGCATCCCGACCATCCCGCGAGGCCCAGCGACTTCGACCGCGATCACGCCTGGCCGTGGTACAGCTACATCATCGTCAGCGTGCATACGGGCGTGCCGCAGGATATGACATCCTGGCGTTTGAAAGATGACCGCTCCGGATACTTGGAAGAAAAAATTTCGCCGATGAAAGTAAGCGCCGCAAACTAACGTGTCCAAGGGAACGGGAGATCTATAAATGTCCGTCAAAGTGATGATTCCGACGCCGCTGCGAGTTTACGCGGGCAAGCGCGATTCCGCCGAGGTTAGTGCCGCGACCGTTGGCGAGGCCCTTAGCGATCTCACCAGCCAATTCGCCGAACTACGCAAGCACCTCTACACCGAAGACGGCAAACTGCGTGCCTTCGTAAATGTTTATCTCAACGACGAAGATATCCGCTATTTGGCCAAAGAAAACACGCCCACGAAAGATGGAGACACCATCAGCATCATCCCGTCCATCGCTGGCGGTTCTTTTGGAATGCCAATTGACTTCTAACTGACAGGGAGCTTTTGCAATGGCCACGACACTACAGCCGCAAACCGGCGCGAAGCCGGCCACCAGCCTTACTAACGAGGAAATTCTTCGCTACAGCCGCCACTTGATCATGCCTGAAGTGGGCATGGAGGGTCAGCTCAAACTCAAGAACGCAAAAGTCCTGCTAATAGGCACTGGCGGACTCGGCGCTCCCCTCGGGCTTTATCTCGCTGCCGCGGGCATAGGGCGGTTGGGACTTGTCGATTTCGATGTCGTGGACTTCACGAATCTTCAGCGGCAAGTCACGTTTGGCACGAGCGATGTTGGCAAATTTAAGAGCGAAGCGGCCCGCGAGAGACTCTCTAACCTCAACCCGAACATTCAAATCGATGCCTTCGAGACCAAACTCACAAGCGATAACGCTCTCGAGCTATTCAAGGATTTCGACATCATCGTCGATGGCACTGACAATTTCCCGACGCGTTATCTCGTCAACGACGCCTGCATTTTGCTCGGCAAGCCGAATGTGTACGGCTCCATCTTCCGCTTTGAAGGGCAGGCCACGGTGTTCGGTATGCCGGGAGGACCCTGCTACCGCTGCTTGTATCCGGAACCGCCTCCGCCGGGTCTTGTACCGTCTTGCGCCGAAGGCGGAGTCCTGGGTGTCCTGCCAGGAATCGTCGGCTCCATCCAGGCGATGGAAACGATCAAGTTGATTTTGGGTGCCGGCGATGGTCTTGTCGGACGCTTGCTACTGTTCGATGCGCTTGGCATGAAGTTCCGCGAGCTCAAGCTGCGCAAAAATCCCAGCTGCCCCATGTGCGGCGAGCATCGCACCATCAACAAGCTCATCGACTACTACGAATTCTGTGGCGTGCGCGGCGAAGAAGCGCCCGGTCCCGATGTGCAAGTCCCGGAGATTACACCACGCGAACTGAAATCGCGCCTCGATCGCGGAGATGACCTCTTCATTCTGGACGTGCGCGAGCCGCACGAATTTCAAATTTGCAATTTGACGGGTCACTTGATTCCGCTCGGCGAATTGCCGCGTCGCGTTCACGAGCTGGACTCTTCGCAGGAAATCGTCGCGCATTGCCGTAGTGGAAAGCGTTCCGCCGAGGCAGTCGATTTCCTCCGAAAAGCAGGTTTCCGCAAAATCCTCAATCTCAAGGGCGGCATTCTCGCCTGGTCGGATGAAGTCGATCCCACCGTGCCCAAGTATTGAGAGTTCCAAGCCGCTTCCTTGAGTTCCAGGCAAACTCTGCGTAATCTAGAGAGCGCGTTCGGCGACAAGCGATAAATACCGAGCGCGCTCTCACCTTCTTCGGAGGCCCGAATGGCTGCTAGCAAGATCACTATCAACAGTAACGGATCGATTCGTGTGGAAGGCGATTTCGAAATTGTCGATCCCGAAGGCCGCGCTTTCGGCCTGGCTGGGCGCACAGCGATCGGCCTCTGCCGCTGCGGCCATTCAGCCAACAAGCCGTTCTGCGACGGTTCCCACAAGGCCGTTGGCTTTAGCGACCCTGTTGTTGCTCGCGAACTAGCCCCTCCCAAGCCAAAGGTCTAACCGACAAAAGGTTATGGCAGCGAGACATTTTGCCTGATGAGACTGTCTCACACTGAGACAGTCCACGTACTCACGCTGATACTGTCCCAACTGTCGGTAACTCTAACGGAACAAACATGATAGTTTCCTTAGGGGCTTTTTTCTCAGTCCTTCCGTGTGTCTCGCTGGTACACTCCCTCCCTAGTCTTCTCGTAGCGCTCCCGTAAACGACGAAAAATCAGTTACTTACGGACTGAGATTTTCCCTCCAGAAAGGGCACAAACTTGCATTCCTACGGTGTTGTAGTTGTTTCTTCGGTATTTGGGGGTTTTCGTGGGTGGTTGGGGCCAAATCGTCGGGTTTCTTCGGAAGGAGCGTTCTCGCCTTCTGATCGCTTCCACCGTGGGGCTGGCCTTCCTGTTTTTTGGCGCCATCTTCTACTTGCGGCAAGCTGCTATCTCCGGCTCCCCCGAGACTTACCTCTATCTTGAAGTCGCAGGCACACTTGTCAGCTTCTGTTACGCGGCCAATGCGCTGGTCAGGTTCCGCGGCACGCATGACCGCACCGCGCTCATCCTGGCATTTGGCTTTGTACTTTCGGGAATCATTGAGACCGTTGGCTATTTCGGTCTGAACGATGTTCTCCAGGCTGGCCCTGCTGCTTTGACCAGAATTCCGATGGGCTGGATGGTCGGTCGCACGATCCTTGCTGTTTTCTTGCTCTCCGCCATCGCCGTGGAACGCTACATTCCGAATGCCCGGCAGCCCAGCAAAGAAACCGCGGGCGCATTGCTAGTAGTTGCTATTGCTACCTATCTTACAAGCGCAGCTTTTCTCGCCGCGCCTTCTGCGCCCCTGGCTCACGCAGCCAGCCTGGTTTCGCGCCCCTGGGATTTGCTGCCAGGCGCGTTGTTCTTGTTTGCCGCTATTTGTTTTGGACAACGTCTCCAGAGCAGCAAGAACAATAAGACCGCCGCAAGCCTGTACGACTATTCGCTCTTTGTCGTGGCGTCGCTCAACGTGGTTTGCCACGTCTCCGCGGCCTTTTCTCGCCACCTCTTTGATGGCCCGTTCTTCCTAGCTGAAATAAGCAAGACCGCAAGTTATGTCGTCATGCTTTCCGGAGCACTGCTCGATCAGGCGCGCCTCTTTGACCAGGTGCGTTCGATGGCTGTCAGCGATTCGCTCACGGGCCTCGCCAACTATCGCCGGCTCATCAGTGTACTGGAAGCGGAACTGGACCGTTCGCGCCGCACGCAGCGTCCTTTCAGCGTCGTGCTTCTTGACATGGATGGCCTCAAAAGCATCAACGATCACTATGGCCACCTCACCGGAAGCCGCGCCATTGTTCGCCTTTCCAAGATTCTTCGCAGCCATTCTCGCGCCATCGACACGGCAGCGCGCTACGGCGGCGATGAATTTGCTCTCGTGCTTCCTGAAGCCGGTCCGGACATCGCCGGGCGTGTCGTTTCCCGCATTCGCGAACGGCTCTCAGCAGAAGCCGAGCCGCCTGCGCTTTCCGTTAGCGCGGGAGTTGCCGCGTTTCCGGAAGACGGCGACACGCCAGAAAAGCTACTGGGCGCCGCCGACCGCGCACTCTATGGCATGAAGCATCGCAGCAACAGCAACGTAAAAAATCTCACGCGGATTGCCGCGTGCCTATGAGGATGAATGCCAGTCAAATCCAACAGACAGGCTTTCCTCTTCAACCGCGTCGAACGCCGGATTCCTATGGAGATCCCCGTCCTGCTGGACGGCCATCGCCAGATGCCCGGCACGGAATCGACTTTTACGGAAAATGTGAGTGCGCGTGGCGCCCGGGTGGTGAGCACCCGTCGCTGGGAACACGGCGAACGGCTGACGTTCGTATCGCGCACCGGAGAGTTTCGCTCCTCGGCCCGAGTAGCATACTGCGAACCATTGCAAGGCGACGGCTTTGCGATTGGCGTGGAGTTTCTCGAGCCAAAAGGGCGATGGGTTGTTTAATCCCCAAGATAGCTTGACGTAGATCGGCAAGCGGATAGGAGGGAATACCTGGAACAAGAGAAGTCAGAAAACTTGCGCAAAATTAGAATCATTTGAAGCGCTGTGCGGATCGAGAAGGAGCCGCCCGGCGCTTCATCTTTTTCGGCTAGACTTTGTGGCTGGCGACACTCGTGTCGTTCTGTGCGCACCGCGGACCATGGGGCGAACAAGATTAAGACTTTCATAATTAAGATTTTGCTTCGCTACGCAAGGCTTCCTGGTAAACGCTGATCATCCCTTCAACCATACGGTCAGAAGTAAAATTCGTTGCGACTCGCTTGCGGCTTTCTGTTCCGAGGCTCGCCGCAAAATCCCGGCTTTGAAGAATTCTCCTGGTTGCCTTGCAAATTTCCGCCACGTCCGGTCCGGAAACCAGCAGGCCGCTTTTTTCATCCTCGATGATTTCGCCGAGCGCTCCTTTGTTGAATGCGATGGAAGGAATTTCGTAAGCCATTGCGGCGAGCAAGGAATTGTTCAGCGCTTCGAAGAAGGACGGAAGCAAGAAAACGTCCAGAGCCGCGTATACACTCTCCACGTCCTTCACAAAACCCGGGAATAAAACGGCTCCTGCAGTACCAAGCTCGTGCGCCAGCGACTCCAGTTTCGGGCGGCACGGTCCATCACCCGCTAGTAAAAGCTTTGCTTCTGGAAATTCCTTGCGGAGTTCGGCGAGCGCACGGATCAGCCACTCCTGGCCCTTGTCCGGCAGCAATACGCCGACGCAACCAAGCAATGGCGCGGCGCCGGAAATTCCCCAGCGCGAGCGCGCTGCGATGCGTTGGTCCTCTGTGAACAGTGGTGGAATTTCAGCGCCTTCGTAGACGACTGTTATTTTCTCTCGCGGCGCTCCCGAGCTTGCTGCCTGTTCCGCTACCCACTTCGAATTTGCAATGATGCGCGCTGCGGCTTCGTAACGCGCACGCGATGCGCGGCTCTTCCCGATGGGATATCCCACACGTCTCGAAATCAAAAAGGGAACGCGCTTGTGCGCACCAGCCAGCCACACGGCTGAAACGGCGTGCGCTTCATTCGCGTGCACGAGATCAAATCCGCCGCCCCGAACTAATTCGCGAACCTTCCGCGCCGCAGGCACGCGAAACAATCCACGCGAGACAAAATGAACGCGAATGCCGTTCTCGTGCGCCCGCTCTCCGAGCGCGGACCCGCGCGCGGCCACAAGTTCCGCCTCATGTCCGCGGCCCCGCAGTCCCTTCAAAATGAGGAAAGCTTGATTTTGCCCGCCGCGCCAGGCTGTCTCGAGATCAATAAGCAGCGCCTTCACTGCTTGTCTCCTGCCGGGCCCCTCTGCTCTTGCTCGATCAATTTGCCTAGCTTCGCGTATTTCAGCCGCACAGACCGCGCCGCCATTTGCGAAATCAGCGCCCCGCGGTAGCCATCCAAAAATCCGCCGCGGAGAAAATAATTCTGAAACCAGCTCCACGGCGTCGCCAGCCACAGCGCACCTTTCCAGTTTCGTTTCCCGACTTCGAACATTTGTCTCGCCGCTAACGCCGTGTATCGCTCGACATTCCCCTCGTGCTCGGCGAACGAACGCACCGTGTAATGCAGCAAGTCCCCATGAAGACGCCCCGGCTTTCCCTGAAATCTCAGCGCTTCGTGAATGATTCCCGAAAATTGCGCTTTATCCCGCCGGTACAGCCGCCGCTGAAAATCCGGATACCAGCCGGAATGTTTAACCCAAGCTCCGAGATACCACGTCTTCCGCGCCATCTCATATACGCTGGATTTAGGCTCATGCTTCTTCCAATCCAGAAGGGAAGTTTGCAGCACGCTACTCAACTCCTCATCCGCGTCCATCGACAGGACCCACTCGTTCTGTGCGCGCGCCGTCGCGAAATTCTTCTGTTCCGAATAATTTGTCCACGCGCGCTCAAAAAAGGCCGCCCCATGCTCGCGAGCGATCGCTGGAGTTTTATCGATGCTCCCAGAGTCCACCACGATAATTTCGTCCGCGATTCCCTTTAGTGACGCCAGGGCGCGCGGCAAATTATGTTCTTCGTTGAGTGTGATCAGGCAGGCAGAGAGGCGATTCATCGGGTGCGTCGGACGTCGAACGCTATCGTCCGTATCTTACACTCTCGATGTACTGAGTTCAGGCTGCAATTTGCAATAATTACAGGGCAGGGAAGAGGAGGTTATTTTTTCTGGAAACTGACGCGAATCCGGCTCTCGCCGATGCGAAACTCCGAGCCATCCTGCAGCATGGCCGCTCGCACGCGCTCTTCGTCGTAAAATGTGCCATTGGTGGAATCCAGATCTTTCAGGTTGATGAATTTGTCGCGCACTTCCAGCAGGCAATGGTGCCGCGAAATCTCCGGGTCATTCAGTGGGATGTCCGAGCCTTTCCTCCCGATCACAACGCGCGATTTCTCCAATCTAAAAAATTGGCCGTTTGCGGGCCCCGAGGTGACCGCAAGGACGAATACACCGTCCACCGGGAGTTTCATTCCATCGTCTTCAGGGGGAAGATGCAAATTCGAAGTGGAAGCGTCAGCGCGCGCAAAGGAAGGCAGCGGGCTGATTACCACGGTCTGGTCGGGGCGCAACTTGAGCTCCACAACCGTGGTTTTGCCGCATTTCGAGCACTTGAACTGCACTTTCGGATGGAGCGTGGAGTTGGCATCCTTAAGTTTGTGCTCAGTCCCGCAATGAAGACACTTGGCTTGCATGACTCTAATTTAACACCCGCGGCATGGCGGAGTTGCGGTCTCTTCCCCCGCATGTTGCAAGGGTAATTTTCGGCACAGTTGAACATAAGTCGCACCGCGCCGAGGCCGCTTGCCTGCCTCTTGTGCTACGATTGAAGATTCCAATCCAACCAGGAGAGCGTTTGTGCCGGAACATATTTCGCGTAAGGAATTGAAGCAGGACAAGATTCACGATGCCATCGAGCACGGCGCTGAAGCCGTTTTTTCGCACACCACCGTTCTCGCAGCCGCCATCTTGGCCATTGTGGTCGTCGCTGTCGGCTATTTTGGCTGGCGCTTTTACATTGACCGACAAACTGTTCAGGCGACTGCGGCGCTCGACATCGCCACGAAGGCCTACTCTGCGCGCATCGGTGCAGTACCCGATCCTAACGATCCGAGTGAGCCGTTCTATCCCACTGAGGCCGCTCGCTCTGAAGACGCCGTTCAAAAATTTTCCGCTGTCGCCCAGAAGTATCCAAACACGAATCCAGGCAGGCTTGCCGCCTATTACGCCGCCCTTTGCTATGAAGACCTCGAACGCAACAATCAAGCCCTCGAGCAATTGAAAAAGATTAGCTCAGGCAAAGACAAAGAGCTCGTAGCAATGGCGCAATATCAAACAGGTGTGATCTACGGGCGCACCGGAAAGACCGCCGAAGCCATAAAGGTTTTCCGGGACCTGGCCGACCATTCCTCCGTCTTCGTGCCGCGCCCGGTCGTTCTTCTCGAGCTTGCCGAGACCTTGCGCCAGAGCGATCCGAAGCAGGCCGCCGGCGTCTACGAGCAGCTCAAGAAAGAATTCCCGAACACGCCCATCTCGGAGGAAGCGGATCGCGGACTGGAAACGCTCGCGCCACAGTCCTGAGCCCCAGCAACACTCCGCGGCAAGCCAGGGCGGGCCATCGAATCTTTCGAAAAAGTTTGAAGTCATCTGAGAACGCAAACGGACGGTAATGTCGCTGCCCGTCGCTGGAGCCGCCATCGAACAACTCCCGACATGCGCGCCATGGGCGATGCGCGTGGAACTCTCACGCGGACGCCGCTACCCTGAACCCCCGCATCCCTACCGTACCGAGTACGCGCGCGACCGCGATCGCATCATCCACTCGCGCGCCTTCCGCCGCCTCGAAGCCAAAACCCAGGTCTTCACCATCCGTTACTCCGATCACTTTCGCAATCGGCTCACCCATACTCTGGAAGTTTCGCAGATCGCTCGCACGGTCGCCGCCGCTCTCGGCCTGAACACGGAGCTTGCGGAGACTCTCGCTCTCGTCCACGACATCGGCCATCCGCCCTTCGGCCATGCTGGCGAAAAGAAGCTCGACGAGCTCGTGCGCGCCCGTGGTTCGCGCTTCAATCACAATCTCCAGGCGTTACGCATTGTCGAACAGTTCGAAAGCCCTTATCTCGATTTTCCCGGACTGAATCTCACCTTCGAGGTCCGCGAAGGCATCATCAAGCACTCTCACGATTACACTGCCATCGAATTTCCGTATCTCGCCGAATATCTTCTTGATCTTCGCACCCCGCTCGAAGGCCAGCTAATCGATTGGGTCGACGAGATCGCTTACAACACCGCGGACCTTGACGACGCGCGCGAAGCGGAACTCCTCGATCTCGATATATTGCGAAGCGAAGTTCCAATTTTCGCCGAAGCGTACGCGCAAATAGACGCAGCTTATCCTGCTGGACGGGAAAAGCTGAAGTTCAATGCAACGCTTCGACTCGTGCTGGATCGCCTCGTCACGGATCTTATCGATACCACGCAGCAACGCGCCTTCGCCTTAGGAGCTGTAACTGTCGAGGACATTCGCCGTGCTCCGCGCAGGCTTGCCGGTTTCAGCGATGCACTTGCCGAGCGCAACGCGGAACTGAAACGCTTCCTTTTCAAGCACATTTACAACCACCCTGCCATCACCGAAGACCGCGACCGCTCCATCCGCTGTCTCGAACAGCTTTTCCTGTACTACCTCGATTCGCCGGGCTCCATGCCCTCTTCCCACGAAGAGTCAGCCCAGACCGAAGCCCGTCACATCGTCGTTTGCGATTACATCGCCGGCATGACCGACCAATTTCTGCTTCGAAAACACCAGGAACATTTCGGCCAAGCTGATACATCTGCCGCGGGCCAAACTTCCGAATCTTTTTAATTCCGGAGCCATCCCCAAACCATGGAACGCACACACTTTGAAACGCTAATCGCGATGTACGACAACGCCCCGATCAACAAATGGTTCCGGCCGCATCTCCGCATCACCGAAGAGGGCCACGCGGAGATTGAAATGCCTGTCCGTGAGGACTTTTATCATGCCGCTCGCGCAATTCACGGAGCCGTGTATTTCAAAGCCCTGGACGACGCTACATTTTTTGCCGTGCAGTCTCTCGTCAAGGATTTGTTCGTTGTAACTTCTTCTTTCCAGCTCTATTTCCTGCGACCGGTTTCCGAAGGCCATCTCCTCGCTCGCGGCCAGGTCGTCAGCCGTTCGAAGCGTCTCTATATCGCCGAAGGCATTCTCTTTGACAGCCGCGGCAAAGAAGTCGCACGTGGAAATGGAACGTTCATGCCGAGTTCCATCCAACTCGGCCCCGATTTGGGTTATCGCTAAACATTACGTGTTGCCGCGCTTCTCGAAACACCAGCATTGCCGCGATCCAATCGCCGCCACCTGTTGTGATAGCCTTAGCCGTCTTCCAGCTGCAAAAAGGCGAAACGCATGTCGTTTGGCTCGAACACGTTTCCCGTGCTCCGGTGGGTTAGCTTGTTGTGGATGGTAGTGTGGTTTCCTGCGTATTTTCGTTACTGGGGATGGGCCAATCTGCTGCACTTGTGCGACGTCGCGGTGATCCTGAGTTTTATCGGTATCTGGTGGGCGAATCCTCTGCTGCTTTCAAGCCAAGCGGTCAGTTCGCTGGCACCTGGGCTCTTTTGGATCCTGGACGTTGGCTGGCGGCTCGCGACCGGACGCTTTCTCATCGGCGGGACGGATTACATGTGGGACGCCCGTTTTCCCCTCTGGGTTCGCCTGCTCTCATCCTTTCACGTTGGGCTGCCGCTGGTCTTGCTTTGGACGCTGCGCCGAGTTGGCTACGACCGGCGCGCCCTGGCCCTGCAAGTCGCTATCGCCGCGGTTCTTCTCATTGTTTCTCGCTTCTTGTCCGCGGAGATCAACATGAATTACGCCTACCGCGATCCCGTCTTCAGCCGCGCCTGGGGACCGGCCCCCGTTCATCTCGCGGCCGCGTTTATCATCATCGCCGGAGCGGTTTATTGGCCCACCCATCTTCTGCTGGGCTGGCTCTTTCACGCACCCGCCGCACCCAAATGAAGCCGCACCGTTGCCAACGGTCGCCTCGAATATAGCCAGTTTAGTTTTTATGGAAGAATTTCTAGGTTGCTTCGTCTAGGCGCGCAGAAGGCGCGTTCGTTCTCGCGGACGCCCTTGCGCCGGATCGTGAGTTGCCCACCACGCGCGCCAGGCGTTGGCATCGTTGCCAAGCGGCGCGCCTGTAATCACGCGGAGCGTTCCATATACCAACTCCCGCGTCGTCGTTGTCAGCGAATCGTCGTCGGCAAAATTCAGCAGGTGCGGTACCGCCGCCAGCCGCTCTTCCCGCGTGAGCATGCCGGACTGCCCGAGACTGTTAGCCGCCTGTTCGCGCACTCGCGGCGAACGGTCGTGGGCCAGAATATCCAGAAGAGGGTCGACCGCCGCGTCGTTCCCCAGCATCGCCAATCCTTCTACAGTCCAATAGCGCGTGTGCTCGTTCGGGTCGTGTGCGTAGCTCAGCAAACTATCCAATACTTTCTCGGGTTCAACGCCACGATTTCCCAGCGAACCAAGCCTCCACAAAGCCGTCCCTCGGCTTGTAGGATCGCGCTGCAACTGCCGGATCAAGCGTGCAACACTTTCAGGCGATTTGCTCAAATCGTTCGCCGCAAGGTCCACGTCAAGCGCTGCTGTGCGCACGCGCAAATCGTGCGAATTCAGCGCTGCCAGCACAAGGTCAAAGAGCTGGTCAGTATTCTTAAGATGGCCACGCCAGCTATCTACATTTTCGCGCAGCAGATCCAGGGCAGCCGCGTCGTCATGCATCGCGCGTTCCAGCAAACGCTCCGCTTGCTGCTGCGGAGGAAGCCGTTTCAATTCCGCATCCAACTTATTTTCTTCAGGCGTTGGCATCCGTACTGGAGAGACGGCGTGAAAAGATCTCCGTGCCGGAGTTCCGTTTTCCCACTTGGGAGTTGGCAGCGTCGTGCGGGCAGTCTCAAATCCGGCGGCAAGCGAAACGCCCCCAAGAGCCGCGAGCAATGCTGCGTTTCGGATTCCGCGATGCCGCCACCGAGTCTTTGCTTGTGAGCCAGACTCGTTTTCTAAACCAATACCCTTTTGCTGCTCGTTCATTCGCCGTAGCTCCACCAAGCGAAGGCGCACGAAGCGCATCGCCTGTTACATGCGAAATTACGAGTTGACCTTGTCGATGGGTATGGTACGGCAGGACAGATA
>Ga0210391_10001237_pt1 | contig 23686 bp, 20 predicted proteins | sample IncBWC12OmetaG_FD_160573 | JGI IMG/M metagenome (GOLD analysis project Ga0210391, IMG submission 160573) | Forest soil microbial communities from Barre Woods Harvard Forest LTER site, Petersham, Massachusetts, United States - Inc-BW-C-12-O ...
CTCGTCGAGGTGCTTCGCGATCCCCTCGCACAAGTCGAGGGCGAGCTTGTCGAGCGGATTGTTCGCCTTGATCATCTTGCGCGCGCGATCGGCGCGCTTGTTGACCGTCTCGAGGTCCTTCAGGCAAAGCTCGGTGGTCACCGTGGCGATGTCGGCGACCGGGTCGACCTTGTTCTCGACGTGGACGACGTTCGAGTCCTCGAAGCACCGTGCGACCTGCACCACCGCGTCGACCTCGCGAATGTGCGCGAGGAACTGGTTGCCGAGACCCTCGCCCTTGTGGGCGCCGCGCACGAGGCCGGCGATGTCGACGAAGTCGATCGTGGCGGGCACGATACGGTCGGCGTGCACGACCGAGTCGAGCGCGGCAAGCCGCGGATCGGGCACGGCGACGACCCCCACGTTCGGCTCGATCGTGCAGAACGGGTAGTTGGCGGCTTCGGCCTTGGCGGAGGACAGGGCGTTGAAGAGCGTCGATTTCCCGACGTTCGGCAAGCCGACGATACCGATCGAAAGACTCATGGGGGAGGAGGCGTGGAGGAGCGTGCGCGGTATCACGGGCGATCCGGGCGCGCAAGGGCCGAAGGGACGAGCTAGTCTCGATGGAGTGCGCGTGAAAAGAACCGAACTCGACTCGATGGCGTCGTCCGGGACGCCCTCCGGCGCCGGTCCCGCGCGCGGCGCGCCTGCCGAGCGCGGGGCGGTCGTCGCTCTCTGCGTGACCGGCAGCGTGGCTGCCTACAAGGCGGTCGAGGTTGCGCGCAGGCTCGTCAAAGCAGGCGTCACGGTTCTGCCCGTGATGACGGCGTCCGCGACGCGTTTCGTCGGCGCCGTCACGTTCGCGGGGGTCACCGGCCGGCCCGTTGCGTCGGACATGTGGGATCCCGCGTTCGCGGGGGAGATGCACGTCGATCTCGCGTCGCGGGCGGACGTCGTCGCGGTGGTCCCCGCGACGGCCGACGTGCTTGGGCGTCTGGCGGCGGGACGCGCGGACGATCTGGTCACCGCGCTGGCGCTTTGCGCGCGTGGGCCTGTGCTCGCGGCGCCGGCCATGCATCCGCGCATGTGGGCGCACCCCGCGACGCAGCGCAACGTGACCGAGCTGGCGTCACAGGGCCGCGTGAGGCTCGTCGGGCCGGTGGACGGCGAGGTCGCTTCGGGCGAATCCGGCGTGGGGCGCATGGCGGAGCCCGATGCCATCGCTGCGGCGATTCTGCGCGCGCTCACGCCACCCGATCTCGGGGGCCTGCGCATCGTCGTGACCGCGGGGCCCACGCTCGAGGACGTCGATCCCGTGCGCTTTCTCGGCAATCGTTCGACCGGCAAGATGGGCTTCGCGATCGCCGCGCGTGCAGCGGCGCGAGGCGCCACGGTGACTCTCATCGCGGGTCCGGTGGCGCTGGCGACGCCGCCCTCCGTCGAGCGCATAGACGTGCGCGGAGCGCTGTCGATGCAAGCCGCGCTCGACCTTGCGTTGGGCAACGATCTCCTCGGAGCCGATGCGTTGATCATGGCCGCGGCCGTGGCCGATCACCGGCCCGCGCACGTGAGCCTGCGCAAGGTGAAGAAGGGCGACGAGGCGCTGGCGATTCCGCTCGTGCGTAACCCGGATCTGCTCGCGGGCATCGGTGCGCGCCGCACGGGCCCGCGGCCGGTGCTCGTCGGGTTCGCGGTCGAAACGGCGGCCGAAGGAGAGCTCGTCGTCTACGCGCGGCGCAAGCTCGCGGAGAAGCGGGTCGACTTCGTGGTGGCCAACGAAGCGGAGAGCGCCTTCGGACGAGACGACAATCGCGCGACGATCGTGGACGCCGATGGGGTCGAGCCGCTGGCCACGCTGCCAAAGGCGGCGCTCGCGGATCGCGTGCTCGATCGTGTGCGCCGGCTTCTCGCGGGCGTCTGAAGTCGCGGGCCCGGCGGCGGGTGGCGGCTCGGCGTCGCTCGAACTAGGGTGGCGGTCTTGGCATGAACGTGCGCGTGAACGGCGAAAGCCGTGAGGTTCCCGAAGGCGTCACGGTGCGCGGCCTCGTGGAATACCTCGGGCTCACGGAAGGACCCGTCGCGGTCGAAGTGAACCGCGCCGTCGTACCGCGGGCGCAGCATGGCGAGCGGCGCGTCGCCGAGAACGACGAGATCGAGATCGTGCATTTCGTCGGCGGAGGCTGAGCGGTGCGGCCTGGCCGGTCGCGGTCACGGCGCTCGCGGCCGGCAGCGCTTGCGGCCGGCAACGCTCGCGGCCGGCAACGCTCGCGGCGACAAGCGCCGTCGCCCGACAGCCGCAGTGCTGTCCCGCTACTTCCCGAGCGACGGCGGTGGCTGGCTGGAGCGGAGCGTTCGCTTCACCCACTGGAGGACCGGCGTCACGTCGGGCTTCAGAAACACCGGACCGCGGCCGCGCGCGCACTCCACGAGCGAGGGCGTCGCGCCCGCCGTGAAGAACGCGATGGGCAGGGACGGGCGCCTGCCGGCGAGCGACGCGGCGAGGTCGGTGCCGTCGCCGTCGGCCAGCTGCAGATCGAGGATCGCGCACTGCAGCCGCCCGAGCGTCGCGCTGTCGAGATTGCGCGCGGCGGTGGCGGAGAGCGCTTCGCGCACTTCGAACCCTTCCGATGCGAGGCGTTGAGCAAGGGCGCGGAGCGCCACCGGGGAATCGTCGACGAGAAGTATGCTTGGCATGGGGACGGACGGCGAAAACCCCCGCGCGAGGCAGGACCATACCGCGCGCTCTGCTAGAGTCGAGCCCCTCATGACATCTGCAACACCGCCGTTTACGCGCGAATTCGTCCGGGCGCTCTACGACCGGCCGCTTTTCGAGCTACTCGACGAGGCGCGGTCGATTCATCGAGCGCGCCATCCCGACAGCGAAATTCAGCTCTGCACGCTCCTCAGCGTGAAGACGGGCGGCTGTCCCGAGGATTGCTCGTATTGCTCGCAGTCGAGCCACCACGCGGCGTCGCCGGTCGGCCCCGAAAAGATGCTCGACGTGGACGAGGTGCTGGCCTCCGCGGAGCGTGCACGAGCGGCCGGGGCGACGCGCTTCTGCATGGGCGCGGCCTGGCGCGAGGTCAAGGAGGGGCCGGCGTTCGATCGCGTGCTCGCCATGGTGCGTGGCGTGAAGTCGCTGGGGATGGAGGCGTGCGTCACGCTGGGCATGCTGACGGATACGCAGGCCAAGAAGCTCAAAGACGCCGGCCTCGACGCGTACAACCACAACCTCGACACGAGCCGCGAGCATTACCGGTCGATCGTGTCCACGCGCACGTACGACGATCGCCTTCGCACGCTGCAAAACGTCCGTGCGGCTGGCATCACCGTGTGCAGCGGAGGGATCATCGGTCTCGGCGAGACCGTCGACGACCGGTGCGCGATGCTCGCCACACTCGCAAACCTCACCCCGCAACCCGAGAGCGTGCCGATCAACGCACTCGCTCGCATGCCCGGCACGCCGCTCGAGCACCTCCCGCCGGTCGATCCACTCGACGTCGTGCGCATGGTGGCGTGTGCACGCATCCTGATGCCGAACGCGCGCGTGCGCCTCAGCGCCGGGCGTGAGGAGCTCCCGCGCGAAGCGCAGCTCCTGGCGATGTACGCGGGCGCGAATTCGATTTTCTACGGAGAAAAGCTCCTCACGACGTCGAACCCGGAAGCGCACGAAGACCGTTCGCTGCTTCGCGACGCCGGACTTCGGCCGATGACGGCGTAGCGCTTCGCGATTCGACGGCTGAATCGGCCATTCCCATCGGGGCCCGATCCGTTTGGCCGCAGTTCACCGCATGGCGCTCGCCTCACGCGCGTAGACCGCGATCGTGAACGTGCGCACGATGCGGCCCTCGCGCTCGATGCGGACCCCGGTCGAATGCAGAAGCACGCGCTCGACTCCCGGCGGCGGAAACGGAAATCGGGCGTCGGTCACCCAGACGAGCGCGTCGCGCGCGCGCCATTGGGCTCGGGGGAGCCAGCGATCGAAGTCGTCTTCGACGGGCGTATTGCATCCGACGTCAGCTTCTCCATGAAGCGCCGCTGCGAGCTGCGCACAGAGGACCCAATGGGGAGCCGCAACGACCGCATCGGGTGGCATGTGCCGGAGCTCCGCGCGCACGGCGCTCGTCACGTTGGGCCACCCGTACAGCTCGTTCGCGATGTCGAGCCGTGGGTCATAGGTGGCTGCCGGCGCGAGCTGAAGGGCCGCCGGAACGAGCACCCACGCGTGGACCGCGGCGATCAGTGCGAAGCCCGTCGCGCACGCCGCGCGGATCCACCGACGCGAAAGCCCTCGCGGACCCTGCGCGGCGGGGGCGCGCGCCGCAGCCGGGGCAAGCGCAAGAAACGCCGGGGCAAGCCAGTGCGGTTCCGCGACGCGGCTCCATAGGCAGAGTGCGACGAGAAGGGTGCCCGGCACGAACGCTGCTAGGCGGAGCCACGTCGTGACGGGGTCCCCGGTCCGCGCCGGCCCAGGTTCAGAAATTGGAGATCGTTGCCATGGCAACGATCTCGGCTTGGCCGTACAGTCGAGCTCGGGCCGACCGGCCCGCCAGAGGCTCCGGGCGGCTCCGTAAGCCACCCCAGCCGTGACTGGGGAAAGGTACGCGAGCTGGCCGAAGAAGAGCGCCCCGGCGTTGCGCAACGACAGGCCCGCGGCCCCCTGCGTATCGACGAAGCGGTGTCGCAACATCGGCCAGCCGGTCCGCGCTTCGAACAGCGCGACCGGTGCGAAGACGAGGGCGCCTGCGGCCAGGCCGAGCCATGGCGCGAAGGTTCGCGCGTGAGCGCGCGCGGGGCGGCTCGTGTACGTAAGAACGAGCGCCGCAGCGAGCAGAACACCCGTGATCTTCGACGCGGCGGCGACGCCCGTGAGTACGCCGGCGGCGGCAAAGCACGCGGCGGCGACGGGCCCACGCGGCGGCGCGCGCAGGCCTGCGGCGACGAGCGCGAGCACCGCGGTCCAGCACAGGGCCAGCAGCAAATCGGGGGTCAGCGCAAAGAGACCAATCGCCATCTCGGGCACGAGGGCCACGACGAGCGCTGCCGCAGCGGCGCGTTCGCGCGGAGCGCCGCACGCGCGGCACGCCACGAACATGAGCCACGGAAACGCCGTGGCGAGGAGCGCCGTCACGATGTGCGCTTGCCACGGGGAGGGCGGTCGACCGCCGCCGATCGCGCGCGCGACAACCCCGATCATCCCGGGATGATCGAGGTACGCGGGCTGCGGGTGGGCCGCGTATGCGGCGTAGAGCGCTTCGGAATCGCCGAAGCCGATCTGCGCGGTCGCGTAAAGGCGAACGACCAGAAGCAAGAGCGAGACCGCGAGCAATGCGGGGATCGCACTTGCCGGCTCGGCCGTGTCATGTCGCACGCCGCTGCGGGGGAGGGCTAGAGCCACGGCGCCAACATCTCGGCGACGCGCGCCGATGGCCTCCGTTCGTCCCCGAGTGCCGCGGTGACTTCGCGGCAGGCGACGAGACGCGCGGGGCGGTCATCGAGCGCGCGAACGAGTGCGTCGTGGAGCTTCTGCGGCGCGACGTCCCGCTGCAGGACCTCTGCGAAGGCGCTCCGACCGAGCAGAATGTTGGGCAGCGCGATGTGCCGCACGCGCAGGAGAACGCGTGCGGCGATCTCGGTCGTGAGGCCGACGCGGTATGCGACGACAGGAACGGCTTCGGCGATCGCGGCTTCGAGCGACGCCGTGCCCGACGCGCAGAGCGCCACCTCGAACGCGGGCAAGACGGGCATGGCGCCGTCCGCCGGGTCGACGTCGTAGGTCGCGACGCGGTTTCGCTCGGCGAGCGATTGCACGTGGCGGCGCGTTCCGGCGTCGAGGCTCGGCGCCACCAGGATGCGCGCGTCGACCGCCGCGCGGTCTCGAAAGAGGAGGCGGTACGCCGCGAGCATCGGCGGAAGGAGCCGCCGGACTTCGTGCGGGCGGCTGCCGGGAAGGATCGCGATGCCGCTCGCGTACGGTGTCATGCCGAGCGCGCGGCGCGCGTCGGCGCGCGGAAGGAGCGGCGTCTCCAGCGCGGGATGGCCCACGTAGGTGGCGTCGGCGCCGGCGTTGCGCCACAAGCGCGCCTCGAAGGGCAAGACGACGGCCATGCGGTCGACGAGCGGTGCGAGCGTCTTCGCGCGTCCCGGGCGCCATGCCCAAACCTGCGGCGCGCAATACCACACGACGCGCACACTGGCGCGGCGGAGCCACGGCGCAAGGCGGGCGTTGAACTCGGTGTAGCCGACGAGGAGCGCCGCTTTCGGCCGGCGCTTTCGTACGCCTCGCAGGACGCGCGCGAACGCGATCGCGGTGGCGAAGGCGCGGCGGCTCGCCTCGCCGATGCCCATCGCGGTGACGTCGCGAAGGTCGCTCACGAGCTCCGTTCCGGCACGCGCGAGCGCCGGGCCGCCGAGCCCGAAGGCCGCGTGGTCTTGCAGGCGCGCGACGACGGCGGCGGCAGCGCGGTCGCCGGAAGCTTCTCCGGCCACGACCAGGAGCGCGCTCACGCGCCGTTTCCGTCCGCGGGAGCGATCGTACCCGCGGGCGGCGTCCACTCGCCGGCGAGCGCGCGCAAAATCGTGGATCCGTCGCGCTCCACGCGGAACGCACCGATCCCGGGTACATGCGCGAGGCCCTCGAGCGTGTCGACGTCCGTGTAAGCGGCGTGCTTCAAGCAGTGGCCGGGGAGCACGACCTGCTCGTCGACGGTACGGAGCTTCGCCTCGGCTCGGCGCCAGGCGATGAGCCGGTTCTCGCGTTCCCGGCGCGTGCGGAGCAGCGCGGCCGGTGGGGGCACGGGGTGAAAGTGCGCGCGCTCGTCTGCGGGCAGCGTGTCGTCTGCGCCGGTGATCGCCTGCACGAGGGCCTTGGCGAACGCCACCGCCCCGGGCGTCGCGAGGCTGAATCCGCGGACGCGCGCTACTTCCGCCAGCGTCGCAGGATGCGCACGCACGAGAGCGAGCATCGCCTCGGCGCTGGCGACCTGGTGGACCGGCACGTCGCGCGCTTCGCCTTCGCGTTCGCGCACGGCCGCGACGGCGCGGAGGGTCGCGAGCTGCCGATCGCTGAGCCGATCGGTGCCCTTGATCCGCAAGTACGCCGCTTCGTAGGGAGGGGCGGGCAACGCGGCGCTGGCTGCCGCCGAGGCGATGCGATACTGCGTCTCTTCGAGCACCTCCGGCTCGATGCCGCGGGCGCGCACTTCGAGCCAGAGCTTCCCTGCGAGCGTCTCGAGGTGGCGCACGTCGAGCGCGAGGTAGTCGAGCATGGCGGCGTCGAGAGGTCGGAGGCGCCAGTCGTGGTGCTGGAGCGCCTTCGAGATGCTCACGCCGAGCTCGGACGAGAGCAGGGCAGCCAGCCCGGTAGCGGGGCGCGCGAGCATGCGGGCTGCGATGGCCGTGTCGTGCACGCCGCCGAGGACGATGCCTGCTTCGGCGAGCAAGCGCGCGTCGAAGGCCACGTCGTGCACGATCTTCACGGGGGTGCTTGCGCCGAGGACTGCGGCGAGCGGCGCCAGCGGCGTCGCGAGCGCGTCGACGATCGCGATGCGCTCGCCTCCGTTCCACGCGAGCTGCACCGTGCAAACGCTGGCCCGGTACGCGTGCATTCCGCTCGCTTCGACGTCGACGGCGACGTACGGGGCGGCGGCGCACTCGCGCGCGACTTGGGCGATTTCCTCAGGCCGGACGACGAGGTCGATCACTCAACGAGCATGCGTGCGGCTCCACGCGGAGGTGACCTGCCGTGCGGCGTCGTCGATCGAGAGGCCGTGCAGCACGTCGCCGGCGAGGCGTTCGGGCCCGCTCACCCCGTCGTGGCGCTCCATGAGGAGCCCGGCTGCGGCGTTACGCACGACGTGCGCCGGCTGGGTCGGGTCGCTTGCCCTGACCATCGGGAACTGCCCCTGGCCGCGTGCGGTGACCATGAACGTCGACGCCGGTCCGGGGTGCAAAAAGAGGAGGGACGATTGATTCAAACCGAGGATCGCCTCGCCTTCGACCGACTGGCCGGTGTCGCCGACGATACCGCCCAGGGTGCGCACCCACGCTTCCGCGCCTTGCGCGAGCTCGCCCGCGATCGCGCGATCGACGCGGACGTGCGTGTACGTGTAGATGCGGCCGTTCTCCCAGACCGCTTTCGACTCGAACGGCGTCGCGATGGCGACGGCGGAGGACTCCTGCAAGAGCCCCTCCCAGCTCACCGCGATCGAGACCGATGCGTGCGACGGCGTGGAGACGAACAAGCCGAGGGCGGGAGCGCCAGCCGCGATCGCGAGCGCGAACACCAGAGCGTGGGAGCGATGACGCATGGGCTTAATCTAGCACGCTACCACTGCACGAGCGCACATCCCCAGTGCACGCCGGCGCCGAGGGCGAGCAGCATGCACAGATCGCCGTGCTTCAGCTTTCCCGCGCGCATCTGTTCGTCGATGAGAATGGGCAAAGTCGCCGCGCTGGTGTTGCCGAAGCGATCGATGTTCGACGGCAGCTTCTGCGGGGGCACGCCCAGCTCATCGCGCACGTAGTCATTGATGCGCGAGTTGGCCTGGTGCGCCAGAAACCAGTCGATCCGATCGATGCTCGTCTTCGTCTCGGCGCAGAGCTCGCGGGCGCAAGCCGGGAGCTTCGTGACGGCGAACTTGAAGAGCTCTCGGCCGTCCATCGTAGGGATGTACTTTTGTGCGTCGAAGTCGGTCGCCTTCCAGTACGGGCGCGAACGAAAGCCGCCGCCCTCCACGTAGAGCAGCTTCGCGGCGCCGCCGTCCGTGTAGAGCTTCATCCCGCGAAGGCCAGCGTCCCTCTCGGTCGCCCGGAAGACGAGCGCTCCAGCGCCGTCGCCGAACAGGACCGCGAGCGCGCGGTGCTTGTTCGCGCGTGCCTTCGCCTCGGGCGTGGCTTCGCGACCGTTCGCTTCGTCCAGCGCCCCCCAGTCCTCCCACGGCATGAAGCCGGCGTGCGCCTCCGCACCGATGAACAGAATCGTCCGCGCGGCGCGGCTCTGGATGAGGCCATCGACGATCTGGAGCCCGAACAGCATCGACGCGCACTGCTGCCGGATGTCGAGCGCAGGCGCTCGCAAATTCAACTTGTGGGCCAGCAACGCGCCGGCCCCTGGGAAAATGTAGTCCGACGTCATCGTCGAAAAGACGACGTAATCGATCTCCTCGGGGCGCACGCGCGCGGCTTCGAGTGCCCGCTTCGACGCTTCGACGGCGAGGTCGCTCGCACCCACGCCCTCCGGCGCGTAGTGCCGCTGCCGGATGCCCGAGCGCTTGAAAATCCACTCGTCGTTCGTGTCCATCACGCGCGCGAGCGCGCTGTTCGGTACGGGCGGGCCCGGCACGTAGTGGCCTGTGCCGATAATCTCGAATCCAAGCATCGTTTTGTTCGCTCAATCAGCCGGCGCTCACCGGCTCCATGGATAAGCAGGCGGCATCCAGGCGGGCTGCCGGCCGAGACGCTCGCGCTTTGCAATTTCCCAAACGGCCACCCGGTCTCCGATGACGGCGGCCGAGCTGGCAAGAACCAACCCGGCCAGGACGTCCACGAGATAGTGCCATCGCAAAAACAGAGTAGCGATGATGATCTGAGTGACAAAAAAAGCGATCACCGGCCAGCTGTATTTGAACGGTGCGATCGCCCGATGCCGAAAGCTGAAGATCGCGAGGTAGGTGGGGCCCGCCGTATGGAGGGACGGGAAAATGTCCTTCTGGGCGCCGCCCGCGTCCACGGCTTCGCGCACGAGCTTCCAGAAAAACCCGCCGTGCAGCTCGTTGTGAAACGTCGTGTGCAAGTACCAATAGGGACCCCAGCCAGGCACGACCATATAGAGCAAGTGGGCGGTGGTAAATACGAGCAGGATCCCCACGGCGAATTGTCCGAGAACGCGCAGATCTTGCAGCGCGAAGAGCGCTGGCAGGATGTGGACCGCAAGGATGAGGAAGTAGAGGAAATAGAAGAACGCGAACCACTCGGTCGTGACCGGTGAAACGAACCGGTCGAGCCAGACGCTGGGCTCGAAGCCGAAGACGCGCAGGTCGAAGGCGTAGATGCGCGCGTCGTCGGCGCCAGGCGTCACGGCGGGCAGGATCTCGCGCAGCTGGAAGAACGAGGCCATCAGCACGCCGAGCAACGTGGACCGGTAGAGCAGCGAGCTCGCAGCGCGGCCCCATGGCAGGAGCGGCAACCGGACGATCGCGAGAACCAAAAGTAGCGCGGCGAGGTCAACCGACACGCGCTCGATGCAGGCGATGCGGCCTTGCCCGCGGCCAAACAGGAGCGCGAGGATCAACGCCGATAGATACGCGATGAGGATCCAGTCGTGCGAAGCGATCTTCTGCACGAGGCTCCCGGTCCTCGCCTGGGGCATCGACCGGGGCAGCCACTCCGCATCGAGCGGGTGCACGGCTACCCCTCGCGGGAGTCCGCCGAAACGGCCGGTGTCGGCGGCGGGATGGCGCGAGGGGTTGGGCGCGCGGCGGTTGGGCGGGCCGCCGGTATCGGTGATGGACATGCTTGCTGACGGGGTCGAACGGGGTCGTGGAGCCCGCGCTTTCCCGCGGACGGCTCTCTTAGCTGACCACGAGCCAGGTCGCCCGACAATCGCTCGGTGACGAAGCGGTTACAACAAGGCGAGGAAACGACAAACCCAAGTGCCATCCAGCCGCCACAGGAGTCCCGCGAAAGTCGCCTGAAGGGGGCCTCCTGCGAACGAAGCGTGACATCGGTGAGCGCGCTCCGGCCACGGGGCGGACGCCGGTGAGTCACGTGGTAGGGTCGCACCGCCCTTGGTACGTGGAGGCGACGTGGAGGCGAGGCCGCGATGAGCACCAGGATGAGCCCATCGTTGGCCCCGCTGGCTCTGACGGCCGTCGCCGTCTTGCTCACGATTCCCTTGGTCTACGGCGCGTTGCGCGTATGGGATGTCATGTCGGGGCCGGGCGTGAACCCCGCGACGGCGCCCGTCTCGATTCATGTCGCGATGTTCTGGCGGCTCTCGGTCGCGGGATACGCCGCCGGCATGGTGGCCCCGCTCGCGTATCTCGCTGCGCGCCGGTCTCTCCGCCGCACGCTCGACGTCCTGTCCGCGCTCACCGTGGCCGTCGCGGTGCTCGTGCTCGTGCAGGGGACGCTCCTCCCGTGATGGTGGCGCTTCGCGTGATCGAACGCATTCACGGGCACCTCGGGTGGCTGGCAGTCGCGGCGCTCCTGCATCCGGCGATCTTGCTCGCGAATCCGCGGCGGCGGGCCCGCCTTGCCGTCGCGCTGGCGGCCGGCGTCGTCGTCGTCACCGCTGGACTCGGCGTTTCCGTTTACCCCGACTACCGCACGCAGCTCAAACCCTCGATTTTTGCAACGGCACCGTCGCTCGGCTGGCTCTTCGAGCGCAAAGAGCACCTCGCGGTCGGCGTGGTCGCCTTCACGCTTCTCGGGTGCGTGGCGCATCTGGCGCTGGAGGCCTTCGAGCCTGGCCTTCGCCCCCATGCGGCGCGCCTCGCGCATCGGGCGTTCGTGGTCGCTTTCGTTCTCGCCGCGGCGGTCGCCGTCTTTGGAACGGCGGTCGCCTCGTACAAGTCCTTTTAGTCTAGGGACCGGCCCGCAGAGACCCTTTACGAATCGCGCGAGTGCGTGCCTCGTTTGAGCGGGCGTTTGCCCCCGGTCGTCTTGCGAGGATGCGATTCGCCGCTGGGGGTCTTTCGAGGATGCAGGTCGCCGCCGGCGGTCTTGCGCGGGTGCAGGTCGCCGCCGCCGGTCTTGCGAGGATGCAGGTCGCTGCCTGCGGTCTTGCGCGGGTGCGGCTCGTCGCCCGTGCTCTTGCGTGCGTGCGACGCGACTCCGGCGCTTTTGTGAGGATGCGGCTCGTCCGCGGCGGCGCGGCTTGGTCTCCGCTCGACGTGCAGGGGCGTGCGCACGGCTTCGCGGCGTGGAGGAGCGGCCGGGGACGGCGGCGGGCCTTGCGACGGGGGAGGCACGGTCATGGGCGCGCGGCCAGGGGATCCCTCGCGGCGAATCACGACGCCCGGATCGCGCGGGTCGGGAGCGCCTGCCGCTTGCGCGAAGGCGTCGGCCGCGTGTGCCGCGACGTCGACGGTCGAATGCGACGGACCCACGCGGATGCTCCCCACGTCCGATCCACGGATGCCACCACGGCGGCAGACCGCGGCGAGGAGGCGGCGCGCGTCGGCGCCGTCGCGCTCGCCCCAGGTCACGTGGAACGGCACCCACCCGCCGTCGCGTCCTGCGCCTCGCTCGTCGCGAGGCGGCCGTCGATCCCGCGCCTCGCGGGGCGCGTATTCGCGTGCATCGCGGGGCGCGTATTCGCGTGCGTCGCGGGGCGCGTATTCGCGTGCACCGCGGGGCGCGTATTCGCGGGGCGCGTATTCCCGTGCGTCGCGCGCCGTAGGACCCCCTCGCGCATCGCGCGAAGCGGGGCGGCCGCCGCGCTCGGGCGCGTGCCGATCGCGCATCCCTTTCGGGCGCGCTCCCGGCGGCTCGAGGTGGCGCACCGCGCGGGGCTCGGTGGGACCGGCGTAGCGCGCTTTCGTGAGCAGGCGCGCAATGGCCCGGGTGGCATCGCCTTCCGAGGTGATCCGCTTGGCGAGCGCCCAGGTGCGTTCGTCGAAACCGTGGGCTTCGCTCGTGTCCTCGCCGAGGAGCGCGACGACCATGCGTTCGTCGGCCGCGGCGCGAATGGCGTCCGCCGTTGGGATCGGCTCGAACCGGAACGGCACCCCCGCGCGCGAAAGCAAGAACGTCGTTCGCGCGAGCTGCGCCGAGATGGCGAGGACCGCGCTCGTTCCCTTGCGGCCCGCCCGCCCGGTGCGCCCGCTTCGGTGGGTGTAGCTGTCGGCATCGGAGGGCGGCTCGGCGTGGATGACGCGCGCGATGTCCTGCACGTCGATCCCGCGCGCGGCGACGTCGGTCGCCACGAGGACGCGCAGATCGCCGTTCTTGAACGCGGCCATCGCGCGGTTTCGCGCCGTCTGGTCCATCTCGCCCGAGAGCGAATTGACCGCGAATCCCGCTGCGCGAAGGTCCTGCGCGATCGCCGCCACGTCGGCACGCGTGCGCGCGAAGACGAGCGTCTGCTCCTCGGGATTGGCGAGCAGGATGTTCACCAGCGCGGCGAGTCGATCGCGCGAGTCGACGAGGTGCACGACGTGGTCGATGTCGGCGTTTGCCTCGCCGAGGCGGGTGCCTTCGACGTGCACCGGGTCATCCTGCGTCGCGTCCGCGAGAGCCTTCACTTCGCGCGGGAACGTGGCCGACACGAGGTGTGTCCGGTGACCTTCCGGAGCGAACGCGAGGATCGCGTCGAGATCCTCGCGGAAACCGAGGTCGAGGAGCCGATCGGCTTCGTCGAGCACGACCGCGCCGAGGCCCGCGGGGTCGAACGATTTGCGCTGAAGGTGATCGAGGAGACGCCCAGGCGTACCGACGACGACGCCCGGGTTGCCGGCCAGCGCGCGCCGCTCGTCGCGGTAGCTCGCTCCGCCCGTGACGGCCACGACGCGAACGCCGAGCGGTTCGTACAGCCAGGACAGCTCCTCCTCGACTTGTTTGGCGAGCTCCCGGGTCGGCGCGACGACGAGCCCGCGCGGCCACGGCGGCGCGGCATCGCCGGGCTCGGACTGCAGAAATTCACGCAGCGTGAGCCCAATCGCCACGGTCTTGCCCGAGCCGGTCTGCGAGGTGATGCGGAGGTCGCGCCCCGACAGCTCGGGGTCCAGCACGGCGCTTTGCACGGCCGTCAGCGCCGTGTACCCCTTCTTGAAGAGGGCGCTCGACAGTTCGGGCCCGAGCATGTCGGGCAATGAGGACGGCTCCATGTGGGGCGGGCGATTAGCACGCTTCACGAAGCACGAGCCACCCGCCTCCCGGTCACGAGGACTTCCTCGCGCCCTTCCTCGCTGACTCGGCGCACCAGGCGGAACGTCGTATTCCCCTCCGCGCGGGCGACCTCGGGCGCGGCGATGAGCAGTTGAACGTCGAGCGTCCGGCATAAGTCGAACAGCACGCCGAGGTTGTCCTGCGAAAGGCGATTGGCCTCGTCGAGCAAAAGGAAACGCAGCGATCCGCCGGCCCGCTTACGCCGCAAAAGGTTCGCGCGGTGCTCCCATTCGCCGAGGATCACCATGATGAGCGCCGACCCGACGCCGATGGCTTCGCCGGTGGACAGGCGAGTCGCCGCGGCCGTCTCCCAGTCGCCGGCGGACTTGCGGCGGATTTCGACCGTCAGTTCGATGTATTCGCGGTAATCGAGGAGCCGCCTTCCGCCCGTACGCCCGCCCGCGTACCGCCGAAAGACCTCGTCGAGCGCCTCCTCGATCGGCATCGACGGCTGAAAGAGCAGCTCCTGGACCGCACCCTCGCGGAGCGCGCGGAGGACCTGGTCCATGCGATCGATGCGCTCGGCTTTCACCCGGATGCCGCCGATGCTGCCGAAGGCGATGCCCTCGAGGTGGCGATTGAGCTGCCGAACCTGATTTTGGGCCCTCCGCAGTTGCACGTCGATGCCGCGCGCGACGTCGCCGGAGACTCCCCGCAAGTCGGCCTCTTGGCGGGCGAGGTGCTGCTCGAGCCGATCGAGCTTCTCCCGGAGTCCGCCCAGCGCGTGCGCGGCCGTCGCCGTTTCGCCGAGCTCGGCGGGCAAGCGATGGCGCACCCATTCGCGCACGGCGAGCCACGCCTCGAGGCTCGCGCGGCTTGCACCCGGCGCGTGCGCGGCTTCACCGGCGTCACCCGGCAGAGGGCCGAGCGCGCTCTTGGCCGACGAGACGACGGCTGCGCATTCGCTTCCGCCGCGCGCGGCGCCGAGGCGCTCGATGAGCACCTCCGCGCGGCTCTGGACCTCCGAATGCAAGGCGGCGCTCCTCTCGGACCGATGACTCGAATCGAATCGGGGGCGCGTGCGCGTGCCCGATGCCTCTTCGAGGACGCCCGCGCGCTCCGCCTCCTGCGACAGCGTCTCCCACTCGGCCGCGGCGGGAGCGGCGCGCCGTCCTTCGAGCGCGAGGCGCTCCTCCGCGGCGTCCCGCGATTGCGCCGCGTGAACCCGCCTTTCGCGGAGCTTCGCGATTTCGGTCGCGAGGCGCCGTTCTTCTTGCTCGTGCGTCGCGAGCTCCGCCCGCGCTTCGCTCGCCGCGCGCGCCGCCCAGGCGCGCGCCGCCTCGGGCGCCTCGGACACGTCTTCTCCCGCCAGTTCCTCGACGACGCGCGCGCGAAGCGACTCGATCGCAGCGACCTCGCCGTCCGCCTTCTGCGCCGCGCGGGCGAGCGACTCCCATGCGGTCTCGGCGGCGAGAGACGCCGTCTCCGCGGCCTGCATGACTTCCCGCGTCTGGGCGAGCTGCGCTTTGAGCGCCGAGACGACCGTCTCGCGCTCGACGAGCGCCGGATCGCGCTCTTCGAGAGCGGGGGCGTGCGCGAGTGCGTGCCTGTTGGCCAGGACGTCTTCGAGCGCCTCGCTCGCGCGGTACAGCGCTTCGCGTCGTCGGTCGTGCGCGTCGCGCGCCGCGGCCGCCGCCGCGCCGCCGTCCGCCGCGGGCGGCGTGCGAAGTGCGTCGAGGAGACGGGACAGTGCGCGCCGCGCATCCTCGACGCGCGACAGCTCTTGGCGCGCCTCGCGTGCCCGCTGAAGCTGCGCTCCGAGGTCGGCTTTGCGCGCGGCGTAGTCCGGGGGTTCGAGCAGGTTCGCGTCGGGAAAGAGCGCTCGCAGCGCCTCGACGCGACCGCGCGCCGATCCCGCCCGCGTCGCCGCCTGCCGGGCGCTGTCCGCGTGCGCGCGCTGCTCTGTCGCGGCGGTCGCCGCGCGCGCTCTCTCCGCCTCGCACGCGGCTTCGGCGCCCGCCTCCAGCGCGGACGACTCGGCGAACAGCCGGTCGAGATCCCGGGCAAGCGCGTCGAGCGCGCTTCGCGTGGCGAGGGCGCTCTCGATTGCCGCCGCTTCCTCCTCGGCCTTCTTTCGAAGCTCCGCCGCCTTTCGCGCCCGCCCGCGCGAGCCGAGCGTCGGCGCCGCGGGAATCCGCGTCAGGCGGACGCCGTGCGCGTGAGGCACGACCATGTCGTCCGTATCGAGTGCTTTCGCGCGCTCCGGCTCTCCGAGCTCTCCGAACGACGAGCCTGCGGCCACGAGCCATACGCTGGCGAGCTCGCGCGGCGCGTCGGCCAGCTTGCGGACCGCCGCGTCGACGTCGTCGACGACGAGCGCCTCGGCGAAGGGACCGAGGGCCGCCTCCATCCGCGCAGCCTCGTCGCCCTCGAGGTCGTCGAAGCGTGTGGCGAGGAGCTCGCCGTTGACCTCCTGGCAGAGGCGCGCGAGGTCGGGATGCACATGGCTCGGCGACTCCAACTCGGCGGCCTCGCGAAGCCAGCGTTCGCGGCTCCGCTCGTGGGAGAGGAAGCCGTCGCGCGCGGCCTCGCGTTCGGCGGAGAGACGCATGCGGACTCGTTCGAGGTCCTCGTGGCTGCGCGCGGGCAGGCCCAAAGCGGCTTCCACGCGCTCCGCGATCGGTAGGACGAAGCGGTGGCGGGCCATCGCGCGATCGAGCTCGGCGGCCCGCAGCTCTGCGCGTTCGCTCGACAGGCGCGCCGCCTCGGCGAGCGCGTGCTCGGATCGCGCTCTCTCCTCCGCCTCGCGAAGGGCTGTCTCCGCGACGGCGAGCTCTCGCGCGGCGGCTGCGGCCGGGCTCTGGTCCGTTGGGGGCAACCCGAGCTCCGCGGCGCGCTTGCGTGCCGTCGCCTGGCGCCCGACGAGGCGCGCGGCGTGATCGTGCTCGCCGGCGAGCTCGGGGATGCGCGAGAGCAGCGCCTCGAGCTCGGCGAGCCGAGCCAGCTCCGCGCGTGCCCGCTCGTGCACGTGGACCTGCGCCACGTCGCTTGCCGGAGAGCGTTCCGGGGGGGTGCCCCGGGCCGCCACGATGCGCGCAAGGGCTTCCGAGGCATGTGCATGCTCGCGCGCACGAATCGCCGCCGTCTGCGCGTCCCGATCGAGGCGTGCCCGCTCGCCGTCGAGCTCCGTGAGCCGCGCGCGGGCATCGGCGAGCGCGGCGTCGAGGCGCGCGCCGCCCAACGTGGGATCCCCAAGCGCTTCGCGCGCTTCGGCCAGCCTCCGGTGCACGCGCCGTCGTTCGTGCGCGCTCCGAACGAGCTCTTCGAGGCCGCTCTCGAGATCCGATACCCCCGCCGCGGCGCGTTCGTACGCTTCGCGCGCCGCATCCCGCTCGCGCTTGCGCGCCTCCCGGGCGCCTTCGCCCGCATCGGCCGCGGCGCGGCACGCCGCGGCTTTCGAGGAGGCCGCCGCGAGCTCGCGGTCCAGCTCCGCGCGCCGGCTCCCGAGCTTTTCCGCGCGGGCCGCGCGGGCCACGCGATCGCTCGCCGCATCGAGCGCCGCGCGGAGCTCCGGAAGACGGACCCAGTGCGTCTCGCGCCGCAGCGTGGCTTCGGCGATGGCTTCGTCGAGCGACGTTACGGGCGATGCCGCCGCCGCCGCCGCGCTTCGGGCTTCCGCCACCGCTCGCGCGCGCTCATCGGCCTGGGCGCGGACGGCCGCGAGCGCCGCCGCGAACATCGCTTGCCCGGCTTCGTAGACCCCGTGGATCTCGCGCTCGAGGCGCGCCGACTCGCGCACCTCGACGCGCGTTCGATGGCACGCGTCCACGTTGTCCCGCATGCGCGCGAGCGCGTCCCCGAGGCCGGTCTCTTCGCGCAGCACGAACGACCGGAGATCCGTCGTGAGCGCGCGCGAGATGCCTCCGCTCATGCTCGTGCGCAGCATGTCGTTGTACTTGTTGCGCTCCTCGTCGGTGCCGAGGCGGAGGGGCAGGACCCCGCGATCGAAGAGGGCGGCGAAGTAGTCCTTCGCCGACGCAAACGCCTCGACGCGGCCGCCGAGCCGTGCGACGGCCTCGCGCAGCTGGCTCATTTCGGGAACCGCGTCGTCCTCCCCGTCGCGCACGAGGAGGACGTCGCGAAGCTTGGTCCCGCCCGGCAGTCCCGCCACGAGAAACGGCGTCAGCTCCACCGATGGTTCGCCTTTGCGCTCGATGTGCACCACGGCCACGATCGATTCGTCCCCTGGGATCGCGATTTCCATCGCCGCGTACGAAGGACGTCCCGCCTCGCCCAGCCGGCCCCAAATCCCGCGATCGCCGCCCGTCGCGCCGCTCTCGCCCATGTTCGTGAAGCGAAGCCTCGTCATGTCCGGGAGGAGCACGACGTACGCAGCGATCATGACGGTCGTCTTGCCCGACCCGTTCGCCCCCTCGAGTGCGGTGACGTGCGGATCGAGCTCGTAACGCTCGTAGAAAACGCCTTTCCAGTTGACGAGCGCCAGCGCGACGGCGCGCGCGCGCGTCATTCCGTCTCCTCGTCCTCGTCGTCGGGGCTCACGCCGTCCGAGTCGGCGTCGATCTCCGCGTCCGCGCGCTCGGCCGTCGTTTCCTGCGGATCGTCCGTCAGCACCACGAGCTCGCCTTCTTCGACGAGGCGCGCGAGCGCCTTGGCCGGCTCCGTGCCGCCCCGGACCGGCTCGGCGAAGCGCATGAGCGCGGGCCTCATGCGCAGGTTCGCTTCGTCGCCCATCTCGATGAAACCGAGCGCGGCGAGACGACGCAGCGCCTCCCCGACCTTCGCGCGGGCCGTCTCTTCGGCGATCCTGGCGTCGTACCGCTTGCGTTTGGGGTTCATCGCGCGAAGGAATGCCTCGGTGCCGAGCGCGCCCGCGAGCTCCGCCAGCACCTGCTCGCGCGTGACGACGCCGCCGTGCTCCACCGCTTTCGGGTCCAGATAGAGGAGCGTCAGCGCCTGCCCCACGAGCATCTCACCGGACGAGAGATGGCGGCGGCCGAGCCGCTCGTCCGTCGGCAAAAGATAGAAGTACCCGTCGCTCTTGTGAATGAGCTCGCATCCGTACCGCGCATAGAAGCCCTCGAGCAGAGCCTGCGCGTCCATCAGAAACGTGTACCAATCGCGGTCGCCGGCATCGACGTGGCGGCCGCGACGCAACGACAGGTCGACCTCCGGAAAGGGCTCCGCCGCGATCACGTCTTCAAGCGTCGCGAATGCGGTGCTCATCGCGGCTCCGTCACGGTCCACTCTTCGATGAGCAGATCGTCGGAGGCGGGGAGCCATGGCCGGTCCGCCGCCGCGTTCGGGCGGCACACCGCCGCGATGGCCTGCGCGACGCGGCCGGCGGCGATAAAGCGGTCTTCGGGGGGGAGCTGGCCCGTGATTTCGGCGGTGACCTCGCAGAGCCCGCGGGCCCCCGCGAGGACGGCCGCGCGAACGTCGGCCGTGAGCTTCGCTTGCGGATCGCGCGCGGGCTCGTCCGCGAGCGGAGCTTCGACCGGCACGCGCCGCCGGCGAACGGGCGGCCGCGGGGAGGGCTTGGCCACGTCGGTGCGGAGAAGGCGCAGCGGCGGCGCATCGGCCACGACGAGGGCGAACGGCGCGCCGGCCTTGCCCGCGAGGCGCTCGTGCAAGCGATGCGTGAGCACGCGCGACGGATCGAGGCGCACGACATCGCGAAGAAACCGGTGCACGTACTGGTAATACTCGGACCAGGCGCGCTGCCGCGCCGAGCCCCAGGCCGCGATACGGTCGACCTGATCCATCAAGAGGCGCGCCCCTTCTTCGGCCTCGCGGCTATCGGCCGCGGCGGCCAGCTCCTGGATCTCCTGCAGCGCCGCCGACAGGGTGTGCGCGTCGCGGAGCAGCACCTGGTTCAGCTCGCGGAGCGTCGCGCCGGTCGAATCGAGCAAATCTTGGCAGCGATCCATCGCGCCGAACCAGTCGGTTTGAAGGAGCGCCGCGATCTCTTTCTGGAATTGCTCCTGTTGGAGGTCGAATCCGCGCTGCCGTCTCTGGATCCCGTCGACGAGGTCGGCGACGGTGACGGCGAGCGGCGCGGCGACGGTGGCCTTCCAGCTCTCGGGCGAGGTCGCAGAGCGCGCCGCCAGCGCGAGGTCCGTGAGGGTCGCGAGCAGGGTGCGGAGGAGCAGCGTGAGGCTCTCCCGCGTCAGCGTCTCCTGCTCGAGGAAGAACTCGACGATACCGGTCGCGAGGCGGGTCAGCGCGAACTCGCCCGCGCGGACCACGCCCGATCCGTCGACGCGCGCCAGCATTCGCTGTTCGCGCAGGCGCCGGATCGCATCCGACGCGCGCCGCCGGCTGTGCGCTTCGGGCTCCGCGACTTCGCGCACCTCGTCGAAGACGGCGACGAGCTGCTCTTCCGTGAACGACGCGAGCGAGGCGAGCGAGGGATGCGTCGCGCGATAATGAAGCGCCGCGAGAAAGCACAGGTCGAGCGTCGACAGATCGAGCGCGACGCCTCGGGCCGCAAGGGACGTCACGACTTCATGCAATTCGGCGCGCGTTTCGGGCACGGTCTCGTCGAACCTCGGCGCCCCCGCAAAGACGAGGGCACGGCTCGTTTACCCGATGCACGCGTCCGGATCTATCGCTAGACTCGCGCGGCTCGCGATGGCCACACCGGTACTCTCGTCTTCGCACACCGTATCCGCATCCGCCGCCTCGGCCGCGTCCACGGACGCGCACGACGATCCCCCTGGTTTGCTCGTCGAGCTGTGCCGTCACTTCTACGGGCTCGGATGGGTCTCGGGCACCGGCGGCGGCATGAGCGTGCGCTCCCGCGGGCGGATCTACGTCGCGCCGAGCGGCGTGCAAAAGGAGCGGATCCAGCGCGCGGACATCTTCGAGCTCGACGAAGAAGGGCGCACCCTCGTGGCCCCGCCGGGCGGTCTCAAGATCTCGGCGTGCCTTCCGCTCTTCATGCACGCGTACCGCATGCGCGGCGCCGGCGCGGTGCTCCACTCGCATAGCATCCACGCGATGATGGCGACGCTCGCGTTCGACCGCGAGTTCCGCGTGACGCATTGCGAGATGATCAAAGGCATCACCGGAATGGGCTATCGCGACGAGCTCGTCGTCCCGATTATCGAAAATACCGACTACGAATGCGACCTCGCGGATTCGCTCGCGGAGGCGATCGCGTCGCATCCGAAGACATTCGCGGTCCTCGTGCGCCGCCACGGCGTCTATGTCTGGGGCCCCGATTGGGTCTCCGCCAAGACACACGCGGAATGTTACCACTATCTCTTCGAAGCGGTCCTTCGTGCGCGGTCGCTCGGGGTGGACTTGACCGTTCGCCCTGCCGTCACGGCGGCCCAGGGCAACGGCGTTCCTGCGCACGCTGATTCCGTTTGAACCGGGAAGGAGAAATCCGATGCAAGCCACTTGGGTCGACAGCGGGGAGGGTGTTTCAGAAGGCGCGCTCCGTGCGGAAGGGGTCCTTTACGCGAAGCTGCCGCTCGGCGATTACCGCCGCGCCATCGACGATCTGAAGAGCACGCGCGGGTACGTCCAAGAAGACGAGGTGCACATGCACGAGGCGATGCCGAACTTCGAGGCGCTCTGCGCGAAGTTCAGCCCCGAGCATTTGCACGATGACGACGAGGTCCGCTTCGTCCTCGACGGCGAGGGGATCTTCGAGATTCGAAGCAGCGCCGACCGCATGATGAAGGTGCTCGTTACGGCGGGGGATCTCATCGTCGTACCCGCGGGGCGCAACCACCGCTTCGTGCTCACGGCGTCGAAGACGATTCGCGCGATGCGCCTCTTCAAAGACCCGAGCGGTTGGGTACCGCGGTACCGCGCTGCCGCCTGAAGACCCACGGGCAGACCCACGCGCGCGGTGCTCGGTTGGGGGTCCACCGCGAAGGAAAACCTTGGGCCTTTATCGAGCACGCGATCTTGCCACGGTTCCGGGCTTGCTCAGCCTGTCGCGCATCCCGCTCGCGGCAGGCTTTCCCTTCGCGATCGGACGACCGGCGCTGGCGCTCGCCATTCTGGTCGCCGCAGGCGTGTCGGACGTGCTCGACGGATGGTACGCGCGCCGTTTCCAGCAAGTGACGGCCACGGGAACGGCGCTCGATCCGGTCACGGACAAGATCTTCGTCGCCGCCGTCGCGTTCACGCTCGTCGCGCGGGGAGGGTTGTCCGTCGCGGACGTCGTGCTGCTCGGCACGCGCGAGATCGGCGAGCTCCCGCTCGTCGTCTGGATCGCGACGAGCCGCGCGGCGCGCCGCATACGGTCCAAGCACCCATCGGCAAACGTGCCCGGCAAGCTCGCCACGGTCTTTCAGTTCGCGGCGGTCAGCGCGGCAATTCTTCGGTCGCCGGCACGCGACGCGCTCGTCGATCTCACGGCCGTCGCGGGGGTCCTTGCCGCGGCGAGCTACTGGGCGCGATCGCTCCGCCAGGCGCGGGCGGCGCGCTGAGGTTCAAAATCCGGATCCCGCCGCGCTCGGGGGCATCGATCCCACGGGTGCGGCCGGGGGCATCGATCCGAAGACCACGGGCCGCGGGAAGGGCTGCCCGGCCTTCGCGAACAGGTGGCCCTGGAGGAGGTTGCACCCGAAGCTGCACACGGTCGCGCATTCGGCGGCCGTCTCGATGCCTTCGGCGATGACTTGCATGCCCATGTCGACGCAGAGCGACGTCATCGAGCCGATGAGGCGCTGCCGGATCGGCGACTCATGAACGTTGCGGACGAGCGACATGTCGAGCTTCACGATCTCGGGTTCGAGGGCGGCGAAGCTCGACAGACCGGCGTACCCGGCGCCCAGATCGTCGATCGCGATCCGAAATCCCATGCGCCGCAAATTGGCGACCCGCGTCCGCACGTCGGTCACGTCGTCGATGGCGGCCCGCTCCGTGATCTCGAGCACGACGCGGTCGGCGAGCTTCGTGAGCGGCGCGTCTTTTCGATAGAGATCATCGTCGAGCAGATCGCGCGTGTGCAGGTTGACGAAGAGGAACGTGTCGGCCGGCGCGGAGGCGAACGCCTGTGCGGCGAGCCGGCGCACGGTGGCGCCGAGGCCCGGCAATCGTCCGAGCCGCTCGGCCGCGGCGATGACTGCGCTCGGCCCGGGAAGGCTAGGCTCCTCGTGGCGAAGGAGCGCTTCGTATCCGAAGACGCGCTGGCTCGTCGAGTCCACGATCGGCTGAAACGCCATCCACATCGTTTCGAGCGCGCGGTCGAGCCCCGACTGCAGCCCCGCGCGATCGCCCGCGAGGCCCTGTTCTTGCCCGAGCAGGCGCATCGCGTCGCGCTTCATGCGCGCCATCCGGTGCAGCCGACCCGCGCGCTCGACGACGGCGATCATCGTGTCGTTCGGGACGGGCTTCACGAGGTATTGCAGCGCCCCGAGGGAGACGGCTTCGAGCGCCGTTTCGAGGGAGGGGGCGGCGGTCATCAGGATGACGGGCACGTCGAGATCGTGCGTGCGCACGAGGCTCAGAAGCTCCACGCCGGAGAGCTCCGGCATCTGGATGTCGCTCACGATGACTTCGAAGGCCTGGCTCGCGATTGCATCGGCCGCCTCCGCGCCGTTGTGCGCGAGCGTGACGCGGTAGCCCGCCGAAGTCAGAAGACGGGCGACCGCTCGCGCGTAGGGCGGCTCGTCGTCCGCCACGAGAACGGACTTGAGCGGCACCTCGCGCTCGTGCAGCCCGCTCGGTGCCCCGTCGCTCGGCGGCCTTTCAACGCTCAACGGTCTGCCCCATGCCCTCGACGGAGAAATTGGAGAAGACAATCGCTCCGTTCGACGAATAACCAACATACCCGGCTAGGGTCCGGTACCGCATTCGCACCCATTCGGCCTTTATGGACATGGCAATTACCACA
>Ga0210391_10001238_pt1 | contig 23684 bp, 17 predicted proteins | sample IncBWC12OmetaG_FD_160573 | JGI IMG/M metagenome (GOLD analysis project Ga0210391, IMG submission 160573) | Forest soil microbial communities from Barre Woods Harvard Forest LTER site, Petersham, Massachusetts, United States - Inc-BW-C-12-O ...
CGTACTTCTTCCAGACTGTTGTCACCCGCACCTGCCCGTACACCGGCACGTTCGCGCGATCCAGGAACGCCAGTTGAACGAAGCAATTCCGCATTCCCGCTGTTACTACCTTCTGTCCCAGCACCGGCCTAATCTGCCATCCAAATCGCGTCACTCTCGCGTCATTCGTTGGGAATTGAAGCGCCACCGTATCCTGATCCTGCACCACGAAGTACGATTTGTGCCCCCATAAGGCGCTGGCCCCCACGCTGATCACCTGCGTCGCCACGGCTCCACCAATCGACACCGATTTGTCAGTGATGGAAGCCACGTTATACGTCTTGTCCCGCGGCAGGATGGCGGTCACAATTGGCGCTTCATCCGACTGGGGGTCAGCCGTGCTCACCTCCAGTGTCACCTCCGCTACTGCATCCGTGTCCTGCTTGCCGGGGGTGATTGTGATCGGAACACCGATCGTTGCGCGCGGTCGCACCTGTTGTACCGGCGACCCGTCCCGCAGTACCCGCGCATAATGGTCGCTCAAGGCGCCCTCCAGCAGCAGCTCGTACCCCGTAATTTCGTATGTGAGTTCCAATTGCTCACTCAAAATCGCCGACGCTCCCGGAGAATACGAAGAGGGCAGCGCCAGAGAGCTAGGCGTAATCGTCGGCGCGGTTGGGGTCATGGCCGCTTGCGTCGTCACAGTCTGCAGGCTCGGTCCAGTTGTTACCGTCTGGTTGTTGGCAGTGCTTGTAAGTTGCGTGCTAGGACCGGTAACCTGGACGTTATTAGTCCCCGTCGTCGTGCTTTGGTTCTGGGAGCTTGTAGTCCCGCCTAGCGTCGACACCGTGTTCGGATTCGTTCCTCCAGTTGTCGTCACCACGCTGTTGTTACCGGTAGTTCCATTCGTTACCTGGTTATTCGTTCCGTTGCCATTCGTTGTAACCGTGTTACCCGAGTTTTGCTGGTTGTTCGCACCCATCGATGATGTGTTCACCGCATTTCCGGTATTCGCCGTCGACGTGATCCCCGGCGTTGGAGGCGTCCCGATGCTTAGCGCGAATGCCGATTGTGAGAGCGTCGCTCCCTGGAGCGTTCCCACCTGTGCATTTATGCCCGACCCGTTGATCACCTGAATCGCCGCGAGTTGCGCACGCGCCGAGTTCAACGCCTGCTGCAGCGCCTGATCATCATAGACCTTGATTCCGTCCACCAGTATCCCGTTACTGCTTGGCGGCGTCGCCGCCCGCGCTACCGCCGGTGCAATCGCTAGTCGGAATGTCCGGAGTACATGATTCGGCAAGCGCACCGCGACTTCGTTACCCAAGCTTCCCACCGGCACCTGCGTGATAATGGCGGTGTCGCTCCAACTCAGCACCGCTGCCTCCTTGCCGCCGATCCACACGCTGCTCTTGCCCTGCACGTCCCCAAAACCGGAACCCGAGATTGTCACTTCCGTGCCCGCAGCCAAACCGTTCGGTATCACACTAGTGATCTGCGCCCAAGAACAAAGCCCGCAAATAACCGCCACTATCACAACGCCAAGTGAGTGTCTTTTCATCGCCATGTCCGTCATGCTGCAGAATCCATCAGGAAAACCGTGGCGTCCTGCGGATCTGGATCGCCGGTCACCGAAATCAGGCTGCCATTGCTGGCCCCCACGTTCTGCGTCAGGATCGCCGTCGCCGCCGCCGCGCGCTGCGTGAACATGCCTCCCGGCGGCGTGTCTCGCATTACCAACTGCACGCCGCTCGGTTGCAGGAACGACATGTTGGCTACAATTTGAAGTGTTCCTTGAATGGTCGCCATACCTAATAGAACGGAGTGTCCTCCGTTTCCCTCCTACTTGGTTTACATGCAGTAGACCGCCCGAATGCGGCCTTTCTATTTTTCATCAGCGAAAACTGCCCCTCCGGTCAGGTCACCACATCTAGCGTTGCCGCCAGGGATCGGTGACGCTCAGCATCTGCCCAGTTCAATATAGGAGTACGTTTGAGTGCGCTGCGGGAACCTGGCTGCAGTGGCACTGTTGACACGTCCGCGACGACGCCTCAATCAGAAGCCAGAATGCAGTATTAGTTTCCCTGGGGAAGTCGGTGAGTAGAAGCCCCCTCGGATGCGAGACTGGTGCAGTCATCGCTCTTCCGTTCACCGATCGCAGATCAACTTATTCCCCAGAGACGGGGTTGTCAAGAGCAAATGTGCAGGACCTTTATGGTGGGCTTGTCGTAACTGCATGTCGGACGACCCGTAGGGTCGGGGCGTCTACCGACTCGGCGTGTACGTTCGGCATCTATCTGGCGCAGGCGTAGCTAGGAATGTCCTCACTAGGAAACATTCGAGAACATGTTCCAGTACGCAGGCAACGTTTAACTGACATACCAGGTTACATTGGCTGCCACTCCCGTGGTGGTTCGATGAGTTATATAGAGGATACACTCCAAACATGGTTGACTGGAGGCAGCAGAGACTTTTCGAACGCAGTGCAGTCCATTATTGGTGACCGCCGTTTCACTCAGTCATTGAAAAAGATGAACGGCCCTTGTTCTTTCTCTTTGTTGTAGCGCAGATATCCCAATTGAACGATGCTGTGTCCACGGACACTCATTTTCGCGCCTACGAATGGAAGATGATTGTGACCACAAACGAGAACGATGGTCTTTTGCCTATGAACAAGGCCTCGTCCATGAGGCCGTTCTCTTTGTACCAGAACAACAATACGGCAGATGGACGCTGGCTATCAATATTCTTTACGGATTAGGATGGGTTTCGGAGGTCACCGGCTTACTTCTCGAAGGAGGCGAGCCCGACAAAAGTCGTAGAGCAAATGTCCGAGGTCTAAATCACTCGTGATGGATTATTCTCAAGAGGAATCCCGCGTCCCTCAACCTTTCGCAAATTCGTAGTTCATGCGAGTTGCATGATGCAAGAGAATTGTCACAATAGCGACGCTTGTAAAGAACGCAAAGAAAAATGATGGTAAGCAGCCGGAGGCGCGATTTGAATTTTGTAGAGGTCATGCGTTTGCTCAGATGAGCGCGCGCGCCCAATGCTCTGCCTTGGGAGAGAGACATTCGCCGAAACATTCCCAGTCGTGGCGCTCGTTGTATGCACGATGTGGAACAGTCCTGATGGTTGCAAACTTGCGCGCCGACGATCTTCTTCGTCTTTCGTAAGCATGATTTAGACTTTGCTCGCCGAATGAGGTATGTATGCCAGCGCCCCTGAGCCCGTCGGTTTACATCAGCTACGACCCCAGTGACGAGAGATGGAAAGAGACAATTGCGTCTAGACTGCGCGATTCCAAGATTCAAGTCTCATATCCTGCGCCGGGAGGCTCCGGCTCAGATCGACTGTTGTCTGCGCAGAATGATCGAGTGAATGCTCGGGTTTTCCTCCTTCTTGTCAGTCCTCGGTTCTTGAAACGCGATGATATTTTCAAAATAGAATTTCCACACATTCAATCGCTTGTTCATTCCGGGCGAGCTCAGATTATATTCGTGGTGATTGAGTCGTGCCCCTGGCGGAATCAACTGACCTCGCCGCAAGTCGCATCCATAGTTATTCCAAGGGAGGACCGAGCCCTCGCCGAGGAAGACTCAAAGCAACTTAAGGACGATTTGGACACACTGGTTGAAGAAGTTGTTCGCGCCTTCGAGCGCTTGAATGTCTCCACCATTCCTCAGCAGCAGGAGATTACCTCCCTACCCGAGGACGCTGAGGAGCCGGCTACGAATACGCCTTCTGATTCGATTCAAGGGGATGCCGCACCTTCCCGCCGATCTGGAAGAGTCTCCACGAAAAGAAAGCCCGACGCATTCGGGAAGACCAGGATGCCGAGCAAAGCGCCGGAGGATGTCAAATCGAAAGCGGATGAGGTCCCAAAAGAAACTCCGCTGCTCACGATCCTCCAGTTCACCGAGCGGTGCAAGCGAGTCTTGGTCGCGGCGGCCGGCTACACCAGAAACCGTCGCCAGCGTCAACAGAACTCCCTGACTACTACTTCCATACTTTATGCTTTGATCGACTTCGCACTGCTGGGCAGAATCGATGCCGACGATGCCACGCGCGTGATAGGAAATGCGGTACGAGAAGCTGGTGTGGAACAATATCAAGACCGCAGGAAGAACTTCTTAAAGGAACAAATGCCGGTAACGGTCTTCGACAGCGAACCGTTGTCGAATGCGCTCACCAACGTTTCCATCAACACCCGCACGCTCATCGTCGCAGCTCAGGAGATTGCTCGACAGACAACGGCTACGACTACTCCGGTCGACCCTGCGACTCTGCCAATTGATACCCGGCACTTGATTGCCGCCATGTTTACGGCATTCCCACAGGGGAGGCAACGCTCGGGACAACTGCAACTCCTTTCTCTCTTGGGCCTTCAGGTCCCATCCCTAGAGAACGCTCTATATTCCTTCGTTAGCGAGCACTTCAGTTCCACCGATTTTCTCGACAAGTGGTCAGAAGTTCTGAAAGTTCTGCCGTCAGACATTCCGGCTGAAATCGAAAAAAAACAGCAAGGTACCTTTGAACCGTTGATTGCCGGTTATGTGTCGGATTCCACAAAGAGCCCTGAAGATGATCTCGACATAGGTCATGATGTGCAGACCCTATGTTCCGTAATTCTCGCGAGAGAAGTTCTCCCTCCTCTGTCCATTGGTCTTTTCGGCGACTGGGGAACCGGGAAGACCTTCTTCATGGATCGGATGCGCGAAGAAATCGACTTTGTGAAGAAGCAGACTGGGAACCCCACCTATTCCAAGTTTCACACGCGCGTTGCTCAAATTACTTTTAACGCCTGGCACTATGTCGACGCCAGCCTGTGGGCGAGTCTCGTCAGTCACATCCTCGAAAAGCTGGTTGAGGAAATTGCCCCTAGACCCGACGAGGTAACCGTCCGAAAGAAGCTCGTCAAAGAACTCCAGACTGCGAAAGAGTTGAAGGCCGAAGCCGAGCAAGAGAGGCAGCGTGCCGCAAACGAGCGCGAGGCAGCTGAGAACCGATTGAGCGAAGTTGCGGAACAGCGAGCTCAGAAGCAGATGGAGTTGTCCAGTCTTCGTGCGACGGACCTGTGGCAATTCGTAAAAGACGATGGTGAACTTAAGAGAAGCATCGACACCGCTCTTCAGTCGTTAGGAGTGCCTTCCATGCTCAACAGTCTCGAAGATCTTGATGCGGTCGCTTTGGATGCTCGGGGCGTAAGTGGGCGTATCTATTCGCTGGGCGTGTCTCTGGTTCGGGACGGCAGTCGGGTTACTTTGCTTCTTTTGATTGCGACACTTCTCCTTGCTGTTCCGGGCCTGGCTTGGCTCCTGAGCTATTGGTTGCCACGTCAGCCTTTCGTGGCTACATTGTCTTCGATTGGAACCGGAGTGACCGCAGTCTGCTTGGCCGTGTCAAGTGCGCTCCGCGGTCCATTGCGGAGGGTGAACGAGTGTGTCGACCGGCTGGAGGAGGCCCGAAAGAAGGCGCTGGATCTGATCAAACAAAAGCGCATTGAGCGAAGCGACCAGGAAACCAAGCTGGAAGGAGAGGTCAATACCCTGAAGGCAAAAGAGGTGAGCGCGACTCAACAACTCAGTGCGGCAGATGCTCGGGTTCGGGAAGTTGAATCAAAGATTCATGAGATTGATGAGGGTCGAAACCTGGCCAAGTTCATATTGGCTAGGTCTGAAGCAGGGGACTACCGGAAGCACCTGGGTCTGATCTCGACGATCCGGCAGGATTTCGAGAACCTGAGCAAGCTGCTACAAATCGCGGCTGCAGGAGAGACAGGCGACGGCGCAGTTCAGCGTATCGTTCTGTATGTGGATGACCTTGATCGATGCCCTTCTGCCCGAGTGGTCGAACTGTTGGAGGCCGTTCATCTTCTACTGGCATTCGACCTCTTTGTAGTGGTCGTCGGTGTAGATCCACGATGGCTTTTGCATTCGCTCCAACAGAAGTTTTCCGCATTTCAGGCCGGCATTGACAAATCCGTCGCGGGAGAGCTTGACTGGGTTACAACGCCCCAGGACTATTTGGAGAAGATATTCCAAATCCCGTTTTCCTTGCAAAGGATGGAATCCAACGGATTTTCTAAGCTCATGCGAAGACTGCTGCCTGAAACCACCGCTCCGGCCAGCCAGCGGAGTGAGCCCACGCAGTCGGTTATTCCTGCATCATTGGAAACACCACTCGTCTCGGCTGGTGCGATTCAACCAACCCGCAGTAACCCCGTCTCCCACCTGATAGAGGGTGAGACGCCTTCGGGCAGTGCTGGTGCGACCGAAGATACGGCGGGAATGAATCGTCGCTTGAATCAAGATTCGTTGAATATCCGTTCGTGGGAGGCTCAGTTTGCCAGTCAGCTTTCGGCCTTCGTTCCGACCCCACGAAGTGCAAAGCGGTTCACGAATATTTATCGCCTGTTGAAGGCTCCTCTTGATCCAGGCCAACTGTCGATCTTTGAGGGCCAGAAAGCCAGTCCTGGCGAGTTTCGGGCTCCTATGCTTCTCCTGGCAATACTGACTGGTTTCCCCCACTTGTCGGTCGCATTGTTCGGAGCAATCACACAACAAGATCCGGCCACTGTTTCGGCGCGCGACTTTTTTGTAAATGTAGCCAGCCATTCCGAGAAGAACCCGGAGGCAGCTCGACTGCAAGATTGTCTCGATCCTTTACTGGAAGCTGCTTTGCCGGACTCGTTTGAGCCCTTTATGCGATGGGCACCAAGAGTTGCACGGTTTTCTTTCTACACTGCGAAGGTGGCCGAACTGAAGATATCGTGAGTTTGGCTTTATAACTGCGAATGGCGGAGTCAACGCCTCGTAAACAAACGAGCCAGAAGTCGGCTTCTGGGAAGTCTCAGAGTGGCGAACGGCTAACCGACAGTCAGCCGATGGACCTATCCCAGTCGCTCACGGTGTCGGGATTCCATCACTGCCAAGCACCAGCGCACCAAACCACTTTGCACCAATCCGACGTGGCATTTTGGCGTCACCTTTTCCAACAGTGGCATGACGGCGACAATGCACGAGAAGGTCACAGGAAACTGGTACGAATACTCGGAGCTCGATGGGGGCGCATCTTACCGAATCGACCCCGTCGCCGACCGTTAACGGGGCGAGGGGTTGCACCTCGGCAATTTCTTGCCTAGCTATGACCGGATTGAGGATGACGGGCCCACCAATTCCTTAGGCTGGGTAGATTAATTTCGCAGATTCGGGGCTACGCAGGGGAATTGGCTGTCTTGTAGGCCTGTTCCACCCATTCGCCGAGTCTCCCATATTCCCAGTCATAGATGGGGGCCCCGATGTTCGCGAGGGCTGGGGGAATCGGTCCGGGACTCTCAGTCTTGCCGTCCTTATCCTTGACGTTGTTGATCCGGATGCCCAGAATTCCGTTGCCGCGTGCCACGCTTTTCTCTATCTCATAGGACACATAGGAGCGGTTTGCAGTCTCCGCCCCAATCAAAACCACCGTCACGCTCGTGCCATCAAGACCACGGTCGATCAGCTTCTTTATGGCCTCATCTCCTTTTTTCTTGGTTTCCTCCCACACGGACGCGTCGTGAAATCCGGCGGCGGATACTCCTTCCACCACGCCGCTATTGCGAACTACGTTGACGCGCCAAACGTCGCGACCGTAGTGAAAGCTAAAAAACACTTTGCGCGCCATAAATATTCTCTGCCTTTAACAAACAACCTCATACGGCAATTGCGCGGAGGATATAGCCGGTTGCCTCCGCATCGACCGAACCGTCCCTATGATCGATGATCGCCTTCAGGGTTGGATTCCATTTCACGGGCTGGACTGCAGTTCTCGCGAGTTGCTCGGAACTGGCAATGTGTTCAAACAGAACACTGACGCACGCGGCTACGTCGTTCGTGCCAAAAAGTGTCAGGTTTGCCTCTTCCGAGAGTGCGTTGTTCAGTTTAGCGGGTGCCAGTTCGCCTGCGAGCTTTTTAGCAAACCCGCCCAACCCGCCAATCAAGAACCGCGGGATTCCCTTGCGTCCGGCAAGCGCGATTTCCTCCGCCACGCCAGGTACAATGCCATCGCCGCTGTGCAATAGTCCTCCCACCGCGACGGTCACGTTCTGCGCGTCTATAAGTACACGACGCATTGCGGACAGGCTTCGATTCCGAGTTTCGGTGTCTTCCGGCCCCTTATCGCCAACTCTATGAGTGACCACGAACTCCGCGATATCGGTCATCGATTCAATATCTTCGGAACTGAGATATTGTGCCCAGAGTTCCGACATAACCAAGGTCACGGGCTTTCGGAGGCGCCCGGCGGCCTGCAGACGTGCCTGCCGGAGGATGATGGGTGTGAATGTCGGATGGCTTCCATGTATGATGCGTCCCCCGTATTTGAACACGATCCCGCTGAACAGCGCGACGAACTCCAATATCCCGCGATCCATGGCCGGTTCGGACCAATCTGCGCTGTTGGGGATCGCGCCGGAAATGCCAACCTCGTACTGTTCCAGCGAAATGTCGAGTCTTGTGATGCTCATACCGTTCCTAATTTCGTGAAGTTCGAATCGATCAATGCAGCAAGCTCTTGATGATGCAAGATGATCACTTCCTGTGGCTGACTCTCGACGAACTCCTGCAGTTGCGGGGCGGCCAAAAGCTCGCCATCGTACATGAACAAAGAATAGTTTCCGCGGCCCGTGGCACTTAGGAACTCGCAAAAGCGCTTGATCGCCGGCGGATAGATCTGATCGAACAGCGAGCAGTGACTCAGCACCTTGGTGTGCAGGCGCACGCTTAGGTTCTTGGAAGATTCAAACATCAGCAGACGCTTGTCCAGGACCTTCCAGGCGAATCCTTTCGAGACGAACTCCTTTTCCACGAGGAAAGGGACACGGCACTTCCTCTGAAAAATCTCGCAAAGATATGTCTCCGCCGCATCGACTATCTGGTCGAGTTGGGCTGAGGTAAGCGGTGTGGTGGAACCCGCCACCGGAAGCGGAAGAGCTATCCAACGCTGCAGTGCCAGCAGCGATCGGAAGCGGGGCCCCTGCCGCGGATCACCTGCATCCCGGAAACAAAGCGGGAGGATTGGCAATAGCAGGGAATCCGCCGTATCCACCTCATGCTTGATCCAGGGGGAAACAGGAGCGGCGGGCGTGTCGATCAACAGCACGAGATTGGCGTCAGCCAATGCTTCATCGATTTCCTTTTGCACCGCGGTTCCCGGAAGGATCTTTGTGTCGCCGTCCAGTTCCCGGGCCTCATCGAGAAATGGCCGATGCCCCAACGCCAGCAAATAGTCGTACAGCTGGTTCGCGATGGCGGCTCCATCGGATGCCCGATAGGAGAGGAATATCTTACTGTCCCGGCCCTGCAGGCGCAGTCCAAGCATTCCGCCCGCGCGGTTCACTAGTCGACCCTTCGGGCCGGGTGCAGCGGCATCGTAAGGCAGCGCCTTGATTGCGGCCGCCGCTTCCGGCGGCTTGGGCAGAGCGGTATTGAGCGCGACAGGAAGAAGAAGCGCCGTTTCGGGGCGTTTTTCCAGGTAGTCGGCAATAAATGCGTTGCCAGAGGCGGGGAAGTCCTTGCCGTTATAGAGAACGATCAGCAAATCATCCCACGAAATCTCGGCGGGCCAGCCACCTGCTGAGTCGGCGGCGATCGGTGCGATCGTCACCTGGTCTGCGAACGCACCGACCAGTTCCAGTGCGGTCTTGTCGGCGACGTCCCGGCAACGGTCCTGATAAAGGATCACAATCATCTATGCGAAAATCCTTTAGGTTCGTACCCCTGCATCGTGTCCCGAAGGTCATCACAATAGCAGGTGAAAGAGTGTCAGGCCTAGTCTCGCTTTGTGCGGCATCTATGTCTTGCTGGAGCTTCAACACCGACGCGCAGCGGCACACTCAATCGCCGCGATGAGATCTCGGATATCTCCCCAACGCGCGACTGGAGCGTCTATGTCTCTTAGCAGTTGTGGCGCTTGTCCGCGTGAGTCCTTTAGACGAATGCCGCAGATTCCTTTTCCCAGTTCAAAGGCGGTAGTGAGCTCCCACTCCACCCAGTCACGCCAGGCCGTGGCGTTACCGATTAGGCAAACGACAACCGAGGCCTTCTGAATAATTGATCTAATTTGTTGCTTGATATAGGAGCCACGAGTGCTGTTTATGACCTCTCGAAGACTGCCGTCACGAAATTCGATCTCCAGATTCGGAGCGCGAGCCATGAGGCGGAAACCCTGGACCTGGGGCAGATCTTCAACATGGAAGCTAAGGTAAACGCGTCGCTTGCACGCATGCTGGGTCAGGTCTCCGCGATATGCTTTGAGAAGTTGAGTGAGTGATTCGAAGCCACGCTTTTGGAGCAGATTTCCTAGTTTCGTGTCGCCACGAGCGTGAAGGTCAATGCCGTAGCGGGCTTCGATTGTCTTTATCAGTGTGTCGTCTCGAGTTGACCGAAACATTCTCAATCTCCAAAGGCGAAGCAACGAGGCATAACTACTCTCTCTGGCCGACCACGAGTATTCAACTGCTCTGCAACGTTGGCGAAGACTCATGTGTCAGGCCACAGCGATGCCTTGTGGCATCGGGCAGATAGAGATACGCGTTGGCCAGCAGGCATCCGCGCGCATCCAGCTTGACGAGCACGAGAACTACGAATCTGGCTCCAACTGCAGGGTCGAGCAGGATTTCCATCATCGAAGCATCGTCTTTGGAACTTGGCTCGAGTTCAAAGATGGGGTGGGAATGCCACTCACCTATGTAGTTAAATCTCCTGTAGTCCCGGTTTGTACGTATAAAGAATGAGGTGAGGCGGCCAAGGGCGTCCTCAATTCGGCGTACGAATGACGTTAATGCCCCGCGCTTATGGACCGTTAGTTCTGCAATCTTGAACTCATTGACGTCAACGTGTTCAGCCATCAGAACTCCCCCAACTTCATTTTGCCCCGCCCTTTCCAGCGCGGCGACCATTTGTCTGGCTACATTAGGTTGAAGCATCAGGGTTAACATGCTGTCCCTCAGCCGCAATGTCCAACAACATCTTGACGACTTCTGTGCGGATCTCATCGGCAACAGGCTCTGCTGCATCTGGGTTCCATCCTTCGCCAAGTACTTCAACCGGGTAGGTATCAAACGGTTGCGAAAAGATCCACTCCTTCCGTAGCCCAATTAAGTACACGGAATACGGGAACGCACTTGGGTCTCTCTTCAGGGCAAGATCGAGGGCAATTCGTGTCAACGCAGCGGCTATCTCCGTAACCTCGCCATCATAGGCAATTGAGGGCTCTGGACCACGGACGTTGTAGTCCTCCTCCCGTTGAAATGGTGCTGGTGGTAGCGTTTCAAGATGATGCAAGATGGCGGCTCGCACTGCGGCTGGATGGGGATCGAGATCGGGCCTTGCGCGTGCAATCAGTCCACCAAACCCGCCGGCAAATACTTCACCCCAACACATCGGACGACGACTCACTCTCGCTGCTGCAGCCAGGCGCAGAAACACCTGGGGATTTGCCGTTGCGTCGATCACCAGGTCACACGAGGTCAGCTCCTTCAGAACCGTCGCTGCCGCCAAACCAGATTCTTGTCCCGCGACGCGATGCAAGCGAACGTCAATCTCCATGGCAGGCGCTACCAGCATCAGGGCTTCACGCATTGCTTCGGCCTTGTGCATCCCAACCGCTGCCCACGACAACTCGTGGCGACAGAGATTGCCGGCCGTCAAAATATCATCGTCGATAAGTAAGAATTTTCGTACACCCGAACGGGCAAGAGACATGGCAATTTTGCTCCCGAGCGATCCCAACCCTACTATGCCCACTCGAATTTCCCGCAGCCGTTGGTGCTCGGTGGGCAAGCGTTCGAAAGATTGCTCTGGCAAGAGCACACTGTATTCCTGCAATGTCGGATTTTCATCAACGGACACGCCGAATACTTGCAGTGATTCCGATTCACTGCCGACCAACAACACCATCCGGTCGCCTGGCTCCCTAAGGAGAAGGGCTTCGTCCGAGAATCCAGCTGCTTCAATGACTTTGCTAAGGTCATCCAAGGAGGCGACAGCAGCAGGAAGATTAAAAGCTCCGCTCTTGAAGAGATTCCCGTCTCGCCGCCATGCAAATAACGGGCCGGACGAAGTGACTCCCCTCGGCAATTCAGCAATTTCTTGCATTGAATCTCCCTGTTCAAAACGGAAGACAAAGCTGACAGACGTTTTCTTGTGAAGAATGGTACGTGTATGGAGACGCGCGGTGGATTGGCTTGTTACTGAACGCACCATGGAGATAAGTTCATGTGTGCAGACAAACCGATGTTCGCTGCTCCGGACTTCCTGGCCTCGCGTGAGCTCATGCACTGAGGGAACCTCGGCAGGCTCATGTGGATTGTGTTCAGTTGACAACAGCTTGAAGGCACTGCAAACGAGATCTGCGCCCGTAATGCGAGAATCCCAGTTATCGGCGCGCCACTCCAGACACAATACCCCGCCAGCACCGTATTGGTGCCCGGACCAACAATGACTCCGATCGCGAGGCCGGATGTAAGCGGGTGTTTCAGGAAACAGATCCGGATAGGTTAACTTGGCAGAATAAGTAGTGCCATGGATATCAAGGTCGATCTCTACCTCCAAAGAGAGTGATGAATCGATCCGCCATGCAAGCCCTTTGAGCCACTGCTTTTCCTTCAGCAGTTTCTCGAATTCCTCGCGCTCACGGATGAAGCGCGCTGGATCTCGCAACGCCCAATTCATTTGCCACCAAATCCTGCTGGCTTGTTGGGAATAATCGGTCGGTTGGGGAAGGCCAACCCGGAAGATGTAACGGGACCGCGGAGGAGGGACTTTGTTGCCAGGTCTTCTCGGGTTTTGTATGCGTCCTCTACCCACTCGCCAAACTTGTCTTTGTCCCACTCGTATACAGGAGAGCCAGCGTTGACGAGCGCCTGAGGTGCCTGTCCCCACGCTCCTAATTTCTGGCTCTGATCCTTTATGTTATGAATCCGAACACCAAAGATGCCGTTGCCACGCTCAATGCTCTGTTCAATCTCATAAGTGACGTACTCTCGTTGAGAAGTCTTTTCACCAATGAGCACACATGTCACAGTTGTGCCTTCGAGCGCGTCGTCAATCATCTTCTTGATCGCGGCATCCCCCTTCTTTTTTGCCTCTTCCCAGAGGAACCATCGCGAAATCCAGCAACGGCCGTCCCCTCGACTATGTGACTGTTGCGAACAACGTTGACGCGCCAAATATCTGCATAGTGAAAGCTGAAAAAAACATGTCGTGCCATTTCTGTAACCTCGATTGTTTGAATTCTTGTGGAACGGCTACGACGGGCTGCCGGTTAGGCCGGGGAACATTAGTCAGTAGGTCGCGCCTCAACATCTAGCACCGCTAAAGCTAACGCATGCAAAAGGACCTGTCAAGAGATGAACACCACATATTGTGGTGCCGCCGGCGCACGGATGTCATAAACTAATGACAGTGCGATACCAAGAATTTATAGACCATCTTCGAAAGGCGCATCTTACCGTCGGCAGATTTGCCCGACTGATGGGGATGAATCGCATTTCATTGAGCAACTATGCAAAAACCGACAGAGTGCCTTCGCACTTGGCCATAATCTCAGCACTTGTGGGAGAAATGAGCGAACGGGGTATTGAGTTTGAATCATTGCTTTTAGGACTCCAGGTTGGCAAGAAGAAACCTCGTGGAGCGGGCATCGGGAAATTTGGCGGAGACAGACAGAGACGTTTGTTCTAGTGCGCCTTCTGAAACTACTCTATCCGTCGGCGAGCGACTGGTCGTCGCGCTTTTCTTGGTCACCTAACAACCGATGAACATGTTGCCATCGAACGCGACGATGCGCTCACCTGACTACCGCTCGCAGAAATCGCTCGCGCTCATGAGCTTGTCGAGCAACCTGCTCGCCCCGGCCGAGCAATCGTCACCCTATGACGGTCAAGCGGTCCACGAGTAGTCGTACCCCACCGCGCCCAGACAGCTCACTCTTGCCACCAATCACTCGCCGACGGCCCAGGTCATGGCGCGTTTTAGCATGTACCTGCGGGCCTCGGCCGCGAGGCGAATTTCGATTATCATCGCGATCAGGACCCTGCAGTTGGCATGAGGACTGATGGAAAAGCCGAAGTACAGCATTACGTGCCCCAGGTATTGTTGCGCCTGCACGTGAACGACGCCTCGATGAAACGGGGTAGTGAGCAGGTCTGGTGCTTCGATAAGAAAACCCAGAAGGTGTTTTCTCCGAATATCAGGGGCATATTGGCCGGCACACGATTCTATGAGGTCGAAGTAAACGGCGAGACGCTGAGCCTCGAAGAGCCGCTATCGGAGATCGAAGGCCTACTAGCTCCGATTCTTGGTCGGCTAGTCCGTGAACCGAAGTTGGCATCTCTCTCGAAAGAGGACCGTTTCACCATCGCCAGTTTCTGTGCGGCGCAGATGGTTCGAACCCAGCGATTTCGCGATCGTGTGAAGGACATGAATAAGGGTGTCGCCGAAGCTCTTCGCATGCGCGGGGTCGACCCCGCCCAAGTCTCGAATTTCAAGATGCTTTCAGAGGAGGAGATCAAGGCATTCTCGATGGATATGCTGGCCGACGCGCCGCGAAAATTTGCATCCCATTTTCTTGTGAAATTTTGGCACCTGATCGGCGCGACACCGGACGATCCCTTTCATCTCGGCGATCACCCACTGGTCTTGGATAACGACTTTGACCGCGGGCGTGGCTCTTTGGGATTGGCATCGCCCGGAGTGACGATCTATCTGCCACTCAGCCCCACGCTGTGCCTGGCGATGACCGATCCGGCCCTGATCGAGGAATTGTTTGCGGGCGCGCGAAAGGTCCGAACGGGTTTCGACGAATTGAAGGGCAAAACTCCGACACGGGGCTCGCCTAGCGAGTGGGGGGCCTTCCTACAGCAAATGAAAGAGGATCAGGACCGAATGGATCAGCATATCTGCCCCTTGGAGGAAGGGTTACCATCATCCTACAATGCGCAGATTGTAACGCGAGTCAACTCTCTTCAAATGCTCTACGCGGAACGTTGGATCGTGTCTTCGAAGCCAGATTTTTCCTTGCCGATGAAGATGCTTGCGGACGATCCGACATTAAGAGAGCGACGGAAGTTGGAAGTCGAGTGATGGCCATCCAAGAAATGAGGGATCGGCAGTGGCGCTACGTGGCTCATCCAAGCAAATTTCGGTAATGATATCGTACTTTGTCGTTGAAAACGGTAAGCCTTCGCCGTTGATTTGGCAATCATGCTGCTCTTTTCTTCCAAGCGCGAGTTGGCAGCGCTCAGCATAGGCTTACAGACGAGCAGATTCTCGCGATGGCGCGAGAGTCATGGTTCCAAGAGCGGGTTCTAGATACTTTTCTCTGGGAGATCGGCAAGAAATAGCAGCATACCCACCAGCAGAGTCAAAACAGCTGCCATCGGCATTATTGTCGGCTGCGGTTAAACTATCTCCGTGCCGCTGCCCCCTGAATTTCGCCATCACCTTCACGAACTGATGGTCGAAACGAGCGACAAACTCAGAGACGAATTGAATCAACACAAACGAACGCTTATTTGGGAAGCGCAACAAACGCACAACGCAGCGGCCGTTCCAAACGCCTATAGCAAGGCGTCCATTTACGCATTCCGAACGAGGGTGAGTGCGACGATTGCCAGTTACCTGGGCGCTCTGGAGACTCTGGGCATCGTTGTTGACGGGTCTGTTGAACTCGAAATGCTTGCTGCGATCAGCCGATTAACCAACGCCTCCCCGTCATTGTCGCTACCTCCTGGGCTCAAACCACCAAGCATCTCCGCCGTCCAACGCTCACACAAAATGGAATTGATGCGAGTTGGCAACTCGCTCCGCCGAGAAGCTGCGAATCGCCTCCGGGAGCTTAAAATGAAAGCGCGCCAGATAGCGCCCGCGACAACGAGAGAAACCATGACGCGCAAAGAACCCTTCACGATTGGTTCGGTGGCCAAAACATTAGCCGATTTGAAGAAGATGCCTCTCCAGCAGCAATCTTTACTTCTGCTCAAAAGGTTGATACAGATCGAACCGCAGGTTCGCGGGACGGGTGGATTTAGCAAGCATAACCTGACGATGGCCGGTGATCCTTATGGTTTGGCTACCGGATTTTCGGCTGCCGAAAACGACGGCGTGAGGCACCATCTGCTCGGAGGCCCGTGGACAAAACTGGTCAACGACGGCTTCCTGGTCGACCCCCGTGGTTCTGGATTTTTTCAGATATCAGAAGACGGGCACGCAGCGAATGCCAATGCCCTTCCGGATGTGCCCATAAAAAAGGAGTCCGACGGCATACCCGCTGCGTTCATTTCGTATTCCTGGGATAGCGAAGACCATAAGTCCTGGGTGCGGCAGCTTGCCGAAAAGCTACGCTCACAAGGAGTGAGAGTCATTCTTGATCAATGGGGCTTGAGCGTGGGGGGAGATCGCACCCACTTCATGGAGAGCAACATCGTCGCGAGTGATTTTGTGCTCGTTGTCTGCACGCCTCAATATGCAACCAAGAGCAATAAGCGTGACGGAGGTGTGGGATACGAGGCGATGATCATCACGGGGCAACTCGCTCAGCGAGTGCTCCAGGACAAATTCATACCCGTCTTGCGGGTAGGAAACTTCGATGATTCGGCGGTTCCCGTATGGCTTCAGACGAAGATCGGCGTTGATTTACGGGGAGACCCGTATGATCCGAAACAGTATGAGATTCTTCTGCGGGCGCTACATCGAGCTACTGATGTCGGACCCCCGGTCGGGCCAAGGCCGGTATTTGAAAACGCGGTGAGCACTCTTCTAGCGCAGGAAGGCAAGCCCACGACGGCTTCGCTTGCTATGCCTACTACTCACGACAATGAGCCCGCACAGAAGCCCATTGCTTACGCTTGGTATGAGTTCAAAGGAACATCGGATCGAATTCAAAGCTACGTCCGGCCGATTGCGGGCAATTTATTTACGTTCGAGAGTTCCGCCGGTGAGACCCTCAAAGGCACGCAATCGCAAGTTGCCGAGAAGTACCTGATGTTCGATCTCGAACTTCGGAACAAAGGTTACGCGCGGATGCAGACTTTCAATGGCTCCGGTGGCCAGAGTTTCAATCTCCCATGAAATGAATGCCTATCCGCTGAAGCCGACAAGCTCGTTTGCGACCCAGTGAAGGAAGCGGGGACTAGGCGAGAAAGCCTAACATGGCAATTGCATGGAGAACTAAGCATCCGCGTCAGCTTCTTGTGTATTGTTTTCAGCCCACCGTTCCATCTCCAGGCGTTCTCCACCACAATCAACCTACGCTGACACACCTAATTAACATCGCTTTTATCATTGGCATTTTGGTGGTGGCGCTATCGCTCGTTGATTTTCTTCTAACCGACGACCAGAAAAAGACCATCGACGGACACATCCTGGAAGCGTCTCAGCGAGTGGTTGACATAAAAATGGTCACCTGGCTGCGATGGTGGATGCAAACAGCCCGTAGGGCGCACATAGTTGAGGTTTTTTTTGCCATAATCGTGGGTCTGGGCTGGCTTGCGGCATGCGCGGCCTGCATCCTCTTGCTCATTTTCGATCACTCGTGGGCGCTGTTCTGGGTTCTGCCGGGCATCCTCATCTTCTGGGGAATTACCGCGGGAATCTTCGAGCGGGTATTCAATACCGTCGGTAAGGGTGCATTGGAACTCCTTGCGAAGTGCGAGAGTGTATTTGAATTCATCGTCACGTACATATTCATTGAGGTAGCAGGCCTCTCGGCGTTGGCCCTATGGGTTTGCCTCATGTACTGGTGGATCGGCCCAGACAGGCTGGAGACGGGCCAAATTCCGAGCTTCATCAGGGTTATCGGCAACTATGTGGGTGCGTTCGCGCTGATCTGGGTTCTGACATTTATCGATGGTGCCTTGACGCTGATCGGAGCGTCTCTCGTTATGTGCGCCAAGGCAATAATTTATTCCGGCCAGTTTGTAGTCTGGCGGATCATCGTATTCAAGAAGGGGCCGCTCGCGGCAATTGTGCTGTTGATCACTGCCGTTCTCGGTGTTCTGAAACTCTTCTTGGCCAAGTAGAAGCGCAGTGTTCCATGCTTCGGAGAGAGGCCAGGCGGTTACGACTCATAATCTCTTCTATGGGTGGTAATCCGTCAGCAGCAAAATGGTTTACATTCATTAAGGTTTGTTGCATGGATCGATCACATGACTGTAGCGGATATCGACTTCTATAAAGACGATCTCACGGCCCCCGAGGACAAAGACCTGTATACGGCCATTGAGGTCTTCACGCGGATAAGCTTGCCGCAAAACGAGCGGACCCAGGAAGGTTACCTGCTCGACTTCAAAGCCACCTGGAGCGACACGGCGCTCAAAGCCGTCGCGGCATTCGCTAACACGTTCGGCGGCATTCTGGTTCTTGGCGTCAGTGACAAAGACGGACGAGCTGACGAAATTGTTGGCATTCCGTCGCAACGCCATGAACTGAAAACGCGCATTGCGAGCATGATCGCTTCCAACATATCGCCAACGCCTCCCTATGAAATTCGCGATGTTGCTTTTACGGATGGCTCAGGCCGACATTTATGCATCGTGCGCGTCCGAAAGAGCAACAGTCTTTACCTCTTCACTAAAGGTCAGTCACCCGTATATGTGCGCAACGAAGACCAGAGCGTTCCCGCAAACTCGGCCCGTCTTCAGGCATTGCTGGCGACTCGTGGAGCCGTAAGTTCGCCTGCCGACACCGCCGCGTCTCAGTCAGCGGTCTTTTCTCAGTTTTTGTATGTGACTCAGGCGCAGCCAATCCCAGGCGGAATGACTCTGCCATCGGGCACTCAGCCTCAGCGAGCGCGCTCCGGAACTTTCCTGCAGATTCAGTTGACCCCTGAAGAGCCGCAGGTCGTCCGGCTTGACCTCGCCATCGAGCAGGAATTCCGTTTAATTGTGCTTAAGAGTTATCCGGAAATTGCGGACAATGTCCATGATCCCAGCCCGCATATCGGCGCGTCGGTGGACGATTTTCGTTTAAGGGATTGGTATCAGCTTAACTATCGAGAGACATTGCGCGATCACGAAATGGGATGGGGTATCGATTCGAGCGGTTCGGTTTATTTTGTGACGCAAATCAGGTGCAAGCTTCAGGAAAAAGGTAGGGAGGTCGAAGCATGGAGCCTCGCAGACCTGATTACTAATCTCGATTGCACAATCGAGGCAGCACACCGACTATGGAGTTACCTCAACTATCCCGGCGAGGCGCACGTTCTGGCGGAGTTACGTGTTGAGCCCCTGCCCCTCCTTGAGAGGGCGGGCGGCTTCCAAGTGGGCTACCCTTCATATTTTTACGAGAAAGCCAGCCCGCGCAGGCGGGCGAAAGTTCTGACTACCGACAAATTGACAAGAGCTGTAAAGCATGGCGCCAGAGGTGTCGCAGCGATCGATCTCACATATGCCACGAGGCACAGCGATAGACCGGAAGCTGTCGCCATTCTCGCGAATCAGCTTCTGCGCGATCTCGGATATTCTGCGAATTTAAATGATCTGCGCTCGTTGTTTTCGTGACGGCATGTCTTCGGAGATCCCAGATTGAGTGCGTTGAAGTAACAGTCTATATTCTTGGTGGGTCTCACATTAGCCGCGTCGTCGCGCTGAGGTACTACTATGCCCTTATCTGTCTTATTCAGCCCGCTCCAGAGTTTGCTTGGTACCCTCCAATCGGAGCGCCACTATCAGGATGAAAAGATGGATGCGGCGCTAGGCGCCATTAATAAGGCCCTCATCCAAACGAAACAATACATCGAAAATAGCGAGGGAACCAATTCTATTGATCGCGCCGAAGAGTACAACCTCTCGCAGCTCTGGAGTGATGCAGCAGCGAAAGCAAGATATGCAAGTACAGAACTGGCCGAAAGACTTCAAAACAAGTCGTTGTATTGGGCCGAGGATTTCAAATGGTCCCGCGAGGAAGTGCTTGGCAAGGAAATCGACATCGATTCCATTCAGGAGCAGGTGCTGAGCCTTCTCAGAAAATGAGCCACAGCTGCGCTCCCTAAACGCGATAATGTATTTTATCGAGTTAGAAGTCAGCCGGCATTTCCAGCCACACGAGGTTCATTCTTTCTCCCAAAACGAAAGCATGTCCTTCTCGTTCTTGCTTTTCCACTGGTTGCCTTTCTGCACAAACCCGGCTCTTGCCAAAGTCCTCTTCATGCGATCGTGATACGTCGTCGCGAACAACCGGCCTTTATACTGTGACACCAACAATGCCGCGATTCGGGACGACAATTGACGACCCTGATGTTCCGGATCGACCGCTACGTATCCGAGCTCAAGCGTCTCCGGTGGGAACTTGACACCGCTCCTAGCCGAAACGGATATAGCATATTTGCGGCGCTCTCGCTTGATAGCTCCGACCCCAACAATCTCAGACCCCTTGAAAGCAACGGCAACCCAGGTTGTAAGCGGTAACTCTCGCTTCGCCGACTCCCAGTCCACAGCCTCGCCTTTCGTGATAATGGCCACACAGGCTGAAAGGATCGTCGCAGTTAGATCTCCAGCGCCGAGCTTCTTAACGATATAGTCGCCCTGAAACGAATCAAGGGCGTCTTCGATTTCTTCTTTCAACTTCTTGTGCCCTTCCGGGAATGTTTTCCCGCGCCGCTCCTCCATTCAAATATCCCGGCAGTAGCGAGCATTGTGCAGGCTTTCCGACTTGAGCTTTTCCAACCCGTTCAGAGTAGCGTAACGTCCTTTATCATTCCCTATCCTGGCGGTTATCGAAAGGCAATAGAATTCATAATTGAATTACTTCTCCTCTGCTAGCATGGGCCCATTAGCCCAGACGCCCGTAGACCTAGCATGATTACGAAGGACGAAATCGAGGCAAGGGCAAGCGAATTCGGCCTGCATGCCGCCAACATAGAACGCGATTACGTTTTCGGTTGGCTCCTTGCCGGCATTTACGGCGCAAGCTGGCTCAAGGATGCCCTCATACTCAAGGGCGGCAATTGCTTCCGCAAAGCCTATTTTCCGCACACGCGCTTCTCCAACGATCTTGACTTCTCCAGCACTACCGCCATTCAGGAAGCCGCCTTCGCCACTGAACTAAATAAGATCTGCGATTTTGTTCAAGAACAGACGGGCGTGGTTTTTGAAAAGGACCGGAATTTTGCCAGGGAGAAAGGCAATTCCGACAAGGAACGTCGCATCGTCGAGGCGCGCTTGTACTTCAAGGATTTCTACGGCAACCCTCACACAACCACAATCAGCGTGCACCTGGACGTAACGGAGTACGACCGGATATTCCTGCCAATTCAGAACCGATTTCTCGTACATCCGTATTCCGACAGCTCGCAATGCAATGCCACAATTCGCTGCCACAAGCTTGAGGAGTTGCTGGCGGCAAAGCTCAAGTGCCTCCTGCAGCGTAGGCATTCCTTTGATCTTTACGATTACGTGTATAGCGTCTTCATCAATCGCGACCTTGAGGTGAACCGAACCGAGATTCTACGCACGTTTCTCAAGAAAACGATCTTCGAGCCAAGTCCCGCCGTTGCCAAAGGCCTCCTGCTCGATCTTCCGTTGGAGACGTTCCGTGCGGTCTGGCACAAATACCTGGTATGCCCGGCTCAGAGCCTCTTTGACTTCGATACCGCGCTCACCCGCTTTAAGGAAAACATCGAAGCCCTCTTTGCCGGCATCCGAGTAGATCGTTACGGGCAGCTTGCCTTTTATCCCTCGCATTTCCGCAACATAATCATGGAAGCCGCGAACAACCTGACCGTGATGGATATCACATACGATGGTCGCCGCAGGCAGATAGAACCCTATTCGCTCGTGTTCAAGCGCCGTAAAGACGGTTTCGGACAGGAATACTTCTACGCGTATGACCGAACTGGAGGCCGCACAAGCGGCCCCGGCCTGAAAAGCTTCCTTCATCCAAAAATACAGGCGCTTGCGACTACCGAAGAACGTTTTGAGCCGAGATTGCCTGTCGAACTTGGGAAGGCCGGTGAGTTCACTAGTAAAACATTCTTTGGGGGAAATCTTCGAGGAGGTTTCTCAACCAGAGCCCGAAGGCGGACAAGCACCACGCGGATCTACCTCGTGGAATGCTCTTATTGTGGCAAGCGATTTCCGCGAAAGCGCTACAACACCCGCCTGCGTCCACACAAAGACCAATACGGCAACGCTTGTTACGGGCGATCCGGTTACATCGCCTACTAGCGATTTCCGAAAATGGGTCGTGGGCGTTGCTCCCCGGGAGCGGCACACATCTCGCACGCTGCGCAGTTGACAAAGCAAATCCTGGGTATGCTCATTGGCGATGGACGACTTATGGGCCGTCAGTCCTGACGAACCCGTCGAGGAGATAGGCAATGACCAAGCATTGATGTTCTGCTGGGAAGACTAAGGCGAGGTCTTGCGGGTAGATCGTATTGCAATTCTCGATGGAAACCCCAGCGGGAAATTCAGAAAAAACATGACCGTCTACACTTTCGACACCATCGATGTAGACGGAAAACCAGAACCGCAGTTTAAGTGCTTGAAAAGATTGGTCGGGGAGAGAGGATTTGAACCTCCGACCCCCTGGTCCCGAACCAGATTCCAGCAGTTGTTGGACTCTACTGAATTCTGTAGATCGCAAGTGTTTGGTGTTGAATGAGTTGCCGCCACACGCCCGGTATCTATTGAACCTGATTGATCCAGGGTGCTCCGACCGCTACAGGATCGTCTACAGTCAGTGATTCCCCTTATTCGCACTGGTCACGAAACGAGAGAAGCCGGCTTGCCGGTCGTGTGAGGCGGGAGGCGGGGAAGCCCTATAGCCTCTCCGAAAAGATGGCAGGAACCGGTGAAAAAAAAATTGACACAGGATGACCCCTTGCCTCAGACGCTGTACTATGCGCCCGCCAAGCCAGGGGAGTCGTTGGCGGTTGATGTGCCGCTGCGAATCTCCGAGTGAACCTCGAATAGAGTGAATTTCCGCCACTGCCATAAATTGCCGAGCCATAAAAGTTGCCAATCCCCCTCGGACGAGTTGTTTGGGGGTACCCGCGGTGTACGCTATCGACCCGGCGGCTCCCAGTCCCTGGGGATGAGCTCTTCAACCTTTGGTGCCCGTCTGCGGGTCCGTTGAGTTGTACGCTCACTTTTCGCTCAGGACCGGCGCGCGGTGCTCCTGTACGCCATCACGAACAGATTGAGGCCAAGGATGCCGGGAACAGCGGCTAAGCATCCTGAAATCAGCCCTTCGATAAAGCCTCCGGCGATTAGCAACCTCGCCACCGCAACCAGCACGATTCCGCTCGAGAAAAACTTCAGTTTGCTGTTTCACGATCGGTCGAATTTGTTCGTTATTCATGATTCGTGTCCTTCTCGCATCTTAAGCTCCTGAAAATCTTGGTTGAGACTAAGGCGCTGGCCAGAATGCGTGTTCCCAGTAATGACCTCGGAAATTGGCAGGCAGAACGCGACGACGGTTCCGACAATCCCATGGCAGCTATCAACGATTTGCCTTCCCCCTCGAAAAGTCAGACTGCCGGTAAATCCCGATAGCGCTCATCCTCCCAACGCCCATGCCTCGCCAAGCTAGTTCATCGTCAGGAGCAAGCTTTTTGCATTTTGCGCGTTCAGATCAAGCGAAACGGCGAGAAAACGGCTCATAGCGTTGGCGCTGTTTACTTTAGAGTGAATACCCAATTTCTTTAGCGTTCGCAGGTCGATA
>Ga0210391_10001240_pt1 | contig 23645 bp, 20 predicted proteins | sample IncBWC12OmetaG_FD_160573 | JGI IMG/M metagenome (GOLD analysis project Ga0210391, IMG submission 160573) | Forest soil microbial communities from Barre Woods Harvard Forest LTER site, Petersham, Massachusetts, United States - Inc-BW-C-12-O ...
ATGCCCGCCGCAAGCCTGCGGTTGCCAGCCCTTATCACACTGTGTTCAAATGCCTTAGCAATGAGCCCCATTCCCGAATCCGCCGCCAGATTGCAGCAGGATTCAGGCGCCCGCCTTCGCGCCATCCCTTCGGTGGACGAACTGCTCCTCCAGCCGCGACTGGTCGCACTGGCCGAAAAATCCGGACGCAGCATTGTCACCCAAGCGATTCGCCAAGTTCTCGCTGACTACCGAGCCCACCTGAAAAACGAGCCGCCACACTACGCCGTCCCAATTCCGGAGACGTCCGGCTCGGCGCCATACGAATCTCGCATGGTCTCCGAAATCTCTAACGAACTCGCAGCCGCAGTCGTTCTCAAAGTCGAGTCCGCTCTCGCGCCATCTCTCCGCCGCGTCATCAACGCCACCGGAGTTATCCTGCACACAAACTTAGGCCGCGCCCCACTCTCACGCGCCGCCCTTGAGCAGACCAACGCCACCAGCGCCGCCTACTCGAATCTGGAGTACGACGTCGCGCGCGGTGAACGGGGCAAGCGCGACGTCCACACCGGACGCCTGCTCGCCGAATTGGTCGGCGCCGAATCCGCCATCCTGGTCAACAACAACGCCGCCGCCGTCTTTCTCGTCCTGAACGCGCTAGCCAAAGGCGCCGAAGTCATCGTCTCCCGCGGCGAACTGATCGAGATCGGCGATGGCTTCCGCATCCCCGACATCATGAACGAAAGCGGCGCGCTGCTCCGCGAAGTCGGCACCACCAATCGCACGCGCCTCCGCGACTACGAGCGCGCGATTACCGAGCGCACTCGCCTGCTCCTGCGCGTGCATCCGTCGAATTTCCGCATCACCGGATTCACTGAGCGCCCCTCGCTCGCGGAATTGGTTGCGCTCGGCGAACGCTTCCATCTTCCGGTCTATGAAGATCTCGGCTCCGGCTGCATCGCCGATCTCGCAGCCAACGGAATCGCCGAGCCCGTCGTGCGCGCTAGTTGCGATGCCGGTGCTTCCATTATCACTTTCAGTGGAGATAAATTGCTGGGTGGCCCTCAGGCGGGAATCATCGCGGGCAAAAAAGAAATCGTGGAACGCATTCGCGCCAATCCGCTTTTTCGCGCGCTACGCGTCGATAAGCTCACCATCGCGGCCCTGGAAGCCACGCTGCGATCCTACCTGCGCGGCGCGCTCGACGAAATTCCCGCGCTGCGCATGATCCGGGTATCCCAAAAAGAAATCGGCGAACGCGCCCAAAACTTCTGCGAAAAGTTCCGACCCGCGCTGCCAGCCGACGCGAAGCTTGAAATCCTTCCTGGCTTTTCCGTGGTCGGCGGCGGCTCGACGCCCGATCAGCAGTTGCCGACCACCCTGATCGCCATCTCCACCCCGCGCCACTCCGCCGCAAAACTAGAAGATCGTCTGCGCAAGCGACAAACCAACAGCCCCGGCGGCGCAATATCAGCTACGGCAACGCCAGTAATCGCCCGCATCGAGGACAACCACCTCATCCTCGATCTCCGCACAGTAAACCCCGAAGAAGAAACAGAAATCGCAGCCGCGCTCGTAACCGCGCTCGCTTAAAGAACTCCCGGTTTTCTCTGCCTTCTCTGCTCTCTGGGTCCACTGCGTTCAATCTTTTCGCCCTCCGTGGCCAAACTGCAATCTAAAGCCGATTGATCACGCTAGCCACGCATCCTGCCCCAAACCCGTTATCAATATTCACCACGCTCACGTTCGAAGCGCAGCTATTCAGCATCGCCAGCAGCGCCGTCAAGCCGCCAAAACTCGATCCATAACCGGTACTCGTCGGCACCGCAATCACAGGAGCCGCGACCATCCCCGCCACCACGCTGGGCAGCGCCCCTTCCATCCCTGCCACGCAGATAATCACGCGCGCCGCCGCCAATTTCTTCCGGTGCTCGAGCAACCGGTGCAACCCCGCGACGCCCACGTCATAAATCGCCTCTGCGCGATTTCCCATAATTTGCGCGGTCACCAGCGCTTCTTCCGCCACGGGTATGTCGCTCGTCCCCGCCGTCACCACCAAAATCAAACCCTTTCCGTGATTCGCCGCGCTGCGTGAAATCGTGATCGCGCCCGAAAGCTCGTGAAATCGCGCCGCCCGTGCCAGTTTCTTCACCGCGGCAAAAACCTTTTTGTCCGCGCGCGTGATCAAAATATTGTGCGACGCCTTGGCACGCAGCATTCCTCGCGCAATCTCCGCCACCTGTTTCGCCGTTTTCTTTCGCGCGAAGATCACTTCCGGGAATCCCTGCCGCAGCGCGCGATGGTGGTCGATCTTGGCGAACCCCAAATCCTCGTAGGGCCATTGGCGCAGCTGTTCGACGGCGCTTTCCACCGGCAAACTCCCGCGCTTCACTGCCTCCAGAAATTTCCGTACGTCCCCTTCATCCATGGCGTGTCCTCGGCCAGCGCCGCCTAGTTCTCGGCCTTCCCGGTGACATCCACCACATTCACGGTGCCGTATTTTTTCAACACGCTTTCAATTTCCTTGCGATCGCCTACGCAAATCCACTGCAGGTGATCGATGTCCACGAATTTCTTCGCCGCAGCCTGCACGCCCGCCGCATCAATCCCGCCGATGTGATCCGGATACTTGTCCCAATAATCCGCCGGCAGCCCGTAATACTGCGCGGTCAGCCAATCATTCAAGATCTGACTCGGCTGCTCCAGCGAAAGCGCGAAGTTCGCGATGATCGCCCGGTGCGCGTCGTCCATTTCGCTTTGTGGCACCGGCTCGTTGTTGATCTTCTTGAATTCATACAGGAACCGGTCGAACGCATCGCCCGTCACTTGCGTGCGCACCGGCGCGGAAGCTTGCCAGTCGCCCGCATAAATCTCCGCGTTAAACCGGCTGTACGACCCATACGTCAGGCTGTGCTCTTCGCGCAGATCCAGAAACAGCCGCGCCTGTGGCCCGCCTCCCAGCACCTGGTTCATGACCGCCAGTCCATAATATTCCGGATCGGTCCGCCGAATTCCCCGGTCGCCGACGATAATAAATGTCTGCACCGAGGCTGGACGATCCACCAAGGTAATTTTCGCGGCCTGCGGCGCAACCGCCGCCGCAAACTGATCCGGCGCCTCCGCCGCTCCGGTCCAGGCTCCGAAATATTTTTCGATCGTCCCGCGCATTTCACTTGCCGTGAAGTCACCCGTCACGCCCAAAATCGTGTTTCCCGGCACGTAATGCTTCTCGTGGAAGCGTTTCAAATCCTCCACGCTGATTTTCTCAATCGATTCTTTCGTCGCGGATGCCACCGCCATCGGCGTAGCACCATAAATCACCCGCCGGAATCCCTGCGTTGCCAGAAACGCAGGGCTGGATAGCCGCTGTTCCAGGCTGGCACCCTCGCTCTGCTTGAATTTGGCAAGCTCGCTCGCCGGAAAACCCGGATGCAGCACCACGTCGCTCAACAGGTCCAAAATCTTCGCAGCGTCCGTGATCAGCCCGGACGCATTCACCGACGTATTGCTCACGCCAAACCGCGAACTCGCCTCCAGCGTCGCGCCCAGCGAATCCACTTCGCTCGCAATCTGCTCGCTCGTCCTCTTCTCAGTCCCTTCGCGCAACATTCCCGCCGTAAAGGACGCCAGCCCCGGCAGATCGCTCGGATCCGCCAGCTGGCCCGGGCGAATCCACATCGTGAATGCAATTGTCGGCAGCTTGTGGTCCTCTTCCAGCACGAGCGTCAACCCGTTCTTCAGCTTCACCACCGTCGGCCGCGGCAGCTGTACCCGCAAAACGTCCTTGTTTACCGGCGCGCGGTTTAGCCGCTGCACCTGGCTTAGCGGTGCGCTTTTGTCTTGGCCTTGGCCTTGCGCAAACGCCGCGCCCGGCAACAGCAGTCCGGCGAGTGCTGCCAGCAGCGCAAATGTTGCGAGTGCGGCCGGAGTGACAATCGCAACTCCTGAAGTCCGCCAAATTCCGCTGAAATTCTTCATCGCGCTCCCTCTCATTGCGCCCCCTTGGACGACGCTTTCTCATCCGCCGCAGGATAAGTGATCACCACCGCGCGCTGGTCCCGCACCAGATATTTTTTCGCTACCGCGTTCACTTCGGCCACCGTCACCGCCTGTTCCTTGTCCACAATCGTGTTGATCAGGTTCGGATCGTTAAAATACACCGTGTAATTTCCAATTAAAATCGCCGTGAACAACGCCGACCGCCGCCGCTCGATGAATTGCCGCAGCAATTGTGATTTCGCCTTCGCCAGCTCCTCCGGCGTAACACCGCTTTTCACCACCGCGGTAATTTCCTCGTCAATCGCTTTTTCCAAGTCCTCCACTTTCACGCCCGGCCGCGGATTCGCTGAAATGTAGAGTTGGCTGACGCCGATGCGTGCGTCGGACTGCACGCTGACCTGCGAAGCGAGTTGCTTTTCCTTCACCAGGCGCTGGTAGAAACGCGAACTCTCTCCCTGTCCCAGCACGTAGGTCAATTGTTGCGCCGCGTAATTTTCCGGCGTGTTGCCGGGCGAGATGTGATACGCCATGTCAATCTCCGGCAAACGCGCCAGCGGATCGTAAATTACTTCGCGCCGCTCGCCGTAATGCGGCTCCTCGGACAAATCCACTTTCGGCGGCGCGGGCTGCGCCGGGATCGCTCCGAAATATTTCTTCACCTTCGCTAGTGTCTCCTCCGGATCGAAATCGCCCACCAGCGTCAGCACCGCGTTATTCGGGGCGTAGTAAATCCGGAAAAAATCCTTTACATCGTCAATGCTCGCCGCGTTCAAATCCGTCATCGAACCGATCGTCGAATGTTTGTATGCGAAATTGTCATACGCCAGGTTGTCCAGATCCAGCTGCGCCCGCCCGTACGGCTGGTTGTCAATCCCTTGCCGCCGCTCCTCCTGCACCGCGTTGCGCTGGTTGTCCAGGTTCGCTTGCGTCACGTTCAACGCGCGCATGCGGTCGGCTTCCAGAAATAATCCCAGATCCAGCTGGTTTTTCGGCAGCTCTTCGAAATACGTGGTGCGGTCTTCATTGGTCGTGCCGTTCATATTGCCGCCGTTGTTGAATACCAGCACGAAGTGCTCGCCCTTGGCCACGTTCTCGGAACCTTCAAACATCATGTGTTCGAACAAGTGCGCGAATCCCGTGCGCCCCGGATGTTCGTTGCGCGCGCCCACGTTGTAGCAGACGTCAATCCCGTAGACGGGCGCCGAATGGTCCGGCACCAGAATCACGCGCAGACCGTTGTCCAGCTTCACATCGCGAAATTCCAGCTTCGGCACCTTCACGCCCGCGCTCGGCGCCTGATTTTCGCCCGGCGCCGCGCTTGACACTCCACCCAGCCCCAGCGCGAATCCCAGCCCAACGATCGCGGCTGCGCGCATCTTCCCCATAACATTCATTTCGAAGCCTCCCAACGGCGGCGGGTATTCTCCACCTTTACGACGTATGACGCAAACCGTCGCGTTTAGATAGCGGCAGCCTCAGTCGCCGATTCCGCATTCCGTTTTGTCGCGTACAGTCGGTTAATGCGCGGCTGGATAAACCAGACTCCAATGACGAAAAACCAAATGAGAAAAAACGGTCCAACGCAGTCAAAGAAAGAAACGCGCTTGCCGGTCTCCGCTATTACCAAGCCTTCGGCCACGAAATACAGGTTGCTGAACATGCAAAACACGGCAAACAGATGCAGAGGGATTGTAATCACAAACAGCTTCGGATTAATGCTCTGGAAAAGCGCGATAGACACTGGCACATAGATCGCCGTAAACACGACCGTAAACAAGAAAAATTTCTTCTTGAGCCTCAGCGTAGCAGGCACCACCGCAGTCAGAAAGGATCCCACAGACCACAACCACAATAGAAAACACCAAACTGCGATCGCCGTGAGAAGTTCGGTCAAAACCAGAACCACCCCATACCCCTCTGGCGATTTCACTGCTGCTGCGAAATTTCCGAGGACCGGAAATTCTGAGAGAGCGCCTAACAGCACGAAAAACAGAAAAATCTGCCAGTGCTTCGCTTGAACAAACAGCCTTTCGATCCAGTTCATGTTTCTCCGCCCGGCCAGCACTCACGCCTCCTGGCTCGACAGCGACTTTCAGAGATACGCGCGCTCCTGTCAACATTAAATCCCGCCAGACTGCAGCCGAAATCCCGCCACCCCTCGCCTTGACTCCGCCGCGATCAGCCACCTAAACTCGTTGATTCAACGTTCCCATGGCAAAATCCAGCGGCAGCACTATTACAGTCGGAATCACCGGTGCCAGCGGCGCGGCCTACGCACAATCCGTTCTCCGCCTGCTGGATGCAGATCTCCGCGTCCAGCGCGTTTTTCTCGTCTCGAGCGAAGCCGGAATGCGCCTGATCGCAACGGAACTCGACGTGGTCCCGACGGATGCGAAAAAATTGCCCTCGCTCCTGACCGGCACACCAGCAAAAAAAATCGAATATCTCCCGAATAAGGATATTGGCGCCAGCATAGCTTCAGGCAGCGCCACCGTGGATGGCATGGTGATCGTTCCTTGCTCCGCCGGCGCGCTAGGCTCCATCGCCGCGGGAACAGCGGGCGATTTGCTCACGCGCGCCGCGGACGTCTGCCTGAAAGAGCGCCGGCCGCTAGTTCTGTGCCTCCGCGAAACCCCCCTGAACCGCATCCACCTGGAAAATATGCTCCGTGTTCACGATGCAGGCGCTACGGTAATGCCCGCGATGCCCGCCTTCTACTACGCGCCCAAAAAAATAGCCGACATGATCAATCAATTCGCATTCCGCGTCCTCGCGCAGCTTGGCCTGCCTCAGGAAAAGCAGTATCGTTGGAAGGGCGTCAAGGAATAAAACTGTGGCGAAGAATCGCATCCGCATCGTGCTCGAAATGATCAAGTTCGAGCACTCCGTTTTCGCCTTGCCCTTTGCGCTCGTGGGCGCGCTGCTAGCCGCCCGCGCCGCCGGTGCACCGCCCACCATGCGCCAACTCCTCTGGATCATCGTCGCCATGGTCGGCGCCCGCTCCGCCGCTATGACCATGAACCGGATCGCCGACCTGGAATTCGATCGCCGCAATCCCCGCACCGCCAATCGCGCGCTGCCCAAAGGCGAACTCTCCGTCGGCTTCGCGGCCGCGTTCACCGTGATCGCCTCCGCCGTGCTGGTCTTCGCCGCCTGGCAATTGAATCCGCTCGCGCTCAAACTATCTCCCGTCGCGCTTGCCGTCCTGTTTTTCTACTCATTCACAAAACGATTTACCGCGTGGTCCCACTTTGTCCTGGGCTTCGCTCTGGGCATCTCGCCCGCGGCCGCATGGATCGCCATTCGCGGCTCGCTCGACCTGCGTATGTTGATCCTCTGCGCGGCAGTCACGCTCTGGGTCGGCGGATTCGACGTTCTCTACGCCTGCCAGGACGTCGAATTCGACAAATCCGCCGGTCTCCACTCCATCCCGAAAAAATTCGGCGTCGCCCGCGCGCTGCTGATCGCTCGTGGGATGCATCTGATAATGGTCGCGTTACTGGTTTGGCTCGCGCTCAGTTTCCAGCTAGCGTGGCCGGCATGGGTCGGAATTGCAGTCGTAGCGGCGCTGCTGGCCTACGAACATTCACTCGTCCACCCTCACGACCTGAGCAAAATGAATGCTGCGTTTTTCACCGTGAATGGCTATATTAGTTTGTTGTTCCTGCTCTTCTGGGGCGCGGCCACGTTTGTGAATCGCCCCTGAAAACGCGGCGAAGGAATCGTGAAACCTAAAATGGGTCTGCAACTACATACTTTGCAAGTAGACGATGCTCGCCTCCGGCCGGTGGCCACAAAAGTCTTGGCGGGCGAACGTCTCAACGCCGCAGACGGTATCGCGCTCTATGAATCGCACGATCTTCTGGCGGTGGGCTGGCTGGCGAATTTCGTTCGCGAAAAAAAGCACGGCAACGTCACCTATTTCAATGTCAATCGCCACATCAATCCCACCAACGTTTGCGTGGCGCACTGCAAACTCTGCGCCTTCGGCCGCTCGCCCGATTCACCCGGCGCATACAACTTCGCTCTCGATGAAATTTACAAGCGCGCGGGAGAAGGCGTCGCGGAAGGCGCTACAGAATTCCACATTGTGGGCGGCCTGCATCCCGACTTGCCGTTCGAGTACTACCTCACCCTGATTCGCGGCCTGAAACAGCGATTCCCGCAAGTGCACTTGAAAGCCTTCACGATGGTGGAGGTCGGCTACTACGCGCGCATCTCCAAGCTTTCCATCCGCGATACGCTTCTCGCCATGAAAGATGCCGGAGTGGACTCGCTTCCCGGCGGCGGCGCCGAAATTTTTCATCCGCGCGTCCGCAAGATTATTTGCGATCACAAAGTCAGCGGGCAGCGCTGGCTGGAAATCGCGCGCACCGCGCATGAACTCGGCCTGCGCTCCAATGCCACGATGCTCTACGGCCACATCGAAACCGCCGAAGAGCGCGTAGATCACCTGCTGCAGCTGCGCGCGACGCAGGACATCACCCACGGTTTCGTCACCTTCATTCCGCTGGCATTTCATCCGGCGAATACCGGCCTGGCCCATCTGCCCGGGCCGACTGGCATGGACGACCTGAAAGCGATCGCGGTCTCGCGCCTGCTGCTCGACAATTTCGATCACATCAAGGCTTATTGGATCATGCTGACGCCGCGCATAGCGCAAGTGGCATTGCGCTTCGGCGCCAACGATCTGGACGGCACCGTCGTCGAGGAAAAAATTTATCACGATGCCGGCGCCACCACTCCTGAGTTCATGACGCGCGCCGAACTCGAGCGCCTGATTCGCGCGGCTGGACGCGTGCCCGTCGAACGCGACACTCTTTACAATCCGGTGGACCGCGTTAAGAATCCGATGCCGCCGCCGCGCGCATCGCACGGCCGCACCGACGGGTTCGTGCCCGAAACATCTCTGACTCTCAACGTCTAGCTTTCTCCATCATGGTGCATAACCGTCGGGTCCCCGGAGAAATCGTTCCGCAGCCGGCGGACCCTGGCGTCCGCCCAAAAAATCCCGCAGCCGCGCCCGACCAGCCGCCGCCCGTACACCGCAACCCCATCGAAAATGAATCGCGCCTGGAAGCCCTCATCGGCTCCATTGATGAAATCGTTTTCGAACTCGATCGCGAAGGCACTTTCCTGAATATCTGGACCACCAATGAGGAGCTTCTTTATCGCCCGCGCCGCGAACTGAAAGGGAAGCGCGTTTCCGGCGTCATTGGCGAAGAATTCTTCCAGCCATTTTCGCAAATTTTCGACAGAGTTCTGGTCAGCGGACGCAGCGAAGAATTCGAATATTCCCTCGACGTCCCCGCCGGCAAGCGCTGGTTTCTGGCACGCATGAACCGCATCCCTTCCGCCGCCTCGGATCAGTACACCCTTTGCCTTGCCGTCCGCGACATCACCGACCGCAAGCACGCCGAAGAAAAATTGCGCGTCTCCGAAGAAAAATTCTCCAAAGCGTTTCACCTGGGGCCGGACGTGATCACCATCACTTCCATGGAAGATGGCCGCTTCATCGAAGTGAACGACAATTTTCTCCGCCTCACCGGGTTTGCCCGCCAGGAAGTCATCGGCCGCACCTCCGTGGAATTGGGACTCTGGGCCAATCCCAAGGACCGCCAGCAGATCGTCGCGCTTCTGAAACGTTCCGGCAAAGCGCGCGATCTGGAAGTCCGCATGTGTTTAAAGTCGGCTGAACTCCGTACCGTTCAAATGTCCGCCCACACCATCGAACTCTCCGGCCAGCTGTGCATGATCGCCATCATCCGCGATGTCACCGAACGTCGCGCCCTGGAAGTCCAGCTGCGCGAGGCACAGAAAATGGAAGCCGTCGGACGTCTCGCCGGCGGCGTCGCTCATGATTTTAATAATTTACTCGTCGGGATTCTGGGCTATAGCGAGCTCCTGAAAAAAAAGCTCGCCGAGCAAAGCTCTCTCCTGCGCATGGCCCACGAAATTAATTTTGCCGCCATGCGCGCCCGCGACTTGACCTCGCGCCTCCTGGCACTAAGCCACCGCCAGCTCCTGCAGCCGGCCGTGCTGGATCTAAACGCGCTCGTACGCCAATGCGAAAGGCTTTTGCGGCCCATCATCGGCGAAGACGTCCGCGTCGTCCTGCGCCTCGATCCCAAAATCGGCAGTGTGAAAGCCGATCCCGCCCAGCTCGAACAGGTCATCCTCAATCTCGCGCTCAACGCGCGCGACGCCATGCCACGCGGCGGCACGCTCTCGCTCGAAACCGGAAATGTCCGCGTGGACGCTGCATTGGCCCGCCAGCATCCCGGACTGATTCCTGGCGCCTACGTCCGCTTGCAGGTCGCGGACACCGGCCACGGAATCGCGCCGGAGGTGATGCCCCGAATCTTCGAGCCGTTCTTCACCACCAAGGAACTCGGCAAAGGCAGCGGTCTCGGTCTTTCCACCGTGTACGGAGTCGTGAAACAGAGCGGCGGCTGCGTCACCGTTTCCAGCGAGCCAGGAAACGGCGCCGCCTTTCGAATTTATCTTCCTCGCGCCAGCGAACTTCCCGATCGCAAGTTTCCTGTGCCGGCTGCTGTCACCTCCAGCGCCGGTACCGAAACCATCCTGCTGGTCGAAGATGAAGCAGTGGTGCGGGACTTGGTGTGCGAAATCTTGCGGGAAAGCGGTTACAACGTTTTGTCAGCGCCCACCGGCCCCGACGCCATCAAGATCACAGCGCAGCACAGCAATCCGATTGACTTGCTGATCACCGATGTAGTCATGCCAGAAATGAGTGGTCCCGAGTTGGTCAACACCTTGCGCCGCGCGCGCGGCGAAATGCGCGTCTTATATATGTCCGGCTACACCGACGACGCCGTGCTGGTCCGCCAGGGCTTGCCGGAAAAATGCGCCTTCCTCCGCAAGCCCTACACTCCACTGCAATTTCTGCAGAAAGTTCGCGAGACGCTCGACGCCACACGGCGCCGTGCGCACTAGGTCGCACCGCCGCGCGCCCGCGCCGCAATCACGCGTTAGCGTTTTGAATCGTGCGCGACTCCCAGCACCTGCACATGAATCGTCCGCTCGCGCGGGCCGTCCAGTTCCGCCAAAATAATGGATTGCCAATAACCCAGTGCCAGCTCGCCGTTGCGCAGCGGAACCGAAAGCGTGTGCCCCAGCACCATGGCGCGCAAATGTGAATCGGCATTCTGCCGGCTGCACTCTGAAAGGTTCGGATCGTTGTGCCGCCAGTAATCGATGCGCCCCACCAACCGTTCCAGAAACGATTTGATATCGTCCAGCAACGCCTGCTGGAATTCGTTGATGAACACCGCCGTCGTGGTGTGCAGTGACTGCACCAGGACGAATCCGGCCTTCAGTCCGTTCTTGCGCACCACCTCGTTCAAGTCCTTCGTAATATTGATCAGCTCCAGCCGTTCCCGCGTCTTGTAGCACAGCGTTTCCAGATACATTTGCAAGCCAGTCGTCGGGCGAGTTTCCGGCACGAGTTCCGTTATTTTTGCTTGCGCTGTTTTCATTCTGACTATTCCTTGTTATTCATGACCCAGCTGCAGTCAAGACCCTGCTGATTGGATGCTGGATTAGCAGGCGAGTTGCTTTCATCTTCGTCGCCGTTGCGCTGTTGAAAATCGCGAGCGATTTCTGGTCGGCACGGATTCAACGCCAGCATGCGGCAAAGTACGCTGCCGTACGCTAACGCAAGACGCTTGGAAGCTGCGAACGTGGCAAGACAATGCTCAGGCGTGCGGGTGGGATTTGTCGTATACCGCCATCAGCTGCCGGATGCTCGTCTGCGTATAGCGCTGCGTGGTGGAAAGCGATGCGTGGCCCAGAAGCTCCTGAATGGCGCGCAGATCCGCTCCGTCGTTCAGCAAGTGTGTGGCAAAAGCATGGCGCAATGAGTGCGGATGCAGATCCAGATTACTTCCCGCCAGCAGGCAATATTTTTTCAGGATGTAACGGACCGCGCGGTCCGTCAGCCGCCCGCCGTACGGATTCAAAAATACGGCCTCGGCGTTCGCAGTTCTGCGCGCGTGCTGCAGAATCCGGTCGCGCACCGGCCAGTAAGCATCCAGCGCTTCCTGCGCCTTTCCGCCGTAAGGCACCACCCGCTCCTTGCGGCCCTTCCCCAGCACTCGCAGCATTTGCCCGGTCTTGTCGAAACTTCCCAGGTTCAGGCCCACTAATTCACTGACGCGCAGCCCGCAGGCATACAATAGTTCGATCATCGCGCGGTCGCGCCGGGGCATCAGCTGCGCTGCGGTATTTACCTTCGGCGACGGGTGTTTCCCCCTTTTCGCGCGCGCAGGCGCGGGCTTGGCAGCCGCGCCGCCCGGCAGCCCATCTAGAAAATTATTGATCTCCTCCGCGGTCTGCACTCGCGGCACCAGTTTGGGTAGCTTCGGAGTGCTTACCAGCGCCGCCGGATTTGTCCGCGTGTATTTCTCACGCACGCAAAATTTAAAAAAAGTCCGCAGCGCCGAAAGCTTGCGCGCCACGGTTACCTTCTGCAGTTTCCGGTCGTACAGCCAGCTCACGAATTCGCGAATCACGCGATGGTCCACTTCCGCCAGCGGCAGCGTTGCTGCTCCCGGCGGAGTCAGGAATTGCTGGAATAGCCGCACGTCCCCGCCGTAATCGTCCACGGTTTCCGGTGATGCGTTGCGCTCGTACCTTAGATAGCCGATAAATTTTTCGATGATCTGTTTCATGGGGATGTCACGTGGTCGCGGCAATCATAGCTCGCCGGCCGTCAACTGCCGCCACAGACTTGCCCTCAGGCGACCTGAGAGGCAACCGCGAACCCGCGCGGTGCAATTTCAGCACTACAGACGGCTTGGTCGCCAAGTTTCCTCAGCCTAGGCGGGATTCACTTATGTGCGAAGCGATGGCGTTGTGTGGGGTGAACCTGGAACTCGCTCGGTTCGGTCACCGGAGTTGCCGCCGTAACATAGGTTTGTGAGATGCGGTCCTGCCACGTGAAACGATCTTCATCCCACAACGACCACAAGAAGCCCAGCATCATCGTTGCACCCGAAAGCAGATAGCCAAAACTGCGCCACAGCAGCTGCCGCGTGTCCGGCAGGCTTCCGTCCAGCCGCACAATGGTCAGTCCGCAAATCTGCATTCCCGGCGTCGCTCCCGCGAAAGTGGTGAACAGAAAAAAATATTGCGCGTAGAAGAGGTAGAACGTGGCCACGTACACGATGGCATCCACTTTTTCCAGCACCAGTTGCCCGCCGAGCGAGCGGAACAAGCCCAGAAATCCCGCGTACGTCAGCGCCAGGAACAGAAAATCCAGCCCGCCCGCGTGCCGCCGTTCGGCCAGGCCCGCCACGGGCACCAGCGCCGTTTGCGGATGTGCCCGGTCGTCCGGGAAACTCGTGAAGTCGAGCTCGGGTTGAATATTGATCTCGACGCGTTCATTTTGCAGTTTCTTTTGCACCGGTCTCTGCTGCACGCGCGCACGCTGCCGTCCGTAAAGCTCGATCTCAGCGATTTCGTAATCTTCTTCTGCCAGCGCAGTGGATGCCCGCACGAAGGGCAACCCGGATTGCGAATCGTCCGGCCGAGAGCGACCGCGCCTCACGCGATATGCTTCCAGCCGGCGCGAAACTTCTCGCCGCCATTCGGGTTCAGCGGAACTGGCAGCATCGGGATCGTCGTTCCTGTCGGACGCACCATGCGAAATCTCTGGCGCGGACACAGTTATGCCTACTGGCTCGGAATTGTCGCCTGTCTCGGCGAGCGGTGCGTCACAGAAGCTGCAATTTTCGACGTCCTCGAGCAAGAGGGCGCCGCAATGCCTGCATATTTGTATCACTGGTCCGTTTTGCGCTGCGGTATTCCAGTGACGGAACACCGCTATGGTAGCACGCAGCCGGCACACAGGCCCCCCTGCCGAGCGCCGAACGCGGCCCATGTGGCGTATCAGGCAACCCGCAAACACGGGTCTCGTTCTGAGTGAATTGGGAATAGACGCAGGCGGCTCCTGCCGGTCCATTCCAACCCGGCGAGCAACGCAGCGCCACGCTGCGGGCGAATCTCGGAACGCCGCCGCGTGCGCACCCAAGCGGCGCAGTCACGCTTGGCTGATTGCGGGCCCGCAGCACGCGTGTTAGGCTCGAATTTCTTTTTTTATGGCAGGAATGTAATTTTCACGAGGCGTGCCGAAAGCAACGGTCTTGCAACCTCTTCGCAGATACGTTCTTTTTCTTTTCCCATTGTTGCTGCCGATCTGGCTCGCGAGCCCATGCCTGGCACGCGTGCATAGCGCCGGCAGCGCGCAGCAGCTATCTCCACAAAAGAAACCGTCCAAGCCTGTCTCTAAAAACGCGCCCGCAACCCCCGGCGAGGAAGCCACTCTCGAAGCCAAACAACAGCGTCAGGTCGGCCAAATTTACTACGCCGATGGCGACGTGGATGTCCGTTACCAGAACACCCGTCTGCGCGCCGATCACGTCGAGTACAACGAAGACACTCGGGTGGTAATCGCCCGCGGCCACGTCCAACTCGATTACCTCACGCAGCACCTGGAAGCCACCGACGCCCGTTATGAACTCGCCACCGGACGCGGCACCTTCCACAACGTGCGCGCCACTTTTGCCGTTCAGCGCCGCCCTCCGGCACCGCCGCGTGAAGTAAACGCGATGCAGCGCCAGCCTACGCAGACCCTGCTCCTTAGTCCCAATCCAATTTATTTCGAAGCGCAAGAGGCCGAACGCATTGATGAAAATACCTACGTCGTGCACCGCTCGTGGATGACGGTCTGCGATCCGGACAAGCCAACTTGGAAATTCTATGCGCCCAAAGCCACCGTTTACATCAAGACCTCAATTCATCTGGAAAACGGCAGCTTCCATCTGTTTTCCGTCCCGATCTTGTACGTGCCCTACGCCACATTCCCCGCAGAAAAGCAGCGCGCCTCCGGCTTCCTGCTTCCTGATTCCGGTGAGAGTTCCAGCAAAGGCTATATTTTTGGCGACGGTGTGTATTGGGCTCCGACCGATTGGGCGGATCTGACTCTGGGCGCCTATTACTACAGCCGCCGCGGCTGGGCCCAGCGCGGCGTCTTGCGCATGCGTCCCTGGGAGAACGCGTCGCTGGAGGTAACCTATAACGGCGTGGAAGACCGCGGTCTCTCGCAACCCACGGGCCCTCCCATCAATCAGGGCGGACACGAAGCACGTCTGCTTTTTACCGCGCTGCTGCCCGATGGCTGGCGCGCCGTCGCCGATCTCGACAACTTGTCCTCGCTCACCTACCGTCTGGCCTGGAGCGAGACGTACGTGCAAGCGGTCAACTCCGAAGTGCGCAACAGCGCGTTCCTCACCAAGAATCTCCGTGGCTTCAGCCTCAACTTTGCCGCCCTTAGTTATCAGAACTACGTGAACGCCACTCCGTCGCAGTACGTCTCACTGCGCACCGCGCCCGAAGTTCGTTTCGGCTCGGTGGATCAGTCGCCATGGCAAAACTTGCCGTTCTATTTTTCCTTCCAGGCGTTTTCAGACGCGGCGCATCGCTCGGACACGGTAACCAACTTTAGCACCGGAAATTTCGTCGAGCGCAGTGAAATCGCCCCGAGCGTGACCATGCCGTTGCACTTGGGCTCGTGGCTGAGCGTCACGCCGACGTTCACCTTGCGCTCCACCTACTACGGCGGACAAATTCAAAATGGTTCGTTCGTTAATCAGGGATTCTTTCGCAACACCGAGGAGCTGTCGGTGGACATCCGCCCGCCCACGCTCGACCGCGTCTGGGGCTCGTCGGATTCCGGCACGAAATGGAAGCACGTCATCGAGCCTGAAATTGTCTACAGTTACGTGAACGGCGTCACCGATTTCGCCCGCTTCGTGCGCTTCGATGAAGATGAAACGCTCAGCAACACCAACGAGTTCGAATACGGAGTGACTCAGCGCCTCTACCGCCGCAAAAAAGACGGCACCGCCGAGGAGATCATCAGCTGGAAGCTGGCGCAGAAATATTTTTTCGATCCCACCTTCGGCGGCGCTCTGGTCACCGGGCAGCGCAACGTGTTTCAAACCACCGATGCGCTTACGCCCTTTGCCTTTGCCAGCCAGCCCTACCAGTTTTCGCCCATCGTCAGCGATCTGCGCATCGAGCCGGGTAAACACTTCGATACGCAGTTCATCGTCAATTTCGATCCCCGCCACGGCCAATTGACCGCGATCGGCAGCCTGCTGAAGTTGAAGCCCTACAAGGAAACTTTTCTCACGCTTGCCCATTTTTCGGCAGTGAATCTGCCGACGCCTCCTCAGTTCAATCCTCCCGATTTTGTTTTCGAGCCGCGCTCCAATCAGGTTCGTGCCCTTATCGGCTACGGAGATCTCACGCGTCGCGGATGGAACGCCACCGTCGGAGCCAGCTACGACCTGATGCAGCATCAATTTCAAAACCAGGTCGCCGAGGTCATTTACAACGGCTCCTGCTGCGGCGTCGGCGTCGGCTACCGCAAATTTTCCTTCGGCAACATCCGCAGTGAGAATCAATATCTGTGGGTGTTCCGCATCTCCAATCTAGGCTCGGTAGGCACCCTCCTCCGCCCAGAAAAAATATTCTGAGCCGCGCTAGCGTAATGGCGGCACAGCGCCCTTGCATTGCAGGATCCATTGTCCCAGCGCCCCGCCCAGCGCGCCCACGACAATTCCAGCTAGCACGTCCGCCACGTAGTGATATCGCCCGTACACTGTAGCTACGCACATGCTCAAGAAAAAGGGCAAACAAATCCAAAACAGCCACGGCTTATATCGTCGGGCCGCCAGCAAGGCGACCGTCGAACCAGCCACGTGCGCCGAAGGAAACGCCGCGCCGTGCACGCGACCGAAGCGCTCGATAAACTCGATGGTAGTGGTAAACGCGCCGCCCGTGAGTGGTGCCAGATGCAACGACGCCAGCGCAAAGTAAGGGCTCTCCACCGGAAACAAAATAGCGATCACGTAAACGGAATAATGTGCGATGGCTGTCGACGTCATGACAGTCCAGAACGCCGTTCGCTGATTTTGTAGATAAAGGATCGCCGGCAGAATTACCAGGAACAAAAAATACGTCATGTAGGAAAACTGCATGAAATCGTTCAACGCGGGCGTCGCGAACCCAGCCACCCACGCAGCCGGATGCACGCCGGCAAAGCTGTAGTCGAACGAGATGAGCCAGCGGTCGAACCAGCCCGGGAAAATCGCATGCACCAACCCTTGCAGCTCCTCGAAAAAGAAAATGTAGAGCGGCAGGGGATACCAGTGCCGCGCGAATTGCATCGCGCGATTTCTGGAACGAGCGCCCATCCATGCCGTAGCGATGATTCCCACCGCAAGCGCGCAATGAATTGCAAAAGAGCGCGCAGCGTGCGGGATGTTGCGACGGCAGAGGCACAACAGCGCAAGCGTCCAGAGCAGATAAACCATCGTCACCCACTCCAAGGCGCCGCAAGCGCGCCACGCCACAGCCAGCCAGCGCCTATCCTCCTCCCACACCGTGCTCTCCGTCGCCGCGCCGAGCGTTTCCGCATAACCGGCCTGGGATTCGCAAGGATGGGCCTCCACTGCATCGCGCCCAATAAATGCGCCGCGCGCCATTTTCATCGCGCCGCCTTCGACGCAAGCCGCCGCGCCGCAACGATTGGCATGCCGCCGAGCGTTTTCTCCCATACACACGTTTTCCAGCCGCGTTTCCGCGCTACGCGCGCCAGATGAGGCGTCGGATTCACTGCGATGCCGTGCCCAACAGCTTTGAGCATCTCCACATCGCCGGCGCTATCGCCGTACGCATAGCTGCGCGAAAGTTCGAGGCCGTGGCGCGAGGCGAGCATCCGAGCCGCGCGCAATTTCGCGCCCCCGCTCATGTGCTCGCCGGCGATGCGTCCATTCCACATGCGCGGACGGCCCGGCGGAACTTGCAGTTCGGTCGCACAGACTTCGATCTCCGCAGAAACGAGCTTGGCCAGATTTCGCGCCGCCACACGAGCCAACGGCGCCAAAGTTCCAGAAACCAGAAACACACGATGACTCTGCGCACAGTGCCAGGTAACGCGTTGCAGTCCTTCGTCGAAAAACGTCAGCGCATCCCGGCTGAAGAATTCCGGCCCAAGCGATTCCTCCCATTCATCCACCAGCGCTTCGCGCAGTCCGCGGAGATAACTTTTGTTTCCCGCCGTAGCGCCATGCGGATCGCGCCAGAAACTTCCAGCGAGACGCGCAAGCCAGTGGCCCACATGCGTACTGGAAATCTCGTCGCGCTCGAGCAGATAGGCGATAAACCGGCATTCCAGCGATGCCGGGGGAAGCAACGTGCTGTCGAGATCAAAGAACGCGCCCGCCATTTCTGCCTGCATCCCCGGCAACGTCATCGCAGGCCCTCGATCGCCGCGGCCCTGCGCGCAGGAGTTTTTCGCTTGACCGCGAGAGCGCGAAGATAGCGGCGGCCCTCCCACACCACCGGCACAGCCCGCAGCACACAGAAAACCGCCGCAGCCCCAGCCAGGCTTTGCCCAGCCAGCAAGAGCGAATGCCGTACGCCCGCGTCCAACCACTCCGCCTGCCAGCGCGCGACCGGCAGCACCAGTCCCAGGCAGCAGAAGCACACGCACTTCAGAATCGCGTAAGCGGCGCGGCTGGCGCGTGATGCCACCAGCGCCCGCCCCCACCATGTTTCCAGCATCGATTGGTCTCCGAATCCGCTACGCCCCGCTCGGCTTGCCAACCCCCGCAGAAAATCAATCAGCGTGCCGCGCACAAAAAATAAAATCGGCAGCCACAACGAAACCAACCCAGCCACCGCGAAAAAGGTGAAAAACAAATTCTCCACAACGCGATCGCCCAGAATATCCAGCTGCGCTCCGAGCGGCGTCGCCATGCCGCGCTTCCGCGCCAGATAGCCGTCCACACCATCCAAAGCGATCGCAGCCACAATCAACCACACAGCCGCGATGTCCGCAGCGAGCAAGTCGCCGAAAAACGTAAACAATGCCACAGCCGCAAATGCCGCAACCATTCGCGCAGCCGTCACTTGATTCGGTGTCATCGCGCCTCTCCGTCCGCAATCTCGCGCGGAAATTGATGGGCCCGCCACCGCGAACGGTAAATCTCCGCCGCTCCCGGCTCCAGCGGACGGGCCCTTGCGTCAGCTGATTGCATCCGCCATGCCACCAGCGCTATAGGGTTTAGTCGTGTTTTGTCAGATACTTAGCGCGAGCAACAGGCGGACGGCGCGCTGCCAACAGCAGGATTTTTACGACACCTGGCGGGTTTCCTCATGTCAGGGCGAAAGCGCGAAAATCCGCAGCCACGCGTCCCAAGGATGTGGGAAAATTACAGTTCGCAAGCGCATCGTCGCCGCATCTGATACATCCAACGATTCGGCACCACAAGGAAGCGGATTAATCGAATGGACGTCTCCATATTTGCGGCATTTCTGGCCGGCCTCGTTTCGTTTCTTTCGCCGTGCGTGCTCCCGCTGGTGCCGGGATACATTTCCATGCTGTCAGGGATTGGCGTCGAGCAGCTGAAGGAAGGCAAGACGCCGCGCGCAGGCTTGCTCGCTTCCGCGCTGGCGTTCGTCACCGGATTTTCCGTGGTCTTCATTTCCTTCGGAGCTTCGGCCAGCGCCGTGGGCTCATTTCTCCTGCGCAATCGCGCCTCGCTCGCTCCGATCGCCGGGGCGTTGATCGTCCTGTTCGGCCTGCACCTCACCGGCCTGCTGGCGAAAATTTCCGTGCGCGCCGGATTGTTGATTGGCTGCGCGCTGGTCGCCGCCGGAATCGCGCTTAGCCTCCGCGCCGGCCTGCTTCCCGCGTGGTTGAAGCCGATACACTTCGTCGCCATCTCTCTGATTTTTCTGCTGGGCCCGTCGCTCACGCGCTGGCTCAATCGCGACGTTCGTTTTCGCAATCTGGGCGGGCAACCGGGAGCGGCCAGCGGATTCCTCATGGGTTTCGCCTTCGCCTTCGGTTGGACGCCTTGCATCGGACCGATTCTTGCCAGCGTGCTGGCTGTGGCCGCGACGCGCGACACGGTGTGGCAGGGAATTTTTCTTCTGGCTGTGTATTCCGCCGGTCTCGCGATTCCGTTCTTGATCACCGCGCTAGGCATCGGCGGCTTCCTGCGCTTTTATCAAAAGTTTCGCCGCCACCTGCACACGGTGGAGGTTTTCAGCGGCGTGCTGCTGCTCGCGGTCGGCGGCCTGGTATTTCTGAACCGCCTCACGTGGCTCTCCGGCAAGCTAGCGTTTCTCAATAAGTTTTCTCTGTAACGGGAGTATTGCGCATGCGTGTATCGCTGAAATTTTCGCTGACCGTGATCCTGCTGGCAGCCGCCGCAGCGGGCTTCGCAGGCTGCAAATCCGGAGGCAGCCAAGCGGCCGGCCTCGGCACGGAAAAACCTCTACCGAACGAGCCGGAGGTTACCTTCAAGGATTTGCAGGGCAAAGACGTCGCCCTCGCAAGCCTCAAAGGCAAAGTCGTCATCGTTAATTTCTGGGCTACCTGGTGCGAGCCGTGTCAGGCGGAAATTCCCTGGATGATCAATTTCCAGAAAAAATACGCGGACAAAGGTTTCACCCTGCTGGGCGTTGCCATGGACGAGGAAGGCAAAAGCGTCGTCGAACCATACGTGCAGAAGACCCAATTCGACGTCGAAGGCCATCCCATGACCATGAATTACCCGATTGTGCTGGGCGATGACGATCTGGCCGCGAAATTCGGCGGCTTGCTCGGCCTGCCCACCACCTACGTGATTACGCGCGAAGGCAAAATCGCCAAGCGCTACATCGGCCTCGCCAGCGAAGGCGATCTCGATAAATTAATCCAGTCGCTGCTCTAACGTCTCGGCGCGGGCGTTGCTTGCTCCCGCTCGCGCAACTGCGGTAACCTGCCAATGCCATGATGAATGAACAGGAATTCATAAAAAAATGTGACGCCACGTTCGAAACCTTGCGCAATCGTCTGCTCGAATTGGGCGACGCCAACGATTTCGAAGTGGAAGGCGGCAGCGGAAAACTGGAAATCGAATTTGCAGACGAAGACGAAACGCGTTTCGTGATCAGCCCCAACACGCCCGTGCGTCAAATATGGATTTCCGCGCTGACGACGAGCTTCAAACTTGGCTGGTCGGATTCCGCGCAAGCCTTCGTGCAGGAAAAAACCGGCGAGACGCTCAATCAAGTGATGAGCCGCATCCTGACCGAAAAACTCGGCACCCCGATTGAGGTTTAGACCCAAGATGCGAATCACAGGAGCCGTAGTCTGCTGCGCTTTCTTGTTGACGCTCGCCGCCGCTGATTTTGCGCCGAACGCGCCCTCCGCCGCTGCAGCACAGAGCTCAGCCGATGTCCCCAGTCCCGCCGCGATCGTAAAACCCCGCGCCTTCGTTTCACTCGCGCCGGTCCCGCGTGGAAAAGAATTTCAAGTGGCCGTGGCCGTAGAGATTGCGCACGGCTATCACATGAATTCGCATCACCCCACTGACCAATATCTGATTGCCACGACCCTCACGCCCAAACTTCCCACCGGATTCGAGGTACTGGACACGCTCTATCCTGCAGGCCGGGTGGAAAAATTTTCATTTTCGCCCGACAAAGGTCTCGACGTGTATTCCGGCAGAGTAACTCTGAAGCTGCGCATGGTCGCGCACAACGATGCGCCCATCGGCGCTGTAACTTTTCCCGTGACGCTGCGCTACCAGGCCTGCAACGACACCACCTGCCTGCCTCCTGTGAAAGTTCCTGTTGACGTCCGAGTGGACGTGGCCGCAGCTGGCACGGCGACGCACGCAGCGCATCCTGAAATTTTCTCGAATTCTCCCGCGAAGTAATTGCGGCAATCGCGCAAGGACGGTCCGCAACTGTGTTGGAGCCAAGCAGTTCGGTTCGGACAAATTTCTAGTGGCTAGTGAGAAGCGAGAAACGCCAGAGCGCGCCGCAGCCGCTCGACCACGCGTTCTTTGCGCAGCACCACCATGGTATCGAAAAGCGGCGGCGCTACCGCGCGGCCCACGATCGCCACGCGCGTCGCATTGATCAGCAGTCCGGCCTTGACTCCTTCAGCTGCCGCAACCCCCCGCAGCGCCGCATCGCAAGCGTCATGATTCCAATCCGGCAGCGCGGCGAGCGCCGCGGTCAGCTTCGCCAGCAGCGCCGGAACTTTTTCGTCCTGCCAGAATTTGTCGCGCGCTTCCTGCTCGTAATCGAACTCATCGGTGAAAAATGCCCGCGCCCAGCCGGTAAAATCTGTCAGCAAACGTGTGCGCGGCCGAATCAAGTCCACCGCCTGCGCAAACCACGCCCGCTCCGTCGTTGCCCATTCCTGCTTCCACAATTTGGCGCGGCGCAATTCCGCTTCCACAAAAGGCAGCAACTCTTCCACCGGCGGCTTCTGCAGATATTGCGTGTTGTACCATTCGAGTTTCGCGCGATCGAAAATCGCGTTGGTGCGGCTGACGCCCGAAAGCTGAAAGCGCTCGATCAGTTCCGTCGTCCGCATAAATTCGCTGTCATCGCCTGTGGACCATCCCAGCAAGGCCAAAAAATTCCGGAACGCCTCCGGCAAAAATCCTTCGTCCGCATAAGATCCCACGCTGGTCGCACCATGACGCTTCGAGAGCCGGGTGCGATCCGGACCCAGAATCAGAGGCACGTGCGCGAAAATCGGCGGCGCCGCGCCCAATGCGTGATAAATCAGCACCTGCTTCGGCGTATTCGACAAATGATCCGCGCCGCGAATGATGTGCGTGATGCGCATGTCCATGTCGTCCACCACCACGCTCAGCTGATAGGTAGGCACGCCGCTCGAACGCAGCAGCACAAAGTCTTCGATGTCCGCGTTCTGAATCTCGCGCAGCCCGAACACCGCATCCTCGAACTTCGTCACGCCCGTGCGTGGAGTCTTGAAACGGATCGCCCGCGGCACACCTTCCTTTTCTTTCGCCGCGCGCTCTCCATCCGAAAAATCGCGACAAGTGCACGCCACTGTCTTCAAAGTCTTCGGCCCTTCGTCGTCGCCTTCACCTTCGTGGTCTTCATTTTCCGTCGCGGAATAATCGCCGCCGGCGTAAGCGGTCGCTTTGCAGTAGCACGCGTAGCCGGCGCCGCTCGCCAGAATGCGCTCCGCAGCCGCGCGATACATTTCTCCGCGCTGCGACTGGAAGAATGGCCCCTCGTCCCACTCGATCCCCAGCCATTTCAACGCCACCAAGATTCCATCCACCAGTTCGGGCTTGTTGCGCTCGACGTCGGTATCTTCGACGCGCAGCAGCAGCGTGCCGCCTTCATGTTTCGCGAAAAGCCAGTTGAATAAAGCGGTGCGCGCTCCGCCCACGTGCAAATAGCCCGTCGGAGAAGGCGCAAAACGCACGCGCGGCTTTTGTGCTGCAGACATTCTGTCGAATTCCTTCCTCGTAAGTGAGTCACCATCTTAGCGGAAGCACGAGCTAAAATCGAGCCAGCCTCGACGCTTACGCTCGCCGCGTCTGAAAAATACCCGGAACCTTTTTCGCATCCGTGCGTATCTAAGGATGAACCTTATGCGCACACGTCAGATCACTCGGCCCCTCCTCTTGCTCTTCCTTTGCTTCGCCGTTCCTCTGCAAGCGCAGGACGCCACCAAAATCGTGAATCAATACGTGAAAGCCTCAGGCGGTGTGCACGCTCTCGCGAAGATCCAAACCATCACGCTGGAG
>Ga0210391_10001241_pt1 | contig 23630 bp, 18 predicted proteins | sample IncBWC12OmetaG_FD_160573 | JGI IMG/M metagenome (GOLD analysis project Ga0210391, IMG submission 160573) | Forest soil microbial communities from Barre Woods Harvard Forest LTER site, Petersham, Massachusetts, United States - Inc-BW-C-12-O ...
GAACAATGTCGGGCGCCGTCGTGACGATGGTGAGGCCCAGTCGATCCGGAAGAGCATCGGCGATGGCGCTATTGGTGGAACCGGCGTCGATCAGGAGGGTGTGGCCCGCGCGGACCAGGCTCACCGCCTTGCGCGCGAGGAGCAGTTTCTTCTCTACCTGCAACCCCCGCCGAAGGTTGACCGGCGGCAGATCGGGTGTAATCGGAAGCGCCCCGCCGTAAACGCGACGGCAGAGCCCTCGCGCGGCGAGCTCCCGCAAATCGCGACGAATTGAGTCCTCCGACACCGCGAGGGCGGAGCTCAGCTCCGCTGCAAGCACCCGCCCGTGACTATTCAAGCGGCGCAAGATTTCGCGCTGCCTCTCTACTGGGAGGGCCTCGCTCGGCGCGGAACTCATGTGTTGGCCCTGGCCAGCTGCCCGGGCAGTAGGCCCAAGCTCGACAGGTTGCCTCGCAACTGAAGGGAGTTGCGAAAATGGATGGCGTGAAAGCCGAGTCGCGTAGCCCCCTCAACGTTCTTGGGTGTGTCATCGATGAAAACACAGCCGCGTGCTGCGAGACAGAACCGCGACAGGAACAACCGGAAAATGGCCGGGTCCGGTTTGATGACACCTTCTCTCCCCGAGACCACGATGTCGTCGAACCACTGAAGGAATGGATAACGTGCGAGCCCATAGGGGAAGGTATCTTGCGACCAGTTGGTGAGTGCGTAGAGCCGCACGCCCGTGCGCCTCAATTCATCCAGCACGGCGACCGAATCAGCGAACGGCTCACCCAGCATTTCTTCCCACTGCTCGCGGTATGCCCTGATCAAAGCGGCGTACTCCGGATGCGCCGCAGTTGCCTCAGCGATCGCTTCGTCCCAAGAGCGTCCGGCATCCTGCTTGGCGTTCCAAGCCGGGTTACAGACCTCTGCCAGAAATTGCTCCATACCCGCGGTGTCGGAACCGAAGAGCCAGCGATAGAGATAGCGCGGATTCCAGTCGAGCAGGACGCCGCCTAAATCGAATACAACGGCCTGAATACCGGCTTCCGACCCAGGTCGAACTATGGTCACTTGCTTTGGCGTCATTAGGTGTCTCCTAATCATGCACAATCATGCACAAACACGCATAATTGCGCAATACCTTGGTCGCGACCATCAGTGGCGATCTGTTCGCCAATCTCCCGACATCATTTCCATCAATTCATGACACTTTCGTGCAAGAACTCCTCCACAGGAAGCGCTTAGACTCTGGACGAGGTGCCTAAAATGCACATACCTGCCACGATCACTCTCGCTGTCGCGCCCGTAGTCTCGTTGCTCCTAGGATTCTTTCGCTAGTGCGCAAGAAACTGCACTTCGCCCGTAAAGAGTCGAGCGACTACCGGTACAGTGAGTCAGTGGCCGAGGCAGTGAAGTGGTTGGGTGATCGATATCTATTGGCGAGGCCGATTCGTATTGCATGCTCGGTAAGCTGGCGGCAAGCGCACGATCCACGGGGCGAAGACCGGCTGCTGCAGCCGGTCGCCAGCATTGGCAAATATCACGCTCCAATCAAGCCGCACTTCCGATTTGGAGGAACGCAGAGTTAATCGTCAGGCTGCTTGAGCCTTCCCCGCGCTGGTTCGGGACATTGCGCCGAGACCGAGCAGGCGCTCGGCGTTCAAGTGCGCGATCTTCTCCTTGTCGTCCACGTTGATGGGCAACTGCTCAAAGAATTGCTGGGCGGCTTTCATGCTGCCGTAGGGATGGTCCGCGGTAAATAGGACGCGGTCGATACCGACCGTGTTGGCCAGACTCAGATAGGCCTGGTATGCCAAACTCCAGCTCTTATCCATCGCGCCGGGCGCCTGGTTCATGTACTCACCAGGGAGGATTCCACCGTAGAAGTTCTCCCGCAGGTATTCCTTGATCGTGCGTTTCAGTCCGCCGTTTTTCTTTAACGGAAACCCATAGTCCATCCGCCACGCCGCCCAACTCAATATTTCAAAGTTATGGCCCGCAATGATTTGCAAACCGGGAAACCGGTCGAACACCCCGCCCATGATTAATCGGATGCAATGTATGCCGGCGTCGATGTGCCAACCGACTCCCGCAATTGACAGGAATGTAGATACTTCGGGGGCGAAGCCGCTGTAATAGGTGTCGACCACGGCCTTAGGCGGCATTTGCGGATGCAGGTAGATGGGCACGCCGAGCGATTCGGCGCGTTCAAACACGGGCCAGAAGAATTTGTCGTCAAGATAACGCCCGTTGATGTGGCCATTGATCAACGCGCCCACGAAGCCCAGGTCGCTGACGGTGCGCTCGAGCTCGCGGGCTGCAGCTGGGGGGTCAACCATCGGCAGAGTGGCAAATCCGAGTAGCCGGTGCGGATACGTGGAGACGGCAGCCGCCACAGCGTCGTTCGCCTGCCTGGTTAGTTCTCTCGCGAGCGACGGCTCAATCCCCTCTGCGCTCGGCGTGGCGTGGGAGAGGATCTGCACATCGATACCGGCGTCGTCCATAAGAGCGATTCGCCCCTCACCCAAATCAAAGATGCCGGGTGGGCATCCAGTTTTCGGGTCGTTGGGGAACACCCCGGATTTCTTCATCCTATCCAACACCAGCGCATACGGATCGTTCGCCTTTATAGCGGCATCGTATATAGCCGGGAGCCCGTAATGTTCCTCAAACGCGATTACCTTCATGGGACCATTTGTCGTATTAATCATAAAAGCCCTCCAAAAGCTTTGTTTAATAGATGCCGAAGACCGCTGCGCAACATGACTTGCCCATCGAAATGCTGATGTTTGCAACGCGTGACATCCTTCAACCATGACGCCGGTCAGATTCGAAACCTTTTTTTCAAAGCGATCGGATCAGCGGAGAAAGAATGGACGGGACCTACAGTGAATTCACGCCTCCAGGCCTTTGGAGTGACTCCGACGACCTTTCGAAAGTTGCGGCAGAAGTGGGCGTGATCGCTCATGCCGCACTGTAGGGCCACCTGCGACAGAGGTAGCCGCGACGCCAACATTAGCTCCTGAGCTCGACAGATGCGCCGCCGCATGATGAAGCGAAGGGGCGACTCTCCAAAGCTCTCGCGAAAGACACGGCAGAAATGACTCCTGCTGAGTTGAACGACACCGGCAAGGTCACTGGCTCGGATACTGGAGTCCAGTTTGTCGTCGATATAAGATTTGAGCCGCTTGACTTGCCACGGCGCGAGTCCGCCATGCGCACAGTTGCCTCCCAGGCCAAGGTCGATTCCCAGCAGTGCCGCCGCGCGCTGGATGCAGCTCTTTGCGGTGCCACGGTCGGTGTCCAGCGCGAGTGTCGCCGTAGCCAGAAGACTGGCCAGTGCGCCGTTAGTAGCGTCAGATGTTGATCTCAACATTGGACTGCTCCATTCGCTTGCCTGCAGTCGATGGGGAGTAGCTTGTGTCAATCTTTGTGTGTAGAGGAAGTGATTCGTAGTTAGGTTCTGTTAGTTCCCGCTGGCGTGGTACGACGATACTCAGCTACAAATAGGGTTAACACAGTCAATCACCGACCGGGCCGGCATGGTTAACTTCGCTCGATTCTGAATCCAGCTGTGGACCGATATTGCAGCCGATCAATCAATTGAGGAGAACTTCATGCAAGCTGACTACTTTGGCGTGTATCGCCATTTGAAACTATCGCGTGATGACAAAGGTGTGCTGATTGCGGAGCTCCATAGCAACGGCGGCGCATTTATCATGAACGCGCAGGCACACACGGAGTTTGTCGATGCCTTCTACAGAATCGGCCAAGACCGCGCGAACAAGATTGTCATCGTTACAGGGGCGGGAGGCAGTTTCATTGGAGACGTGGAATGGTCCTCGTTCGGCGATGTCGCTGACCCGGGGATCTGGAGCAGAATTCACGATGAAGGCGTTCAGGTTCTAGAGAACATTGCGAACATCCGCGTTCCAGTGATTGCGGCTATTGAGGGGCGAGCCCATATCCACTCGGACTATGCGCTCATCGCCAACGTCATCGTCGCGGCTGAAGGTGCGACATTCCAAGATGTGGGCCATTATGCTGTGGGAGTCACGCCGGGTGACGGGGTCTTTACAACCTGGAGTTATCGGGCGGGAGCGGGTCGAGCCGAGGCATTTCTGCTTAATCCACAGCCGCTGCCAGCACGTACCGCAAGGGAATGGGGAGTCGTGGCAGAGGTAGTACCGAACGGCAAGGCAGTGACACGTGCGCGGGAACTGGCCGACTTGTACCTGCAAGCTCCGGAAGTGACGCGTCGGAATACGCGCATTCACTTCATTCAGCCGCTGAAGGAGAAACTCGTGCGGGAAGTCGGTTACGGACTGTCCCTCGAAGGAGCGTCCTCGGCCGCTCTGGTAAAATCTAAGCAATCGAAGAGTGATTCTCTCACTCAGAGAAAATCTGCGTGAAGATGCCCGCTCGGGGACTGGGACGCAGAGGAGAAGACCATGTCGAGGGTTCTTGTGCTTTACTATTCATCGTACGGCCATATCGAAGCCATGGCGGCGGCCGTCGCCGAGGGGGCTCGAGAAGCCGGCGCGCAGGTCGACATCAAACGCGTTCCCGAGCTGGTATCCGACAAGGCCGCGCGCGACTCGCACTACAAGATAAATCAAGCTGCTCCAGTCGCAAAGATCGAAGACCTTGTCGCCTACGACGCAATCATCATCGGCGTCGGCACCCGGTTCGGACGACTGTCGTCGCAAATGGCCAATTTCTTGGACCAAGCCGGCGGCCTTTGGGCGCGCGGAGCGTTGCACGGAAAGGTTGGCGGAGCGTTCACCTCGAGCGCCACGCAACATGGTGGGCAGGAAACGACGCTGTTCTCGATCATCACCAATCTCTTGCACTTCGGCATGGTCATCGTCGGCCTCGACTACGGCCATGCCGGACAGATGACCCTTGACGAGATTACGGGTGGGTCTCCGTACGGTGCCACGACGATTACCGGTGGTGATGGTTCGCGCATGCCGAGCGCTAACGAGCTAGTCGGGGCACGCTACCAGGGGCGCAAGATCGCCGAGATCGCGAACAAGCTGCAGGGCTGATACCGCACGGCGGCGTGCGCTAAAAAGAACTCAAGCGCTCGGATCGGCCAGGGACGAGAAAATCTCGTCCTCCGGCCGGCTTCTTGCGCGCGCATCTCAGGCATCTCAGGCCGAGCGTGCTTGCTTGGAGGCCGTTTGGCGTTCAACGTTTCGAGGCGCCGCCGCGGCTGAATTCTTATTCAGACCGAATAGACGCTCCGCATTAAGATGCGCGATCTTTTCCCTGTCGCTTGCGCTGACGGGCATTTGGTCAAAAAATGGTCGAGCGGCTTTCATGCTGCCGTAAGGATGGTCCGTCGTGAAGAGGACGCGATCGATGCCGATCGTATTCGCCATACCCAGATAGGCCTGGTATGACAAACTCCAGCTCTTATCCATCGCGCCAGTCTCTTGATCTGCGAACTCACCACAAAGAATTCCCCCGTAGAAGTTCTCCCGCAGGTACTCCTTGATGGTCCGTCTCAGGCCGCCATTCTTATGAAGAGGAAATCCGTAGTCCGCCCGCCACGCCATCCAACTCAATGCCTCGAAGTGATGACCGACGATGATTTGCAGCGCCGGAAACCGGTCAAACACCCCGCCAAAGATTAAGCGGATGCTGTGTATCCCTGTATCGATATGCCAACCGAGCCCCGCGATTGACAGAAACGCAGATACATCCGGGGCGAAGCCGCCGTAGTAGATGTCGGCCACCGGCTTGGGCGGAATTTGGGGATGCAGGAAGATCGGCACGCCGAGCGATTCGGCGCATTCAAACACCGGCCAGAAGAACTTGTCGTCAAGGTAACGCCCGTTGATGTGGCCGTTGATCAACGCGCCCACGAAACCCAGGTCGCGGACGGTGCGCTCGAGCTCGCGGACTGCGGCCGCAGGGTCGAGCATAGGTAGTGAAGCAAATCCGAGAAACCGCTCCGGGTACTTAGAGATCGTGGCGGAAATTGTGTCGTTCGATTGTCTACTGAGTTCTTTCGCCAGCGCCGGCTCGAGGTTCTCTGGACCCGGTACAGTGTGCGAGAGGATCTGCACATCGATACCGGACTCGTCCATAAGAGCGATTCGCCCTCCGCCCAAATCATAGATGCCTGCTGGGAAGCCGGACTTCGGGTCCCCGACGAGATGTCCCGATATCGCCATTTGGTCGTACGCCATCAAGACCCGATCGTTCATCTTTCGTTGGGCATCGTGAATAGCCGGAAGCTTGTAATGTTCCTCGAACGCGATGATCTTCATTGGACCATGTCCCGTGTCAATCATGAAAAGCCCTCCGCAGTTGGTTCGAAACTGTCATCGCCGCCAGGCGACATGACTTTGCCAGTGGATGGCGGTGATTCTGACGAAGCACGCCACTGTCCAGCCTTGACGTTGGTCAAAATCGATATCCTTTCTCGGGACGGCCGGGCGACCCTAGAAATGCATGCCCGCCGTGATTCCAAACGTGCGCGGGGGCGCGGGCGAGAACAGCTCGCCGTAGGCGATACCCTCTGCGCCGAAGGAGTAGTACTCGGCGCCAGTGAGGTTGGCACCCCACAGCCGAAGATCGTACCGACGGCTCGGGTCAGTCCATTTTGCGGATGCGTTGAGCAAGCTCACAACCGGCTGCTTCAGGCTCTCATCGGGGAACCAATAGAACGAGTCCGTATACGACACATTCGCATTGAGGTCGAAATCGCCGATGGAACTCGAAATCTCATAGTCGGCGGCAAAATTGGCACCGAAGTGTGGGGCGCGGATCATGTCCAACTTGGAGGCATTACAGGTGTACGTCCCGTTGGGTATGCACGAAGGCGAAGCGATGTTGGAGCCGGCATAATAAGAGTTGGACGGAAAGTAGTCCGGTGCATTGTCGAAGCTCTCATAGTGGCCGTAGAGGATCGATAAGCCGCCGGAAAGCGTCAGGTGATTCATGGGAATCACTTTGACGGAAAGCTCGCCGCCATTGACCTCCGCCGACGCCGCGTTGATCAACTTCGTGCCGCCCGCCACGATGATGGCCACCTGCAGATTCTGCACGTTGTAATGGAATGCGCTCAGGTTGACTTGTAGATGATGATCGAGCCATTCGCTTTTCATGCCGGCCTCTACCGACTTCAGCACTTCGGGATTAACCGGCGGGTTATTGGCCGGGCCGCCGCCCGCTGTGCCGAACGTATCGAATTGGCCGCTCTTCACGCCACGGTTCCATGAAAGATAGCCCATGACGTCGTCGGTGAATTCATGATCGAATGCCACTCGGTACGTCCCCATCGGCCAGCGGCGGAAAGCGCCGGGCGTGGCGGCCGACGTCGGGCAGGCAATCGGAGCCACATCGCAAGCGGGTAGTCCGCCGACTTCGGGAATCGCATCGGACAACCAGACACCGCCGGTGAACTGACGTTTGTCCACCGTGTAACGAGCGCCCAAGGTGAGGTGCGTGTTTGCGGCTATGAGCCCTGTTCCCTGGATATACCCGGCGATGGAAGTGGTTCTGACGTTGTCGATGAGGTTGAGGTAGTAACTAGCCGGGACCAACGCCGTTGGAAAGCCTTCAGCAATTCCCGCCAATTTCGCGTTGGGTCCGTAGCCTGCGTTGTCGTCCATGTAGAACGCACCAACGATCCAATTGAAACGCGACGCATAAAAGGCGTCGTCGCGACTGATCAACTGCAGCTCCTCGCTGAGATTGCGATCCCTCTGAACCAGGTTCGTATCAATATCGCCGTAGGCCGAGCCATCCTGATTGAACTGCGCAAATCCCGTCATATTTTGCCAGCCGGTGATGCTGACGCCTCGAGCGAAACCGAACTTCTGTTCGGCCTTCAGCTCGAGCGTGGTGTGCTTGTTGACGGAGGCGTCGTTCTCGTTGTCCGAGGTGTTGTACCACCCGACATAGGTGGCTCCGGGGGCACCCGGGCATTTAAAGGCGACGGGTGAGGTCTGCGGATTTCCATCGTCTCCGCCTTCACCAGGGCAATAGCCGTGGCCGCCCGCTGCGACGAATTGGGGAACCTGGTTGAAGCCGAGGCCTACTTCGCCGCGCATGTACGCGAAATTTCCTGCAAGCAGAATCCGCGTCGAAGACGTCGGGGTCCACAACCACTTGTTGCGGATGCCCCAATCCTCCGCGGTGAACGCCTCCTGTCCGGTCACGACATCATGGCCCCAGCCATTCTGCTGATCCATGATATCAATCGCCAAGTTGGACGCGACGTCCTCGATGACCTTGCCCGTGACGTAGGCATTGCCGGTGAACGTGCGGTAGTTGCCATACCCGCCTTCGAAATCGGCGCCGGGCTCGAATTGCGGGTCCTTGGTGTGAACCTGAATGACGCCACCGGTTGCGTTACGGCCGAACAGAGTTCCCTGCGGGCCTTTAAGAACATCGATGCCGGAAATGGCGTTCAGCTGAAAAATGGATGCATCGCCAGTCGGGATGTAAATGTCATCGAGATACACGGCGACCGAACTTTCCTCACCCGTTCCGTTCGAATTCGGTCCGATGCCGCGAATAAACGTGGTGGCCGAGTTGATTTCGTGGCCCATCTGCACGCCAGGAACCAGTTGGGCCAGCATATCGGTGCTGACGGCTCCCGCGTTAAGGGCGGCATCCGGGGCGATCGGGACCACGGCGATCGGAACCTTTTGGGCATTTTCCACGTGGCGCTGGGCGGTCACGCTGATTTCCGCCAGCTGCCCGCTGTCCGCGGCTGTGTCCGCGGAATCGGTGTAGGCTGATGAACCTGCCATGAGCCCGACAACGGTACACGCGGCGCCTAGAGCCAGATGCCGCTGCGCAGTCTTTCTCGGGAGCTGTCCATCCGCTATCAGGGCGCGCCCCTTTGGCAGCTCAGTTGCTCAATCGAAGCTGCTGCAAGAGGTTGGCCGCCACAACGAGGTCGCGCGTTTGGAAGCCCTCGGAAAACCGGTTGAAGACTGGGTCGAGAAGTTCGAGCGCTTTACTATGCTGGGCTCGAGCGGCCCAGAATCTCGCGAGGCTGACGCCAGCACGCAGCTCTAAAGCGAGCAGTCCGCTCTGCCGTGCAAGCTCCAGCGACTCGAGCAAGCATGCTTCCGCCTCAATTGCTGAAATCGAAGTTGAAATATCGCCCTTCGCACGCAACAGCTCTATGAAGTGGAGCGTGCGAGCACGCTTCTCAGCCCATGCGACGGCTTCGCAGATCGTGTTGTACGCGAGCTCGTATTGGCCAGCCGATGCAAGCCCCTCGGCCAGCGTCAAGCTGAAGTGCGGTCGATGAAATTCGTAGCCGTCTTCATGCAGAGCCGCAATGGTGGTTTGCAATAACCCGATTCCGCGTGATAGGTCTCCGCGCGCGATCGCGAGCCGGCCCTGCCAACCTAGCGAAGCCCGAACGTAGCTAAACAGGTGGTGTTTGGTCGCAACGGTCGATAACCGATGGACCAGCTCTTCCGCTCTTTTCCAGTCTCCGGTCTCAAAGGGAACTTCTACACAGGACATGAGCACGGGGCAAAGAGGTTGGGGCTTATTCACATTTGCCACCTCCTGTAGCGCTTCTTCAGTGGTTGCCATCGCTTGCTCGGCGTATCCGAGTACCCACAAGTTACGCCCAAGGAACGATCGTACCCCGTGTAATTGGCCAAAATGCATCAGGTTGAGTTTCGACAGATGAAACGGAGGGGCGGCCAGTGCAATCCGCGCGTGCCCGTGAACTTCGTGATTGTCCCCGATCAGATAACACGTAACGGCAAAGGAGCTATGCGCGATGGCTTCGGCCAACGGGTCGGCAATTTGTTTGGTTACCCTTTCGATCCGGCTTGTCAACTCTCTTAGACTGCGATGATCCCCGCTTCGAACCTGCCACCTATACAGCGACTGGAGGAGATATAGCTGCATCGGAGCGATCTTCAGGCACTCCGCAATGTCCAGTCCACGAATCAGGGCGGCGTGTGTCACTGGAAGACTTCCCCGCATCTCCGTGAACGAGGACGCGAAGCAGGCGAGTATCTCCAACTCGAACGGCGTGCATTTGCTGGAGGCGTCGAGGGTCTCCATTGCACGTTCGCTCCAGGTCGCGCACTCGGGCGAGAGACCCGCGTTATGGAACAAACATGCAGATGCAGCCGCGAGCTTCGCTCCGAGCCTGGTATCTCCGTGAGCCGAAAAACTCCAATCCAGCGCTGCTCGCAGGTTGCTCAAGTTCAGAATGAAGAAGTCGATGCTCTCGGGGCTCGGAAGCGCCCAGATCGTGGCTCCGAATCTGCCCAGCGCGTGAACCATGTGTTCGCAGTGGCGCCGCAAGATTTTCAGCTCTTCTCCGCTTTCCGTGAGCTTTTGCCAAGCGTAGGCCCGCGTGGTGTCGAGCAGCCGAAAACGAATTGCGGTTGTACGATCTGCGGTCAGAAGCGATTTGTCGATGAGCATGGAAAGTGCTTCTGTGAGCTCAGCAGGGCCGAGGCCTTCAGCGACCACATCCAGAGCCGCTTGGAGAGAAAAACCGCCCACGAACACGGCCAGGCGCCGTAAAACGGCCTGCTCGGTTCCGGACAGTAAGTTGTAGCTCCAATCTAGCGTAGCGCTGAGCGTTTGATGTCTCGGGAGTGCGGTGCGGCGTCCGCGCCAGAGCAATCGGAACTGCCTGTCCAGTAACGATGCCGTGCCCTGGACTCCGTGTACGCCGACACGGCACGCAGCGAGTTCGAGAGCCAAGGCGATGCCATCGAGCCTGCGGCAGATCTCAGCCACGATCGGCGCATCGGCGTCCGTCAGCTCGAACCCATGGACGCTATTGGCGGCCTGTTTCACGAACAGCTGCACTGCCGGAAAGCCAAGGGCTTGTGCCGCGGTCAAGGACTCTGCATATGGCGGCGGGCACTCGAGGGGCGCCAAATGATGCACCTGCTCTCCCTCGGCTCGGAGTGCCTCTCGACTCGTGACCAAAATGTGAGCCATCGGTGCGTCACGGAATATCGTCTCGGCCAGAGCCGCGATGTCCGCGATGACATGCTCACAGCTATCGAACACCAGCAGCATGCGCTGCTCGCGCAGGAACGTCAGAATAGCCGACAAGGGTCGCTCTGAAACCGCCGCGAGACCCATTTGGGATGCGAGCAAACTCGCGAGCAGCCGCGGATCTTCGAGGGCCGCCAGATCGAGGAAGTGAACGGCTCCCTGAAACTCGAAGAGCATTCGGTGCGCCAGCGCCAGTGCGATCGTAGTTTTGCCTATCCCACCTGCCCCGACAATCGATACAAAGCGCTGCTCTCGCAGCAGGTCGGTAAGCTCACGAACTGCATCGTCGCGTCCCACGATGAGCAAGGGCTCCCGTGGCAGCTGCGGCGCAGCCGTAGGGGTCTTTTGTGGCGTCGCCGCAGCTTCAGTCCAAGCCACCGCACCGGCAAAGCAGTAGCCGCGGCTGGGAACATTTTTGATATAGCCGACGGAGCCCCCATCGCCGAGTCGCTCGCGAAGGGCAGCAACATGAACGCGCAAACTGACCTCATCGACGACCAATTGTCCCCAGACACGCCGCATGAGGTCTCGTTTGCTGACCACTTTCGGCGCGTGCTCGAGCAGCGTAATCAAGATGTCAAGCGCACGGCTGCCAATCCTCAGTGGAGCGCCGTCCTTCTCGAGCAGCCTTTCGGTCGCGCGCAGGCGAAAAGGTCCAAAGGAGGCGATTTTTCCCCGCAAAGCTGACGGACCGACCGCGAGAGTATCCTCCTCTTCCCTGGGGCGGGGCGAACCGCCAATCGCGGATGGATTGGGAGTTCCACGCTCCTCTCTCCGACGCTCCGGCCCTGAATCGAACGTACCGATACGTCGCGCCACCGACACCTGCCTTAGGCCGAATGAGATTGAAGCTGCTGCAAGAGGTTGGCTGCCGCAACGAGGTCGCGCGTTTTAAAGCCCTCGGAAAATCGATTGAAAATCGGGCCGAGAAGTTCGAGCGCTTTGTCTATTTTGCCTCGATCGGCCCACAGTCTTGCAAGGCTGGTGCCCGTACGCAGCTCTAAGGAGAGCAATCCGCGCTGTCGCGCAAGCTGAAGCGATTGGAGCAAGCATGCCTCGCCCTCACTTGTATTCCGCTGTGACGTCGATGTGATGGTCTCGCCCTTCACGCGCAACAGGTCGATCAATTCGAGTATGCGACCGCGGGTTTCAGACCAGCTGACGGCCTCGCAGATCGTGCTGTAGGCGACTTCGTACTCACCTGTCTTCGCAAGACCCTCCGCCAGCGTCAGGCTGAGCTGCGGTCGGTACAATTCGTAGCCGTCCTCATGCAGGGCTGCCAGAGCGGTCTGCAGTAACTCAACTCCGCGCGACAGGTCGCCGCGCGATACCGCGAGACAACCCTGCCAGCCCACCGAAGCCCGAGCGTAGGTAAAAAGTTCGTGTTTGGTCGCGACGGCTGACAGGCGATGGATCAGCTCTTCAGCTCTCTGCCAGTCCCCGGTCTCATGGGCGACAATTACACAGGACATGAGCAAGTAGCAAAGAGTGACGGGATGATTCAGATTCTCTGCTTCGTGGAATGCTTCTTCAGCCGTTGCCGCGGCTTGCTCGGGGTATCCCATCACCCATAAGTTACGCGCCAAAGTGGATCTTACCCGGTGCAGATGCCCAAAACTCGCCAGGTTGAGTTTCGAGAGGTGAACCGGAGCGGTGAGTGCAATGTGTACATGCCTGCTAACTTCGCGATTGTCACCGGTGAAAAAAAACGTAACGGCAAAGAAGCCATGTGCGATCGCGTCGGCCAAGGGGTCCGCAATCTGTTTGGCTACCGTTTCCACCCGATCTGTGAGTACCCTGAAGCCGCGAAGATCGCCGCTTCGAATCTGCCACTTATAGATCGCGTGTAGGAGATATAGCTGCATTGGAGCAGCTTTGAGTCGCTCCGCGATGTCTAATGCGCGAATGAGAGCGGTGTGTATGTGCAGACCATTCCCCCTCGTAACCATGATCGAAGACGCAAAGCAGGCGAGAAGCTCTGACTCGAGATGCGTGCCTTCTCTCGAGTTGTCCAGATCTCCTATGGCACGCTCGGTCCAAGCCGCGCACTCGGGCAGCAGGCCTGCCTGCAAGAATAAACATGCCGACGCACTCGCCAGCTTCGCTCCGAGCCCAGCGTCTCCGTGATCCGAAAAGCTCCACTCCAGTGCAGCGCGGATGTCGCTGAGGTTCAAGATGAAGAAATCGAAATTCTCGGGGCTTGGAGGCGCCCAGATCGTGGCGCCGAACCGCTCCAGCGCGTGAATCATGTGCTCGCAGTGGCGCCGTAAGACCTTCGCATCTTCCCCGCCTTCGGTTAGCTTTTGCCACGCGTAGGCCCGCGTGGTGTCGAGCAGCCGGTAGCGCGTGGCGGCCGTGCGATCTGAAATCACCAGCGATTTGTCAACGAGCGTGGCGAGCGTTTCTGTGAGCTCGGCGGGACCAAGGCCTTCAGCGACCACATCCAGGGCCGCCTCGAGCGAAAGACCACCAACGAAGACAGCGAGGCGGCGTAGGACCAGCTGCTCAGCTGCGGACAACAGGTTGTAACTCCAGTCTAGCGTCGCGCTGAGCGTTTGATGTCTCGGCAATGCGGTACGGCGTCCGCGCCAGAGCAGCCTGAAGTGCTTGTCGAGCAATGATGCCGTGCCTCGAACCCCATGCACGCCGACGCGGGCGGCAGCGAACTCCAGGGCGAGGGCGATACCATCTAACCGGCGGCAGATCTCGGCCACGATGGGCGCATCGGCGTCCGTCAGTTCAAACGCATGGCCGCTATGGGCGACCTGTTTGACGAACAACTGCACCGCGGAAAAGCTCAGAGCTTGCGTCGCGGTCAACGACTCTGTAAGTGGCGGGCACTCAAGAGGCGGCAAATGATGCACCTGCTCGCCCTCGGCTCGCAGTGCCTCTCGGCTCGTGACCAATATGTGCACCTGGCATGCGTCGCGGAATACCGTCTCGGCGAGAGCCGCGATGCCCTCGATAAGGTGCTCGCAACTATCGAATACCAGCAGCATGCGCCGCTCGCGCAGGAACGTCAGAATAACCGGCAACGGCTGCTCCGAAACCGCAACGAGACCCAGCTGGGACACAAGCAGGCTCGCGAGAAGCCGCGGATCTTCGACGGCTCCGAGATCAAGGAAGTGAACGGCGCCCTCAAATTCGGCGAGCATTCTGTGCGCCATTGTCAAGGCGATGGTAGTTTTGCCGATTCCACCGGCCCCCACGATGGATACAAAGCGCTTCTTTTTCAGCAGGGTAATCAGCTCACGAACCGCGTTGTCGCGTCCCACAACGAGCAAGGGCTCCCGCGGCAGCTGCGATGCAGTCGTGCGTGCCTTTCGTGGCGCCACCAGAGCCTCCGTCCAACTCACCGCGCCGGCAAAGCAGTAGCCGCGGCCGGGAATATTTGTGATGTAGCGGACAAAGGATTTCCCATCACCGAGTCGTTTACGAAGCGCGGCAATGTGAAAGCGTAAACTGACCTCATCGACGACTAATTTCCCCCAGACACGCCGCATGAGGTCACGTTTGCTGACCACGTCCGGGGCGTGCTCGAGCAGCATGATCAGAATGTCCAGCGCACGGCTGCCGATCTTCAGTGAAGTGCCGTCCCTCTCGAGAAGCCTTTCGGTCACATGTAGGTGAAAGGGACCAAAGGAGGCTATTTTCCCTCGCAAAGCGGACGGCCCCATCGCGGCCGGATCTTCGTCTTCCTGGATAAGGAGCGCGCCGCCGACAGCGGAATCGATAAGGGCTCCGCCCTCCTCACTCCCACGCTCTGGACTTGGATCGCACGTACCGATACGTCGCGCCACTGACACCTGCCTTAGGCCGGATAAGGGTCGGGAAAGTTCTCTTCGCTCGAAGCCTGCTTATGCGCGGACGGCGACTCCGAGACGAGCACCAGGCCGCCGATGCTCAGCCTACCAAAGTCAGTAGGTTGCCCCTGTGATGCATGGCCGTCAATGTCTCGGCTGGGCGTCCTCTGTTGCCCGATCGAAGCGGCTGCAAGAGGTTTATGCAACAACCGATTTCACACCAGCTGACTGCTTGTTACTCGAAGTGGGCATCGAAGATTTCGAGGTCCAGCAGCGATGGCTTTGGGACGGGCACTCCTTCCGCACCTATGGTCAAGAGCCGACACAATGTCGGTACGAGAATTCCTGAGAAGCGCTGATGCCCGGAAAACATCTGGGCAATTTGCGTGTGATCGTCGTGTGCTGCCGGGTAGTCAAGTCTTCTCAAAAACCCTGCCCGATCAAAGTAGAAAGTCTGCGAGTTCGCGTGAGTCACGATCCGTGCCGGAAACTCTACTGTGAGTCGCCGCAGGCTCTCACCCCGCGCAACGTTGCGGCGAAGCTCCTTAGTTTCGAAGTCCCGATCCGCGAGAATAAATGGTGTCGCGATGTAATTCCAGATCAGGTAGCCAAAGTAGTACGCGAGCTGCAACTCATCCCAAGTCGCCGATTGGAGCCCGCCGCGCAACGCCTGGGGCGAGCCGTGATGCTCCGTCACGGAGCGAGAGTCCTGCCCTTCCAGCGCTACCCAATCCGGCCGGTATAGCAGTCGCAAGTCTGCGTCAGCGAAACCAGTAATAGCCAAGTCCTGTGTTTGCGTGCTTCCCTCAACGACGAGTTCCTTCAACTGTGCCGTACCGCGTCTTGTGGTGCAAAGCTCACCCGTGATCGACATATGAAGAGTGAATCGCCTCGTTAGCCGCCATAAATCCAGGCCCCCACTGACATGCAGCGCCTTTTCGAGTAATCCCACCTAGCTGTCCCCACAACTCCCCAGAGTTTCCGTCGCAGACATGCTCACGCGATACCTCCAAACATTGTTGCAGCGCGGATCGCACTGTCCGCTCAGCGTAGGATGGTCTAACCCGGCAAATCAATTGGTGACAGGACGCAGCTAACGCGGTCTAACAACTTCTAACACCAGCCGCGGCGTAATCCCGGATACCTGATCCAACAGCAAAGAGCTGCGCAGCGGCTGGAGTCTTCGCAGGATTGGGCGCACTTCGAACTCCCGCAGAGGCCCTGATGGCGTGTCAGACGGACACTAACAGAGCCTAACTACGAATCACTTCCTTAACATATATATTTGGGCACAGGCTGCTCTGTATCGACGACAGGTACTCAAATGGAGCAGTCCAATGCTGAGCTCAATATCTGACGCTAGCAACGACGCACTGGCCAGCCTTCTGGCTACGGCGACAGTCGCGCTGGACACCGACCGTCACGCAGCAAAGAGTTGCATCCAGCGCGTCGCGGCATTGTTGGGAATAGAGTTGAACTCAGGAGCGGACAGGGCTGCGGTGCGCTCGTGTCTGCCGGGCGGTCTCGCACCGTGGCAAGCGAGGTGCATCAGGTCCTACGTCGAGGACAAACTGGGATCTAGTATCCGAACCACTGACCTCGCTGGCGTCGTGCAGCTCAGCACCAGCCATTTCTGCCGCGCCTTTCGCCAGACCTTTGGAGAGACACCCCTCGCCTACATTATGGAGCGGCGCATCCGGCGAGCCCAGGATCTGATGTTGACCTCACGGGTGCCGCTTTCGCAAGTGGCCCTCGAGTGCGGCATGTGCGATCAGGCTCATTTTTGCCGCGTCTTTCGTCGGATCGTCGGAATCAATCCCAATGCCTGGCGGCGTCAAATTTCCGTGCGTCCGACACTCGATAGCTCCGCCGGCGGACCAATGCCGCTCCGGACGGCGCGATGAGCCTCGCTACGCGGTTGCACGGACGTTGGAGAAGCTAGATGTTTACAGCAGCCACCGCTTCAGTTCAACAATGGAGGGCGGGTTCAAACTTGGCCAGCCCGCTGGGTTCGTTGGAGTCCATGTCCACCATCGCACGATTTTCCCCCGGCGAACTGATCTATCTCAGGGGCGATCCCGCGGACTTCTGGTACCGAATCCTCTCAGGTGCCTGCCGCAAGTGCGCATACGGTTTCGATGGCAGCCGGCAAATCGTGGACTTTCCGCGACCCGGCGATCTATTTGGTTACGATGCTCAAGAGGTGCATGCATTCTCTGTAGAGGCCATCGCCTCCAACACCACAGTTGCGCGCTATCCGCGACACAACGCGGAACGAGTCGCCGACTCCGATCCGCAGGTAGCTAGGCGAATTCGCGAACTGGCATTTGGCGCGGTCGTTAGCGTCCAGAGGCGCTTGTTAATCCTCGGGCGCGCCACGGCGCTGGAAAAGGTCAGCAGTTTTTTGCTAGAAATGGCTGATTCCTTTCGCGCGAACTCTGGCGGCGCGGTGACCTTGCCAATGTCGCGTTACGATATCGCCGACTACCTCGCGATGGCCGTAGAAACGGTTAGTCGAGTGCTCACAGGCCTGCGCGATAAGGGCGCAATCCAATTCGACGGATGTCGGCGCCTGCGAATTCGAGATCGGTGCTTACTCGAGGGCACCTTCGAAGGTGCCAGGGATCCATCGACCAGCGATTTGGTCATGAATCTCAAGAAGCAAATCGGCGTCCGACATTGACCCTAGGGAGGATTTGTAGAGGTAAGGGAATACTCGGCTTACGGATCCGACAGGTGCTCGAGATTACCTACGAGCACTAGGGCGATGGCCACTGAATTCCGCTCCGTCTTCGGGGCGCAGGCGAGCAAAACCCGGCAGCCACGACCATGGGAATCAGAATGCGCAGGCGCGGTTCGCTTTCGGTGATGAATTCAGAATTGCTCAATGCCGGGTTCTGAAAAAACGCCGGTGGTTACTGGCCGAACTTCTTGTTTGCCTCCGCGCTGATGGGGGTAAAGAAGTTGATCAAGTTACCGTCCGGATCCCGGAACAAGAGCGAACGGTTTCCCCAGGGCATCGTTGTCGGCGCCTGAACCAGGGAACCGTCAATCACGTCCGACAATCTTCGGAACTCGGCATCCACATCCCCCACACGAAACTCGATGATGACGGTGTGGTTGTCAGCTGGACGGGCCACATCCCCGGCGAAAAGCTGCAGAGTGCGCGTGCTGCCTATGGCCAGGGTGCCGGCGGCCGTTTTCAGCTCACCGAAATCCTCGGTGTACATCGTCACCGCGATGCCGGTGATCTGCTCGTAGAAGCGCACAAGCCGTTTGATATCGGCGGTTATGACACGGATAGACACGAAATTCATGGAGTTTTCCTTCGGCAGCTTATGAACGCGACGCAACGAATAGTTGTTTTACGCCAGGCCTACTGACAGCATGGTGTCAGTAGGGTGGCGGCATGTTTGTTGCCAAGGAGAAAGCCGTGCGCCGTGCCGATCGATTGTTTCAGATCATCCAGATCCTGCGGCGCTCGCGCCGGCCGGTCACCGCCAGCCAGCTAGCCACGGAGCTGGAAGTGTCGCAGCGCTCCGTTTACCGAGACATCGCTGACCTCGTGGGGCAGCGAGTGCCAATCCGTGGCGAGGCCGGAATTGGCTACCTTCTCGATCGCGACTTCGATATGCCACCGCTGATGCTCACGCCCGATGAGCTGGAGGCGGCGGTGCTCGGTGCGCAATGGGTAGCGCACCGGGGCGACGCTATGCTTGCGCGCGCTGCGCGCGATCTCATCTCCAAGATCGCCGCGGTTGTGCCCAAACGTCTGCAGCCCTTCATCGCAGAGCCAAGCATCGGCGTGCCGATAAGCCGGGTGCTGGCCGTTGATGGGCTCGACATTGCCCGGACCCGGTTGTGGATCCGCAGCGGGCGAAAGATTCATATCCGCTACAAAGACGAGCAATCGCGCGAGACTGAGCGCACCATTTGGCCGACGATCATCGGCTACGCCGAGACCGCGCGCCTCTTGGCCGCCTGGTGCGAGCTTCGTCAGGGTTTCCGCCATTTCAGGACGGACCGCATCGTTTTCGCCGCATTCCTCCAAGAGCCGTGTGGATGGCGCCCTAGAGAGCTCCGAGCACGATGGCAACGCTACATGGAGTCAGAGCACGGAAAGTAGCCTTTTCTCGCCGCTCCAGCGTGCGTTGCACGCGTCAATCGAGATCGACCGCTAAGCGCTTGAGGTCCGCGAGCGAGCAGAAGCTCAAGGCACCGGCATGTGTGGCGCGCAAGACCACGCGCGGCGCACGCCCCGCTTGCAGCGCTTCCTGCCACCGAGGTGCGCACAAACACCAGCGATCACCGGGCTTCAGTCCCGGAAAACCGAATTCCGGGACCGGCGTGGAGAGATCATTGCCGCAGGACTTCGAATACTCGAGAAATCCCGCGGTCATGACGGCGCACACCGTGTGGCTGCCGATATCCTCGCGGCTGGTGTCGCAGCAGCCGTCGCGAAAAAAGCCCGTCATCGGGCTCAAGGAGCAGACTTCGAGTCGATCGCCGAGCACGTTTTTGGGCTCGTTGCGCCGGCCGCCGCCCTTGCCGGCGTCTTCTCTCAACATTGGGATTCTCTGCATCGTCGATTCCTCCTCCGCTTCGAAAATGTCCATTCCGTTTGATCCGACCTGACCACCCTTTTTTCGGCCGTTGCAGTCAGCGTTTCGGCGACGAGTTTGCCGAATTCTCACGGACGAATCCTCTGACTAACCGATTGAGCGCTTCCTCGAGGGCTTGTCGCTGCGCCGACGGGTACGCACTGGTCACGACCGCTCTTAAGACACCGGCGATGGCGTTGGTCAGAACGAACGCCTCCGCGGGAGTCAGTCGCGGACCCGTGCGGCCTTCGCGTGAAAGTTCTTGGGAAAGGGCCGAGAATAACGGATTGAGGCGCGCTCGGCGCTGAGTCAGCGCGTGCTCCAAAAGAACTTTGTGTACGCGCCGTCGGCCCCCGTAAGTCTCGAATACGGCGCTCACCATCAACCGCAACCGCTCCTCTGCCGTTCGCGGGATTGCCGGGTCCATAGACGCCATCACTTTGGAGCCTAAGCCTTTGAGTTCGCGGCCGGATAAGGCGTCGAGGATCGCGTCTTTATCACCGAAATACTGATACAACGTGCCGATGCTGATGCCCGCCTTGGCCGCGATCGCATTGGTTGTCAGGTCGGCGATCTCCGCGCTGTCGAGCAGCCGCATCGTCGCCTCGAATATGAGAGCGATCTTGTGGAGCGCACGCTCCTGCTTGGGCGCACGGCGTGCAACGTCTTGAATTTCAGCGGTTTTACGAGGCATAGTCATTACCCGGGAAATGCGAGTGCTTTAATATGAGCACCGCTCATATAATACACGTCTCGCGTTTGCGGGCAATGAACTTTAGGAGCTAGCGATGTCGAACCTTGACAAACCCGCCGCGGCGCGAGCCCCGACTGCACCCGCAGCTCCCTCGACTCCGAGAGCCGATCAACGCCTGGCACGCAAGTACCGCTTTGATGATCCCAATATGGACCTATTCTTTCTGGCCGCCCTCGGTTGGGGCAAGAGCGGCGGACTCGATGTCGGCGAAGTCTTCGAGATCGCCTCCCACATCACCGACGGCGATGCCGACAGCTGGATCCGCGCCTTCGAGCAGCAGGCGAAACTCCTCGATACACAGGCGAACCTGTGGGCCGCCAAGGGCTGGACCCGCGCGGCCGGCGAAATGCGCCTCAAGGCCTTCGCCGCCTATCGCTCGGCGTGGCAATTCGCTGCCCCCGGCCCGACGTTCAATCGACTTTACGAACTACATCGCCCGGCTTTCGCTGCCGCGATGCGCGAACTCGCCTTGCCCGCGACTTTCTTCGAAGTCCCCTACGCCGGCAAACAACTTCCTGGGGTATTTCTAACCAACCCACGCGCCGACGCACCCATCGTGCTCGTCATCGGCGGAGCTGACACCTGCTTCGAAGATCTTTTCCTATCGGTCGGCCGCAGCTTCTTTGAACGCGGTTACTCGGTCGCGATGGTGGATCTACCCGGACAAGGCGCAACCGCCAACGACGGCCTGCACTGGGAGGTGGAAGCCGAACGTCCGATCGGTGCCGTGATCGACCTGCTGATCAATCGTTTTGCCGCACAGCCGGGCCGCATCGCATTGCTCGGTATGAGTCTTGGCGGTTATTTCGTGACGCGCGCCGCGGGCCATGAGTCGCGCCTCACGACGGTGATTGCCAGCACCCCTTTCCCGAATCCGAATCATCTGTTTGCGCTCTCGGTGCGAGCCGCCGTCGCCGAAGCGCATCAGCCAGTCTCCACGGCAACGCAACGCAGCCGCCTGCATTCGCTATGGAAAGCCGGCGCCACGGACGCTCCAGAGTTCATCGCGAAGACTGCGGGCATGGCCGCGGACCCGAAGCGAGTGACGATACCGTTTCTTTCTATCTTAGGGGGAGGCGACTCACCCGTGTTCGCTGAGCAGGCGATGCGTTGGCACGCGGAAATCCCCTCCACCCGTAAATCCTTCGTGTTGCTCGATGCGGCGAGCGGCGCCGACGGACACTGCCAAGTAAATAACCGACTGCGCCTCGTTCAAGAAGCCAGCGGCTGGATGGACGAGATCTTCTCCCAGGCGTCGCAAACCTGACCGTTACTGCTGCCAACCACCCCCGAGCGCTTGGTACAGCTGCACATAGTTTTGCAACTCGGCGAACCACGCCTGCGATGACTGCAGCTCAGAGGTAAAGTACTGCTGTTGGGTCGTGAGCACCTCGAGGAAGCTGGTGCTGCCGCCTCGATACCGATCGTTCGCGAGCCGCGCCGTCTCGGCATACGTCGCTGTCTGTTCTTCCAGCGTCAGGCGCAACTCGCGCGACTTCTCGTAGCCCACCAGCGAGTTCGCGACATCGGCAAATGCCTGCTGCACGCTTTGCCGATAGGCCAGTTCGGCCGCATCGCGCTGGTCCCAGGCGAGCCGGTACGCGCTTCTGATTTTACCGCCCTCGAAAATCGGCTGTGCGACTTGCCCGGCGACCGACCAGGCGCTCGCCGATTGCTTTAAGAAATCCCCTAAACTCGCGCTCGCAGCGCCATAGCTTGCGGTGAGCGGAATCTGCGGAAAGAAGGCAGCCTTGGCCACGCCCACATTGGCATTGGCTGCGTCGAGCGTCTCCTCCGCCGCGCGCACGTCGGGACGACGCTCGAGCAGCCGCGAGGGAAGATCCGCAGGTATCGTCGGCAAATGCGGCTGCTGAACCAAGCTCATGCCGCGGGAAATATCACCCGGATTCTGTCCGAGCAGCAGGCTCAATTGATTTTCGGTCTGCGCGATGGACTGTTCCAACTGCGTGATCTGCGCCTGCGCCTGTTGCACCAGCAGTGTGGCTTGAAGTTGATCGGTGATCGGGCTCGCGCCGCCATTGACCGACAAGGTGGTGATGCGCAGCGTTTCCTGATTGGTCTGCAGGATGCGCTTCGACGCGTCGAGCTCTTGATCGAATGCCCGTAGCTGGAAATAGGCGCTGGCCACGTTCGCAATCAGCGTAATGCGCACGGCGTTTTGAGCATATTCGGTGGCGAGCAACGTGGCGCGCGCCGCTTCCGTGGCGCGTCGAAATTGGCCCCAGAAATCCAGCACCCAGGACAGCTGCAATCCGCCGCTATAAATGGTCTGATCCGCGAGCACGGGCGGCGCGCGCTGGCGCTCCGCCTCGACGAATCCGCCGAGCGAGGGCAGCTGACTTGCGCGGGTGATGCCGAGCTGCTCGCGTGCCTGCAGCACATGGTTGGCGGCGATGCGCAGATCATAACTGTTCGCCAACGCATCTCTGATCAGGCTCTGCAAGACGGGATCCTCGAGCACCACCCACCATTGCAACTCGGCAAATGCCGCGCCCTGCGCGGCCTCGGGCGCGCCGCGAAATTTGGCCGGGACATCGAGCGCCGGGCGATGATAGTTAGGTCCCACCGCGCAAGCCGCCAGCCAGAGCGCCGTACCGGCAACGCAGAATTTCCTAATCATGTGCCGCGCCACCCGTCTCGGCGTCAGGCAGCTTGGCTGCGGGCAGCTTATTGCGATTGGCCAATCGTTCCACCAAATCGAAGGTCATGGGGATGAAGAAGATCGCAATGAGCGATGCCGCCAGCATGCCGCCGATCACCGTCGTGCCCAAAACCCGCCGCGCCACGGCGCCGGCGCCCGAGGCCGTCCACAGCGGGACACAACCCAATATAAAGGCGAATGCCGTCATCAAAATCGGCCGCAGTCGCAGCCTGGCACCCCGCAAGGCCGCCTCGGCGATCGGCACGTTGCGCTCGTACTCCGCTTTGGCGAACTCCACGATCAAAATCGCATTTTTGGCCGACAGCCCGATCAACATCACCAGACCGATCTGTGCGTAAACGTTGTTCTCGAGCGAACGCAGGTTCAAGGCCAGGAATGCCCCGAATACCGCAATGGGAACGCCCAAGAGGACGCTGAAGGGCAACGACCAGCTCTCGTATTGCGCCGCCATGATCAAGAACACCACGAGAAAAGACATCGCAAAAATTGTCGCCGGTGATACACCGAGTGCGGCTTGCTGCTCTTGGTAGGACATGCCGGTGTAGTCGAACCCCATCTGCACCGGCATGGTGTCGTGAAATACTGTCTCGAGCGCCCTCATCGCTTCACCGGAACTAAAGCCCGGCGCCGCGCTGCCGTTGATCTGCACCGCTTCGTACTGGTTGTACTTAAAGATGAACTCGGGACCGGAGCTCGGCTCGATGGCCGTGAGCGTACTCATTGGCACCATTTGCGCGCCCGCGTTCTTCACGTAAAACTGTCCCACGTTCTGCGCCTGCGTGCGATCG
>Ga0210391_10001242_pt1 | contig 23623 bp, 15 predicted proteins | sample IncBWC12OmetaG_FD_160573 | JGI IMG/M metagenome (GOLD analysis project Ga0210391, IMG submission 160573) | Forest soil microbial communities from Barre Woods Harvard Forest LTER site, Petersham, Massachusetts, United States - Inc-BW-C-12-O ...
GGTGCACGCGCTGGCGCACAGCCGGCTGGGATTGATGGGCCACTATTACGGCGGCATGCTCGACATCGCTACGGATCTTACCCAGGTAAGCGGGCGATTTGGCCTTCACATTGAAATGCTCGAAGTAGATGAACTCACCGCGTTGCGTAACCAGGTCGGCGAAGCCGACGCCCGTAGCAAGCTGGTGGAGTTTCGAAACTTCTTCGAAGTCGGCGACGATTGTGGGCAGCATGAGCTGTTGCGTGCGGCACGCACAGCGGTTGCGCTTGGCCAACTGGTGAGCCAAAAAGACCTGGACCTGCTGGCCTACTTTTATAGTGGAACCGGGGTACCCGAAAATGAAGACACCATGAGTTCGATCATTCTCGGTACTTCCATGCTGACCGGCCGTGGAGTGCCGGTGGCCGGCGAGTACGAAGTGAAGAACGTAATCGCTATGAAGATCATGGACCTCCTCGGCATGGGTGGGTCATTTACCGAGTATTACGCCATGGATTTCGCGTTGGACGTGGTGCTGATGGGGCATGACGGTCCTGGCCACATCGGCATTGCGCAAGACAGGATCAAGGTTCGCCCGCTCCAGGTGTACCACGGCAAGGTGGGCGCCGGGCTCTCCGTTGAGATGTCGGTCAAGCACGGTCCTGTCACCTTGCTTTCGGTGGTTGAGGACAAGCAAGCCGGCTTCAACCTCCTGGTCGCGGAAGGCGAGAGTGTGCCCGGACCCATTCTCGAAATCGGCAACACCAATAGCCGTTACAGATTTCCGCTTGGGGCGCGCAAATTCGTAGAGGCGTGGAACTCCCACGGCCCGGCGCATCACTGCGCCATCGGAGTCGGTCATGCTGCTGCTCAAATCGAAAAAGTCGCCAGCCTACTGCAACTGCGCTCCGTCCGCGTCTGCTGATAGGTGCTGAAAGCTGAACTTGGTGTTGGGTTCTATCCATGCCACCAATTGACGGGTGCCCCATCCTTCGCGTTCTTTGCGAAGGGTGGGACAATCAAATCTTGCCCTTTTACCTCCCACAAAGCAGACACAGTGGAGCGGATTTGTTTTCTTAGAACCGGCAAGTCGCTCGCTCGAGATGCCAAGTTCGTAACAGCAGCTGCGGGTCCCACAAATCTACACGGGTGCTCCATGTTCGCACCAGCGTAGCCTGGATTTCCTATGGCGCGGCACCAACGACCGGTGCGTGTGCGGTTTTCTCTTAAAGAAAGCCGCATAAACTTGCTCAACGCCACGAACCTCGACAGGAAATCCGGGATACGTGGGCCGAAAATGATGGGCGAACCCCACCAAAGCTTTTAGTGAACGGGCAATCAATCATCGCAGATAAGCTTCAGTGAGCCCTCCATCCACAGGGATGAGGTGTCCAGTGGTGCAGCGTGCCAGCGGACCCGCCAGGAACAGTATGGCCGCGGCGCAATCCTTCGGGTCGATTGGCTGATGCGTCAATGTCCTCTTGGCATAGAACTGGGCCAATAAATTCCGCAGTTCATCGTCAGAAGAAGATTCATTGAACGGGATGTTGTACTTTGTCAGCGAAGCCTTCACCCGGTCGCGAGGAAACATCGTTGATCCTTTCACCACTGTCGCCGGACTAATCCCGTTGACCCGAACCTTCGGTGATAAAGTAACCGCGAGCTCCCGAACCAGGTGGCTGAGGGCAGCCTTGCTAACGTCGTATGCTTCGCTACCGCGTTTGGCAACCACCGCATTGGCTGAGCTCGTCAGCACAACGGTGGTCTCGATTCCCTGGGCATCAAACACCTTCGCCGCTTCGTCTGCCAGCAGATAATTAGCAGTGACGTTGAGCTCGAGCGTCGTCCCCCACTGCGCGTCGCTGATGATGCCGTCGGGCGATGAGGGGAACAATGCAGCCGTATTAATAAGGATATCGATCCCACCATAAGCAGCAATGGTCGCGTCCAGCGCCGCGCGAATGACGCCCCGATCGCGGATATCGATTTTTGCGGCGACCGCTGCTTCCCGGCCCCCCACCTTCTGAGCCTCCGCAGCAACTTTGTTGGCGGCCTTCAGCTCGCGGTCCGCCACTACGATATGGGCACCCCGTTCGGCCGCCATAAGCACCACCTCGCGGCCAATACCGCTGGCCCCGCCAACCACGAGGACGATGCGGCCGCTCAACTCCTTGGCCGCTGGTTGCCTGCGTATCTTTGCTTCTTCTAAAGCCCAATACTCGATGCGGAATGCCTCAGAAGCCGGCAACGCCACGTAGTTGGAATGAACCTTGAAAGCGCTGGTATCCGCGGCGGGTCCCGACTGCGGCAAAATCGGTGGGCATTTGTCCTCGTCCAAATGTCCTGCCCCTTCCATTACATGAATGGCGTTGAGGTAGAACTCGCCCGTGATCCGCGCCTCTGCCTTGTTCTTGCCGAAGCTGAACATACCGATCCCCGGAATGAGCACCACGGTTGGATTCGCATGACGCATCGCGGGCGAATCCTTCAGTGCATGCTCCTGGTAATAACTGGCGTATTCGTCGCGATATTTCTCCATCGCAGTTTTCGCAGCCGGCAAAATCTTGCCTGAATCTCCGGATGGATCCCAATCCACAAACATGGGCCGGATCTTGGTCCGGATGAAGTGATCCGGGCAGCTTGTGCCCAGGTGCGCCAGCTTCGCCGCGGACTGCGAATTGATGAAGTCCAGCACCTCCGGGGCGTCGGTAAAGCTGCCAATCATGCGTTGTCCGTTGGAGACGGCGCCGCGCAAAGACGGCATAACTTTTACCGCAATCGAATGCCGTTCCTGGTGCGGCTTGTACTTTGCCCCGCCGAACGAAGGGCTATTTTTCCTGGACCGATGACTCTCGATGAACTGGCCAATCTGGTCAATGATCGTGACGGTATTCAGATACGATTCGCGCTGCGTATTGCCCCAGGTAAACAGGCCATGACCGCCAAGCACCACTCCATCGCACCCGGGTACTTCCTTCACTGCACGATCCAGCATCATGGCCAGTTCAAAGCCAGGCCGTTGCCAGGGAATCCAAACCAGCTTATGCCCGAACTGCTGATTGAACGCGTCCATCTTTTCTTTGCCATTCGCCGAGGCGGCAAGAGCAATTCCCCAGTCGGGATGAAGATGATCTACGTGGGGAAAGGGAAGAAATGCATGCAGCGGTGTATCGATCGAGGCAGCTACCGGATTGTTGCCGAATGCACACAGCGGGTACAGACCCACCATCTCGTCTTCCAGTTCGACGCCACGATAAATCTTTGCCAGGGCGAGCACTTTGTCGAGATACAAGGTGGCAAAGCCCTCGAGCTTGATGCTACCCAGGTCGCCGCCGCTGCCTTTCACCCACAACACCGTCTTTTTTTGGCCGTCGAGCGGATCCGTCCCCTCCAGTTTCGAGCTGGTATTGCCGCCCCCGAAGTTGGTGATGCGTAGGTCCGACCCCAGCAAATTGGAGCGATAGCGCAAAAGAGCCGGGGGATCGAGCGTGTGGGCAACGCTCTCATCCCAGAGATCCGCAAGATACTTCAGAGACATACTTTTTCTCCTAAACCAATAGGGTAAATGTTTCCGGGCGCCCTAATACTATCCCCCGGCAGGCTTTTTGTCAGGCATCCAAAGGCCCGGTAAACCGGTCCAGTTCAACAGAAGATTCAATAGAAGAATTATTCCGCATCATGCGCCTGCTTCCAGTACGATAGTCACCCGAGGCGCATGTGGGTCCTAATCCGTTTATTGGCGTTCTTTATCACTGGATTGGCGGCCTAGCTTCTGCCAGCAATTTCATTCCATTTCGCGGAATCAGGCGCTGGTCGTGGGAAATTTACTGGATCATTCAGGGCATTGCCGCCTGGATCATCGCGCCCACGGTCCTGGCCCTGTTGCTGGTCCCGAATCTCTTTTCCATTCTTCATGAAGCCCCGTCCGCCAGTATCACCTATGCCTGTGTCTGGGGGGTAATGTGGGGGGTTGGCGGACTCACCTTCGGCTTGTCGATTCGTTACCTTGGCATCGCTCTCGGATACGCGATCGCGCTCGGATTTTGTACCGCCTTCGGCACCCTGATGCCGCCTATCTTCAGCGGCCAGATGTCCTCCATTCTGCACGAGGCTTCCGGTCAGGTAATCCTTGCCGGGGTCGGAGTGTGCATGTTGGCGATTGCCGTCAGCGGCCTCGCTGGCTATTCCAAGGAGCACGAAATATCCAGCGAGGACCGTGCGGAAGCCGGCGAGCGCGACTTTTCCTTTGGCAAGGGCCTCGCCGTCGCCATCTTTGCCGGCATCATGAGCTCCTGTTTCGCTTACGGCCTGGCGGCCGGCAAGCCCATCGCCGAGATCGCCCGGGTCCAGCTGCTTGCCCAGCATAGGCTCGATCTGTGGCAGAACCTTCCCGTACTGGTCGTTGTTCTTTGGGGCGGGTTCCTCACCAATTTCTTATGGTCACTCTTTTTGATCGTGAAGAACCATTCCTTCGCCCAATTCGGCGGAGCACCGGGCATCAACCCCATGGGTGCCGCGGGGGAAATGCCGGAGGAAGAAAATCTTCGCCTCTCCGGCCACACCCTGGTGAAGAATTTCATCCTCGCCGCGCTAGCTGGAGTCATCTGGTATTTCCAGTTCTTCTTCTATTCCATGGGACAAACCAAGATGGGCAAGTACGACTTCTCCAGTTGGACACTCCACATGGCCAGCATCATCATTTTCGCTACGCTGTGGGGAATTGTGCTTAAGGAATGGAAGGGAACGAGCCGGCGGACCAAAGCGCTGGTAGCGCTGGGATTGTTTCTGTTGGTCGGTTCGACGGTAGTCGTAGGCTATGGAAACTATCTGAAAGTACGCTAATTTCCGGCTTGTTCAGCAGTTTCTCAACCGGGAAAGCGCTGCTCTCCCCTTTGTCATCCCGACCGGAGCGTAGCGTAGTGGATCTCTGTGGATGCTCTTTCTTGGAAATGTTTTCGGGAGCACTTCCTAGGCATACGTCGAGACCGCCGCTTGGTTGGCAGCAGCACGTTCCCGGGTAATTTCCTCGATATATCCGCTCTCGCGCAGCGCCAGCAGAGGATCCTCTACCAACCCCTTCGATCGCCGCCAATCCTTAATGATGGGCCGCACATCCTGCCAGAAAGCTGAGCGAAAACACTCTTCGGCTTCAACCAGCTTGCATTGCTCCTGCAGAACAGACAACCGGGCGTGATCGACCAGTGCAGCCTTGGCGTAGATCTCCTGTGCAGTGCACACGGTCTGCACCATCGCTTCCATCTTGCCTTTCATGTTGTGGCTCTGGTCAATCATGTAAGCCACATCGACCGTAGCCCCTGTCTCCCATTCGTAGTTACGAATCTCATGGAAGATGCGGAACACCTGGTAGGGATCAATCGATCCCAGGGTCAGATCATCGTCGGCGTAGCGACGGTCATTAAAATGGAAGCCGCCCAGCATCCTGGCGCGCAGCAGCCACGCGACGATCTGCTCAATGTTCTGCGCCTGGTAGTGATGTCCTGTGTCGACCAACACAAAAGCCTGCGGACCGGCAGCCTTCGCCAACAGCAGCGCCATACCCCAATCGGCAACATCCGTGTGATAGAAAAACGGCTCGAATGGCTTGTATTCGACCAATAACCGTTGCGCCGGGCTGAGCGCGTCATGAGTCCTCTTGAGCGCCTCTTCAAACCAGTCGATGCGGTGCCGCATGCTTTGCGTACCCGGATAGCTGGAGCCATCAGGAAACCAGGGCGCCACGTCTCGCGAATTGAGCTTGTCGGCGATGGCTACGCAATCGAGCATATGATCGAGCGCCTGCTTGCGAATCGCCGGGTCAGGATTACCCACAGCGCCGAATTTGTATTCCTGTTCCTGAAAGAAGTTGGGATTGATTGACCCTGCGGCCACGCCGCATTTAGTGGATAGCTCCTTGACCTTGGGCACATCTTTGAGTCGGTTCGGCAGGTCCCAGAGTACGTGCAGGGCAACCGTCGGGCATGCTCCGGTCAACTGGTTGACCATGCCTGCATCGCTGAACTTCTCTGCCAGGTTGGTCGCTGCTGCCGGTTGAGTGAATTTGCCGAATCGGGTCCCTGTATTAGCAAACCCCCAGGAAGGCAATTCAATCTTGAACTGATCAAGAGCCCCCCAAACCGACCCTTCCATGTCCTTTGCCATATCTTCCCCTATACGCAAATCTTTGGATGAAATCTTCAGGCGACTCGACTCATTCCGAGTGCTGGGGGCTGAAGAATTGCAATAGGGTAACATTTTCCACTGTAAACTTGCTTATGTCAATTACGCGGCGGGGTCATGTCTATATCCAATAGGGCACTTGCCGCGACCAGTCCTGATCGCTTACCCGAACCGCAAGCGAGCGTACCAGCATCGTCCTCTGCAGCGAGTTGGGCCCACTGGTGAAGCTAGGGTGTAGTCAGCTGGAACGAATAAGTACCGGCGGGTAGCTCATAAACACGACTTCCTTCCGCGCTAGTTAGCGGGCGAAGTTTCTTGCTACTGGATAAAGCCTCTCCGTCCAGCGTGAACTTATCTCGCTGGCTTGGGGTGAGTGCTAAGTGGGCACTCGTGTTTGGGGGAACGGTCACCGTCCAAAAAACACCCGTCCCTTTCATCGACCAGGAAGATCGTATCTCTCCGTAACTCGACTGGTAACGAAAGTCCAGGTTTCCCAGGCGCGCATCGAAGGTAGGATGCAGATAGATCGTGTGGAACCCCGCATCTGCGGGAAGTACATCGATGCCGGCGGCATAGCGGTAGATCCAGTCGGCCACTGCGCCATAGGCATAGTGGTTATACGAATTCATGCTCGGGTCTCCGCGCATCTGGTCGCCGTTCCAACGTTCCCACATCGTCGTGGCGCCATGGTCCACCAGGTATCCCCACGACGGGTACTCGGTATTGAGCAGCAATCGATAGGCGACGTCGCTATGTCCGGTCTCGACTAACACCGCCAGCAGATAGGGTGTACCCAAAAAGCCCGTTGCCAGCCGCCCATGGTTAGCCTGGAGCTTGGCAATCAGCCGGTCGGCTGCTGCCGCGCGCAACCCATCCGGCACCAGGTTCATATTCAGCGCCAGCACATACGAGGTTTGGGTATCCCCTCCTGCGGCCTTGGCTTCAGGATTGTTGATCTGTCCAAAGGGCGATGGACCATTATCGGCGCCCGCAATAAATCCATCCTTGTGAATAAACTCTGCGCCAAACGCGGTCTTGATCTTACTGAACAGGTCGGCGTACTTTGTTTCCTCTTCCGTCTTGCCCAGGGCGTGAGCCATCTGCTGCATCAGGGTCACGTCATAGGCCCAATAAGCAGTCGCCACCAAAGGCTCGAGGGTAGGACCTTCCGGAGAGAGCCAATCGCCAAACGGTATCCCGTAGCCGGTCTTCCATAGGTAAGTTGGATTAGCTTCCTGGATCGCGTTGAGATACTTCTGCATCGCGTCCCAGTTCTGCTCGATCACGCGGGTATCTCCCGATTGCACCCACGCCGTCCAGGGAATAATGACCCCCGCATCGCTCCACCCGGCGCCAAAGCCGGGATTTGGCGTGTCGGTACCCGGAGCAAAGATGCCATACATCGGCGTACTCACCTGCGTTCCACGTATATCCTCGGCAAACTTTTTGGAGAATTGAGTCAGGCTCATGTTGTAAGAGGCGGTCCGCCAGAAGACCTGTGCATCTGCGGTCCAACCCAGGCGCTCATCACGCTGTGGGCAATCCGTGGGCACGCCAACAAAGTTGGAGCGCTGCCCCCAAAGGATATTGCTCCACAACTGGTTGATCATTGGGCTGCCTGACTGCAACTTCACCGCAAAAGGAGCATCGGTGTAGAGGGCAACGGCCTTCACGGTATTCAAGTCAGGCTTGTACTTCAGGCCCGTCACTTCGACATAGCGGAAGCCGTGAAACGTGAAGTCAGGCTGAAACTCCTGTTCACCCTTGCCGGAAAGGATGAAATGGTCGGTAGCTTTTGCCGTCCGCAGGTTGTCCACATACATGGTGCCGTCAGGATTCAACACTTCCGCGAAGCGCAACTGAATATCTTCGCCTGTCGCACCCCGCACCTTAAGCCGCGGCACTCCCGCCAAATTCTGGCGGAAGTCGTAAATATATACCCCGGGCTTGGGGCTGGTGATGGCGGCGGCAGTGAGTGTCTCGTGAGCCCGAATAGGCTGAAACGATTGCGCCACAATCTCCGGCTCCAAAGGCTTGATCGCCTCGGCTTGTTTCCATCCCCCGTCGGAAAAGCCGGATGTATCCCAACCAGCCTGTTCCTTGCGCGTGTCGTAGCTTTCTCCGTCGTAGATCTCCGCTTGCCAGATGGGAGATATATCTGCTTTCCACGAAGCGTCGGTCGAGATCCACTCCACCGAGCCATCCGCATGCTCGATGCGCAACTGCGCCTTTAACGCCGGAGGAGTGTCTCCGTAGTTATAACCCTGACGGAACCACATCAAAGGAGTCGTGTACCACCCCGGTGCAAGCCATGCCCCAATCGCATTTTGCCCCGTTTTCAGCTGTTGCGTGACATCGTATGCCTGGTAGGGAACGTGGGTGCGGAAATCATCCCAACCGGGTGACAGCACCTGATCGCCAACACGCGTACCGTTGATTTGCATCCGGTACGCTCCCAGCGCCGTTACGTAAAGACGCGCCGAGGTCACAGGTTTATCGATCGCGAAGCTGTGGCGAAGCAACTTCACCGGTCCGGTCTGCCAGGGATTGCCCATCGCGTCGGTGCTCATGGGCGTCTTTGGCGGTACGTAGGCGATCGCGTTCTGCCAGCCGGAATCGTCGTACTTTGGTTCCTGCCAACCGGGCGCCGCATTCAGAGCGGCTTTCCATTCCTTGCCGCTCCCAAACACCATCGTGGAACCATCCGCCATCTCGATATAGAGGCAGGCATTCATGGGGGTGTGCTCAACGTCAGACGTTCCCATCCCATTGGCCGCGGGTGTTCCGTATAACGTGACCTTCACGGCCAGCATGTTTTCGCCCGCTTGCAGGTCGGACGTAACGTCATGGCTCAGGTAAGTCTTCCAGGGCGCCTGTTTCCACGGTGGAAGGGGCATCGTTTCCAACACCTGCTTCCCGTTTACCCAGGCCGCGGCCGAGTCTTCTCCGGTAACGAACAAGTCCGCATGTTTGACCGAACCGGCAAGCTGGAATTTAAAGCGAAAATCATGCTCCGTATCGGCGTCGGCTTTGGGAGCATTGTCCTTGGCCGCGCCAACATTGGTGACCCACGTGGCCCCCGATTTACGCACCGCCCGGTGCTCCGGATCCTCATAACCGATCCACTCGGCTGTCCATTTCTCCTTCAGCAGTCCCGTTTCCCACCAGCTCACGTCGCTTGCCGGGTACGGCTTTCCGTCCTTGTCCCAAACCTCCACCCGCCAGTAGTACCTTTTCGAAGCGCCTAATTCTGGACCGCCATATACCACGCCGAACGATTTGTCAGAAGCGATCCGCCCGCTGTCCCATACATCCGGCTTGTCCCCGGAAAGCAGGGTGGGCGAGGAAGCAACTTCGATCCTGTAGGCCGTTTGCCGCGCTCCAAATCCCGCATCCTGCAGCTGCCAGGAGAGCAGCGGCTGGGTCGAATCGATGCCCAGCGGCCGATCGAGCGAGTCGCAGAGAAGATGAGCAGGCTTGAGCGGCGGTGCAGCGGCAAAAACGGGGGCAATGAAAAGAGTCGCTGCCAACGCGGCCAGATTTACACGTGCTGAGTTGATATGCATTCGGCTCAAACTATCGGATTCGTAAGGTGGCAATGTCAACAGAAAATTTCTATTTGAAACTGTTGCTCTATTGCTACGATTCGGTATCATGGGTGCGGTTTGGTGCCACCCCGCCCTGCATATGACGAATCGAACTAAACCTACTCATCGTTGCCCTCCTCACCGTTTCCTTCTCGTTACGGGAATGCTTTTCTCCGCCTCACTCCTCTGCGCACAATCGGCAAGCAAGCCCAATGAGGTTACCGTCGATTGGAACAAGACCGTTATCGTGTCAAAATCTACGCCCACCTTGCAGGTCGTAGTGAATCCGATGTTGCGTCCTGGATCGCCCATTCATGACGGTGCCTATCAGGCGGTCAAGCAGCTCGGTGCGGACTACGTGCGTTATGTTCCATGGCTACCCTATCCCCGGCTCGCTGTGGCCGAGCTCGAACCACCGACCCCGGAAAAAACCTCCTGGGACCTTTCTCTCATCGACCCCATGACTAAAGACTTTCTCGCGGCCACTGAGGGTCACAGTACAGTGATGAACTTCAGCACCATTCCCGCCTGGCTATTCAAGACGGACAAGCCGGTCACCTACCCGGCCGATCCCAACCAGGTCTATTGGGACTACACCCAGGGCACCGAGTTAAAGGACCCATCGGGCAAGGATCTGGGCGACTACTACGCTCGCCTGGTGAGCTGGTACACCAAAGGTGGCTTCACCGACGAGAACGGCAAACAGCACTCGTCCGGTTACCACTACAACTTTCCCGTCTGGGAGGTGCTCAACGAGGTGGAGTTTGAGCACAAGACGACTCCGGAGCAATACACTGCTCGCTACGATGCGATCGTCAGCGCCATTCACGAGGTGAGTCCGGAGACAAAGTTCATGGGCCTGGCGCTGGCAATGCCTTCCGATGATGCTCGTTATTTTGAGTATTTCCTCAATCCTGCCAACCACAAACCAGGCATCCCGCTCGACTACGTCTCCTACCATTTCTATGCCAGCCCCTCACCTGACCAGGACCTCAACAACTGGCAATACACCTTCTTCGATCAGGCCGACAGGTTTTTGGCAACCACGCGGTACATCGAGGTGATCCGCCAGCGCCTCTCTCCCCAGACGAAGACAGATACAGATGAGTTGGGAGTGATCCTTGCTTCCGACGAATCGGAGATAGCGGAAAGCAAAGCGCATCCCGACACTATCCCGAAGCTTTATTGGAATGCTGCAGGTTCTCTCTATGCCTATCTTTACACTGAGTTGGCGAAGCTGGGCATTGACGTGATTGGGGAATCGCAGCTGGTCGGCTATCCGTCGCAGTTTCCCAGCGTGAGCATGATTGACTGGAAGAACGGGAAGCCCAACGCTCGTTTTTGGGTACTTAGTCTTATAAAAGATAACTTCCATCCTGGAGACCAGTTGGTCGAAACCACGCTCTCAGGCCATAGCGACATCGATGCCGAGGGTTTCGTTACCCCATCAGGGAAGAAGCTGCTTCTGCTCAACAAGCGCAACCGGGCTATCGTTGTTACCTTGCCCAAAGATGCCCAGAACGGAAATCTTCTGATCGTGGATGAGGCAAGCGGCGAGGGCGCAGCTCGCGCATCCAAGGCGGAAGGGGCCCACCTGAAGATGGCTCCGTTTGCGGTCGTTGTTGTCAGTGTTCCCTAGTCACTCTTGATCGAACCGCTCCTCGGAATTCAGTTTCCCAAATCGCTGGATGGCCGGCCGCGGCTAACAGATCGGGCTTGACTCCCATCATTTTCGTGCTCCGAGGTGCTATGCCCGGCGGATGCTGTCGAAAAACTGGGTTGCGGTTCTGGCGCGACCTTGCCACCCAACAAGCTGAAGTATGTTGGGTGGCAAGTGTTCCAATTCTCAGAGAACTTCGCCGTATCGCTGTTCGTACCATCTACGGCAGGTGCGGCGCTCTCACGCTTGGCTTCGGCGCGTTATGGAATCGCCATATAGCCGTGGAAGTTGCCTGCCCCGTCCACAGCCAAGCCTATGATCTCCTTGCGGTCATTGATAGATTCTCCAGCCAACAGAGATAACTTCCCGGGGTTGACAGCAACCAGGGTGTTGAGGTCGGTCATAACGCCGTTCACCCAGAGGAATGCGCGAACGGAACTGAAGTTCGGGCCTATCGACTGGCCGACCACCTGGCCTTCATCGTTGATGCCAATCGCGAAGCTCGCGAAGTCCCCGGGAAGCGTCCCCAGACCCTTCATGCCTTTCTCCCTGCTCCAGAGGAAGGCGACGGTGCTTGCATCGGAGGTCGCATGACCCACTGCCTCACCACGGTTATTGATTGCACAGGCGTGGTTCCCAGCGCCAGGGATCCCATTTGGACCGAGGTTACCCAGGTCAGTCGCCTTACCGTTTTGCCAGACCAAGGCATGATTTTCCGTGAGATAGAGTCCGCTATTCGGGTTGAAGGGGGCGCACGTGCCTGACGCGCCGGCAACCTCACCCTTGTCGTTAATCCACGCCGCGACTCCGTCCGTGTCACCCGGATGTGTAGGCAGTTCGCGGATCACGCCATTTTCCCAGACAACAGGCTCAAAACTATGCACCGGACAACCCGATGCCGGGTCCTTCTCGGCAGTTTCGGCAAGCCCGGCCACCTCGCCTCGATTGTTGATCATGTTGGCGAAGCCATTCTCGCCACCTAGGGTCGCGAGCTTGGTCATCACTCCGCCTTGCCACAAGAAAGGGAGACATGCAGTCGATGAGGCAAACCCATAGGAGTTGAAGCCGCAAAAGTCTTCCCCATTCGTATCCGAAGTCTCGGCCTGACCCACAGCCTGGGCGAATCTGTTGACGCCAAAGGCTGCACTGTTCGGTCCACCGAGACCGGGTATGCCGATATCGAGTTTCCGTCCCTTGAACCAGAGGACGGCATGCATTGTGCCGTTAGGGGTGGCCACCGCGCCACTTACGAAACCGTTGTTGCTAGTGACGTACGGCCCCCCTGGTGGGCCGCCTACTACGCCGAGATCGATGACGGAATAGGAAGCATGCGCTGCCTCTTTTTCCTGCGTCGCCGACTGTTCCTGCGACTGGACTGGCCCGGTTAAGATTGCGACTGCCAACCCGAGGCCGGCAATGGGGAACGGCTTGACTCTCAAAATATTCAGCTTCATTTGTTTCCTCCTCGATTGATGTGGTGGTTCTCACTCCAACGGCAAAATCCTCCAGCTTCTCCTACCCGATGCATTGCAAAAGCGATGTCACGCAAATCCGGGCTAATCCATTTGCGGGTCGCCAAAGGTGCAGCTTGCCTGTGCTTTGCCACTCATGAATCTGAGCTGTAGTGGCTGATTCAATGAGGCTGTTGCGGTCGAGTGTGATCACATCCACCTGGGCGCGACAATCGGGGCACCAATCCAAAGCTGCCCTGGCGCGGTGAACGATGATCAGCGTCTCGGTCTCAACAGTGATTCGGGTTGTTTTCACTGCCACGGCCCTCTCCATCTGGCCGGTCACGGGTGCAGACCGCTTCCAATAGGCGCATCGTGCTCCAACGGCGGATCACAAATCCTTAAAGAACGTCTCAAAATTTCTCAGTAACTCTCATCGCCTGTTTTCTGAAGAAAAGGCGGCACTTACAGCCAAGCGGGTATAAAACGCCCGCGTATCAGCGGTCGCGGTTAAGGGTGTGCAATAGTTTTTTGCAGCAGAATCCTGGTTCTCGATTGCGCTGAAAAAGCGTTGAGAGTACCTTCCTCGTGTCAGTTTCCGGCGAAGAGAGGCGCTTGCACGTGGGGCTACCCATGGCTATGGAACCCAAAGTTCTCTACGAGTTCGGGCCGTTTCGAGTTGATCCTGAGAAGCAGGTATTGCTGCGCGAAGACCACCCAGTGGCTATCTCGCCCAAGGTCTTCGAAACGCTGCTGATCCTTGTTCGCCGCAGCCGGGAGGTCGTTTCCAAGGAAGATCTGATGAAGTCGTTGTGGCCGGATGCTTTTGTCGAGGAAGCAAACCTGAGCCAGAACATTTTCCTGCTCCGCAAAGCGCTGGGAGATACTCCCGAGGATCGGCGCTACATCGTGACGCTCCCTGGACGAGGCTATCGTTTCGTGGAACAGGTGCACGCGGTAAGGCAGGATGGCGACGACGTGGTTATCGAGAGCCACTCTCACGCTCAGATGGTTGTTGAACAGGCAGATAACGCAGAATCTTTACCTGCTCTCCCCGCGAGTCTCGATGGCAAGCAGAGTTGGAAGTATCTCCTACCGATAGGCAGTGTGGTTGCCCTGATGGTGCTGGGGGCGGCTTTCTTTCTTCATAGACGCCAGCCAATTGTCCTGGGCGAGAAGAACTCCGTCTTGATTGCCGATTTCACGAACACTACGGGCGACCCCGTGTTTGACGGGACGCTACGGCAAGGGTTGGCGGTGCAGCTTGAGCAGTCGCCTGTGCTGAGCCTGCTCTCAGAGGATCGCATCCAACAGGCGCTACGACTGATGGGCCAGCCGTCGGACGCGCGACTTACCCCGGACATTACCCGGCAAATCTGCGAGCGAACTGCAAGTGCGGCGGTCCTGGAAGGCTCGATGGCAAGCATGGGAAGCCAGTACGTATTGGGCTTACGCGCAAAGAACTGCCGCACCGGAGAAGTCTTTGCTGAGGAGCAGACGCAAACAGCAAGAAAAGAAGACGTGCTCAATGCCCTGAGCCAACTTGCCACTAAGTTCCGCACCCGAGTCGGCGAATCGTTGACGACGTTGGAAAAGTACGACACTACGCTCGCAGAAGCCACGACGCCTTCACTCGAAGCCTTGAAGGCCTACAGTACGGGGTGGAAGTTTGCTTACACAGGGAGTGAGGAGGCAGCTGAGCCATTTTTCAAACGAGCCGCTGAGATCGACCCCAAATTTGCCATGGCGTATGCGTCACTCGGGCTGATGTACGGCTCCAATGGTGAGTCGGCGCTGGCTACGGAGAACACCCGCAAAGCCTATGAGTTGCGGGATCGCGCGAGTGACCATGAGAAGTTCTTTATCACCGCTTACTATCATGGTCGGGCAACTGGAAACCAGGAGAAGGCGCAGGAGACCTGCGAGGCGTGGGCGCAAATCTATCCTCGTGATTTCATCCCTCACGGAATGTTGTCGGGGTTCATTTACCCTTCGTTTGGCAAATATCAACGGGCGGCCGAAGAAGCGGAGAAAGTTATCCAGTTGGGCGCGGACAACGCCATTGGTTATGTGAATCTTGGTTATAGCAATGTTTATCTCGACCGGCCAGCGGAAGCCGAAAAAGCCCTGCGGAGAGCTTCCGAGCGCAGAATAGAAAGCCCTCTCCTTTCAATCCTGAGTTACGACGTTGCGTTCCTGAAAGACGACAAGGCGGGAATGGGACGGCAAATGGTTCTGGCCCAAGGGAAAACCGGAGTGGAAGACTGGATCTCTGACCGCGAGGCTTTTGTTCTGGCAAATTCCGGCCACCTGCATGAGGCAAGGAAGATGTCGCAGCGTGCGGTGAACTTTGCCCAGGAGGCGGGCCATCAGGAACGGTCGGCTTTATTCGAAATCAGAGCGGCACTGCGGGAAGCGTTTTTTGGAAACGGGCCCGCGGCAAAGCGGAGCGCGATGGCAGCGCTTGAGCTTGCTGAGAACCGGGAGGTGCAGTACGGCGCCGCCTTTGCACTGGCCCTCTCGGGGGATTCCTTCGAGGCACAAAGACTCGCGAATGACCTGGAGCGGAACTTCCCCGAGGACACATCCGTCAGATTCAATTACGTGCCATCGGTTCGCGCGCTCCTCGCGCTGAACCATGGCGAGCCTTCCCGGGCGATAGAAGTTCTACAAACGGCCGTGCCCAATGAGCTGGGCCAGCCGCGTAGCGCCATAAATGGGTTCTTCGGAGCCCTCTATCCGGTCTACGTGCGGGGCGAGGCCTATATGGCTTCGCGGCAGGGCGCCGAAGCAGTCACGGAATTCCAGAAAATTCTTGATCACCGCGGGGCTGTGGTGTGCGATCCCATCGCCGCATTGGCGTACTTGCAATTGGGCAGAGCCCACGCGCTGTCGGGAGACCAGACCAAGGCAAAGATTGCCTACCAGGATTTCCTCTCCCTCTGGAAAGACGCCGACCCCGAAATTCCGGTACTGCAGCAAGCGAAGGCGGAGTATGCGAAGCTGAACTAACACAGCAGCCTAAGCCTTCGAGAGTTATCTCGGTCGTCAGCTTCGAAAAATACCTGAATGTCCCGTTGTCTCAATTCCATTGGCCTGCCGCCGATCCGGCGCATAAACACACGCCCACGCATCAGGACAAACCTGCCGCTGTTCCGGAGCCGCGTTAATCGAGAGAAGATTGAGTTGCCCAGAGTATTTCCTCGGGTGGCGAACTTGTTCGGAGCGACAAAAGTTCTGTGCAGACTCATGAGAGATCCGATCTGACCACAAGCGATCGCACGCGGTTTCCGTGAGACGGAAGAAGTCAAGGACGATGCGGGAAAGAATGCTGTTGTTACGAAGGAGTATTGGTATTCAGAAGATCTGCACATGAACCTCATCGCCAAGTACGACTATCCTGGCATAGTCTTTCAGACGATGACGGTCGCTAATACAACGCAGAGAACCGGATGCTCGACTTTTTGAATGGACACGCTGGCGGTCCACAGGGCGGCCCACATCGAGTAGACAAGCCATCCGAGACCTTTCCGCCCCTCCTGGCCTTGCTTGATCCGTGAAACTGAGAACTTTTTCGAGTGCACAAATTGATTTTTCTACCCTCATGGCTGGCTGAAAAACGGGGTTATCGGTAAGTTGCCTGCTCAGACCCATCAGGCCAGGGGAGTTTACCGGAAATGCGACTCGATGAAAGTCGATTGCGCAAATAGACCGTTGCCGCTACGAGTGTCGCGTTTGTAGGTTATGCTTCGATCCATGAATCAAACGGGGCTTGTTCGATCACTGGCTGGTGTCTGTCTTGGTTTCACGTCTATTGTGGCCACCGCGCAACTGCGCCACGCTGAGCCGCCTCTTCACACCAGCGGCCATGAGATTCTCGATGCGGCGGGTCATCGGGTGCGGTTGACTTCAGTCAATTGGTACGGCTTCGATCAGCAGGACTTTGTTGCTGGAGGTCTCGACCATGCTCCGTTGGCCACCATCGTGAAAGAGATTGTCGATTTGGGCGTGAACTCCGTGCGCCTGCCTTGGGCCAATGAGACCCTGGAGCACAATCCTCAGGTGCCCGATTATGCGGTGAAAGCAAACCCACAATTTCGACGCAGACATGCTATGGAGGTTATGGACGCGGTCGTCCGCGCGCTGGCCGACGCCCATATCATGGTGATCCTCGATAACCATGTAAGCAGAGCGGACTGGTGTTGCAGTGAGACCGATGGCAATGGCCTTTGGTACAACGCTGAATATCCAGAGTCCAAGTGGCTTACGGATTGGCAGACGATTGTCCGCCGCTACAAGAGCGAGCGCTGGGTTGTCGGCGCAGACCTGCGTAACGAACTCCGTAACAAGGCGACTTGGGGAGGAACGAATCCCAAGCTTGACTGGCATGCCGCGGCGGAACGCGGAGGCAACGCCGTGCTTACGGCTAATCCCCTCCTGCTGATCATGGTGGAGAGCCCGGACTACTCGACCAACTTCGTCGGATTCGACAACCTTCCGGTGCGCCTCAAAATCGCTGACCGGCTGGTCTATTCGCCGCACGCATACAACATTGCCGATCATCCATTCGGGAGCTACGACGAGTTGAAGCAGGTCTATGACGCACGCGCGGGATTTCTGCTGCATACCGAGCCTGGCGTTCCCCTATGGGTGGGCGAGTTTGGCACCTGCCAAACATTAGACTGCGGGGCGAATTCGGATTGGTTCGTGATGTATATCCGCTACATGAAAGAGAATGATCTTGCCTGGAGTTACTGGGCCATCAACGGCACACAATCGAGCGGGGTTGGCCGCAAGTACGATGCAACTGAAGGCTATGGGTTGCTGTCGCCCGACTACCAACACATCGCAGCACCCAAGCTCGTGGAGCTATTGCGGACGATCCAAAACTAAGATGGCCATCGAAGAGCTGCATTTACCGGCAATGCCCCCTCCTCGCGGCGCTGGCACGCAGTAGACTCGGCGGGCTCAAAAAGCGATGGGGCTTCCCGGCGCGGAGGCGAGCGACCATGCTCGATCGCAGATGAGCCCATGATTATGGCGCGGTTTACGAGACCGCGCCCATGCGAGAGAAACGTAAAGCGAAGCGCATCTTGCCCAAAACCGTGTTGCGATTGCCCGATCGTGGAATTGGGTGTATCCACCTGACCGTGAAATCAGGCCGGTTCGGCGGACGGAATACTCGAATGGATCGCAAATCCCTTGCGATCATTGCGCTTGAGCAACGACTCGATAAGCTCAAGGTGTCATCCTAAAAAGGAAATTCCGGACGGCTGCTCATCGAAGTCAACTTCTTGACGATCGATTAGCAAGATGCCCATCGCCCTATACAAAGAGAGAGCGCTTGTCGAATACCCCGGTGATTCTGTGTGTGGATGATGAAGTGCCCGCGCTGGCGATACGTTGTCTGGTTCTATCGACTGCCGGCTACGAGGTTTTGACTGCGGCAGACGGCGTTGGCGCTTTGGAGCTCTTCAGGTGCCTCCCCGTTGACCTGGTCATTACGGACTATTGGCTACCCGGCCTTACTGGAGTGCAAGTAGCAGCTGAAATGAAGCGGTTAAAACCGGCAATCCCCGTAATCCTTTTAAGCGGAGTGGTAGAAGCACCTCCGGGGAGCGAGCTTGCGGATCTGGTTATCACCAAGGGCAGGCCTGTGGAGGAACTCCTCCGTGAGATCGGTAAGCTCATTTTAAAATGACGGTCTTTGCAGGGTTTGAAGAGCCAGACGGCTAACTGCTTTGAGGCGAGGATTGCTGAATCATGCTGGTGCCACCGCAGGCCGTTGGTCACACGGGAGATTGCGTTCTTTAAAGTCCGTCCTGCGCTCGTGGGCTGCACGCAGGTTGGGAAGTTATCCCCGAAGTTATTCCAAGTCCTCGCGGCATCTGCCCGCAAGCTTCTTGCCCTGGCGCAACGAACTTTGATTGTTCCGGTGTTGGATCTGCTTGTATGCAGCTCATCGTTAGGTGGGGGAGCCCCGGGATCACTTGTTCTAGAGAGACTCCCAGCAGTTTTGGATAAATGTGAATCGCGAGAGGAAGAATTGACATGTTTCAACACGCTTTCAATATAGTTCTATACGGAATGATCGGATATGCCCTGCTGTCGGTTGGCACCATCATTTTTTGGGGCAGCCGGGCGCTTCGTTTCAGGTACCCCGGGGTAACCGCGGACAATCTTGAGTCGACTATTCGAGGATGGCTCTGCGATTCTGGCTTGAGCGCGAAACGCGTCTCCAATCCGGCCTGGATTTTTGGACTGCAGACTACGTTGCCGGTTGGCGAGTCAATATACATCATTCAGATGAAAGAGCGCCGGCACTTTATTGCCCTTGAGGCCAGTCTAACCTTATCTCCGGAGCACCAGGCAATTCTCGAAGCGGTGCCAAGAGCATATCTCGAGAAGCTGATGCAAGAGGTCGTCCTCAAGGTTTTCCTGGCTAGAATGGTGCTTACAATTCGAATGCGGCTCAGCGATATCTCGTTCTTATCCAAGCTCGCGATAACACGCGGTTCCATGAAAGACGATTTTTTTGAGCACCTTGACAATATGGACAACGCCATCATCCTGGCACGCGACACCATTGCGCATGCCGTGGAACGTGCGCCGCGGTTGGTAGATGAAAGGAATATTCGAATAGCCAAGCAGCGCTGAGGGCACCCAAAATTCCAACGTCCAGCGCAAAGTGTTCATGGAGGATCCCTCGGAGTAGCCCGTCCAGAGTCGCTGCTTGCTGGGGTCGCGATATGGATACCAACAAGCCTGTGATCTATCGTCGGGATGTTGTGCCTGAAAAACGGGGTTAAGGTAAGTTGACCGTCCGCCCCTCCGGCTCTGGGAATTTACCGAAAACCCGACTTCGCACTACCCAGGATCGCTTCCGGATCGCCCGCCATCAAGCGGCTGACCGGTCTTGATTCGTAACAGGGGTGCCTATTTGTCTGCTGCATTTCGAGCCCACTTGGCTAGGGGCTCAAGAAATGGATAGGTGGTCGAGGGAGCGTCGATTTCGCCACTGAGTGACGTGGCGAAGGGCACCATACGCCCGTAGAAGGCTCGCGTACTGTCCTTGTCCTGTTTGATTGTCCCGTGTTCCAGCGTAGCCCCGGCAAAGACACCACGGGAACGAGAATAGCTCAACACTTCAGCACGCATCTTCCAGTCCGTCTCAGCCGCGGTCTGACGGCCCACCGGTCCGCCGGCCGCGCTGACCTGTGCGCCTAGCGCAAACTTGCTGGAGAGCAGCTCCGTCATACCGTTGTCGTTCATGATCAGCATGACCCTATCGACGGCTTGACCTCCGAACTGCAAACCAAAGCTGCCTCCCCATACGACAAAGAAGGCTGGTGCGCTCCAACCCTTTGCCGTGCGGCAGCTAGCAACCCCGCGCCCATAGCGCAGGCCGAGAACGAAGCCACCATTTAACAAGGCGGGCACCACCGCCACGCAAGAAGCCGAGGCCAATAAATCTTCTGGAATGCCCTGATCCGGAGCAGACTGGATCACTTGCAAAACTCTGCCTGCCGCCTCTACGCGAGCTTGAGTCTTCTGCACATTCTCGGCCGCCCATGCCGCGGGCGCCAGACACACCACCAAAACCACCTGAAGAAGACGTCGCATTTCTCACTTGGCCTCTCTGCGCCTCATTCTAGAGCGGATTTGGCAGACCTTCGATGCTGCGACGAAGATAGCTATTAGCTACAAAGGCTCCAAATGGGAGCGCTTGCGGAGCGGAGGGTTGTCTGGTTGGTTGTTCGCCAGTACGTCAAGAAGGCCGCCATCGATAGGGTTGCTCCGCATGACCTTTCACGCACCTGTGCAAGGCTCTGCCACTCAGCGGGTGGAGAGCTAGAGCAATTCAGTTCCTGCTTGGACACAGGTCCGTAGAGACCACGGAGAGGTACCTCGGCTCCCGGCAGCGGATCGTGCACGCCGTCAACGACAAGCTGGATATCGAGCTGTGTGCCGGGCCGGGCTGAGCAATTTACCGATAATGCGACTTTTCAGGAGCTTCGTTCAAGTCGCCCCATTGGCCTACCTTCCACCTTGTGGACCATTGGTGTAGCTTGACAGCTGAAGCGTTGACGTCGCTGGGAGAAAAAGCATTGTTCGGTGCCGAGCCACGGGTTACATGGTCAGTAGCAGAGAAGAAGGAGTTCGAGGAGCGTGCATCCGCTCGGCTGCGAACCTGCATCTCGTCAGCCCTGGGAGCAGCGGCGGTTCTCTTGATCAACATCTTGATCATCATTCCGTTCCTTGCTGATCATCGGTTTCACGATCACTGGAACTTCGCCCGATATCTACTCTTCACAGCGATGGCTCTTTTCCTTTGGTTCGTACTCAAAGCTGGCTCGGTGTGGGCTTCTTGGCAGAGTTCTCGTGAGACAAGACGAGAGTTCGAGGATTCGGACGAGCAGATCAGGATTGCTGGAATCGCATTCATGGAAACTCCGAAGATGTTGTTCTGGCATATACGCCGGAGTAGACCTTGAAGTTCCCTTGCCGAAGGCGGTGGCTGTACATCGTAGACGCTCGCAATCTCTTCTATACAGACGCAGGTTAGCTTCTTGACGCAGAGGGGCGATTCCTTTGTCGCGAACAGGTCAATGCATCATTGATTCCGAATCGAGCACGTTCTGGAATCAGCACCCCTAAACGGGATTTGCGGCAACTTGCTCACCCCCGACCGTTACTGGAGCTTTGGCTCTATGGCAACCGATGCGTCGAGCACTAGCCGCAGAACTAGCGATTGTGCTGCGCGAAGACTAAAAGGAGGTTTAAGCTGGGTCCCTTCGAGGGGGCGAAGCAAGGCGCGTCGAGCGGGAATTTATTTGGCCGGGAATCTCAGGTTGGCGTAAATCGGGAGGCTGATCGAAAAGACCGAACCGCGATCTAACTGGCTGACCACGCCGAGAGTGCCTCCGTGAGCCCCCACAATCGCTTTCGCGATTGGCAGGCCCATGCCCGCTCCGGGCGCTGTGTAACGTTGGCGTCCGCCACGGTAAAACTTGTCGAAGATCAATGTTTGTTCGAGAGAATCTATTCCAACGCCCCGGTCAGCGACGCTGATGACGAGCTGGTCGGACTTTACTTCGGCAGTTACTTTGATAGGAGTTCCCGGACCGGAGTATTTGCCGGCATTGTCCAGCAGATGCATCAGCACTTCACGAATGCGCTGCGTATCCATGCGCACTGTTGGCAGGTCCGAGGGCACCTGAATCTCCACTGGGTGATTCTCGATCGATGCCTTTGCGTCCTCCAATGCCGGCTCGAGCGCCTCCTGGATAGGATGCAGATGCAGGTCGAGGTTGGACATACCGGCATCCAGCCGGCCCATCTCTGCCGATTCTGCCACAAGTCGATTCAGCTGATCGGTCTGCTTGTCTATAACGGTAAGCAGCTCGCGCCTGCCGTGGTCGTCAGGCGCGACGCCGGACAATAGCGTTGTGACGTTGGCTTTGATCGCGGTGAGAGGGGTGCGAAACTCATGCGTCACCGAATCCAGCAAGGCCGATCGCAGACGCTCGCTCTCCTGCGTAGCCTGGTGCTTGCTGAGAGCCTCGAGAGCACGGACGCGTTCGATTGACAAACCCGCGAGGCTTCCGATCGCATCCAAAGTTTCGCGCGACAGGTCGTATCCGGTCACACCAAGCGCTCCGACAGTGCGCACTCCCAGGCGCAAAGGTACATAGGCGGTTCCAGCCTGCACAGTGGGTTCGCCACGCAAGAGGGTCACGCGCAACAGATTTTCGTCCACCTCGGCATCGGGCGAAGAGCGGTAAACCGAAGGATGATCCGCCGCCATCATGGAAACGCTGCGCACAGAGAAGATCTCCTGCACGTAGAGTGGCAAGGCGTTCAGGAGTTCGAGCTCATTCTCTGAGGCCAGGAGCCGCTGACTCAAGTCGTACAGCAGTTCCACCTCGCGCCGCCGTTGTTTCGCCGCTTCGGCGTCACGCCGTGCATGTTCCGCTAGATTGCTGGCCACAAGTGCGGTTATCAGAAAAGCAAAAAGTGCGACCCAGTTTTGCGGATCCGCGATGCTAAAGGTTCCGATCGGAGGAAGGAAGTAAAAGTTGAAGGCAGCAGCCGCCCCCAGGGACAGGACTACCGCATAACGCAGACCCCAATAGGCCGAGACAAGAAGGACCGCTACCAAAAATGTTAACGCTACGGTCGTTGGGTTAGCGTGCAACCGAAAATCGAGCGCCGTAATGACGCCAATCGCTGCGGCAACAAGGCCAAAACGGACAGCCTGTATTCGAGCATGGCTTCCCACTTCTGTATTGTACGATGGGGTTACGGTGACGCTGTGAACGACGGGGGCTTGGTGACCAAGACGTCCGAGGAGTGGTTAACCGAGATATCCCCTGAGAAATCTAGAGGCACTTTCAAGTTATTTCTCGGCTACGCTCCAGGTGTCGGGAAAACCTACAGTATGTTAAGCGAGGCCATTCGCCGTGCCAGCCGCGGCGAAGATGTTGCCATCGGCGTGGTGGTGAGCCACGGTCGCAAGGGTGTCGCGGAGCTGGCCAGCAGGCTTGAGCAAATTCCCCTCCGCAAGCTCGACTTCAAGGGGACAGTGTTTGAAGAAATGGATGTGGACGCCATCCTCGCCCGCAAGCCAGGTATCGTTCTGGCGGACGAGCTGGCGCATTCGAACATTGAAGGCAGCCGGCACAGCAAGCGATTTGAAGATTTGATGGATCTACTCGAGGCCAGGATCGATGTCCTTTCCACGATGAACGTCCAGCACATTGAAAGCC
>Ga0210391_10001243_pt1 | contig 23620 bp, 20 predicted proteins | sample IncBWC12OmetaG_FD_160573 | JGI IMG/M metagenome (GOLD analysis project Ga0210391, IMG submission 160573) | Forest soil microbial communities from Barre Woods Harvard Forest LTER site, Petersham, Massachusetts, United States - Inc-BW-C-12-O ...
AAAAACATCCGCCGGGGAAGGTTTTTTCTTCGCCATAGGCGAGTAAATTTTCGCAGAGGGCGCGGAGGAGGCGGAGGCCGCGGAGTTGCGCGGCGGGACGAATGACCTTTTCAATGAAGATGTCGCGAGCTTCGTCCACAACGGCACATTGCAGATCTTCTTTGGAGCCGAAGTGGGCGAAGAGGCCGCTCTTGCTGATGTGCAGGGTACCGGCGAGCTTGCCGATGGTGAGGCCTTCGAGACCTTCCAGAGAAGCGATGTTGACGGCTTTGCGGAGGATGGCGCGACGGGTTTTCAGGCCGCGGGGGCGGCGCGACGGCTGCTTTGTTGTGGTGGCAGCGCGGCTTGGTGGAGGTGCGGAATTCTGGGGGCGTGTGTTCATTGCGCTGCACGGATAATAGCACGACCGTTCGTTCTATTACAATGCCTTTTTTGGCGCGCAATCTCCGTGCGGTCGTTGGCGCTTGAATATCTCTAGTTTGGCGCGAGCGCCCTTGGTGAAGCGCCCCGAAAATTAATTGGAGTGATCACTGCGATTGTGGGCGACTTTTAGCTGAGGTCTCTTCCCCCACGGGGGAGCCCAGTACGGCTGGGCTACCAGAAAACAGGTCTGCGGCATACAGGCTTTCGCTGATAGTGCCTTCGACACGGCTGCAGTACTTTCCTAGGCGCGGGTGCTTCGCACTGCTCTCTGAGAGTGTAAGTGCCGGAGCGAGAAATTGAGTTGCGGATCGGGACTGGTCTCAGGCTGCGGTTAGAAATGCACACATGCAGGGGAGCTGGGTTTTCGCGATTTCCCTAGCTTGTCCCTGGTGAAGGAGAATCGCAGACAGCCGAGGAACTCTGCGTGTGCATTTTTACGAATTTAGATTCGTAGTGAGCGGGACTCGTCTAGCGCCAAGATTCACGCTGTTTTGTGAGACCAGATATTAAATCGAGGATGCTTTCGGGAGAGAGATATGAAACGGGCCATGGGCTTAGTTTTGACGGTCTTGGCGTTTGCGGTGGTTGCTCATGCTGACGGAATCGAGTATGGCGGGCCGGACTACGCCGCGGGCGTCGCAGCCGAATTGCCGTCTCCAGCGTCGTTTACGGAGACGTTGCACGGCTCGAAACTTTTGACCGATTCGCGGAGCATCGGGTTGCGCGCGCGGGCGATTTCCTCTCAATCGGGCGATGCCGCGCAATTGACTGATTTTGTTTATCATTCGAATTTTGGCGATTCGGAGGAGGCTGCCGAACCGCCGGTTAGATTGGCGGTCCCGGCGTTTGCGGTGGTTGCTGATGCCGGCGGTATCGAGGATGGCGACTGGGATTACGCCCTTGGTGCGAATGCAGACTTGTGGTCTGACGCGCAATTCACAGAGGAGCTGCAGAGTTCGAATGTTTTGCCTGGACCGGGCAGTATGGCGTTCGGCGCGGGCGGGGCTTTTCTTCAGGCGAGCGATGCGGCGCGACTGAGCGATTTGGTTGTTTCCTCGCGTTTTGGCGATTCAGAAGAAGCTGGCGAACGCTCCATTGAATCTGATCCCACGCGGGTGCGGCCGGAGAACATCTGGGCCTATCGCGTTGGAGGTCTTGGCGAGTTTCTTAGGATCGAGCGTCCGGATCCTTTCCGACGCGAGCTTGGGGTGCAAGACGTTTCCGAGCCTGGAACGTTGCTGCTGATGGGCGCGGGACTTGCAGTGCTGGCGCTATGGAAACGGCGCACGAGCGCGCCTGAGCAGCCCTTCGTACGATATTTCTGAACGATCCGAGGTTAGAGATCGGTCGTCCGCTTGAACCGCGGGAGCGAACCAGGAAATTTGCGTTCGATTCCGCCTTGCTGGATAAATTACATTTTAGTAAGCTGCCCGCGCTCTGAACTTGGGAGCGGGGAATGGATGAGATTTTTACCGCAGCTTGCGATTCTGACCATTTTCGTACCCGCAGCGCTCGCACAAAATCAGCTGTCCACGCGACCGGATCAACAGGCCGCTGTGCCGGTGGCAACGGCGCAGGTTACGTCTAGCGGGGGCATGCCGGCGGGGAAATCGAGATTTCGCGTGGTCCGCTCGATTTCGGGATCTGCCGGGGCGCAGGAAAATGGCAGTTACATCATTCGTGATCCTCGCACTACCTTCCACATACCACAAGACCATCGGGTGATCGTTTATTTCGAGTGGGAAGGGCCGCTGGGCCCGCATCGTTTCGAGGGTGTGTGGAAAAGCCCGGATGGAAAGATCACGTCGGTGTCTGATTTTGACTATGACGCGAAACAGGTCCGTTTCGGCGGCTACTGGGACATGCTGATTTCGGACAATACGCCAACAGGACTGTGGACGGTGCAAGCATTGGTGGATGGCGAGTTGACTGGAACGCACACGTTTCAGGTGCTTGCGGGGCCGAGCGCCGGCGGCAGACCAGACGCGGCGCTGGGATCTGCGGAACCAATGCGCAGCCCGCTGGCGCCTGCTGCGCTGTACGGCAAGGCGAACGCGAGCACGGTTACGATCGAAAACCGGAACGAGCAAGGGCAGCTGCTGAATACCGGGGAGGGATTTCTTATCGGGCCGGGGTTGGTGCTGACTGCTTTTCAGGTGATTGACGGCGCATCGTCATTGCGAGTTACGGGCGTGAGCGGGCGGGCTATTGATACGAAGACCGTGGCGGCGTGGAATCGGCGCCAGGACTGGGCGATTCTGCAGGTTGCGGGAGTCGAAGAGCCGCCGTTTGCGATTGCGAAAGCGGATTCGTGGAGCGTGGGAGATCGCTGCTTCTATTTGGACGCGGCAGGGCCGGGCAATCGGGTTATTGTGGCCACGTCAATCGTGGGGAAAAATACTTTTCCGCATGCCGGCGACAGAATCAGCCTGGGGACCTCACCTGCGAACACGGGAATCGGGACGGCGTTGCTCGATGAATATGGAGACGTGATCGGAGTGACAGGAGGCCTGCTGGTGCCGGGAGTTTCGACTTTGGAAGGCGTGCGTGCCGGAGTTCCCGCGAGCCTTTTGTTGGCGGGAGGACTGGCGGTGCCAGCAATGGCGACGCCGATGAGTCAGATTTCCGTGCCGGCGCCTGGCGTGAATACTACGACGCTGGAGGAATTGACGCAGACGGGGCAATTCGTGGCGCCGGTCGTGCATCGCGAGGACATTTTGTTTGGCACGATGGCGCGGGAACTGCGCCGGGAGAAAGACGGGCTGGTGGATGCGGTTCAGGAAAAATATGAATTCTCGCGAAGCGACGGACATGCGGCGGTGTTGCTCAGTCTTGATCCAACGCGGAAGCAAAAAGTGGCAACGACAATTTCGGTTTTTGATTTGGACAACAAGGCTGTGAGCCAGAGCGCTCCAGACGTCTCCGCGACACCCGGCGGAAAACTTGTCTTTCTGAGCAAGGCGCTAGACATCGGAAAACTGGAAGCGGGAGTTTACCGGCTGGACGTGGTGATGAATGGAAATCCGGTGTGGCGGACTTTTTTCAGGATTACGGACTAGATTGGTTCAGATGGTGCCAGTCGCGCAGGCTCAGTTGCCCGACACCTCGAGGTGCGACGCTCCTGGCAATTCCTCCGCTATCAGGCCGCTCGCGGAAAATGTGGGTTGAAGGTGAGGCACAGGTAGGCACGGGCACGCGCGAATTAGGGCAAGTGGGCGAGACGGTTTGTGGTGCACGTCGTATAATGCCGCGATGATTGGGCGGACGGTGTCGCATTATCGCATCCTGGAACAGCTGGGCAGCGGCGGGATGGGCGTGGTTTATAAGGCTGAGGACACGCAGCTGCGGCGTTTTGTGGCTTTGAAGTTTCTCTCCGAAGATTCCGCTACAGATTCGCAATCCATCGAACGGCTGCTGCGCGAAGCTCGGGCAGCTTCGGCGTTGAATCACCCGAACATTTGCACGATTTACGAGATTGGGCAAGATGGAGACCGGCCGTTTCTGGCGATGGAGTTTCTGGAGGGCCAGACGCTGAAGGAGCGAATCGCGCGCGGCGGATTTAGCGCGAGCGAATTGCTGGATTTTGCAATTCAGGTGGCCGGCGCGCTGGATGCGGCGCACTCCAAGGGCATTATTCACCGCGACATCAAGCCGGCGAACATTTTTGTGGCAAGTACGGGGCAGGCGAAGGTGCTGGATTTCGGCCTAGCGAAGCATGCGAGCGCAACGGGAGAAGGACTGGAGCACACTCAGGGCCAGCAGACGCGAAGTGTAGGGCCGTTGCAGAGCGCGGCAGGTTCGGTGGCCGGGACGGTGACGTACATGTCGCCGGAGCAAGTGCGCGGCGAGCAGCTGGACGCGCGCAGTGATTTATTTTCGTTTGGCGCGGTGCTGTACGAAATGAGCACGGGGAAGACGCCATTCCCGGGCGACACCACGGGCGTGATCTTCGATGCGATTCTGAATCGCGCGCCGGTGACGCCGAGCCGGCTGAATCCGCAGGTGCTGCCGAAATTCGAAGAGATCATCCACAAGGCGCTGGAGAAGGATCGCGATCTGCGATATCAGTCTGCGGGGGAGATGCGCACTGATCTGCGGCGGCTGAAGCGCGATTCGGAATCGGGCAACACGGCGCCGATGATGGGGTCACCAGCAGCAGAGAAAGCTCGCGTTCGAAAAATCGCGATTTTTTCGATCGTGGCGATCGCGGTGGTGTTGGCGGCGGTGGGCGGCGGAATCTGGTGGTATCGCACAACGCGGCCTGCGACGCCGGCGAGCACCACTTGGCAGCAGATGACGTATTTCACGGATTCGGCGGTGTACCCGGCGCTCTCGCCGGATGGACACATGCTCGCATTCATTCGCGGCGCGGGTGTATTTTTCGGGCCGGGGCAGGTTTACGTAAAGATGCTGCCAGACGGCGAGCCGGTGGCGTTAACACACGATGCGACGGCGAAGATGAGCCCGGTGTTTTCGCCGGACGGATCGCGGATTGCGTATGGGACGGCGACGCCTTTCGACATGTGGGAAGTTCCGGTGCTGGGAGGCGAGGCGCATATGATGTTTCCGAATGCGTCGTCGTTAACATGGATTGATGGGGGAAAGCGCCTGCTGTTCTCCGAGATCAAAGAAGGAATCCACATGGCGGTGGTGACAACGGATCAGGGGCGCGGGCAGAACCGGGACGTATACGTGCCTGTCAACGATCGCGCGATGGCGCACCACTCGTATCTTTCGCCGGACGGCAAGTGGGTGTTGATTGTGGAAATGGGTCCGCAAGCGCTGTTTGTGCCTTGCCGGGTGGCGCCCTTCCAGGGCGGCAGTGGGGCGCGAGAAGTAGGTCCTGCCAATAGCGTTTGCACGTCGGGGGCGTGGTCGCCTGACGGCAGGTGGATTTATCTGACCGCGAGCACCGCCGGTAAATTCCACATCTGGCGGCAGCAATTTCCGGACGGAGAGCCGGAGCAAGTGACTTCCGGGCCGAACGAAGAGGAAGGGATCGCGATGGCGGTGGACGGTAAGTCGCTGATCACTTCGGTGGGAATGCGGAATGGAACGGTGTGGCTGCACGATGAAAGCGGCGATCACCAGGTTTCGTCGGAGGGCTCCGCCGGAGAAGCTACTTTTTCCGCGGATGGAAAAAAACTGTACTACTTGATGGATAACGGCCAGACGCAAGGTTTCGAATTGTGGGTGCGCGACGTTGCGAGCGGCACGACCGAACGGGTGCTGCCCGGGTACGCGATGCAGGACTACACGGTCTCCCCAGACGGAAAAGAGGTGGTGTTTGCGAAGGCCGATGCGAGCGGCCACACGGGATTGTGGGTAGTGGCGCTGAACCACCGTTCAGCGCCGCGCCATTTGGAGTCCGCGGCGATCGAGGATTCTCCGCGCTTCTTGCCCGACGGCGACCTGCTTTTTCGTTCGGTCGAGGGAGGAATTGACTACCTGTACCGGATGCGGATAGACGGAACGCAGCGCCAGAAAATAATGCCGGAGCGAATCTTCGATTTGTTCGACGCGTCGCCGAACGGCCGGTTGGCGCTCGTGTTGGGCGAAGGGAGCGACGAGGAGAAGTCGCCTACCGTAATGGTGGTGCCGCTGGAGGGAGGGGCTGGGGTCCGAGTCTGCTCGATAGCCTGCTGGGCGGGATGGAGCGTGCACGGAGAGTTTATGCATTTGAATTTTTATCAGTCGGCGGACCAGAGCACGTTCCTGCTGTCGTTGCGCGAGCCCGGAGGAATTCCGGACGCGGGGATCGGGGATGAAAGCGCAGAAACACTGAAGAAGGTCAAGACGATGGCGGTGATTCCACATCGGGTGGGCTCGGTGGTGAATAGATCGCTCTACGCGTACGTGGTGGAGAGCACGCAGCGAAACCTGTATCGCATTCCGTTGCAGTGAGAGGGCGGCGCGATGCGTCGCGCGCAGGGCGCGGCGTTGTGGTGTAGGGGCGGGTCCCGCGCGATGCTGCAGGACGCGCCCCTGCGATCCCCGATGCTGATTTTAGTCGTGGCCGAAGAGGAGTGGCGCACCCAGCTTGGCTGTGTAGTTGGGGCGATAGCGTTCCGTGTTGTAGAGCGTCGCCACATCTACTCTGCGCGCGCCGGCGGACGACGCGGGCAGGGGCGCGGAGGCGTAGCAGCCGTTTTGCACGCCGACCATCTTCCCGGTGACACCATCACGGATCAAATCCAGGGCGATATTTGCGTAGGTGATGGCGACGATCTGATCAATCGCGTCGGGTTCGCCGCTGCGCAGGTCGTAGGTTAGATCGCTTTCGATGGTTTCCTCGCCGGTTCTCCGTTGCAGTTCATCTGCCAGGGCGTGACCGATGTCCACTTTTTTGCGGTGGCCGTAGGCGTCGGCTTCGCCGTACTCGTCCACGACGCGGTTGGTCCAGGTGGCACCTTCAGAAACGATCACCAGGGAATAGTGGCTGGAATTCTTGCGCTTGTCTTCCACCAGGAGCTTGCAGACGCTCTCGAGATCGAAGGGAACTTCGGGGATGAGGCAGCGCGCGGAAGTGATGTAAGAGGTGTAGAGCGCGGTGAAGCCGGCATCGCGGCCGAAAATGCGGAAGACGCCGATGCGTTCGTGAGAACCGAGAGTGGTGCGCTGCCGATTGATGGCATCTTTGGCGCGCGTGATGGCCGTGGAAAATCCAATGCAGTATTCGGTGCCATGGACATCGTTGTCCATCGTTTTGGGAATGCCGATGACCGGAAATCCTTTGCCGGAGAGGATGGAGGCGAAGCTGAGAGTGTCGTCGCCGCCGATGGCGATGAGGCAATCAATGCCGAGGCGCTGGAGATTTTCGAGGACGATGGGAGTGAAGTCATAGAACTTGCCGTCGAAGGAAAGCTTTTTGAGTTGGTCGGCAGAGATGTGCGCGGGAACTTTGTTGGTGGCAACTTTGCGGGGATTGGTGCGGGAGGTGTGCAGCCAGGTGCCGCCGCTGCGGTCAATGGTGCGCGTATTTTCGCGGGTGAGCTGGCGATCGAGGCGATCGTCGCCGGTATCGGCCTGGTTCATGTTGGTGAGACCCTTCCAGCCTTTGCGAATGCCGGTGACGGAGTGACCCATTTCTGTGGCGCGGTACACGACGGATTTGATTATGGAATTGAGGCCGGGGACGTCGCCGCCGCCGGTTAGTATGCCGATATTCTTGCTTTGAGCCATCGAATCGTTGCTCCTTGGGATGCCGGCGGAGCCGGAGAACACATATAGCCGCTGGGCTGCGGTGCTTTAGCGGATCCAGAGACCGGGCGCCGGGTGATGTGGTCGTGCCACGACTGCGATTCAGATTGTCTGTGCAATTCTACTAGTACACTAAAAACGTAAAAAGATGAATGGGGAAACGCCAGGAAATTGCGCGGCTAGAATTTGAAGACGATTCCGGCTTGGGCGCGAAGATTGCTTTGGGTGCTGTTGCCGATTGCGGTGGGGTTGCCGAAGCTGGTATGAACGTAAGCAATGTCAACTGGGCGGAAGGCGATGTGTTCACGGAAAGGGATGTCGAAGCCGCCGCCGAGAACGAAATCGAAGGAATTGTTGTTCGGCAATTTGCTGAGGTTGAGACATTCTCCCTGGGCAGCGCAACTATTGAAGATATTCGCGTAGATATTGTTGTGAGCTCCGCCGAACATAAACTGCGCAAAAGGCAGCACGCGCTTGAAGTGAAAGCGCAGGACCGGGCCAATCGTGTAAGTGAACAAGTTGCCGTGAACGGATAGAGCGCAATTGGACTGGCTATTGCAGCCCTGGGTGCTCGCCGGCACGGTAACGATCTGCGCGTAGCTGCCGTAGTCCGTAAACTCGGCTTTGAGGCCGACGTGTTTGAAGAAGAAATAGGTGAGGGATGCGCCTCCACCGTTGAACGACGAACCGGGGACGAAGCTGTCTCGCGGAGTGTGGAGATAAGAATAATCCACGGCGACTTGCAGTTTCGGCGCGTCTTGAGCGAAGGCCGCGGCACCAAATAAGATAGCGACCGCTAGTAAGAACAATTTCTTCATTTCGAAGGCTCCCGGAAATCCAGTCAAGGGACGGCTGCAGGCCCGTAACGGTTACAACGGCGGGTCGTCTGCGGATATCGCCGCTCACGCCATTATTTTAGCCGCAATTTCGTTCGTAAGCCTGAATATCGCGCGACGATTGTACCGAGTTTCCGCGGCGCGTAGTATTCCGCCCGAAATGAGAGGAAATTCAGGAGGTGGGTATTGGCGTTGGCGTCGCTGGCACCATCCAAGCACCCGAACGAACAGGCGCTCTGTTGCATCCGGCGATCTAACTAGTACGAAACGAACTGATTCGCCCCTCAACTCCAGGTTTTCCCGAACGCACCTCCTCTGTTTCCAAATCGTCCGGCCGCGCGGAAGCGTTCACGCCGTATAGCGGGCCCTCTCGAGACATCTCCGAGATACATTGAAGACAAAAGCTTTACACCCATTTCCGTTACCCAGCGGCGTATCATCGCGTCCAATTCGCATAAGCGGCTTCATAAAATGAACGGAGAGAATCTGCGCCCCGGATATGAGACCGTCTTCACAGTGACGGAGTACTCTGGCTGGCCGCGCAAAGGAATCGCAAATTATCAGGGCACACCACACCTCTTTGAATGGGTTTCGAACGACGCGAAGGACGAAAACGCCAAGCTCTTTCGACTGACGCCGCTGAACGCAGAAGTTTTCCAGTTCGCCATGGAGGACTGGGAGATTTGGCGAAGGTGGTTGCTCGCGTTCTACGAAAAGAGGACCGACATTAGCACGCGTCCTGCGCTTCCCGGCGACATTAGCAGACATGTGGAATTGAAGCGGACCTTGGACGAACTTCTGATTTTTGATCCCCAAAAAACAATTGTGCGAATCGGTCAATTCGAGGTTCTCGCGGAGCCGAGCGTTCCGGAGCGCGTGATTCGTCAATTGCAAGTCAAATGGATTCACGTTGTTTAGCTAGCCAGTTGGTCCATCCGTAACTGCGAAGGAAGTATTAAAATAGTACTTGACTACCGTTAGTCCAAGTGCGAGACTGCGCACCCATCGGCATCATAGCTCCAGGCATTCGCGGACCAGCCCAGTCGTTCTGCAGCAAAAAAACTAAACGAAGCGAAATGTGAGGCCAGAAGCAGGGGTGTGACCATGGATTACACCGAACGATTCTGCTTGGATTTCGCTCGCGCGGTTGGCTTTAGCAAGGCGAAATCCACATTTTCAGCAAGGGAAACAGATCCGAGGCGCTAAAACTCCCTTGACTGGAAATTGCCGCGGCGGCGCTGTTCGCAACAGAATTTCCGGAATGGCCGTTAGTTTCTTGCTCGGCAGCATCGACGGGAGTGGACAGATTTTGGAAAGAGTCTAAAAGCTGGGTTCGTTCAAACGTCAGCTACACAGGCCGAGATCCTCAATGCCGGACGAAACTTGGCATCGTCCTTCTCAGCTGAGAGGAGTGATCATGCCGATTCACATCGAGCACGGCGAGCATCTGGAGAAGATCCTGCAAAGGGTGGAGTCCGGGGAACCTTGTACCATGCGCGACCTCGCGCGTGAATTCGGTTTGAGCTCGTCGCGATTGCAGCATTTGTTCAAAGAAAGGACTGGGGCTCGCCTGGGCCAGTGGTTGGTGGAACTCAGGTTGCAGCGAGCGGCGCATCTGCTGGCCGAGAGCAACATGAGCGTGAAGGAAGTTGCCTGGGCGGTCGGGTACAGCCACACCTCAAGCTTCGTGCGAGCGTTCGAGCGCGTTTTCCACCAAGCTCCGGGACGATTCCAGCGACAAATGCTAAACAAAAGCGTTTTCAGCTAACCAGTTCCGCTTGAACCGCAGCGCGGCGAAATGTATAAGTTGCGCAGCGAGTGATTCTCTGAAGTTTCTAGCGACACAGCCATTCTCGATGTGAGTACGGGTGTGTCGCGACGATTGATTTTCTGAGGTTCCCAGCCTTACAGAAACAATCATTTTCTGAATGATTACGGGTGTGTCGCGATGAATAACCAGGCCGCATTTTGAGAGGAGGCGCGATGTATTACAACGTGTTCGGTGAGAAGGTTTCCCGGAAGCGGTACAAAGAGATGGTGAACGCGGCAAAGAATCGGCGCGAGCTGATCACCGCGGGTCTGACGAGCCGGCGCGATTTGATGAAGCTGGGGTTACTCACCGCCGGCGGCATGCTGGTGGCGAAGAGCGGTCTGAGCGCGCGGGCCTACGGCCAGCAACAGGCTATTCCGCCGAGCGGCTCAAATCAGGTCTGCCTGCCGGGCAACCAACCCGCCAGTCCGATGACCAAGGCGTTCGTCGATCCGCTTCCGATTATGCCGGTGACCGCCCAAACCCCTCTGGCTTCGCTAGTGAATGGACAGGGAGTTAAGACGGCTCCCACGATCTGCCCGAACACGGCGGCTGGGGAAGTTCGTGCGGCCTGTCATCAGGCGCCCGAATTGAATCCCGCCATGTTCCCGTTCCCTCCTCCGCGCATTTACCAAATGCACCAGCAATCCGTCCAATTGCTGCAATCGCCCAGTTTGCCAAAGCAGACCGTTTGGGGTTTCAACGACGGGACTCACGGCACAATAACCCCCGGGCCAACCTACCAGGCGAATTACGGTACCCCGCAGCTGACACGCAACATCAACGCGCTGCCTCCGCTAACTCAAAACGGCGGCTTCGGAATGCCCTCGGTAACCACCCACCTTCACAACGCTCATAATCCATCGGAAAGCGACGGAAACCCCTGCGATTTTTATGGCATCGGGAATTTTGCCGACCAGTATTACCCGAACGTGCTGGCCGGATTCAGTTCGACGAATCCGCCCAACGGAGATATTAACGAAGCTCTGAGCACGCTGTGGTATCACGATCATCGCGTAGACTTCACCTCGCAGAACACTTACAAGGGGCTGGTTGGCTTTTATTGCCTGTTCAACGAATTTGACACCGGCAATGAAGAGACTGGTTTCCACCTGCCGAGCTTCCCGCAGTTCGATATCCCGCTGGTCTTCGCCGACAAGGTGTACGACTCCGAAAGCGCTTTGCTGGCGTTTGACCTGTTCACTCTGGATGGGATTATCGGCGACAAGTTCCTGGTGAACGGCAAGATCCAGCCGTTCTTCCAAGTGGAACCACGCCGGTACCGGTTCCGGTTGCTGGATACCGGGCCGTCACGCTTTTACTCTTACTTCCTCACAGAGCTGAACAATCTTAATCAGGTGAACCCATTCTGGGTTATCGCGAATGACGGGAACCTGCTGCCGAATCCGGTGGAAGTCACTACCGTCCGGATCGGCCCAGCGGAACGCGTGGACATCATCATTGACTTCAGCAAGTTTGCTGGCAAAACCATCTATCTGGAGAACCGCCTGCTGCAAATCAATGGCCAGGGTCCTGTGCCGACGCCGCCTTTTACCGCACCGCATTTCGGGGCGCAGGTGGAATGCAGTAATTCTGGCGGGACGGTGCTCTCGGATATTCTGCCGGCCGGATCGGGCAATCTGTTGTTGCAATTCCAGGTGAGCTCAAAGGCGGTTCGGGACAATAGCGTGGATCCGGCAACGAACCCCAGCTTCTACTCGCTGCCCAGCACTAACGTTGCGCCGCGGATCATCCGCACGTTCAAGTTCGACCGCTTGAACGGGCAGTGGTCTGTAAACGGCCAATTCATGGACTGCAACGAGTTCCGCTTCACGGTCTCGCAGAACAGCTCGGAGCAGTGGTTACTCACGAACTTGACTGGGGACTGGACCCATCCGATCCATATTCACCTTGAGGAACACCAGATCCTGACGAGGAACGGATTGCCTCCGTCGCTGGCCGTTGAGCACGCTCGCAAGGACGTTACGCAGTTACACCCGAACGAACGCGTGCAGCTCTTCTTCCGCTTCCGCGACTGGGTGGGCAAGTATCCGATCCACTGCCACAACGTCGTACACGAAGACCACGCGATGATGGCTCTGTGGCACGTCGTGGCCAACGGTGGCGACAACATTAACGTGCCATAGAAGGATAGGAAGTGGGAACTGCGTCCCCGGGGCTTGGCAACACGGCTCCGGGCTTGTTGGAAGGAGGCTATTGAGTCATGCAAGACCTCTCAAGAAGGAATCTTTTTAGCTTGGCAGCAGCAGCTCCTCTCGGCCGAGCGTTTGCAACGGCGAAGAGCGCCGCGGCTGTGGACCCCGATCCTGCTCGATCCAAGGCACGCAATAGGATCCAAGAACTGCACTTGCCCAACGTTCCGCTGATCTCGCACGAAGGTAGGGATGTGCTTTTCTACGATGATCTGGTGAAAGACAAGATCGTTACCGTCAACTTCTTTTACTCGAAGTGCGACGAGATTTGTCCGTTGGTGATGGCGAATCTGGTGAAGGTCCAGAAGCTGCTGGGCGACCAGGTGGGTCGGCAAATCTACATGTACTCAATCACTCTGAAGCCCGATCAAGACACGATGGATGTGGTTCGGAACTACCGAACCGCTCTGGGTGCCGCTCCAGGCTGGACGTTCTTTACGGGCAAGGTTGAGGACATCGACAAAATCCGCAAGGGCATCGGGTTCACTTATCCCGAGCCAGCGATCGACCGCGACACCAGCCAGCATATCGGCAACGTCCGCTACGGGAACGAGCCGCTGATGCTGTGGGCTGCCTGCCCCGGCCAGGCGCACACCAAGTGGGTGGCCGAATCGTTCGAGTGGATGGTTCATCCGGAACTGAATCGGGTTCAGAAGTCATGATTCACAATTTTGGGTGCGCGAGCAGTGTGCAACCGCGCACAGCCGGGAGGAAGGATACAGCGATGAAAAACGAACGAAAGTATGCTTGGCTGTTTGTTCAGGTCTTGGCAGTGGCAGCGCTGCTGTTCATGGCTGCTCCGAAGCTGTTCGCTCAAGCGACGGGTTCCACTTCCGGCGGCAGTTCCAGCAGCAGCAGTAATCCGGCCACCAACTTCAATCCTCCGCCCTGCGATTTCACGGACGTCTTTTACAATAACGTCGGGATTTCGACGAGCAATGTGGGGACGACTGCGGAGACCGCGGAAGGCGTGGATTCAGTGCCGGCGCAGCGCTTCGGATTGTTTCGCCAGACCGGTCCGCCGGCAATTTTTCCCGGCCAGAAGAACTGGGTAACTGACAATACCTGCTCGACCAGAGACGGAGTGCGGAAGAACGTCCGCATCCTTGCGACCACCGGAGGTTACATTGATTCTGACGGATCTCCGACCGATTTTATTAGCATCATCGCGTTCCTGACCAACCAGAATTTCTTCGAGTCGAATTATGTGAACGGCGACCCGTCGAAGGATTGCACTGTGCCAACTCCGCCGGCGCTGCCTACGTCCGGCTGCGTGGTCATCAGCAGCGCGCAAGGCGACGGCTCCGTGAACGCTGGGTTGAACGCTCGCAATGAATCCAGTGCTTTCTTCAGCAGCCTGCCGGGCAACGCCGGAGGACCGCAAGGCGATGACATGCAGGACATCGTGAGCAACTTCGAGGCCTATGCGGCGATCAGGCAGACGGTGAATGGCAAGCTGACGTTCACCCCGTGCGGGAGCATGGGCAACGGCGCCACGCCACCCAATTGTTTTCCAGTTACCAGCGTTGCAACTCCTGTGCTCAGCCAGGATTGGCGTTTTGCCACCAATCGAAATGCGGTTGACGGCAGCGATAACAATGTCGTGATCGGCTCCGGACCAGCGCCCGGCACACCCGGCGTTACCGGTCCGGCCGGTGCCACTGTGTTCAACGCACCCTACGGCTATTTCTGCGATGACCTCTTGGGGATGTGGATCGTTACTTACTTCTGGTTCACGGAGCCGCCCAACCTTACCAAGACGGTTGCTGGCTCGCAGTGCCAGGGACCGAACGGCGCTTACGCCGCTGTGGCCGCCAGAAACGGAGTGAATCTGGAAGGGTGGCCGATCGTCAAGTCCGGCGCTGACTTGGACAACGATCTTGAGGCCTTCACAGGCGTCAACGGTCAAATGTGCGCTGAGGAAGGTAACGAGGCCGTGGATGGGTCCGACGGAGGTGCGGTTTGGCTGATTTGTCCGGCCATTCCCGATCCGACGAACGGAGCGATCACCTTGGATGCCTTCATCGACACGATTCACAAACCGAATGGTTTGCCACTCGATCCAACGTTGACCGAGAATTTCTTCTGCTTGCAGTTCTTCGGCCAATTTTGCAGCAACCTGACGGCGGCGCAGGTCAATTCGGCGCAGACGAGAGGGGCAGCAGCGCAGACGGCAGCAGCATCATCATCGTCTAATTAGCGAGACGTTGCCGCTACGGGAGTAGAGCGAATGTGCCTCCGGCAAGCGAAGCGCTTGCCGGGGGCAATCTGTCACAGGTAGAATTGCGGTCTCCAGCCTCCCTAGAATGAAAAAACACATTCCTCGCCGCGATTTCATCAAGCTTGCCACGGCTATCGCGTCTGTCGGACCGTTCTTTACTTTCTCTCTCCGTGCTTTCAGCAACACAAAAACACTGAGGATCGCGAAATGGGCGCATCTGATTCCCGAGTACGACACTTGGTTCAGCAAGGAATTCGCGAAGCAATGGGGAGAAAAAAACAACACTGAGGTAATTGTCGATCTAATTCCGATCGAGCGGGTTCACTCCGACGCCGCTGCCGAGGTGGCCGCCGGTAAGGGACACGACCTGTTCATGTTTCCCTGGCCCCCAGCGGAATTCCATCAGCACGCCATCGATCATACAGAGATTTATCAAAACGCTTCCATGAAGTACGGCAGCATCCCGCAAATCTCCTACAAGTCCACGTTCAGTCCTGAAACGAAAACACACTTCGCTTTTGCGGATTTCTGGATTCCCTGCCCGATGCATTATTTCCAGGATTTGTGGGCAGATTTGAATATGCCTCTCGGGCCAGTCCATTACGGCAGCTTGCGCGCGGGCGGGCAGAAAATCCGCGACAAGTACGGAATCCCGTGCGGCTTGGCGTTCTCGCCCACGCTTGAGGGCAATATCACTTCGAACACGCTGCTGTATGCGTTTCACGGCCAGATTTTGGGCCAGGAGGGAAACGCTGTCCTCACCAAGACTGGTTATGCGGTGAACGCGTTGAACTACGTCAAGAATCTCAATAAGGAGGCTGGAGCGCCCGACGAGTTCACTTGGGGGCCATCCGGCAATGTTCAGGCGATGTTGGCGCGCAAAACATCGTGCAGCATGAATGCCATCAATCTGCTGCGCGCGGCGGAAAAGCAAAACGCCGACCTGGCGAAAAGAATCAAGCTCATGCCCCCGCTGCTCGGCGTTTACGGCGTCACTGGATTTCCCCAGGCGACAAATTGCTCGGCGGTATGGAAGTTTGCCGCGAACCAGGATGGCGCCAAACAGTTCCTCGTGGATTTGCCCGATAGTTCCCGGGTTGGCTACGAAAAGAGCCTGGGTTGCAACTTTCCGGCGTACCCGAAGGCGCTTCCGAATTTGGTGGTGCGTTTGGATAAAGATCCCACGGCCAACCCGCCGAACAAATATTACGCGCTGCGGGACGCATTGCATTGGACGCCGAATCTCGGAGCCCCGTGGCTGGCCAATCCGGCATGGATGGAAGTATTCAACACCTTTGTGATCCCCAGGATGTTCGCGAGTGTGGTGCAAAACGACGTCACTCCGCAGGACGCCGCCGCCGCGGCGCAAAAAGAAATTGCCGACATCGTGGACAAATGGAAACAAACTGAATCGGCTGTCGCCGCCAACGGGTGAGACATGAGCGCACGAAAAATTGTTTCCCTTTTTGCATGCATGACGATCGCCGCTTCCGCACTATTGGCGCAGGCACCTCGTAAAGCGCCCGAGTTCATCATCACCAAACCTTCCGGCGAGCAGATATTTCTATCGAGTTTCAAAGGCAAAGTGGTGGTGGTGGAATTCATGTTTATCGGGAGTCCCAAATGCATCCGGCTGGCGCAAATGCTCGATGCGCTGCAGCGCGATCTCGGCCCGCGCGGTTACCAGTCCATTGCCATCGCTTTTGGACCACATGTTGACCAGGCATTGGTGGGCCACGTGGCCGACCATATGGCGCTCACCTACCCGCTAGGCTTCACTACCGCATCCAGCGACGTGGATGCGTTCCTTGGTCGCGAGGGAAGTGAAAAGCTCAAAATCCCGCAGATGGTAGTGATCGATCGCAAAGGCGTGATTCGTGCCGCCACCGGCAGCGGGGCCGACACGAGGATGGAAGACGAAGCCGCGCTCCGGACCCTGGTCAGCTCGCTGCTTGATGAAACCACTGCTTCGTCTGCCGCCAAGGCGAAAAGCCAACGTTGATCTGAGAGACGCTGCAGCGATTTTGCGGCTTGCGCAGAATGCAACGCAGGTTTCGGATGAGTTGCGGTGAGATGCTGGCGCTGGCGGTTCACTGGAGCGTTTCCGCGTGCAGTTCGCGGGAAAATGAAGGATGTCGCGCCTAAGGGGACGAACTTAGACGCGTAAGTGCGACTCGCGCTCACAGTTGCAGCGATGCTCGCCAACCAGAATTTCTGGCCAGCCAATCACCCGTCCGGCAACTCGAGCATTACTGTTTTTAGTGCTTCTCTCCGCCACCAACGTGGCCGCGCCCATCACGCACTTCATTTCCTTTGAAGTGCTCAACCTTATCGACGGGCCTTGAGGCCTTCTCTCCTGGATGTGGCACGGGTCCTTTATAGCCGTGTTCAGGATGAAAATGGTTGTTTACGTGGCCATGGAAATTATCAGGGCCATGAAACCATGGGCCAGCGCCAATGAAAACACCGCCCGTGAACCATTCCGGCCCGTAGTAGCCGTAGGGAGCGCAGCCATACGGAGGGGCGTCATAGTAACCGTAGGGGCAGTCGGGGGCGGGTCCAACGCTGACTCCCACGCTGACCTGCGCCCCTGCTTTGGGAGCGGTCGCTGCGAAGCAAAGCCCAGCAACAATAACGAACGCAAAATATTTCAGACGGATCATATGTTCTCCTCACTATCGCGCGGTCGTCTTCAGCGCAGCAAACCGCTCTTGAAAATTAGCACCGACGGTTGGTGTCCACCATACAGGCTTTCTTGTATGACCGATCTAAACTCGCTGGTTGAGTTTGAAACGAATCCACGCGTATCGAGGGAAGTTATTGAAAAAGAATTGAACGAAGGATGGCGCGCCCGGGCGGATTCGAACCGTCGACCTTGTGCTTCGGAGGCACACGCTCTATCCATCTGAGCTACGGGCGCAATCGGGAAATTAATTCGTCGAGAGTTGATTGTATTACGTTCTGTTGGTGGGTCGCAATGAATTGACGTAGCGGACAAACCGACGGTGCTTCACACGGCCTTATGAATTTCAGATCAACGAACAGCGTGTGAATTGAGTCGTCTTGAGCCTTGAATTCCAATTCCGCTCTTCCGTCCCGGTCATATCCCATGAGCATTATGGGTCTGCCAATCCTGGCTGATATCGCGCGTTGCTCATCTTCCGGAAGATCGTCGGTAAATCCCGCCGGCAACGCCTTCAACACCACTTTGTCGCCCGGCTGCGGCTTTCTTACGCGTTTTTTCCGGCGGATGGCCACGATGTTACGAAGAGCATGATCCGAAATAATTACGGTCAAGAAGCGCTCGGATGTGGCGGAGTGCCATCGCTAATTGTGGCCGCCGGCTAGTTCATGGACTATCGAGTTTACGAAGGATTTGGCGTCGCCGAAGAGCATCAGGGTTTTGTCCAGGTAATACAGCGGGTTATCGATTCCGGCGAAGCCTGGGTTCATGCTGCGTTTGATTACCATTACTGTGCGGGCTTTGTCCACGTCGAGAATCGGCATGCCGTAGATGGGGCTGGAGTGATCGTTGCGGGCGGCGGGATTGGTTACGTCGTTTGCGCCGATCACCAGGGCTACGTCGGCTTGCGGGAAATCGTCGTTCACTTCTTCCATGTCCAGAAGTTTGTCGTAGGGAATATCGGCTTCGGCTAGCAGGACGTTCATGTGACCGGGCATGCGTCCAGCGACTGGATGGATGGCGAATTTTACGTCCACGCCGCGTTTATTGAGCGCGTCGTAAAGTTCGCGGACTTTGTGTTGGGCTTGCGCGACGGCCATGCCGTAGCCGGGGACGATGATCACTTTGCTCGCGGCGGCGAGGATCGCGGCGGCTTCTTCGGGCGTCGCGCTGTGCACGGGACGAGCTTGTTCGGCGGTGGCAGCCGTGACTTGTTCCTGACCAAACGCGCCGAAGAGCACGTTGGTGAACGAGCGATTCATCGCTTTGGACATATTTACGGAGAGGATGAAGCCGGAGGCGCCGTCTAGCGCGCCGGCGATGATGAGCAGTTTGCTATCGAGGACAAAACCCATGGCTGCGGCGGAAAGTCCCGCATAGGAATTGAGGAGCGAGATGACGGTGGGCATGTCGGCGCCGCCGATGGGAATGATCATCAGCACGCCGAAGATCAGAGGAATGATGAGCATCAGCGGGAACAAATGGACGTGGCTGGGATCGTGGACGAGATATGCGGCGATGCCGATGGCGACGGCGAGGAACAAGAGATTGACGACGTTCTGACCTTTATATGTGATTGGGCGCTGCGGGAGGATTTCTTGCAATTTTCCCGCAGCCATCAGGCTGCCTGTGAACGTCAGCGCGCCGAGAATCACTTCCATCGAAAGCACGGACATCATGAAGGGCGGCACGTTCGGAGCGCGCAGATAAAATTCCGCGGTCCCGACGAGCGTGACGCAGAAGGCGCCGAACGCGTGGCTGAGCGCAGTTCGCTGCGGGACGGCGGTCATGTGGACCAAGCCGAGGGGCACGCCGATGATCGAGCCGAGAACCAGGGCGATGGCGATCCACTTGTATTCGATGATGTTGTGATTCAGCAGCGTGCCGGCAATGGCGAGGAGCATGCCGATTTCGCCGGCGCGAACACCGCGGCGGGCCGTCGCGGGCGTGCGCATCCACACCAGCGCGAGGATGAAGAGCGCCGTGGCGATCAGGTAGATGATTTCGATGAAGGTGTCTGTTCCGAGCCAGGGAATCATTATTTTTTCGGGCCGCTGGTTTTGAACATTTTGAGCATGCGATCGGTGATGAGGAATCCGCCGACGACGTTGCTGGTGGCAGCGACGATGGCGAGCGCGCCGAGGATGGTGGAAAGCGTGCTGCGATGTTCGCCCGTGAGGATGATGGCGCCGACCACGGCGATGGCGTCGAGAGCGTTGGTAAGGGACATGAGTGGAGTGTGCAGCAGCGGAGTGATCTGGCGGATGACTTCAAAACCTATGAAAGCAGCCAGCATGAAAACGTAAAGGCTGGTGAGCAGGTCCATCTTCATGATTATTTTTTCTCCTGAGAGGCGGCGACTAAGGGCGGGAGTTTGTAAAATTCGCGCAGACGTTTGTTGACGATTTCACCGCCCGTGGTGAGCAGCGTGTCTCTGATAATTTCGTCGGAGCTGGCTTCTTGGCCGACGTCGAGGCGCAGTTTGCCGTCTTTCACGATGTGGAGGAGGAACGCGGAGACGTTGCGGGCGTACATCTGGCTGGCGTGATACGGAACCGTGCTGGCGAGATTGTACCAGCCGATGATGGTGACGCCGTGCGCGACGATTTTTTCTCCAGGTTGAGTTAGCTCGCAGTTTCCGCCGCGTTCGGAGGCGAGATCAACGATCACGGAGCCGGGAGACATGCCTTTGACCATGTCTGCAGTAACGAGGAGCGGCGATTTCGTTCCGGGGACTACGGCGGCGGTGATGACCACGTCGCTTTCGGCGACCACTTTGCCGAGGAGCTCGCGTTGGCGGCGGTAGAAGTCTTCATCTTGAGCACGGGCATAGCCGCGGGCGTCTTCCGCATCTCTAGCTTCGATGGGCAATTCGACGAAGCGGCCGCCGAGGCTTTGGACTTGCTCTTTGGCGGCGGGGCGCATGTCATAGGCTGAAGGTACTGCGCCGAGGCGGCGGGCGGTGGCGACAGCTTGCAATCCGGCGACGCCTGCGCCGATTACGAAGACGCGGGCTGGTGTGATTGTTCCGGCGGCTGTGGTGAGCATGGGGAAAATTCTGGGGAGCGTGTCTGCGGCGATGAGTATGGCTTTGTAGCCGCAGATGGTGGCCATGCTTGAGAGGACGTCCATGCTTTGGGCGCGTGTGGTGCGAGGCATGAGCTCGACGGAAAACGCGGTGACGTTGCGCTGGGCGATTTGTTGAATTGTGGCTACTCCGCCGAGTGGGCGCAGAAATCCCACGAGGACTTGATCTTTGTGGAGCAGCGGGAGGTCGGCGTCGCCGGTTTTGTCGTTCGAGCCGTAGCAGAGGACTTGCGCGATGATGTCGGCGGTGCGGAACACTTCGGCGCGGTCAGGGATGATTTTCGCGCCTTTGGCGATGTAGGCGGCGTCGGGATAGCCGGCTTCCATTCCGGCATTGGCTTCGACGATTACTTCCAGGCCGCCTTTTGCGAGGGCGGGGATTACGGATGGGACGAGGGCTACGCGGCGTTCACCTGGATAGCTTTCGCGTGGTACGCCGACGATCATGAAACTTCCTCCGTGTTGAGACGCATGAGTTGCCCCTGCAGTTGCAGGAAAAGCTTGCGGCGAAGGGAGCTGGAGAAAATCCCGAGGCTGCAGGCGCTGCGGCGCGCCTTTATGAAACTCGAAATCATACACCAGGCGGGAGGGTGTTGGGGTGGCTTCATTGGGAAGCGATTGGTTAGCTGCAAATTCAAGAGCAAATTCAACGACGCCCACCTAAGACAGCAGGCTAAGCTAAATACAGCGTCATGGCGCTTGCGATCCGAGTCATCGCGATGCGTGCCAACGAGGTCGAGATATGAAGATAGCGGTTGTTGGAGCGACGGGTGCAACGGGACGCAGAGTGGTAAAGCATGCACTTGCGCATGGACACTTCGTTACGGCCGTTGCCCGTCATCCCGAGCGACTGTCATCTGCCGACCGGCTGGCCTTCGTCCGAGGAGATGTCCTTTCCCCAGGGGGCCTGACAGGTGCTCTTGACGGCGTGGATGCCGCCATCAGCTGCATCGGACCAGAAAAGAACCTATCGCCAGGAACGCTCATGTCAGTCGGTGTCGCCAGCATTCTCACTGAATGCAAACGTGCGAACGTCCGGCGATTCGTAATGCAAAGTGGCATCGGCTTAACCGATGGACGCGAGCTCTCCTGGCCCAACCGCTTCGTCATCCGCGTATCGGGCCGGATATTCACCGCTGCAATTACTGACAAGGCGGTCGCCGAGCGGATGACGCAGAAAATAGACATGGAGTGGGTCATCGTTCGCCCGGTCGTATTGGCAGATAAGCCGGCAAAGGGACGCTATACGGCAGGTCCGTCAGTACGAGTCGCGCCACTCGTCCCGCTTTCCTTTGACGATTGCGCCGACTGCCTGCTTCGTGCAGCGACAGATGAAACAAATTGGATTGGAAAAATTGTGAACGTGGGTTCCTGACACCGGAATGAGTCTCATGAGTCCAGGAGGATTCCCTCTGATGCGCAATTCCCCATCACGCTCTGTTTAGCCGCGGGCGAGGTTTTTTATTTGTCTGGCTAGCTTTTCCACTTGTTCGGCTTTGCCTACCATCGCCAGCGACAGCACGTTTGCGGAATCTGTTTTCTCCACTTGGTCCTTGAGCTCGCTGGCGAGAGCGTAGAGCTTTTCGACGTCGTCGTGGATCTGATCTTGATTCTGTTTCAGCATCTGTTTGGGATCGGGCTTGGCGACGCCGCCGGAAGGATCGTTGTGGCCGTCATACGCCGGCGGCATTCCTGGAGGGAGCTTGGGGCCGGTACTTTGTGCGACTGCGGCGCGGATGGTGAGCAGCGCCAGTGGGGCAGCGAACGCCCAGTAAAATAGTTGGGTGATGAAATTACGCTTTTTCGGGTCCATAATGCGTGCTCCCGTTCGCGGAATGTGCTTGGGGCTGCGGCTGGCCGCAAGGGATAAGGCGGCTGGCCGGGTGGTATAATTCCGCTCCCTCTATTTTATGACTGATTCGTTCTCACGGTGGATGGAAATTGCAGCCAAGACCGGCTTGCGCCTGGCCGTGATCCTGGTGTTTGCGATCCTGCTGACGCGCATGCTGAAGGCCGTGACGGCGCGGCTGGTGCATCTGGCCAAATCGTCGTCGCGCGCGGGGCAGATGCGCGAACAGCAGACGCGCACGCTGGCCGGGCTGCTATACAGCATTGGCGCTGCGGTTATCGGATTGATCGCGGCGCTGATGGCGTTTGAGGTTTTGGGATTTGATATCGCTCCGGCGATGGCGACGGCGGGAGTGGCGAGCATTGCGATTGCGTTTGGCGCGCAGAGCCTGCTGAAGGATTTCATCAACGGATTTTTCATCGTGTTTGAGGATCAGTACGTGGTGGGGGATTTGATTCAGGTGAATGGCGAGACGGGGCGCGTGGAGCACCTGACTTTGCGGCGGACGGTGATACGCAATCCGGCGGGCGCAATGGTGACGCTGCCGAACAGCCTGGTGGGACAGGTGGCGAATCTGAGCCGCGATTGGTCGCAGGCGTTTGTGGACGTGACGGTCCCGGCGGCGGAGATGGTGGGACGGGCGCTGGCGACACTGGAGAGGATCGCGGGAGATTTTCGAAATGATGCGGATTGGTCCGCGGCGTTGATTGACGGGCCGCGCGTGCTGGGAGTCGAGTCGCTGTCTCTAGACGGCACGGTGATTCGGCTGCAAGCGCGGACGATCTTGAATCGCAAGGAAGATGTGGCGCGGGAATTGCGGCGCAGGATCAAGCTGGGATTCGAGCAGGCGAAGATTCCGCTGAGCCATACACATCAAGTGATGCTGCAGGGCGAAGTGCCGCCGAGCGACACGTAGCATTGGGCGAGTGGCGCTGGGCGCATGGTGCCGGGCGCGTGACTTCAACCGAACAACTTTAACCGAATAGCTTTGCACGTATTGCTTCGACCGAAAACCGAGGAGGATGCAATGGGAGAAGTGACACACGAGCAGGTGAATCTGATGTTGCGGCTGTATGACATACGGCGCGAGCCGCGTTTGCGTGAGGCGCGGGATTGGTACATCCGGAACTTCAGGCCGACGTCGTTGGAAGACGTGACGAATCTGGCGGCGCCGAATTCGGAGGAAAGCGCGTTCATGCGCATGGTGCTGAGTTACTGGGACATGGCGGCGAATATCGTGAACCGCGGGCTGATTGATGAGGAATTTTTCTTCGAGAGCACGGGTGAACAGTGGATCG